>Ga0209503_10001725_pt1 | contig 11002 bp, 10 predicted proteins | sample SouAtlMetagenome_2_FD_187448 | JGI IMG/M metagenome (GOLD analysis project Ga0209503, IMG submission 187448) | Marine eukaryotic phytoplankton communities from Atlantic Ocean - South Atlantic ANT15 Metagenome (SPAdes) (version 2) | ecosystem: Environmental > Aquatic > Marine > Oceanic | place...
TGAACAACTCAAACTAAAACAGATTACTTTTAGATTTTTAAGAATATTTTTTTAAAATATTTAATATTCTCAGGCTTATTTTTTAACTTAAGACTATGATGAGATTTGTTATTTTTTTTCTAATTGTTTCAACTACCACTATCAGCTCTCAAAATATAAAAGAAAAAGATTCACTTCAAATTCTAACCGTTTTGGAAACTCAAAGACAAGCTTGGAATAATTTTGATATTGACGAATTTATGCAAGGTTACCTGAAATCTGATAAGTTAGTTTTTTCGGGATCTAATGGACCTATTTATGGTTGGAATTTTGTGAAGGACCGATACTTAAACACCTATTCGTCAAATGAATTAATGGGCTATTTAGATTTTGAAATTAATGATCTGTTTTTAATCTCTAAAAAAGTCGCTCTTCTTCTTGGAAAATTTAATATTAAAAGGGATAATGAAAACTTATCAGGCTATTTTACACTTGTTTTTAAAAAAATAAAGGGTAATTGGTATATAGTCAGCGACCATACATCTTAGATATATGAAATATTTTTTAATCCTCTTATTTCTCTTTATTAATTCTTTATCAATTTCTCAAGAAAATTGGACGTACCTAATTGATGATGATCTTAGCAACTGGGAAATAAAACAGGGTCAGGCTGACTTTAAAATTGTTGAACGAACCATTGTAGGGACTTCTCAGCTTAAGTCAGCAAGCACCTATTTAGGCACCAAAAAATTTTATAAAGATTTTATCTTAGAATTCGAAGTCAATGTTAGCTCAGGTTTAAACTCTGGTGTTCAATTTAGATCACTACAATCCAGTGATTCAAGAAAATTTGTTTACGGATATCAATTAGAATTAGAGGCAAATAATCCTGAAAGAAATAGATTTTGGACAGGTGGAATTTACGATCAATCGAGAAGAAGTATATTTTTGTATCCACTCTCTGTAAATCCAATTGCTAGAACTGCTTTTGTTCCAGATGAATGGAATTTTATTAGAATAGAAGCAATTGGAAATACTGTAAGGACGTGGGTAAATGGAATTCAATGTTCAAATTTAATTGATGACACCTCAACTGATGGTTTCATTGCATTGCAAGTTCACAGCATTAATGAAAAAGGATTGGAGGGAAAACAGGTTAAATGGAAGAATATTCGTGTAGCCACTGATGAATTAGATAAAATAAGATACCCAGTTGAAGATTATTCACCAGAAATCAATAATGTAGATAATTATCTAACTGATAAACAAAAAGAGGATGGTTGGAAATTTATTTTTGATGGAAATACATCAAACGGATGGGTAGGAGCAAAAACTGATTCCTTTCCTGAAAAGGGATGGGTAATAAATAACGGTTTATTAACTATCTTATCATCTAATGGAGCAGAATCTGCGAATGGAGGTGATATAGTAACAACAGACAAATATGAAAATTTTGAATTGGAGTTGGATTTTAAAATCACCAAAGGAGCAAATAGTGGAATTAAATATTTTGTAGACCTAGATTTAAATAAAGGGGAGGGTTCAGCAATCGGTTTAGAATATCAGATATTGGACAATAAATTTCATTCAGATGCATCAAAAAAGTTCAGGGTTATGGAACTTGAGGGAGAAAAATGGAATATAAAAAAAGAGGATGTTAAAAAAAATAGAGGAGTAGCTAGTTTATATGACCTTATTGAGGCTAAGAAATTAAACTGGAAAGATGTCAGCCCGGGTGCGTGGCATAGAGCTAAAATTGTTTCAAATAATGGTAATGTTGAACATTGGCTTGATAATGAGAAAGTCTTGGAATATAATCGTTTTTCTCAAGTTTTTAGAGCTTTAGTAGAGTATAGTAAATATTCCAAATGGGAAAACTTTGCTCAACAAAAATCAGGTCATATTTTATTGCAGGATCATGGTGATGAGGTGTCATTCAAAAACATAAAAATAAGAGAATATAAGGATGAAAAATAGACGAAATTTTCTAAAAAAATCTGCTTTGGCAGTTACAGGTTTAACTTTTGTCAATTCACTTTCAGCAAAATCTTACAGAAAAATTATCGGTTCTAATGAAAGAATTAAAATTGCTTTTCAAGGATTAGGAAGAAGAATACCAGGACTCCTAAGTGGAGCAATTTCTCAAAAAAATATTGAAGTTACTCACTTGTGTGATGTTATGGATAATCAAATTGTAAAAGCTTCAAAAAGATTTTTTGATTTGACTGGTGATAATGTTAAATCTGAGAAAAATATTCACAAGATATTTGATGATAAAGATGTTGATGCAGTTATTATGGCTACACCGGATCATTGGCATGCGTATGGAGCTTGTAAAGCTATGGAGAGTGGAAAACACGTTTATCTTGAAAAACCATGCAGTCACAATATGAGAGAGAGTGAATTGCTTGTTTCTTATCAAAAATATTTTGATAAGGTGGTTCAAATGGGTAACCAGCAAAGATCCTCACCTCATACTATTGAACTTATGGATAAAATAAATCAAGGTGCTTTAGGAAAAACTTATAAGGCAACTGCATTCTATCATAGCAATAGGCCTAGAGTACCAAATCAAGTTTTAGCTCCAGTTCCTGAGGGATTAGATTGGGATTTATTTCAGGGTCCTGCTCTTAGAAGAGAATATACTTTTAATACTTGGGATTATAATTGGAGATGGTATGGTTGGGATTATGGTACAGGCGAGGCTGGTAATAATGCCACTCATGAGTTAGATATTGCCCGATGGGCATTAAATGTAGATTATCCTAATCATGTAGATGTTTATGCAGGCAAATACCATTTTATTGATGATGGTTGGACTATGTATGATACAATGGAAGCAAAATTTAAGTTTGATAATGGAAAAACAATTACATGGGATGGTCAAAGTAGAAATGCATTTGAAAAATCAAAAGAAGGAGGTAGAGGAACAAAAATATGGGGATCTGAGGGTTCTGCCTTTGTTAACAGGGCCGGTTATCAACTTTATAATTTAAAAGACGAATTAATTTTTGACAGCTTATCAGAGGAGAATATTAATCGCTATTCATCCGGAGGAAATATAGGTAATATGACTCAGCGTCATATGAAAAACTTTTTTGAATCTATTAGGTCTGGAGAAAAGTTAACTTCTCCCATTTCAGATGCAGTTATTAGTCAAAGCTTGGTTCATTATGCGAATGTTTCATACAGATCTAATCAATCTTTCTCAATAGACAGCAACTCAACAAGAATTAAAAATAAAAAAGCAATGAAATTTTGGTCTCGTGATTATGAGAATGGTTGGGAGATAAAAAATCCTAAATAACCTTTAATCTAATGCTTTTAAACGTTCCAAAAGTGGTGGATGAGAGTAATGTATAAATACATAAAGTGGGTGGGGATACAGATTAGTCAGACTATCAACAGAAAGCTTTTTTAAAGCCAACTTTAAACTTTCACCATCATAAGTTTTTTTAGCATAATCATCTGCTTCAAACTCATTTTTTCTGCTAATTATGTTGCCAAATATCCCAAGAATTAATCCAATTGGACTGAAAAGAAGACTAAATCCAATTAGACCTAAATGGAATGCACCATTTTCTGCTCCAAGAGCTGTAGTAATCTCTGGTAGTTTAGTACACAGCTCAAACAAGTAACACATTAATCCAATTTGAATAATAGAGATAAACATACCTTGTTTAATGTGATTTTTTTTATAATGTCCAACTTCATGAGCTAGAACTGCAACCAATTCTTCCTCCGAATGCTTTTCAACTAGTGTATCAAACAGAGCAATTGTTTTTTTTGGTCCTAGGCCTGAAAAATATGCATTTGCTTTCGAAGATCTTTTTGAACCATCGATTATGAATATGTTTTTAAGTGAATATCCAATTTCTTTAGAATAAGACTGAATCTTATCTCTCAAAGTACCATTTTCTAGTGGACTTAATTTATTGAAAATAGGAACAATTAATGTGGTGTAAAACATACTCATAAAAATTATGAATAATGATAAGCCCAACCATAACCAAATCCAAAAACCTTCAATAAAATAATCGTATATAAATAGTGCTGCACCAAGCAAAAGACCACCAATTAATAGTGACATCAAAGTTCCTTTAAATAAATCAATAAAAAACGTTTTTAATGTTGTCTTGTTAAAACCAAACCTTTCTTCAATAACAAATGTAGAATAGTAGCTTATTGGAATACTAATAATCATATTTATTAAATAAAATAACAAGAAAAAGGTTGCAGAATGTATGAATGAGGAATTGTTCATTTCATATATAAAATCACTAACGTATCCATAGATACCTGTTGATAAAATAAATAATGTTAAAGTAGTACTTAAAACAGATGATATTAGTGAGACTTTTCCTCTAGATTTTTTATAATCTTTAGCTTTTAAATATTTTTTTTTATTGTAAAAATCTTTAAGCTCACTAGGGATTTCATTTTTCCAATTTTTGTCATTGATATATTCAAGAATACTTGAAAACGCAAAATCTAAAATGATTAACCCGATAAAAATAAACAACCAAATTTGTGCAGTCATATATTCAACAAAATTAATTATTTATCGGATAAAAAGTAAATTTATAATGTTAGAATTTTTTAGATTTGTTAAACTGTAAATGCACTCATTCTTAAAATTAATATTCATATTAAGCACTCTTTTAATGCTTCCAAAAGGAGAGTTAGTTTATGAAAGTAAACCAAATTTTATTATTTATATTTCTGATGATCAAGATTATCTAGATTATGGTATATACGGAAATGACAGGGTAGATTCAAAACACGTTGATAAATTGGCTTCTCAAGGTTTAAAGTTCACCAATTTTCATACTGCCCAAGCAATATGTGCTCCAAGTAGATCACAGCTTTATTCGGGTCTATACCCAATAAAAAATGGTTGTTATGCTAATCATATCCCCGTGAAAAAAAACACAAAAAGTGTTGTTCACCATCTAAAAGATTTAGGTTATGAAGTTGTACTTGCTGGTAAAAGTCATGTCAATCCCCCAAGTGTATTTCGTTGGGATAGATTTATCAGAAATATAGATGGAAAAAAACTTAACATAAAGGGAATTGAAAATTATTTAAAAAATTCAAAAAAACCTTTTTGTTTAATAATTGCTTCAGATTATCCACATGGTCCATATCCTCAAAAGAAGGATTATACAATTGCAGATGTAAAAAAACAACCATATGAAAATAAAATTCCAAATTTTAAGGCTGGTTATTATCAAAACATTAAAAGTGATAATAGTCAACTAGGTAAGATTCTTGAGCTATCAGAACAGTTAAACCTTACAGACAATTCTGTTTTTATTTATGCCTCTGACCATGGTATTACTGGAAAATATGGTTTATATCAGAAAGGCTTAAAAATTCCTTTTGTAATTAGATGGCCAGGAAAATTAAAACAAAAAACTATATCTAATTCCTTATTAACAATGGTAGATGTTTTACCAACATTAGTTGATATTGCTGGTGGAGATACAAAAAGTTTCGATGGAAAAAGTTTTCTTCCAATTTTAGAAAATCAAAAAAAGGAAGTTAATGATTATATATATGGGGTTTCAACTAGACAAAATGTTCGCTATGGTAAAATTTTTCCCTCTAGAATGATTAGTGATGGAAGATTTAAGCTTATTTTAAATTTTAATTCTTTAGATCGTTATAAATACTATTTAGGTGAAAACAAGTACATTAATAAATTTATAGAAATGGGTTCAAAGGCTTTTCCTAATGTTCCATATGAAGAACTTTATGATTTAAAGAAAGATCCTTTTGAAAAATATAATCTTGCAAAAAATTCGTATTACAAAGACGTCAAAGAAAAACTTAATAATAATTTAAATGAATGGATGATAGGTCAAGAGGACTTTTTGTTAAATAATAATATGCCATTAATTAAACCTACATTACATCCGCTTGACAAAGTATCACAATGGAATGATATAGACGGATTATTGGAAAATAAATTAAATGAATCTGATTATCTTAGTTCACATTATTAAAATGAAATACAAATACTTCTTAAATACACTTTTATCAGTGATTCTGTCTCTCTCTCTAAATGCACAAGATCATAGTGTACATGAAAAATGGGATCTTAATGGAGCAGAAGAAAGAATTGAACAAAACAGAAAAGGAGATGCTGTATTAGAATTTGTTTTGGATGATAAAATTAATAAGAAATCAAAATCAAGTATTGAATTAGATTTAAAAAATCATGATTTTAAGTTTGGAGTTTCTTTCACTCAACTAAGAAGATTTTGGGGACAGGATTATGGGGATTTGTACCTAGAAAGATTTAAGGAAGTATTTAATTATGCAACAATTGGCATGTATTGGCAACTAACAGATGAGAGAAGTAATTCTAAATTTATGGATAATTATTACAAGGGAATTTTGGAATGGACAAAAAAAAATGACATTAGAGTTAAAGGTCACCCTTTGATGTGGCATGAAGCTATGCCTAACTGGGTAAGAAATTATAAGAATATTGATGAGCTAGATGGTATTATTAAGGCTCACATGAAAAGATTAATTGATTCTTATCCACAGATTAATGATTGGGACGTTTATAATGAGCCAATAGGCCCATTTAAACCACATATTCCTCCAAGTTCAATTACACAATGGATAAAGCAAAAGGGAGGTATATATCCAGCTATGGTAGAAATATATGAGTATGTTAACAGTGTAAATCCAAATAAGAATTATTCAAATAATCATTATCATGCAAAAGACCCTGAGTTCTTTAAAATAAATGAGTTTTTCATTGAAAAAGATTTAAACTTTAGTTCAATCGGAATGCAGGCTCATATGCAGTCGAATGATAATGTAATGTCTGAAGAACAACTTTGGAACCAAATTGAAGACTATGCTGTTCTTGGAAAAAACATTCAATTCACCGAGATTACAGTTACCAGCTCAGAAAGATTTAAAAATTGGAAAGATCACCAAGCTTTCTTAGCAAAAAGAGATGAAGTAATCGCAAAGGGTGGAGAACTCGATTTAGAAAGCAAACCTGAATATGAAGAATATCAGTCGGAATATTTAAAGGACTTTTACACTTTAGCATTTAGTCATCCAAGTGTTACTTCAATTACCTTTTGGAATATGACCGATAAAAACGCTTGGAGAGGTCATGCAGGTGGACTTTTATTTAAAGATCTAAAGCCAAAAAAAGCTTTCAATACTCTAAAATATCTTGTAAAAGAAAAATGGAATACACAAATCAATAAGAATATTGATGCAAAAGTGTTCAAATTCAATGGATTTTATGGAAAATATCAGGGCAAGATCATTATAAAAAATAAAGAGTATGATTTTGAATTTTACCATTCAAAATCTAATAAAGATCCTATCAAAATCTATTTATAGAAATAATAAACTAAAAACAGAGCGAGATAAATCAATAAGTATATTCTGTAGCTATTTCTTGTTTTTATATAGTCTTTATTTCCAGGATAAAGATTGTATATCAGCCCTATTATTTCTTTTCTAAATAAAGGCTTAATATTAATTTTCCAATCATCTGTTTGGTACACAATTTTTCGAAATTTGCTTCTAAAAAAAGTACTAGGAATTCCCCATATTATTAGAGCTATAAATAAAAAAGTCTTCATTAAAAAATTAATGTTGGCGTGTGTTTGATGTATTCTTGATAGCTTTCTAGGTGTCCCCATTTTTTTTGACCACTTGCCGTAAGTTGCGGAACACCACTTACGTAAACTAATAGTAAATAAGTAAAAATTGGAGAAATTAGGCTGATATATTGCCAACCCTCAAGAGATGAAAATGACATTATTGCAACACCTGCCCACAATGTAATTTCACCAACATAGTTAGGATGTCTTGACTTTGCCCATAAACCTTCATTAATGAATTTGTCTTTGTTTTTTGGATCCTTTCTAAATTTAGTTTTCTGACTATCTGCAATTATCTCAATTGATAATCCAACTAAAAATGTTACTAAACCAATGTAAAATATGTTATTTACAATAACACCATCGTTACTTGCTATAGCTGTTAATGCACACATAGAACAAAATGAAACCCACATACCTGAAATTGTCCACAATAGAAAAAATCTTGCAAAAGATGTTTTTATTTCTCTAAATCTTTTATCCTCACCTGCCTTTTTTATTCTTAAAAATAAAAAACTACCTAACCTTACAGCCCATAGAATTATTAGAGATCCTAAAATGATACTCCCCAATTGTTCTTGAAGATTATTTTTTGTGTAAACTACATAAACCATAATCGATATGTAAGTTAAACTTCCGGTTAAGTCAAAAAACTTCTCAGTTTTAAGAAGGTAAGCAGGAATAAAAAATAACCAATGGATTAAAAAGGCAAGTAGTATTGCATTTTCTACTATTTCTAACTTAGTTAGAGTAGATATTAAAAATGTGATACCAAAGACAATAATAGATAATATAATACGTATAGCATTTTGTTTCATGTTACAATTTTATGTAATTTGAACAAAACAAAAAAATCCACAACCCTATATTTAAAATGAAAAAAATTCCTATATATATATTATTACTACTTATTTCATGTTCTAGTGGAAATGATGAGTCTGATGTTGTAGTTCCAAACCCAGACCCAGACCCCGAACCTACAGTAGAGGCCTTTAAAAAAATTGTTTCAGACAATTACAGTTCTAACACATTTAAATTTGGTGCAACACTAAACTATTATCAACTCAACACAAATGTTGAAGAACTTTTTTTAAAAGAATTTACATACACAACACCTGAAAATTCATTTAAACAAACAATAGTGCATCCTGAACCGGGTGTTTGGAATTGGGATAGGGTCGACGCATTTTTGGATTTTGCAAACAGCAAAAATATCGAAGTACGTGCTCATGGGCCAATTGGTCCACAATCATCAAAATGGGCAAAAGAAGACAATAGAACAGTGGAAGAGCTAACTCAACTTTATGAGGATTTTTTGATTGAGCTCTGCAAAAAAATTAACAATGAAAGTAATGTTAAATGGATGGATGTTGTGAATGAAACAATTGGATCTAACGGTGAATGGACAGATAGAAAGGACGGAACTAATTTATGGGAAAATCCATGGACTCAAATTGGTGAGAATAGTGACGGAATTCCACTTTATATTATTAGGGCATTTGAAATTGCTAATGAATATGCACCAAATGTTAGTTTAGTTTTTAATCAACATGCTGGTATGCAACCACAGATGTGGGATAAAGTAAAAGAAACAATTTTATACCTTAAAAATAAAGGTCTTAGGATTGATGGTCTTGGATGGCAAGGTCACTTAAGAGATAATGTTGTTTTAGCTTTAAATCAGGAAAAATTAAATTACTTATCATCATTGATTGATTGGGCGCATCAAAATGATTTAGATTTTCATGTGACCGAAATTGATTACAGATTAGTAGGGACATCACCAACTAGTACTCAATTAAACAGACAAGCCCATGGTTATGCTAATATCGTAAAAACATTGATTTCAAAAAGAAATAATGGAGTTGTAACCTTTAATACATGGGGAGTTTATGATAAAAATGAAATCTCAGACCATGAATTTAAATATATTTATGACTCTAATTTAAACCCTAAAAAGGCGGTTGATGAATTAAAAAAAGCTCTTAAAGATAAAAGTACAACACCTAATTATCTAGATTAAAAGCTTCAAAATGGAAAACCTAAATCAAAATATAGAAAATCACTACCTCAAGGAAGAACTTTATGAAGAGATTCTTAATCGTCTCAATGATCAAGGTATTGATCTTAATAAGGTAAAAAGATCTGACATTGCAGGTGTTGATGAGTTTCATGTGAGAGGTGCGGCTGTATCAAAGGAACTTGCTGAAAGTATAAACCTACAAGGAGCAACAGTTTTGGATGTCGGTTGTGGTCTTGGAGGTCCATGTCGAATGCTTGCTGATGAGTATAATTGTCAAGTCACAGGACTAGACCTTAGTAACGAATATATAAGGACCGCTAAGGAACTTTCTAAACTTGTAAAGTTAGATAGTAAGACATCATTTATACAAGGAGATGCTACAAGCCTTCCATTTGACGATAATACGTTTGATGTAATATGGACGCAGCATGTTCAAATGAATATTCCAAACAAGGAAAAGTTCTATTCCGAAATAAGTCGAGTTCTTAAATCTGGAGGACATTTTCTTTATTATGAGATATTAAAGAAAGGAGATGGAGAAGTTAATTACCCTGTGCCATGGGCGAGTACATCAGAAATAAGTTTCCTTTTCAAGGAAACAGAAATGGATAATTTTTTAACGAAATTTGGTTTGATAAAAAAGCAATCTAATGATCAGACCACATATGGTATTGATTTTTTAAATGCAGCCTTTGCAAATATGAAAGAATTTGGGCCTCCGAAAATAGGGTTAAATGCTCTTATGGGTGAAACTACCAAGCAAAAACTTGTCAATGTTCTTGGACACCTTAAAAGCGGTGAGTTAGAACTAAAAAGTGGAGTTTATAAAAAATAAGCTGTTACCAAAAATGTGTAAAATCCATAAATAAAGGTAAAGCTGCTTATTCTTCAATGACAATTTCTTTTAAAATAAAAAACCCCACTTTAAAAGTGAGGTTTTGATTGGTGGAGTCGGAGGGATTCGAACCCTCGTCCAAACGACTGAAATACTAGCTTTCTACAAATTTAGTTTTCACTTAGTTTTCGATAATGTTCTAGCTGAAAACTACACAAACATTACTTAGCTTCAAAATTTCAAATAACTATCGAAGCATTAGTTATTCTATGTTAACGTTATGGTGTCTCATATAAAGTTATTGTCAACAAAAATAACTTTGAGACATCTCGCTTTCCTACCTGGTAGGACGTGGCAAAAACCTACTATAATTCAGTCTTATGCAGCAAGAGCGTATTTATTTTCGCCATTTAAAGTTTTTAGTTGATATTAACGAGCTGTAACTAATCGCTCGATTTGCTTACCAATACTACTAAATCGCTGTCAAATCCAGTCGACCCCAAAATTTCAATGAACAAA
>Ga0209503_10001726_pt1 | contig 11000 bp, 8 predicted proteins | sample SouAtlMetagenome_2_FD_187448 | JGI IMG/M metagenome (GOLD analysis project Ga0209503, IMG submission 187448) | Marine eukaryotic phytoplankton communities from Atlantic Ocean - South Atlantic ANT15 Metagenome (SPAdes) (version 2) | ecosystem: Environmental > Aquatic > Marine > Oceanic | place...
CATTCCTATCGTTCGCTAATGTTTCTTCGTCAGCATCACACCGGGGTGCAATACCGGGGGTAGTGGGTATCAATAATACGTCTACAGTTTCAAATAAGCTGTTTATGTATTCTTGAAACGCCACTTGCTGCTTCTTGGCTTCTTCAACTTCCTGTTCAGAAATCGTTTCGCACCAATTTAGTCGAAGCATTATATCGTGAGCAATGTCAGGGGATGTATCTGTTATCCACTGGCCATGCTGTTGCCAAATTTCAGCGCCTTGTAATACGCGAAAAGTCGCGGCAGTATTCAGTGCCGATAAATCTAATTCGTGTTCGGTAATCGGGGTAATAGTAAAACCCGCATTGTCGCTATCTGCTTTTTCATTAAGTGTTTCTAACCATTTTGTGGTCAAAACACCGTGTTTAGCACTTTGTAGTAAGTGTTGAACGGCACCAATTCGTACTAAGCTTATATTTGAGTCACCGTTGGCTACGTCGGTTTTATCTGCACCGATTTCGTTTTGCGGAGCATCAACTAAACAAACTTGGCTGACTTTCTCTAGGGTGTCGAGATCGCGAGTCATCCAACCTATGGTGTCGAAAGACGGTGCCAACGCCACCATGTTGTCACACGGTATAGCATTATGGGTAGTACGCAGCCCCCACAACCCTTGATAGCTGGCAGGAACGCGAATAGAGCCACCTGTGTCTGTACCCAAACCAATATCAGCTAAATGTGCCGACACAGCAACGGCTGAACCTGAAGATGAACCGCCAGGAATGTGCGCAGGTGCAATGGGGTTAACCAGCTGCGGATAATGTTTATTTTGACCGTGAAGGCTATAAGCCAGTTCATCGGTAATTGTTTTACCTTTAAATGTCGCGCCTGCATCAAGTAATTTTTCAACTGTGCTATTGGTGGCCGTTGGCACAGAGTGCGTCGCCAACCAATCGGGATTCCCGGCTGCGGTTGGTAGCCCTTTAATGTGAAATAAGTCTTTTACCGCTAAAGCATAGCCCTTCAAGCTAATACCAGTTAGTTCGCCAGCTGTTGGTGTGGCACTGGCTACAGCAGAATCTGGTCTAGAATCTGAAGCGCTTTCAGCGTTTATTTTATTGTCAGCAGGGATCGAAACAAAAGGAGAAGACACGGCACATTCGCAATAGTGAAAAATATACCTCCATGAAACAATCGTTTCTCTTTGTTGTCAAGTGAAACGTTTGTTACTGGCGTGTTATATGCAACTGGCGTGTTATATGCAATATATGCAATATATGCGATGAGTTATAGGCACTGTGTGATATGCAGTGAGATATATGCACTAGAACCGGCTACCAGGTTGACTGAGGAATAATTCCTCTTCTTTAGTGCTTGTTCTGCCTAACACTAAGTTTCGGTGAGGATAACGGCCAAATTGCTCAATAATGCGTAAGTGTTTCAACTCGTAATCGTACTGCTGTTCTAACCCTGGAACCGCAAAAAGTTGAAGTGCAACATCATGTATAGCCAAAGATTCGCTATGCATAAATGGCATGTACAAAAATATACATTGCTGAGGCGTAAGGGTTTTATCGGCCTCAACACTCACCGCTTCTTGGGCCAATACTAAAGCCATGGGGTCTTGCGAGAAAGCGTGAGGAGTGTCTCGGTATATATTTCGTGAAAACTGATCAAGCAATAAAATTTCCGCTAACCGGCCTGAAGGCGTAGCTCGCCAAGGCCATAGTTCACCTTGTGATGCAGCGCGGTGCAAGGTTAAAAATTGCGATGCGATAGTACGATCAAGAGCGGAGTCTTGAGTAAACCACTGGGAAGGGGTGAGTTCATTAAACCAAAATGCTAAAACTCTGCTAGACTCTTCTATAACAAGGTGGGATTTATCCATTTCAACTCCAACATCAAATGCTTGGTTGCCTTACTTACGGGAGAACAGCGCAGTTGTCTCTTTGTACCTCGTGTGGCAACACGAATTGTTATACGTGCTTATTTAGTAATTCGATCTTTTATTCTTGCTTAAAAAGCAACCAATTAAAAGTAGTTAATACTACTTTGCATGTTATTTTAAATCGTACTTTACATACTACTTTCGCTCGGAAGGCTCTAATTCATCCAGGTCGCCATACAGGCTAGTAATGGCCTTAACACGCTTTGATGCGCTGTCGCCCAAGGCAGAATACGTAAAGTTACATAGGGTAGACACCAAGCTCATTGGGGCAGCATAACTGTCGAATGGTGCGTAGTTATCTACCTGTGAACTTAAATGATTGCCTAAATGACATACCAATAAATGCTTTACGTTATCTCGGTATACTTGCCCGGTAGGGTCGGTGATAAGAATGGTTTGGCAATGAGATAGGGTATGTAACACATGTTTAAACTGGCGAGTGCGCCTACGAAACCCAAACAATACCACTACATCATCTTTACCTAAATCGACTAAGTCTTCCCCTAAGGTTTGCCCAGGTTGAGGCAAAAGCCTTACCGAGGTGCGAATTTGCTTAAGTTGTTGACGAAAATGCAGCGCTAATGGATAAGCGTTTCTAAACCCGATAAGTGTAATTTGTTGCGCGTTTGCCAGCTTTTCAGCAATGGCAGTAAGGGTAGCAATATCAATATTGTCGAAGGTTTGCGAAATATTATTCAATTCTTGTTCGTGCTGAAGAACCGCTGTGGTGCTAGGGCTAACAGGCACGCCCTGTTCGCGTAGGGTAAGCAACGTATTTTTTGCTTCTTGATGCGACTCAAAACCAAGCTGACGAAAAAAGCGACTTACCGTGGCTTTCGAGGTGTTGGTTTGTTCAGCAATATGAGAGGTTGATTGGGTAACAACCGCAATAGGATTGCGCTGTAAATACTGAGCAATAGTTTGGCCTGATGGCGATAAAGACGCGTAATGCTTCTCTATTTGCTTAATAACATCGTTCGAATTTTTGGCCATAGGGAATAATCTTCAACTGCTCAGTGTGTGTCGCGTTCTTTTGGGTTGGCAACTATATTGATGCTTTTTAGCAAATAACAACATTACCCTGAAGGAAAATTACCGTGAAGGAATAAATTTCAGCAACAGTGCTTATTTGTGTGTTATTTATACACACGAAGTGAGCGTTTATTGCGTGTTAATAAGCAAACCGCAACCGCCGTACCTTCGTCACATACCATCGTCACGTGCCATCATGTTCTATTCTCACACTTTATTCCACTGCCAGAAATTCAAAAAACACGCTGCGTTTTAGTAACTTACTTATTTACGCCTAATGTATAACGCCGCAACGTAAGACTTCTATGCGAATTGGCACTATAATTTCATTATCTTTTTAAGTTCACATTTCTGTCATCAATTTGCAATTAAGTAGGGGTTGTTCGTGGTAAAGCTATGGTCTGAATTGATCATCTTGTTCGTTGCACTGCCCATTGCCGTTCTTTACTGGATTAACCACGTTGCCGACTGGCTTATGCCTATTTTGGCGATCGTGTGCTTGTTTTGTTTATGTGTGCTACTGGCCGACAAACAATTCCAACGAATTCGACTATGGCATTGGGAAGATTACGGCCGTCATTTAAAAAGTACTCTTAAGCTTTTTTTACCATGGGCAAGTTTGCTTGCGCTGTGTGTTTATCTCATTAAGCCTGAGCTTTTTTTACATTGGCCGATTAACGAGCCATGGATGTGGGTAGTCACCTTGTTGGTGTATCCTGTGGTGTCGGTTATTCCGCAAGAAATCATTTTTAGAACCTTCTTTTTCCATCGATATAAACGCATTCTACCTTCACGTAATGCGCGTTGGATTTTAAGTACCTTTGTTTTCGGTTTGGCGCATCTGATTTACGGCAATTGGGTGGCGGTTGTTATATCGTGGTTTGGTGGTGCTATATTTGGCTATCGTTACATGCAAACAAATTCAACACCCATAGTGGTAATAGAACATGCTATTTGGGGAAGCTTTTTATTCACCATTGGCTTGGGCTCATATTTGGTGGTAGCTGGACCATAGCGTAAATCAGTGCATGAAAGTGTAAACCAGTACACAAGCCTATGCGTATCCTATCTGTAAATATGCTAAGTAGTATTAGTGACAATTATTAGTTACAAGTTAACTTGGTGAAGCTTATATTGTTTGGCTTCACCCGTGGTAAGTAACCTCATTTCAAGGAGCGAAGGTGGGCATCATCAATTCTTTAACGGCTTTTTTTAACCTAGTCGATTTCTCTCTAACAAAGCTCGACGTAACAAATTTCATTCTAACAAACATATTGCCCTTAGCTTTATTGGCAGCAGATACAGTTGCGCCTTCCTCTGGGGTAGAAAACTTTACCGAAGCCCAGTCGGTGCTATTAGATTTATGGCATGGCTTTTTGTATCGCTTACCCGGCCTTGGTGTAGGCTTGTTAATTATGGCGCTGTTTATTATTGCAGCGGGCCCGCTATCCCGGTTGCTGCTCAAGCCGTTTTCTTTCTCTTCGTTAACGCCCTTAATTAAGTCGGTAGCGCAACGTTCTATTAGCTTGGTTATTATATTGCTTGGGGTGTATTTATTCCTGTTTATGGCAGGTTTAACGGGCTTTGCGGTGGCGGTTATAAGCGGAACTGGCGTAGTAGGGTTAATTCTTGGTTTTGCCTTTCGTGATATTGCCGAAAACTTTATTTCTAGTTTATTGCTTACCATTCAAAGACCATTTCGAATAGGCGATATTGTTGAGATAAACGAGTTTACGGGCATTATTCAAAAGGTAACGTCGCGTGCCACTACCATGGTCGATTTCGACGGCAATCATATTCAAATACCTAACGCGACAATTTACAAAGGGGTGATTAAAAACCTAACCGCCAACCCACTCATGCGCGGACATTTTGTATTGGGTGTAGGGTACGATGCCGACATTCGCAATGCACAGAATTTGGCAGTCGAGATAATATCCAGCCATGCAAAGGTGCTTAAAGATCCGGAACCCCAAGTGTTAATAGATAATTTGGGGGCATCCACTTACAACTTAAAAGTGTATTTTTGGGTGAATGTTGAAGACACCAGCGTGCTTAAAATGTCGTCGCTGCTTATGCGCCAAATTGTAGGGCGTTTCACTGAAGAAAATATTAGTATGCCAGATGATGCCCGCGAACGTGTTTTCCCCAATGGGTTAGCCATAGTGTCTAATCAATCGGTTAGTAAAGAAGATACAATCAATGAAGCCAGCGGTTTCACGTCGCTAAATAAACCCTTTTGTGAAAGTAAAAATACCGAATTAGCAGGCAGCAAAAAGCCAGCCTTAGAAATAACAGGTAAACCTGTAGAGAATAATGCGTCTTCATCGAGTCTTGCCGCATCTAAATCGCAGACCAATACATCGGATAATAGTGCTAATTCAGCGCTTGAAAATGAAAATGAAAATGAAAATGAAAACGAAGACGTTAGCAGTGAGGCCGAAGATATTAGAGAGCAAGCGAAGAAAGCCCGCGACCCTGAAAGCGGTGAAAATATTCTTTAGCTTACTTAAGATACCGTCAGTACAAGGGTGTTGAACGTTCATAACGTTTAGCCGCATTGGCTAAGCTATGCACATTAAATAATGCCAGGTTAATCTGTACCACGCTACACATGTGATAAGTAAAGCTAGGGCGCGGTGGGTGATAAATTGCAGCGACCTAGAAAGTCTTGCCATAAGGAAACATGGGCTTTCATTGTGGCACTGTATTGTACAAAATTATCAATAGCGTGGGTGCGTATGTGCGCTTTAAAGGGGGCGCTTAACGCGGCGTTTTCTGCCCATTGTTTCCATAAAGGTTGTAGCTGGTAGTGGTAACTATTTAGCGTGCTCGCAATGGGTTGAATTTCTTCTATAAAGTACAAGTAAAACACATTTCGTAAAATAGTGGCTTTGTCGCTGTCTATTCCGTTTTCACACTTCACGTTGTTAAGCGCAGGTGCTAATACTTGGTTCAGTAACGCTAAACGGTTATTCAATACAGCTTGCGTTTGCCATAACTTTGCGGGAAGCCGAGAAGACGCAATAATTTGTAATTGTTGTTCAAGCTCGCCATTGTTGTTAGCGCTAGCTTCTACGTTAGTATTCACAACATTTTTTTGCTTCAACGTTTCTGCTAAACCATTAATGAAGTTAAGCGCATTAACCGTTGCCTTGGCATCTTTATTTTCACTTGCCTGTAATGGCGCCCCCGCCATGCTTAACCCTAGTTTCATCTCAGTACTGGTTTGCACTACATTTGCCCACACGCTTTGATATTGAGCTTGCTTTTGCTTACGCCATGCCGCCACGGTACTAGCAATGGGGTTATCAGCGGCCTGTAACCTAGCTTCGCAATTTGCCAATACGTTCAATAGGCGATGCTCGTACTGTAAACGCTGTGAAGGTAACTGTGTTTTACCCAAGGCCGTGTTTCTTTCTGCCACTATTCGGCCAAGTTCGCAATCTTGTATGGCGTAGAATTCTCGTATATTAATATTCAACGGGGTCACGTTGTTGCCAAGTTCAGCAAGTGTTGGGTAGGTGTGAGAAGGTAGGGCGATATTACTTGTCGCCAATGTGCTGTCTGGCAATGCTTCTTGAGAAAAAGCCTCTTGTGTTAAAGGCTTATCCAGCACCCTAGACAAACGGGCGGTGTACTCGTCCATGGTGTCATCAATGCTAGGCGCACCAAAGCACCCTTGTAATAAGCTAACCGCCATCACAACGCTAACTAGCCGTATGGTTTTTCCAACCATCACGTTTGCAGCGCAACGGTTCGCGTCATAAAGGCACTTGCTATCAATCATGCTTTTTACATTAACGTACTTATGCCGACGCATTCGTGTGTAGGCTTCGGCCACCATCCACATAAATAATTTGCCCAGTAATATACTTAGCTAAAATTAGAAATGTTGCCGTGTTTGCAATATCTTCAGGGGAGCCAAGCCCGCCTAGTGGAATACTGTCTAATAACCGCTGTTTTTGATCGTGCTCTAATTCTCTTTCAGGCCACAAAATGGCGCCGGGAGCAATGCCGTTTACCCGCACCTCTGGTGCCATTTCAACCGCCAATGAACGTGTAATAGATGCCAATGCAGTTTTAGCAAGGCCGTATACCGTATGATGTGGCAGTGGGCGATCTATGTGCATATCAACCATATTAATAATACAGCCATGACTCGCTTTTAAGGCAGGCCACAACGCTTGCGACAAAAACAAGGGGCCTTGTACGTTGCTGCCCACTAAGCTTTGCCAGTCGTTGGCAGAAATGTCGCCAAGGGGAGTTGGGTAAAAGCTAGATGCGTTATTAATCAATACATCAATGCGGGCCTTAGCTTTCACATTTGAGCCGGCTTTCACGTTTAAATCAGCTTTCACACTTGAATCAGCCTTCAGTTTCGAGTCGGCATGCACTGTGTTACTGCCAAACGAAAAAGCGTCTGGTGCAGTGGCTTGTTCAGCTAGGCGGGTAATATCCTCTAACTTACACAAGTCGGCCTGTAAGCAAATAGCACTATTAGGCCGTTCGGCATTTAATGAATTCACCAATGCGTTAGCGTCTTCTGCTGAATGGCCGTAATGTATAATTACACGATAACCTGCACTATGAAGGGTTTTTGCCATGGTGGCACCAATGCGTTTCGCTGCACCGGTTATTAGCGCAACCGGCGAATTTTCTTCAAGCGCTAATTCGGTAGCCATGTCTGCATTTGCGGCTTCATCTATAGTGTTATTGGCAATTTTTGGTTCGTTAGGCATTGGCAGGCACTACTCCATTGTTCGTTTTTTTATTCAGCGTAACTTTTTATTCAGTATAACTTTTTGCTCGGTGTTACTTTTGGCCTAGCTTGTTTGCAAAAGCCCGTTTGAAAAAGCTCGTTTGCATAAGCCTGTTCGCATAAGCGTGCTTACATAAGTTTGATTGCACAAGTTTGACAGCATTTCCAACAATTTAAAGATAAGAATAAGTAAGCTTTGCAGCCGCTGGTGGAATATTTCACGTGTTGTTTATACCCCGTAAGCACAAAATATAGCCCGCAAGGCACCGAAAATAAGCTTGCCCATTGCATGTGTGTTTACAGCCGTTATAATCGCCCATCGATAATTGTTTATACCGCCAACCCAAGTATGTGTGTTGGCAAAGAGTAAACGGTTATAAGGCTTATATGGTTTATATAGCACTTTCAGCCTATGTAATGAATATAACAACTACGCGTAAACACCAAAATGAGTGTTTTTATAATTAAAGATGCAAGTGGCGCAGAGTAGGCGTCACCACTGTAAAGGATATATCATGCCAGTAATTACCCTTCCTGATGGAAGCCAGCGCGCTTTCGACCAATCAGTTTCTGTATTAGATGTTGCCAACGATATCGGCCCAGGTTTAGCGAAAGCGACCATTGCGGGTAAAGTGAATGGCGAATTGGTAGACGCAGTTGACCTTATTGAGTCAGACGCTCAACTACAAATCATTACCGCTAAAGACGAAGCAGGCTTAGAAATTCTTCGTCACAGCTGCGCGCATTTGTTAGGTCATGCTATTAAGCAACTTTGGCCAAACACCAAAATGGCGATTGGCCCTACTATCGACAACGGTTTTTACTACGATGTTGATATGGAAGAGAGCCTAACTCAGGAAGATATCCAAAAGCTTGAAAAGCGTATGCTTCAACTAGCTAAAACTAACTATAACGTGGTTAAAAACAAAGTTAGCTGGCGAGAAGCCCGCGATGCATTCGAAGCTCGCGGCGAAACTTATAAAATGGAAATTCTAGACGAGAACATCAGTCATGATGATCGCCCAGGGTTATACCATCACGAAGAATACGTAGACATGTGCCGTGGCCCTCACGTGCCTAACATGAAATTCTGCCAAAACTTTAAGCTTATGAAAGTAGCCGGTGCATACTGGCGTGGCGACAGCGACAATAAAATGTTGCAACGTATTTACGGCACAGCGTGGGCTGACAAAAAGCAACTTAAAGCCTATTTACAGCGCTTAGAAGAAGCTGAAAAGCGCGACCACCGTAAAATTGGTAAAGCGTTGAACTTGTTCCATTGGCAAGAAGAAGCGCCGGGCATGGTGTTTTGGCACAACGATGGTTGGTCTATTTACACCGAGCTTGAAAAGTTCGTGCGTGAAAAGTTACGCGACTACACTTACGACGAAGTAAAAGGCCCATTAATGATGGACCGTTCGTTGTGGGAAAAATCGGGTCACTGGGAAAAGTACGCCGAAAACATGTTCACTACCGAATCAGAAAAGCGTGAATATGCTATTAAGCCAATGAACTGCCCAGGCCACGTTCAAATATTTAACCAAGGCTTGAAGTCTTACCGTGACCTTCCGTTGCGTATGGCTGAGTTTGGTTGCTGTCACCGTAACGAACCTTCTGGTGCGCTACACGGTTTAATGCGTGTTCGTGGGTTTACCCAAGACGACGCTCATATTTTTTGTACCGAAGAACAGATCCTAGAAGAAGTAAGTGGCTGTATAAAGATGGTGTATGAGACTTATGCAGCATTTGGTTTTGAAAAAGTAGCGGTTAAACTATCTACTCGCCCTGAAAAGCGCGTAGGCAGTGACGAAATTTGGGATAAATCGGAAGCAGCATTAGCCGAAGCACTTAAAGCCAACGATATTGAATTTGAATATCAGCCAGGTGAAGGTGCGTTTTATGGCCCTAAAATTGAATTCACATTGCACGATTGCCTAAATAGGGCATGGCAGTGTGGAACGGTTCAGCTAGATTTCTCTATGCCGGGTCGTTTAGGTTCAACTTACGTAGCTGAAGACGGCGAACGTAAAGTGCCTGTTATGATCCACAGAGCTATTTTAGGTTCATTAGAAAGATTTATCGGTATTCTTACCGAAGAATTCGCTGGCTTTTTCCCGCTGTGGTTAGCCCCTCAGCAGGTGGTAATTCTAAATATTACCGATAGCCAAGGCGAATATGCACAGGAATGTGTAAAAAAACTGCAAAAAAGTGGATTTAGAGCAAAGTCGGACTTGAGAAATGAGAAGATTGGCTTTAAAATCCGCGAGCACACTCTCAAGCGTGTTCCGTATATGCTAGTAGTAGGTGATAAAGAGATGGAAGCTGGTGAAGTAGCAGTACGCTCACGACGCGGTGACGACCTAGGCAAAATGAGCCTGGAATCTTTTATTGCCATGGCAAATCAGGAAGTGGCAGAAAAGACCATTAAGTAGTTTGAGGGTTTTCGTGTATACTACACGACGGTGTTTGCTTATCAGTACTGAATTAAAGACAGATGATGAGCAAACAGAAGAATTAAATGTTTGGAGGAATGCACATTAAAGGCGCTAATAACAAGGCTCAGGGCGACAAAGCCCGCATAAACGATGAAATTAAAGCCAAAGAAGTACGCTTAATTGGCAAAGACGGTGAGCAAGCCGGCATTGTGACGTTAGCAGAAGCGACGAAACTTGCTGAAGAAGCCAGTCTTGATCTAGTAGAAATCAGTCCGAATGCTGAGCCGCCAGTCTGTAAAGTTATGGACTATGGCAAATTCCTCTTTGAAAAAAGTAAAGCTCAAAAAGAGCAGAAGAAAAAACAGAAGCAAATTCAGGTCAAGGAGATTAAGTTCCGCCCTGGCACTGATGAAGGCGATTACCAGGTAAAACTGCGCAACCTGCGTCGCTTTCTTGAAGGTGGTGATAAAGCCAAAGTTACGATCCGTTTCCGCGGACGTGAAATGGCGCACCAAGAGATCGGTATTGAACTTCTTAACCGTGTTAAAGCGGATTTGGAAGAGATTGCTGTGTGCGAGTCTTTCCCACGTCGTGTGGAAGGCCGCCAAATGATCATGGTGCTAGCCCCAACTAAGAAGTCGTAGTGGTCTAAAAGTTTTTGAGGTACTGCAATCTCAAAACACCCTGCGGCTAAACATTAACCGACAACCGGTAACTGCATACCCAGCGTCGATATTAACAATGCGGAGTTTTAGCAATGCCTAAAATGAAAACTGTAAGCGGTGCCGCCAAACGTTTTAAGAAAACGGGTTCTGGCCGCTTTAAAAGCAAACAGTCTCACTTA
>Ga0209503_10001727_pt1 | contig 10998 bp, 6 predicted proteins | sample SouAtlMetagenome_2_FD_187448 | JGI IMG/M metagenome (GOLD analysis project Ga0209503, IMG submission 187448) | Marine eukaryotic phytoplankton communities from Atlantic Ocean - South Atlantic ANT15 Metagenome (SPAdes) (version 2) | ecosystem: Environmental > Aquatic > Marine > Oceanic | place...
ACCACGACACGGCGGTTGAGGCGGAGCGCAAGCGGCACTGCCTGCTGGATCGCACCAGCACCAAGGCGATCCGCGCCGACCGGGCGCAGACCAAGCTCTCGGCGTACCTCCGCCCCGCCGGCTGGAACGGCGACGGCATGCTGGCGGAGGTCGACGCCGACGCGCTCGGGCTGGTCGTGCGCGCGCTGCTGCTCGCGCACGACGCGCGCTCCGTGCGCGCGCTGGCCGTCACGTGCCGGACGTGCGCGCAGGCCGTGCGCCAGACGCTGCTGGCGGTGCGCACGCAGCTGCGCGAGGCGGCCGACGCGTACTGGAGCGCGCGTGAGCACTGGGTGTCCATCCGCGACATGGACTCCGAGTTCCTGGGCGAGGAGGGGCGGGAGCACCACAACGCGATGCGCAAGCGCTGCAACCGTGCGTACGAGCGGTACGACGCGTGCATGCGCGCCAACGGCATCGGCGCGGTTCGCCGTGACGCCCTCATGTCCCGGGTCGGGCAGCGGTGGTTCCACGACGCCAAGTCGGTGCTCGGGCACGTGGGGAGCGGCTGCGAGCTGTGCGCCGAGCCGCTGGCGGAGGACACGTTCGGGGCCGGCCCCGTCGCCCTCTTCGCGTGCGCCAAGTGCGCGCAAGCCAACCGCGTGCGCTTCACGCTGCACCCCGACGAGGAGCGCGCCAGGCGGCTGAACAAGCCGACCTCGGCGCTGCCGCTGCTCGCGCGCTTCCCGCGCACGGACCGCCCGGCGAACAACTACGCGTGCGCGCTGCTGAGCAAGCGCGAGACGCACCGGCGGCGCATGAAGACCGACCGCGCCGCCGTGGCCCGGCGCGCCGTGCCGCTCTCGCGGCGCGTGCACCGCCAGAAGTGGACCAACGCGCTCAACTGCGCGTGGCTGGACTACGGCGACGAGGACGAGACGGAGCCCTACCCGGACGCGATGGACTTTGAGCTGTGGCACGCGCTGCCGCCCGGCATCCCCGCCGACCTGGGCTTCGCGTCAATGATGGACGCGCACGTCGCCGACGGCACGCGCGCCGAGGCGGACGCGTGCGGCACGGTGCGCCGCCGCGCGCGCGCGGCCACCGACGCGCGCCGGCACAAGTACAACAAGCTGCTTGAGCAGCACGATAGCACCGTGCAAATGGTCAACCGGGTCATCCAAAACAGCGGCTACCTGGCCTGGATCCAGGTGCTGGACCTGGTGTGCGCCGCGCACGCGTTCGAGTTGCGCTGGATGTTCCGCCCGGCGCTGTCGCGGTTCGGCGACTGGCGGCGCGCGCGGTACCGGCTGTTTGATGTCGAGCCGCACGCGCGGCGCGTGGGCGCGGCGCGCGTGGAGAGCGTGGCGCGCGTGCTCCACTCGACGCTGGTCGAGGCGAACCTGCCACTGGACAGCACCGGCCCGACGCGCGCGTGCGTGCTGGAGATCATCAAGCACCTGCCCGACGCGTTCCTGGAGGAGGGCGCAACGACCCTGCGGATGGTAGTGCAGCACCTGCGCTCGGCGCGGATCACGCTCCGCGTGGGCGCGACCCTGCCGCGGCTGTACATCGACCTCGCCATCGACCCGTACATCATCAGGCGCCCGGGCCTCACCCTCGAGGTCGTGCTGACGCAGTACGTCGTCAACCAGCTGCACGGCCTCGTCTACGACAGCCCGCCGCCCAAGGCCCTGGGCTGGGAGGTCACCGGCATCGTTGAAAGCATGTCCAACCAGATGTCGGCCCAGTGCTGGGCGAAGCACATGGCGCACCCGTCCTACTCGGACAAGCTGCTCTCCCCGGGGCGCGACAAGGTGCGCGCGGCGCTCTTCCGGCTTCCGGGCGCGTGGCCCTGCGCGCGGCTGTGGTTCAAGGGCAACGCGCCCAAGCGGCCGGTCGGATAATTTAGAAGTCATTAATGGTCGGATTATTTAGTAGCATTTTTTCTCTCGGCCTGCGCTCTCCGCGCCGATCGCAAAGCGGTCAACAAATGGTGCAGGTTATTAATTATCAAAACGGTAATTTATTATCAGCACCACTTGTTGACCGCTTTGCGATCGGCCGGGAGGGCGCAAACGGAGAAAAAAAATGCTTCTAAATAATCCTACCATTAATGACTTCTAAATAATCCGTCGCGTCCTCGACGTCGTGCGGTCCCGCACCGTGTTGAACGATCAGGGACCCTACTTTTCCAAGTAGGGTCCCTACTTTTCCCGCTCACGCCCACACCTGCGGCCCGTGCTGGATCACGTGCCGCCAGAGCGCGAGGTCGACCGCGTTCATCCGCTCCATCGCGTCGGCGTACTCCGCGCTCTGGTTGGCGCGCAGCAGCGCCTTCTGCGCGCGCGGGCTCTTGTTCTTGTTCTCGTTGCACACGAACTTGGCGGTGGCGTACGGGAAGTGCTGCTCGAGCAGCTGCCCCACCGGGCCGAAGTGGCCGTCCGCCTCGACGGTCAGCAGGCGCACGTAGCGCTGGCGCAGGCACTCGTACAGCTCGCGCACGGTGGGCGCGCGCCGCTGCGCGTAGTACGCCTCGGTGCGCAGCTCCTCGGGCGGCACGATCTCGCCCTTGCGAAAGTCGGAGCCGAAACACAGGTACGAGGCCTGCTCGTCGCGCGGCAGGCACTCGGGCGGCACCACGCCGACGCGCGTGTTGCGCGTCACGAACGCGAGCTCCGAGAGCCACCGCTCCGTCGGCTGGCGCAGCACGGCGACGCTCTGCACGGGCCGCGCGAACAGCGCTTCAATGCCCGAGTCCTGGTGGCCGAGCACGACGCGGATCTCGTCGCGCTCGCCCTGCGTGAGCGCGCGCAGCTTGTCGAGGTTGTTGCGCACCGTCGTGCGCGAGCCGAGCCACGAGCCGGGCGGGCGCGCGTGGTGGTACGTGTGGAAGCAGCGCAGCTCGTTGCGCGCGCACCAGACCAGCAGGCACTGCTCGAGGCTCGAGCCGCCCGTCTTGGGGATGTGGACAAAGTTCAAGACCGCGCCCTCAACGCGCGCGGCGCGCGGCAGCGGCAGCGTGAACGGCAGCTCGACGATCGGCGGCGCGGGCAACGACGCGGGGTCGCTCGCGTTGAAGCCGATGGCGCACACCATTTCGGTTCTGCGGTTTGTTATTAACACGCCCCAAGCGCCCACCCTAGCGACCCTAACTAGTTGCCGCCCATCAGAAGCTTCGCCACGAGCGGCGGCACGGAGTTGCCCACGAGGAGCCGCGCCTTGTCCTGGGTCTCGGGCAGCCAGTAGTCTGCCGGGAAGCACTGGAGCGCCGCGAGCTCGCGCGGGTTCAAGGCCGGCTCGGCCTCGGCCCCCAAACTCACCCAGTTCAGTGGGCTGCTCGTCACGACCGTCGGCGCCGGTCCGGTCACGGGCACGCACGCGTGCAGCGGATCCGGGCTCTTGGAGTAGACGTACTTGCTCTGGCCGGGCTTGCGGTCGTGCCGCAGCCGCGCCTTCTCCCACCGCAAACTCGTACGGATGTGCGTGCCGCGCGCCTCCGGCAGGACGTCGCGCGCGCTTCGACGCCGGTCGTGGCACGCCATGCGCTTGAGCCGCGCGATCAGCGCCGGGGTTCCGGCGAGCAGCCGCTTGCGCCGCTGCGGCACGCCAAGGTCGTAAAAGTCAAACACGCCGTAGTCCATCCGCGCGCGGTGCTTGAGGCGGAAGCGCTCCACCACCTTGAGCACGACCTTTGAGGGCACCTGCTCCATCGTCCAGCTCGTGCACCCGCTTTTCAGCGCCGTCCTCAGGTACCAGCTCACGAGCTTGGTCGCATTGGTACGCGCCTCCGACTCGCCGCCCTTCTTTGAGTTCATCGTGCTGAACAGCGTGCACGGCGGCGAGCCGTGCACGTGGAACTTGCGGCCGTCCTTGGGAAACGGCAGCCGGCGGCGCGGCAGCGGCAGCTCGGCCTGCAGGTGCTCCGCCTCCGGGTGGTTGGCCTGGTGCGCGGCGATCGCGTCCTCGCTGTAGTCGCACGCGAACACCACGCGGTGCCCCGCCTGGGTGGCGCCCGTGGACCAGCCACCCGCTCCGCAAAAGAAATCGTAACATTCCAAAGACTCGTCATGCAACACCTCTGGCTCGACACCGCTACCACCACCACCACCACCACCACGCCACATGCTCACAAGAGTCGGTTGGTTCATGCGCACAACAACGGTCCATGCACCGTGCGTGCGCGTCTGTGCGCGCGCACGCACCACTCGCGCGGCGGCGCGCCGCGTGCTAGCGCGCCGCCGCCGCCTACTCGTCGTCGTCCATCTGGACGACGGAGGAGGAGGCGCCGCCGCCGGCGCTGCGCAGGCGGCGCGCCGGCGGCGGCGCCGTAGCCGCACCCCCCTCCTCCTCCTCCACCACCCCCACCGTCACCACCTCCGCCTCCACCTCCTCCTCCTCCGCCTCGCGCGCCTTGCGCTTGCCCAGCGCGCTGAGCGGCACGCCGTGCTCCGCCAGCTCCCCCGCGCCGACGTGCGGCGCCACGGGGTACTCGCCCGTGGTGAAGCTGTCGGCGAGGAGGAGGCCCACCAGCGCGTCCTCGTAGTTGCGGTCCGTGCCGGACCCCGTCTTCTGGCGGTACGCGCTCAGCGCCGCGCGGACGAGCTTGTACCCCAGGTAGGCCGGCTTGAGCACCTCCGGCACCGGCTTGGCGATGCGCTGCTGGGACGTCTCCTTGCCCACGTCCATGAAGATCGTCCAGAGCTTGAACCCGCCGGCCTCGTCGATCATCTGCGCCTGCGCCGCCGGCAGCGGTGGGCCGCGCTCCGTCCGGAGCACCGGCACGATGCGCAGCCGGGTGCGCTCGCCCGACGCGTGCATCAGCGGCAAGCCGCCCTTCTCGCCGAAGCACTCCTCCAGCCGCTTCACCGCGCGCACGCCGGCGATGAAGCGCGCGAGCGTCGGGTTGTGCCGCGTGCCCGTGACGTCCGCGACGAACTCGTCGGTGCAGCCCTCCGAGGGCACCGCGAACGCGAACTGCGTGCCGTCGTCGACCGTCTTAGTCAGGATGCGGTACGCCGGCTCCGGCTCCGGCGGCGCCGCCGCCGCCGCCACCAGCGCCGTTGCCGCCGCCTCCTCCGGACGCTGCGCGCCCCGCGCCGTGGCCCGGGCGGCGCCCGGGGGCGGGCCGGCCGCCGCCGCCGCCGGCGGCGGGTTGGGGTTCACCACGATCTCCGTCCCCGCCGAGCCGGTGAGGTTGAAGAGGCGGCCCTGCTGCGGCCGCGAGCCGCTGAAGATGAAGAACTGGCCCTTGCCGCGCCCCGACACCATCTTCAGCGTGCCCGCGCGCAGCTGCTCCTCCGCGTCCGTCGGGTCCAGCCAGGCCACGGCGGTCGTCGAGGTCCCCGACGCGTTGAGCGACATGAACCGCACCTCGTCGCGGCCCGGCACCCGCTGCGGGCAGCAGCCGACGCGGTTCATGCGCGAGATCTTCGCCGCGTGCTCGCGCTGCGCCTGCTTCTTCTTCGCCGCCTCCTTCTTCTCGCGCAGCGCCTGCTGCCCCTGGCGGCGCTCCTCGGCCTCCTCCGCCTCCTTGCGCTCGCGCTCCTTGCGCTCCGCCTCCTCCTGGCGCTTCTCCTCGGCGAGGTGCTCGGCGTGCCACCCGGAGATCTGCTCGTAGCGCTGGAGCATGATCTCCAGGTCGCGCCGCGGCAGCTCCTCGCAGACGCGCAGCGCGAAGCCCGACTCGCCGAGGATCGACACCTTGGACTTGTCAACCGCCAGGTTGTCCGTGAACACCGTCACGATGTGCACGCTGGCGCGGCCCGACGCGATGTAGCCGACCTGCTTGAGCGCCGTCTGCAGCGCGGCGCCGCCGGCGCGGCACGCGAACTCGTACTCCTTCTCCGCCTTCTTCTGGTCCGAGGCGTTGGGCGCGCCCGCGCACCACGCGTCGTAGTCGGCCTTCGCCTTCGCCGCCGCCGCGTCCCGCTGGGCGTCGGTCAGCTTCGCGTTGCCGCTCTGGATGCTGACCAGCCCCGTGATCGCGTCGTTGAACGTCTCGCTCTCCTCCTCGGTCCACGGCCGCGAGCCGGGCACGAGGGCGGCGAAGGAGCGGTCCAGCAGGTTCTCGCCGCTCTTGCTCGGCCACTGCCCGAGCGAGTGCTTCTCCATGAAGACCCGCATGTCGCGCGCCGCCTCGGCGCACGTGCCGTGGTGCACGCTGTTGACCACGCGCCCGTTGAGGTACGCGTTGCGGTCGCCGACGGCCAGCCCGCTGCGCATGTGCACCACCACGGCGGAGTCCTTGGCCCGCCCCTTGAGCAGCTCGGTGGCCTGGCACGTGTACGACTCGACGGCGAAGCCGTCGGCCATGAAGACGCGCTGGCGGTCGCCCTGGCCCTCACGGTAGCTCACGGGCACGAGGTCGCCGCGCGCGACCGCGTCCGTCAGCCAGTGCGCCGTGAAGTCCACCTCGCGGTTGCCGAAGACCATCTGCGTGCGCAGCGGGTTGGGCATCTGCAGGCCCTTGAGCTCCTTGAGCACCGCGCGCGTCGGCGAGACGATCGGCAGGTACGCGTCGGCCATCCACTCGTGCATGGCGACGCCGTCCACGAAGATCGCGCCGTCGCGCTCCTGCACCTCGTCGCGCAGGCCCCAGAAGAAGTAGACGACCGAGTCGCCCTCAAAGACCTCGTCGTACGACTGGCCGGACGCCTGCGCCAGCCGCTTGAGCACGTCGTGCACGTCCGAGATCAGCCCGTCGCACTGGTCCTCCGGCAGCTCGCCCTCCTCCTTGTCGTAGTCGCGCGCCCACTTGCTGTCGTCCAGCAGCGTCTGGCGCGTCGCGTTCACGATGTTGCCGTCGCTGAGCACCTGGCTCTTGAAGGCGCGCGTCGTCGTCGGCTCCGTCGCCTGGCCGTTGGACGCGACGAAGGCGCCCATGAACGGGAACTTGCCCGTGCGCGGGTCGCGGTAGACCATGAAGTCGCCCGGCACGGTGGCGCGCCCCGTGGTGCCCGGGTTCTCTTCGGCGTACCGCACGTTGGCGTGCCCGCCGTAGCGCTGCGCCTTCATCTTGACCGGGTAGCACGGCCGCGCCGGGTCGTCCTCCGCGCGCGCCCAGCGCGCGACGACGAGCGACTGGCCGGAGCAGTCGCTCTTGCCCAGCGCGATCGTCGCGTTGGACGTGCCCATCGCGTGCACCTGCGCGATGTGCGGGTCGTCCCCCTTCGGGTTGATCACCGCCAGGAACGTGTCGTACTGCGCCTGCGAGAAGCGCGTCCCGCACGCGATGCGCAGCATCCGCTCCGTGCGCGGCGCCTCCTCGCCGCTGCGCGTCACCACCTCCTGGATGTCCGCCACGAACGGCACGCCCTTGCGCGGCACGCCCGTCATGCCCGCCGAGATGCCCATCACGTTGTCCGGGATCTCGCGCATCGCCGCGAGCGGCGTGATCTCGTCGTACTGCGCCACCGCCGTCTGCACGCCCAACCGCACCGGCTGCGCCTTCGGCGCGCTCCACGTAGCACTCATTTGTCGACACCTGCGCGTCGACAATTTGGGCAAGAATTGTCGAGTGGGGCCCGGGTCATGAGCACGGGTGCGTGGGGGTGCGCGTCGACACGCGGGGAGGGGGCGTGCCTGTGTATACACTCGTAGTTCACGGTGGGTGGGATAGCGTAACGGGCCAAAGGGTGGTCGACAAGCGCACGCCGGCGACCACCCGTGCTCATGACCCAGAACGGGTCGACAATCCGGGAGCGGGAGGCGCCCCTGACGCTGAACGCGCTGGATCGCGACGCGCTGCGCGAGATCTACAAGCACGTGCGCGTGCCGCTTGCGCTCAAGCTCGTGTGCCGCGCCATCCGCGACGCCTGGCCCGAGGCGACCAAGAGCTACGCGCAGCACGCGCACGAGACCCTGGCGCAGCTGCAGTGGGCGTGCGGCACGGGCATGAAGGTTTTTCACGGGCTGGTTGAGGGGGTGGCCGCGCGCGGCCAGCTCGACCAGCTGCTCTGGATGGAGCACAGCAGCTCGGACATTTTCGTGGACGACGAAGTGCACGTCGCGGCGTTCAAGTACAAAAAGGGCTTTCACGTGTATCATGAGGCCGCCAACACCGCAGCGGCCAGACACGGGCACATACACATCGTGGAGCGCTTCGCACCGGTAGGCAGGTCCTTCATGTGGTGGGAGCCCATCTACCGTGCTGCGGGCTTCGGCGGGCAGCTGGAGACGTTGAAGTGGCTCTCCGCGCGCTACGGCGAGCGCGACCTTGACTGCAGCGTGCTCGTGGCGGCGGCCGGCGGCGGCCACCTGGAGACGATCAAGTGGATGCACGTTGAGAAGGGCGTGTCCTGGGACGAGAAAGCGATCACGGTGGCGGCGAGGTGTGGCCACGTGCACGTGCTTGAGTGGCTTCACTCGTGCGCCCAGCCGCCGTCTGACGATACGTGGAAGGACGGCGACCCAGGTTATTGGGCCGTGGAGTACGGCCACCTGCCCGTGCTGGAGTGGGCCCGCGAGCAGCTAGGTGCGCCAAGCGCCAGTGATTGGCAAGGCTGGGCCGATCAAGCATCGCGCCATGGCCACGTCCACATTCTGCGCTGGATGAGAGGCCTCGGTGCCGAGTTTGGTGGCGACTTCGCGCGGGCGTTGCGTGTCGCCATGGATGTTTCTTATTGGGGCGCCTCTTTGAAACATCTGAACGTGCTCAAGTGGGCGCACGCGGAGGGCATGGTTACCGAGCTCCGGCAGGCATACCTGGGTCCCTGGGTCATTTCCCCTTACCCAGGTTTGTGGGAGAACAGCGACGTCAGCGACGACGACGAGGAGACGATCAAGGACTGGTTCGCGAAGACATTCCCAGACCTTGCGCAATAGGGGACGGTGCCGAGAGAGCGAGGGTGTGTGTGTGTGTGTGTTAGTGCGTGCGTGTCGAGTGGTAATAACGATCGTGCCCAACATGTCGACAAGTCGGACGACCGCCGGCGCCCGTGCTCACGACCCGGACGCGTCGGCACGCGCGACCGAGGCGGCGGCGGAGGCACCGCCCCTCACGCTGGACGCGCTGGACGCCGACGCGCTGCGCGAGATCTACGCGCACCTGAAGGTGCCGCTCGCGCTCAAGCTCGCGTGCCGCGCGCTGCGCGACGCGGGGCCCCCTAAGACCGAGAGCTACGAGGAGCACGCGCACGAGACCCTGGCGCAGCTCCGGTGGGCGCTGCGCATGGGCCTGAGGCTCAGCCGCCCGCTCGTTGAGCGGGCGGCCGCGCGCGGCGAGCTGGACCAGCTGCGCTTCATTGAGGGCGTGGAATGGGCGAACGGGTTTGACTTTTGGCACGCCAACGTCACCGGGCCCGCGGCCCAGCACGGGCAGGTGCACGTGCTGGAGCACTTCATGCCCGGCGAGCTAAAGCCGTACGACTACCCGCCCGTCTTCGGTTGGGCGGCGTACGGCGGCCAGCGGCCGACGCTGGAGTGGCTCATCGCGCGCTTCCCCAACGTGAAGATCGACTTTGGCGTCCTCACGGCGGCGGCGCGCGGCGGCCAGCTGGACGTGCTCAAGTGGCTGCACTACGAGAAGGGCGTGGAGTGGCAAAAGGACGCGGCGCGCCAGGCGGCGAAGAATGGGCACGCGCACGTGCTCGAGTGGCTCCGCTACGGCGCCCGGTGGCCGCTGTCCATCACCCCCGCCGACGATCCGTGGGCACACGCCGAGACGTTCACCGATGCGGCGAAGGCGGGCCAGCTGGACGTGCTGAAGTGGGCGCACCACAACACGGGCGTGGTCAGCAGCCCCGAGAGCTGGCCGCTGGCGGCGTCGGTGGGCGGGCACGTCCACGTCCTGCGCTGGATGGCCACCCTCCACGGCGCCAACTCCCACTATTTCGACCCTGCGATCTACCAGGCCGTCAACCGGAACCAGATCGACGTCTTGAAGTGGGCGCACGAGGAGGCGGGCTTCGTCGCGCGGGAGCGGCACACGTACTACGACCACGCGCGCCGGGTGGGTTCTCACAAAGCCGCCGAGTGGCTCTTGGCGACGTTTCCGGACCTGGCGCAGCGGGAGTGGTGAGCGTGTGAGTGTAACGGGTGTTTACAACACGATGTCTAACGTGTCGACACGCGTGACCGTGGGCGCCCGTGCTCACGACTCGGGCGCGTCGACACGCGTGCCGGAGCTGGACGCGGACGCGATCGGCGCCGTGTTCGGCGCGATCGCGGAGACGTACGACGACCCGGAGGCGGCGGCGCGCGCGGCCGCGACGTGGACCGTGCTGAGCCGGGCGCACCGCGACGCGTGCCACGGGGACATGCGTGTGTGGCGCGCGCTGCTGGAGCGCCACTTCCCGGAGCGCGCGCGCACCCCCTACCCCTACGAGGCGTGCAACGAGCGCCGCCGCTTCTACTGGCTGTGCGACACGGTGCGCGAGTACCGCGAGGGCCGCCGGACCCTGCGCACCGCGTGCGACACGCACAAGCGCGTCAAGGCCTTCGTGCTCGCGGCGCTGCGCCACAACGGGAACGGGCTGTGCGACCTGGACAACGACGCGATGCGCGCCGACCGCGACGTGATCGTCGCGGCGACGCAGGGCAGGTACGTGCTGCACCGGCGCGACATCATGACGCGGTTTGGCGACGACCGCGAGATCGTGCTCGGCATCGTGCGCTGGCACGGGCGCGCGCTGGAGTTCGCCTCAAAGCGGCTGCGCGACGATCGCGAGGTCGTGCTCGCGGCGGTGCGCCAGAACGGGTACGCGCACATGTACGCCTCGCCGCGGCTCTTCGCCGACTGGGATGTCGTGGAGGAGGCGCGGGAGTCGGAAGCGAAGCGCCGGCGCCGCTACGAGGAGTGGCAGAGCCTGAAGCTCCCAAAGCCCCCGTGGTTGGGGTTGCCGGGGAGGTGAGCGCGCGCGCGCGCGCGCGCGTGTGTGTGTGTGTGTGTGCGTGTGTGTGTGGTCGTTCAATTAAAAACAAGGATGAACTAAAACACCGAACACGCGTGCGCGGTCGGTTGGGGTCAGTGCGCCTCGGCGGCCGAGTCGGCCGCGAGCAGCGACTGCTTGGCCTCCG
>Ga0209503_10001735_pt1 | contig 10980 bp, 7 predicted proteins | sample SouAtlMetagenome_2_FD_187448 | JGI IMG/M metagenome (GOLD analysis project Ga0209503, IMG submission 187448) | Marine eukaryotic phytoplankton communities from Atlantic Ocean - South Atlantic ANT15 Metagenome (SPAdes) (version 2) | ecosystem: Environmental > Aquatic > Marine > Oceanic | place...
CCTGATGATATTATAGCAGTGAGCGGAGAAACCATTGATGACAGCATTAGGGAGGCTCTGTATATCATGACAGATGCAAAGAAGAAATATCCATCCGCAGTGGCTATTCATCCTTACGTAAATGGGGATGCCTGTGAAGGAGGGCCGCGGCAACGGATGTCCGCGGTTGTCTTTCATGATAATACATCCGCAAAGTGTAAGAAAAAAGAAGGAAGAGAAATGAACATTGATAGTGTGGTCGAAGTCAGAATTTGCCAATATATGCTACACGTTTGTACAGACCAGTCCAACGAAAGTAAATTGACAAGAGATAGGATTGATTCATTTGATAGCGATAGTGATGATGACAAAGAAGTACAACCATTACTATCCCAGCATGAAACTCCTCTCGTAACTGAATCTACTGCAAAGGAAATCAATCAGACCCTCCACTACATCAAGAACCATATTACAGAATCCTTCGTCAGAAAATCACGTGCAGACGCCCAAGGAAAGTCCAGAGAAAGTGTTCTCAAATCATTGCATTCTGCATTACCACCGTTGCCCAAAACAAGGATAGAAGAGAACCTCAACCTTGTCAAAGACATGTTCAAACATGCATACGATAGTTACATGTATCACGGATTTCCTGCTTCTGAAGTAAAACCCATCTCATGTGCCCCAGCTTCTTTCAGTCTCGTCAAAATTCCTGGATTAACCCTGATTGATAGCCTCGATACACTTGTCATCCTTGGTAATTATACGGAATTTGCTAGAGCCGTTGAGCGTTTGAGGTTCTTGAATGACAATTTGTATGAGGCAACAGGTATTTCTACAACAGGGGGTGGCCTTTTCGATATAAATTACAATGTTAGCGTTTTCGAGACGAATATTCGAGTTCTGGGAGGTCTCTTGTCCGCACATCAACTTGCAGCTGCTTTTCTACAAGGCGAAGTCCTTAAAAATGAGGTTTGGGCAGATGATAAAAGTATATTAATGGGTGTTCTTAAAAACGGACAAGATCAATGCAACGAAGAAGAAGATATTTCCAGTACCTCAAGTAGCAACTGTGATAGCACATCAACAATACTCCAATGTAAACAAGAATCACCACAGAACTTGGTTTGCCACAATCAAACTGATAGTCACTGGGTGTACGATGGATTTCTACTTGATCTTGCACGAGATATTGGTGATAGACTCCTTCCAGCATTTAATACCGCAACTGGCATACCCTACGGTACTGTAAACTTGCTAAGCGGAATTCCTCACGGCGAGACACCAATTGCTTCGCTTGCCGGTGGAGGAACTTTATCACTGGAAATGGAACTACTGAGCAGACTCACAGGAATTAGTGAATATGGTCGTGCGGCCAAGCTTGCAGCAAGAGCACTTTGGATGCGACGCTCGTCTCTTAGTATTCTTGGGAAACACATCTGTACGAAAAAAGGACAATGGACGGAGACTTTGAGTGGAATAGGGTCGAATTCAGATTCTTTCTACGAGTATCTGATCAAGCATCACATTCTATTCCCTGAGGATTCTGATTATTGGATACAGCTAGTTGCTGCATATGGCGGGGTTTATAACGAATCACGTGTAGGAGAGTGGTATGGTGACGTAGACATGCTGAGAGGGAAAGTTCAAAATGGGGCTCCACGTCGAGTTCTAGAGGCATTGATGGCTTTTTATCCAGGGATGCAAGTTCTCCTTGGCGAGATTACACCAGCCGCACGTACTTTGAATTCCTTTTTCCTCGTCCGAGAGTATCTTGGATTTCTACCAGAAAGATTCGATTTCGGATCTTGGAAAGTTGATCATGGTGGTGGAACTCATCTCTTACGTCCTGAGCTATTAGAGAGTGCATACTTCTTGCATCGCTCTAGTAAAGGGTTTCAAAATCAATTTCGATCACGACATCAGAATTACACAACAGCAGATAGCTCCGGCTGGGTCTGGTCAGGCGATTTTGCATTGCACGCTATCGAAAAACTTACTCGAACCGAATGCGGGTATGCATCTCCTCGGAATGTTTCCCCCGAAACGTCAGGAAAGTTGAAAGCTGAAAGAAATCAAATAAGACTATCGGACGAAATGCCTTCTTATTTCCTCAGTGAAACACTAAAGGTGAGAATGATGAATCCCCTTTTCTCTCTTTCAACTATGAAATCTTGGTAACCTCTTAATTTGCTCTGTTCTATTTATTTCAATGGTTATACTCTACAGTATCTATACTTACTCTTTGATGACAAGAATATTTTACATGTCGATAATGATCGTGAATGGGTTTTCACGACCGAGGCGCACCCAATTCATCATGAACCAAAAGAAATGTCAACTGACGCCAATCTCATAAAACAGACAGAAAAACTCAAGTTAAGGCTTCAAAGAAGGCTAGATAAACGCAACAAGCCAGAGAATGACGTTCGTCAACAACTGGTCAACGAGAAGTGGACCGAGTCAAGCAAGATGGAAGTCTTTGTGAAACAATTGGAGCCATTGATAGAAAGAAATGGTATGACGTACCAAAATCGAAGAGAATATGAGCAGTACGTTTCGCATGGTGATAACATATTTGGGGATGCCATTGAACGACTATTCCCCAATGACAATACCTGGAGCCCTTTCGATGTATTCAATGAAAGACTGCGAACATTAAATCCGACGTTCCTAAGCTTTAGAAAACTCGGAAGCAGATTAAACATAACAAACTCTTGCCCAAATTTATACGCAAGCGATTTTCTCTGGGTTCGAGCTCTAAACGGTGGTGTCGCTGACTACTCAGATACTTACAAATCAAGTACGAGCGACGATTATTTGGTTTCTGAAAGCGATATCATACACCTAGGGTCCTTTGATGCCCTTGCTCTTCATGGGGCCGGTATTCATGTTAAATCGTTATACAATGCATTTTACCGGCACCCTATCAGAGAGAGTAAAACTAGCCAAGACAAAACGCCATCGCATGCGCTGAAGAACGGAGAGAAAAAAGGAGATCTTGGCAATGGGTCCACTCGTTTCGTAAGTTTCGATTTATGTATTGTTGACAAAGTGTAATGGATTTCCTTACTTTCTCAACATTCGTTACTGATTATTTTCTTCTCTTTTGCAGGAAATGGGGGATGGGATGGGAAGCTTTGATATCTCTGCTTTTCCTGGAGGTAGTGGCTTTTTTGTTCAACATGTAGAGAGTGGTGAAACAATAGTGGTTACTTTAATAGATGAAGACAAATCCAGCAATAGTAAAGGGCCTATGGTATTAGTTTATTCGAATAGCGGTGAAGGCAGCAAGGCAGTTGGTGTTTCCCAAGATGATGTTGCTATCAATAAGGACCCTCGAACTGTTGTGTTAGCAGATCTTGATGGTAACTCGTATTCCTGTGAAGTGAGGATATTTGAATCTAGCATTCGCTCTGATAAAGTTTCGACATGTGCTGTTGAAACCAGTCAGGAAAACATTTTTGACACTCAAAATGATGATTTTGAAGCAATCGAGGAAAAACTTATCCACCGCTTTCCTTGCTCACCAGCGCTTTTTGGTCCCACCCACATTTCGCATCTCGGAAAAGTTAACTCCATCGAAGTGGAGGCGAAAATTCAGCCATCAGGTGTCGATGATAAGTATGGATGTGGTGATCTCTTTAAGAATTCGGTTTCAAAAGGTAGTGATGAAGAACCAGAAGTGTCAGATTCTTCGTATTCAGAAAAAGCTGGTAGTGATCAGGATTCAAGTGAAGAAGTTGTATCTCTAGTCCAGCGCGGCTTCTGTACGTTCCAAGAAAAATCATTTATCAAAAAGCTTCGCGAGAATGCTAAAGGAGTGATTGTAATAAACAGTGACGAAGGGGATGATTTGTTTGTAATGTCGGGTGGTGGTTCTGAAAGGCTTGCGGATCTAGATCCCCTAGAATATCCCGTTACAGTCTTAGTGACATGGGATGACGGGCAAAAAATCCATCAAACTATCGATGCACATAGCAATGTTAGCGATAGGCAAATCAAAACGAGGATATCTCTTGTTCGAGATGATTCCACCTTTGATGCCGAAGATATGGAAGAAACGAAGACTAAAATCAAGTTCTGGCCCAGAGTGAAAGCTAACCGCGAAGCACTCCAAATCTACTCAAATTCCGGCTGGGGGATTCATGCAGTCCAAACTTATGTTGATGCTGAAACTAGTGACGTCGAAAAGGCACAGCTTAGTTGGCAATTGTACCTATTGAAACATGACATGGTTGAAGAAATTGTGACATAATTTTGCGAAAAGTTAAATATGAGTGAAATCTTGGATAAATTGGAATATACTCTTAATACTATGATTATATTCTGTGTGTATTATTAGCCTAGGGTCTCCAAAAATATAAGATGTCAAAGTCTTATTGCTACTGCAATAATCAACTAGATCACTAACGCTGCTTCAAACGCTTATGCTGGCATGGCTCTTGTTGGTGTTGCTTTTGACTTTTCGACTTGATTTTCTTTTCTTCTTCGATGCATCTGGTGAGAAACTCGTCGTTGTGCTGTTTTGCTAGGTTTGCGCACCCAATCAGGAATGCGAATGGTCCACCCTCCTTCAATGGCGGCAGAGGTCCTTGGTCATGCATCCCGCTGTATGCATAATCTCCTGGCTGAGACTAATAAATTCACGAAATAAACGACAAGAAAACAGATGATGAGTCTTCCAACGAAAAGATGTGGCCCTTTGTTGTAGAAAATTGTTTGCGATTGCACGATCCGTACATTAAACATGCTAGAAACCATATTCGTTCCGTTTTGAACGTACTTTCACTGGTGCCATGCCGGCTGGTAATCCCACTCGCGCCTCAAACGCATCGGTGCGAGAAGCGTCGAAAGTTTCGGAGGTAGTCGTTGTCGTCCCGTCATTCCCGTCGCAGATAATGTACGTCGCTTTTATTCCTATTGGTCTGGTCGTAGAGGATGTTACTGCTGCTGAAGATGTTTGTGAGTTCATCGTTTTGGCACAACAATACGAAATGTAAAAGGAGTTTGCTCAAAAACACCGAACATGTCAACAAAACAAAGAATTTTGTTGCGCGAAACGGAGGACAGACATCAAAACCAGCAAAAGCACGCTATGAACTTAAAAAAATGCACAACCGATTAATCGAAGTCTATAGTATTATTGAATGAACTTAAGGATACGATTTTAAGAAGCAAGTTGATGCATTCAAAACGATTTTTGTTTCTTGCTCTTCTCATAGTTACTTAAATAATGAGATTAGCTGTGCCGTGCCCTCAACGTCATTGTTGTACAAAACAACAATAGTACAACCACTCCATACAATATACATCGGTGTCGTCCGAGTCATCTGTGTGTGAGACATCATCGAGATTGTCTGATTCATTATCATTGGTAGCTTTGGAAACAAGAAGTTGCCATAAATCTGACGAGGGAGAGGATGCCGTCAATTCTTCTTTTCTACGTGCCCTCAATTCTTGATAAAGCCAATGGGCGTATTCTGATTGATGCATCAGCGTCAAGGTTACTTCGGCGTCTTCGTTGTGAGTGAAAGGTATCGTCAACTTCCAGAGAGTTGTCTGAGATGTACTTGGTTGACAAACCAGTCCTCCCAAAGGGACTGTCATGGTAGATGCTAGGCGCGAAGTAGATTTCTTGGACGAGTTCCAACTTGTACTACTGCCAGATCCTGAGGGAAAGCTATTATTGCTTGCAATGCTATTTTCACTATTGACTCTGGGAAATCGTTTATTTCCGCCTCGATTGAGACCCTGGTAATGAATTAATCGCTGGTTTTGAATGACGTACGAATTTGAATCCGAAGTCAAAGAAAACGAGTCACTTCCTGCTGGAACATGAGATGAGGATCGCCCTCCTCGCAGACGATGCTTCGGCCGTTGTTCAAAGAGTCGAATTTCTAATCCCGTAGCTACATCAAAGGAGGTGACAATTTGACGTTGCGGCATCATACTTATTTCCCACGTACAGGGTGCAGTACGTGTCGTTTCGAAAACTCTTTCACGGTGGTTATATTTCAGATGTGCAATTTCTGTAACACCGTCGAAGGTCATAATTAAAGTCCATCGTGATTTTGGATCCAGACCAGTGAGTCGATGAACGTCCAAAGACAAGATAGATGGAGCAAAGACATCGGGATGTGGCACACGATAAGGGGCATCAACAAGCACCACTTCTGTTGCACCAGATGCACGCTGATATATAGCATGATTTCCTCCTTTCGGACTGCGCACGACCAAGGGTGGCGTTACCAAACGCTTTTTTGTCGCAGCAATGATCCGAGGAGGCCGATCAGTATGTTGTTTCATCATAGCTTTTGAATATTGAGATGATGATCCTCCGCTCGTTGATTTCGAAGCTATCGATTCTGTTGAGGTCGTAACTACTGAACTGATAGGAGAACGAATCTTTGTGTAAAACGAATCATTGCACATTTTTCGCAAGCAAACAAACATAACTTGTCCTGTTCGGTAGGCGTCCCATCGCAACAACAATCCGTATTGCATGGAGAGGAAACCTAATTGCAATTCGATCATAGATCGTGTTTCAATGGTATATGACCCTTCTTCGGCGCCATCGATGCAATCATCACTGTGCTCGATCGAGGAGATCTTTGCCCTGCGGCGTTTCATGCCGGCACTCATCGCCTTGAAACTACCAGAGCTCCCGCCCGGTATGCTTCCATTTGTAGAAGATAGCGGTGTGATCGATTCAAGATCTTTGCTGCTCAAAGACGAGTCCTGTTGTAGTTCTCCCGAAACCTCGACGATTAATTTCATTTTATCGCGTAGCTTTTCCAAAGTTGGTTCTCTTCCTCTTGCGCTAATAGCAGACCCGAGTCGATCTCCTTTTCCTTTATCTTTTTGTAGCTTGCACTGAGAATGTAAGTACCGTGAAGGGGATTGTAAGTGTGTCTTCTTCATTATATCTCGTATACTCAACGCGGAAGAAGACGATTTCTTTCCGTTACTTTTTGCACTTCCAGGAAAAGACTCTGGCGCAGCCTTACTAGTCTTAGTACTTGTCGCGGGATCGGATCGTTCATCATAGGCTTGAAAATCTTTAGTCTTCGTAGCTTTTCGGTTTTTTCTGCTAAAGCTACCAAATCGGTCAAGGCGAACAGCACTTGTAGAAGAGATCGAGGGACCACTCTTCGTGCTTGTTCTTGTGTGGCCGCTGCCATCACGAGAATGTTGAGCGTCAACGCTTCTGCTTGTGTCTGTCGTGATTTTTGATGAAACTCCAGACCCAACAGAGAGAGTAGAGCTGATTTTATTTTCGGCCGCTGCGAGAGAGGCTAGCATTTGGTCGCCTTCTTCCTTTAGAAGAGAATCAAAGAAATCTTCGTGGAGTTGGACGTAATCGCGTTGCATTAATTCTAGATGTCTTTTCTTTATTGCAAGAATTTCTTGTTCTTTTTGAAGATTGTTGAATGATCCATTAGCGTGTCTATGCGGCGAAGAGTTTCGATGACCTTCGACCTCGGAAGACATAGTATCCGCACCAGTCGTGATCCCACAACCAAACAACTCCATTCCAGTATCAAGCCAGTCAATCCAATGTATCGGATGGTTCGTCGTTAACTGATTTTCAGCATTGCGACTATTTCGTTTTTTTCTATTCGGGTAGAGAATGTCAAATTGTGACGTTGGTATGGACTGATCCGCTGCTTTGTACAGGTACGGTCTCTTACCAAAAAGTCCCAACTGTTGCTGTCTTTTGTTGTGTTTACTACTTGAGTTTCGGAGGCGTATCCTACTTCGGGTGCTTCTCGTAGAAGTATCCGCAGACCTAGCGGAGTATTCGTCCGAGGAGATTGGGAAAACTTGTATTCGTTTTTTCATCAATTTTGCCATCGTTCCAGCTTCTGGCTAGCTCGCACTAACGGGCTATTCGTCCTAGAAGGCTTCTCTTTCAGGGCTTTGTATTTCCTCGCTGGTTGTCGATGGCTCTTGTTTCACTTATATCAGCTATATCAGCCAACAATTGTTGTCGAAGGACCACGTTTATGGTTTCAACAGTAGAGGTGTTACGATTAGACAGAGTAGGTCAAGTCTGCATTGGGAAACAGCCTGCTGTCAATAGCGTCACCGCTTTCGATCACGGTAAAGGACCGATGGAGTCCAGTCCGTGAAAGCTCCGCTCCGACGATGCGCGGTGGCTGCTGGCAGAAAGGGGCGTGGCTGGCTAGCTCTTTTTTCGAACACTCCACACGAACGTTGAGTTTTGTTTAAAAACAATTACATAGCGTTTAGGTATGTGCAACGCGCATTTCAAAGAGGAATAATTGAGCATAATTTTCGGGGATTACAAAGAAAGTGGGCGCCACCCCATAATCAAAATGGATAACCGGCCGGAGTCATCAAAGGTCATTCCCATAATTGCTAGGGACATTTTTTCAAAATAATATAGCCGTTCGTGCGAAGAAATCTCTGCATTCTTGTCAACCATGCAGGTGAAGCTGCCCAAGATTTCCTGAGCGAACAGACCAGCAACTACTCTCACAATACGTTAAAGCGAAGATAACACAAAATCAAACAACAATGGCTCTCACCGGCAATAGTACGAACCGAGGCTTTCTTCGGATTACAAGTATCCTCACATCGATGATTTGGCTTTTACTCTTTACTCTTGACAGGTTCATCCCTGTAGTTAGTTTGAGTACCAACAATGTAGTCCTTAGCAACGATGGGCGTTTAGCAACATTCAAGGGCCTTTTGGATAGAGCAGGTATCTCTCCTACAATCGGAAAGACGATTTTCGGACCAACGAAAGGTGCTTTTAATGACTTCCGCAGCAATTATACACGGTATTATGACCAATGGATGACACAAACGGAATTTTTCGTTCACTTCAAATACCTGATGGAGTGGCATATGGTCATAGAGGACAATTACACGAAAGAAGAATTATTCAATGGTCTACGATGGAGAATAGAAAATCCTGAAGGATGGCTTCATATTGATCAAGAATTAGCGATGATCGACAATGTTCACAGTGATGATTTTGTGGAGGCTGATATCATTACATCGGAAGGCGTGGTTCATGTTATCGATAAAGTCTTGTTTCCTCCTTTCTTTGAATACGATATGATCACACAGTTGTTGAATAGTCGGCAAGATAAATTTTCCTTTTCGAACATGGCAAATCTAGCACTGCATGTTGGACTCGAGGACCGCCTGCACGATTTCTATGAAAAAGGGATAACCTTCTTGGTCCCTCCAAACCGTCGTTTCAATCGAGCAGAAATTGACGTCCCCAAGATGCTTGAAAAGGACATGTTTAACTACACGAGAGATTTCATTCTCTGCCACATGATCAAAGATAATTATCACATGGCACAACTCTTTGCCAGAAGTGAAAACACCGGAATTGATCAGTTCTTGGTCAGATCCGAACTAGGAACACACATGTGGATTACCACAACAGAAGAAATGGTGCGATTCCAATCTCAGGAGGTTCTCTTGCCGGATCAACCAGTTCCCAACGGGTACGTGAAATTTTGTGTGCGAAAAAACAGCTTGGTATTGTCATATCGGTCTTGACGAAATATTGAAAAGCAACTACCACCAGAAGATGAAATCCTAACTTTTTCGACCCATACTTGTCTTCATTAATTCAAATGTTTTTTGGAATTTTTTTGCAGGATTTGGCATGGAATGGATTATCCACTTTTCCCTCCCTACATTACGGACTTTGCTTTCTTCACTCCCATCTCGACAGATATTGATACCAGTGATTGCTATCGTTTCTTCACTCAATGCCTATTAAGTAGTCAGGATATATCAGAGATGTTCAACAATACAAAATTAACTATGTTTTGTCCGACTCGTGAGGCCTTTGCCAATTTCAACAATGAAGATTTTAACAGATTGCTGTCTCCTGATTGGTATCGTCACGCCTGCGAATTTTTGATGAATCACATGACAGCTGGTGATTTTACAAGGAATGAACTAGTTGCACAGGCCCCACGGCGAATAACAATGTTGAATGGACAAACTTACAACTTGCGCAAGAGTGGAGATCGTCCTCGCATTCAAAATGGTAACGAGGAGGGACGTTCGGAATTCGGTGATTTAATTGCATTGGACGGCTACTTGCACACTCTTGATACCGCTATAACTCCCACCGCCGTGTCAAACAACATATACGACTGGATTCAATTTATGCCGGAGACTAAACTCTTCAAAGTAAACATCGATTTCGTTGAGTTGACTGACTATATTTCAAAGGATTATCCTTTGACGGTCTTAGCGCCAGATAATGCAGCATTTCGTCGGGTTGAATATGACACATTAGACGGAGGCGCAATCATCAAACGTCATATCATGCGAGGTTTGTTTTTCTGTGACGTATTGGCCAACCAAACCGAGGTAATGACAGTAGAAGGTCTTGTTCTAGGAGTCGAAGTGAAAGAAGACGAATCGTTATGGGTCGGTGGCGCTAAAGTTTACAACTGTGACATTCTAGCCCACAATGGTGTTCTTCATCATATTGATAGAGTGATTGGTCTCGATTTCGATTCACCTTCTCCTACCCAGTCTCCTGCTCCAACTATAACAGCTATGCCAACCGAATCCCGTGCCCCCTCTCAAGGCCCTCAACCTCTTTTTGCAGATGAACCGGATAACGGAGCAGTTCCAATTTTCCTTCCTCCAGTACTACCACCAATACACATATACCAAGCAGATCCAACTCCTGCACCTGTTGAATCATCCGCAACAATTAATGTCGCAGGAAGTCTCGCAACAGCTTTTACTTCCTTGATTTTGCTATGGGTTGCTAATTGAAGTGTAAGTTGTTCCTTTACAAGAATTACAAAATATAGTGTATATTAAAATTAGTTCTCTTCCATGAATTTACTCTAAAGTGTGCTATAGGATTTGTAGAGTTTTTGCATTCACTACAATTGACTAACGAGTGAGCTACTTGCGTCATCCAAGGCAAGTCCTCCTCCCACAACAGCTCCAGTCGCTCCGGCACGCTTGAGCTGTTCTATGTAG
>Ga0209503_10001736_pt1 | contig 10978 bp, 10 predicted proteins | sample SouAtlMetagenome_2_FD_187448 | JGI IMG/M metagenome (GOLD analysis project Ga0209503, IMG submission 187448) | Marine eukaryotic phytoplankton communities from Atlantic Ocean - South Atlantic ANT15 Metagenome (SPAdes) (version 2) | ecosystem: Environmental > Aquatic > Marine > Oceanic | place...
TATCATAATGACAGATTATAAAAACATAAGAGGAAAAAAAATTAAGTTCTTTACAACTGATTTAAGTAATGAACAAGCAGAGGGACAAATATTTTATAGTGACACGGATAGCGAATTTAAAACAGTTGTGGCTAGTGCTGCCTGGTCATCATCTGGTCCTATATTTACTGCAACTAGAGGTATTACAAATACTGGATCTGTTGACGCTTCTGTTGCTTATGGTGGATATACAACAGGACACGTAGCAACAACTTTAGAGTACAACGGAGTAGGTTGGGCAAGTGCTGCCGATATGCCAGGTAATTATCCAGAATCGACTAAAGGTGGAACTCAAATAGCGGTTATCTCTGCAGGAGGAGATTCCACAGCAAATTCTGGTACGGCCACACGAGAATATGATGGCACAAACTGGACCGCTGGAGGAAATTTAGGAACGGGAAGATATGCTTTAGATGGTGATGGAACACAAACTGCTGGTTGGGTATGTGGTGGAAATGCTGCTCCCGAAATGCCAGGTAATGCAAAAGCTTTAACGGAAGAATATAATGGAACTGCATGGTCTGAAAGTGGGGATTTAAGTAATGTTAGAAATAGACACTCTACTGCTGGATTACAAACAGCAGGATTAGCATTTGGTGGATCATCAGATACTCCCATGACAATTAGTGCAACTTCATCATCAGCTGAAGAATATGATGGATCCTCTTGGACAAGTGGCGGAACCATGGGAACAGGAAGATATTCAGTTAGGGGTGGTGGAATACAAACAAATGCTTTAGCTTTTGGTGGTAATGCTCCAGCAAAAACAGCTAACACGGAACTTTATGATGGCACAACTTGGACTGAAATGAATAATTTAGCTGTGGCAACTACCTCTCATGGTGGTGATGGACTCGGCACAACTAAATCTTGGTTAGCCGTTGGTGGAGCAACAAATCCTGGTAATACTAATTTATCAACAACACAAGAATTTCATATAACAACAAGTGCAGTCACAGCTGCAGCATGGGCAAGTGGTGGTAATTTACCTGCGGTTAATAATGGTTTAGCAGGTTGTGGAATACAAACAGCTGCTTTAGGTTTTGGATCAAGAACACCTGGACAAGATCAAGCAACATATGAATACGATGGTTCATCTTGGACATCAGGAGGTTCTTTGGGTACTCCTATTGGTAATGGTAATGGTGCAGGAACTCAAACAGCGGGATTATCTTTTGGTGGTGGTCCTTCTGGTGGAACCTCAACAGATTCAAGAGAGTATGACGGTTCATCTTGGACAGCAGGCAATTCTATGAATAACGCTAAGGCTTTAGCTGCTGGCACAGGAACACAAACAGCCGCTCTAGTATCTCATGGAACACCACACCCTAATACAGTTTCAGAGGAATATAATGGAACTAGTTGGACAGCAGGTGGAACAGTAGGTACTGCTCGTTATAATACAGGTGCTGGAGGAACTTCAGCAGCAGCAGTTGCATTTGGTGGATATCCACCATCAACTTATAGTGCTGTTAGTGAAGATTATGATGGATCTAGTTGGACAGCAGGAAATAGTTTATTAAATAAAAGAGGTCTTTACAATGGAGGTGATGGTGCTTCTGTTAATTCAGTTATGGCTACTGCTGGGGATGCTTCTGGTGCACCTTTAGGAGGTGATACTAATGCTGTTGAAATATATAACGGAACTAATTGGAGTACAGCTCCTAGTCTATCTAATGGAAGAAGATCGGGTGCTTCTGGTGCAGCTGGATCATCATCACTATCAATATTTTTTGGTGGTAGAACTGGAGGATCAGATCAAAATAAAACTGAAGAATTTACAGGTGAAACAACAAGTTTGAATTTAAAAACAATAACAGATAGTTAATTATAAATAGTAATTAAAAGGAGAAAAAAATGGCACTATTCATATATGGTACCGCAACTAACACAGGAAAAGGTTTTTTTACTCATCAAGATAGATTAGACTTCTCATTGAGAGGATATCGAGGTCATGATGGATCTAATTACGTTGATTGTTGGTGTATAGGTAACAACGAGAGAGGCGCTTACTGGTTAGCAGAAAAAAGTGGGACTGAAAAGACTAAAGCAGAATTACAAGCATTAGTCAAAGCATCCGATGATTTAGCTAGAACAGCATGGGATAATGACAATGTTGATGGTGAATCAGCAGACGAAAAAAATTCTAGACTTGGACCAAAACCAGCATTTGTAACAATCCCATAAGGAAAATTAAATGTCAACCTATCAAGAGTTAAAAGGATTAAAGATTAAATATCTAAGCGCTGATACGAGTGGTGATAGATTGCAAGAGGGTGAATTATTTTATAACTCATCTGATTTTAATCTTAAAGCATTTGCAGCCACTGCTGCTTGGCATAGTGGCGGGTCTTTATTAACTGCTAGAGCACAAGTAGGAGGCGCTGGAACTCAAACAGCGGGTTTAGCTTTTGGTGGATATCCTGGTGGTAGCGCAACAGGTATTACAGAAGAATATAATGGAACAGGATGGTCAGAAAGTGGTGATTTAAATACAGCAAGGAGAGAACTTGCAGGTTTAGGAATTCAAACTGCTGCTCTTGCAGTTGGTGGTTTTATTAGCCCTTCTCCAGACGCAAACTTACAAAGAGATGAAACAGAAAACTATAATGGTACTTCTTGGAGTGAAGTAAATGATTTAACAACTGCAAAAAGAACTCATGGTTCAGCTGGAACAACTTCAGCAGGTTTAGTATTTGGAGGTTTAACTTCACCCCATCCAACTTATACAAATCAAACAGAAGAATGGGATGGTACAAACTGGAGTGAACAAAACAATTTAAATACAACACGATCTCATTTATCAGGAGCTGGAACGCAAACTGCAGCATTAGGTTTTGGTGGTTATATTGGAGGATCAGGTGGAACAGGTGCAACTGAAGAATATGATGGATCTTCTTGGACAAGTGTTAATTCAATGAATACTGCAAGACGTACAATTGGCCCAGCAGGAACGCAAACCGCAGCTTTAGGTTTTGGTGGTAGTGCAGTACCTTCATCACCAACTACATCTAATGCAACTGAACAGTATGATGGTACAACGTGGACCACATCTCCTGCTACTTTATCTCTAGGAAGACGTGATTTAGGTGGATGTGGTACACAGTCAACAGCTTTAGCTTTTGCAGGTAATGGACCTTCTCCAAATGTTTCTTCAACAGAAGAATTTACAGTATCACTAACTGCAACGACAGCAGCAGCTTTTTCTGCTGGTGGTGATAATAATGACTATCAATTCGGTAGAAATTGGGCAAGTGGAGGTACTTCAAGTGCTACTTACATAAATGGTGGATATACTTATGTATCACTTACAGAGGAATATAACGGATCAAGTTGGTCAGAAGATGGTGATTCTAGTAATGGTAGATATTTTGGAACAGGTGCAGGTACACTAACAGCAGGTATAGCTTTTGGTGGTTATTTACCAGGAACTGGTGCAACAAATGTCACAGAGGAATATAATGGATCGTCATGGTCAGGTGGTGGAAATATGAACGTAACAACAGGTAGTCGAATGGGTGGTGGCACACAAACAGCGACAATAGGTGCTGGAGGTACAGGACCTATCACAGCAACTGAATATTACAATGGTTCTAGTTGGTCTACACAACCTGCAACTCTAAACGAAACCCATAGAGAAAGAAATGGTGTGGGTACGCAATCCTCTTATGTTGCTATGGGAGGAACTAATCCTGGTGAGACCGTTTTTTATACGGATGTTGAGGAATATAATGGTTCAACTTGGACTAGTGTAACAGATATGGTTACTGCCTCAAAAAATGCAGCTGGAATTATAGGAAACTCTGCTGCTGGTGCTATTTACTGTGGCGGACAAAACGATAACCCAGGCACAAATGTTGATGATTCACAAGTTTTTAATGGAACAACTGTTTCTAGTGGTGTTAGTCCAGCATTTTCAGCAAGAAGTGGAAATCAAGGCGCAGGAACTACCTCAGCTGGTTTGATCTCAGCTAGATATAGTCCAGCAAATAGTAAGACAGAACACTTTACAGGCGAAACAACAGCAGCAAGAGCTGTTAAAACAATTGACTTCGATTAATAACTCTTATAAATAATAATAACATTATAGATATATAATAAGGAGAATCTGAATGAGTGAAGATATTAAAAAACGAGATATAACATCTCTTATCGAAAAAGAAGCCCCCAATCTAAACAATCTATTAGACCCAGAAGACGTTTCTGTATTTAAAGAAATGACAGGCGAGTTGCGAGATACCTGGACTAAAAAACAAATGTTTAGAACACAGACTGAAATGGAATTTTCAGTATTGAATGACGCAAAGTATCCTACAAAAGCTGCAAAGTATTGGCAGTGTGTTAGAGAACAAAATGTATTCCTAGAAAATCTTATGTCACTATCATTTGATTATAGAAGAAATGAAGTTAAAATCAAAAGATTAGAAAAAAAGATAGAAGAAGAAACAGACGAATTGAAAATAGAATTAGCACAGATTGATCTAGATGAAAAAAGATACGCTAAAGCAAGTATGCAATTAACTGCTAGAGATCGTATGAGAGAGATCAAACTATGGTCTCATTATAAGAAAAAATATGATGACGGATCATTTGATACTAAAAATGTTGATACACATCAATTAGAATCTTATCACTTAACCATGAAAAATAAGGCAGAAACATTGACACAAGGATCATCACAACCAGAGGTGTTTAATGTATTAGGTCAACTACAATCTATTGAGAGAATTAAAAAAGATCATGCACAAATTGAAGCAACTAAAAAACCAATACTTCCAGGACTCACATCAAAAGGATAAAAAGTTATTCTTTCTAGTAGCAATGCCGAGATCAGGTAACACCTTATTCTCTACTATAATGAGTCAGAATCCTGAGATAGCCGCAACTGCAAACTCTATTACGTTGGAGATAATGAAGGATTTGTTTTTACTAAAAAATACAGATGTGTTTCAAAATTTTCCTGACCATAAATCTTTAGATAATGTATTAGATGTTGTGTTTGATACTTACTACAAAGATTGGTCACAAGAAATTATTATTGATCGTGGTCCTGTGATGACAACAGGTAATTTTGCGTTAATGCAAAAACATTATAAGAGACCTTTTAAATGTATTGTTTTGTTAAGAGATTTAATGGATGTATTAGCAAGTTATATGCAATGGTACACACAAAATCCTGATTCATTTCTTAATAGACTTAATCTTAAAAATGATGAAGAAAAATTAAGTGTGATAATGAACAAAGATGGTGCAGTTGCTAAAGATTTAGAGGCAATTAAAAATGCATATAACTATCCTGATATGTGTCATTTTGTAAAATATGATGACCTGGTTGCAAATCCAGAACAAGAATTTAGAAAGATATATGAGTTCATGGAAGAACCGTATTATCCACACTACTTTGAAAATCTACAAACATTAAACGTCAATGGTATAAAATATGATGATACAGTTGTTGGTAGTAATATGCATAAATTATTTGATGGACCTGTGAGAAAAGTATATAACCCTTATATAGAAAAGATACCAGAAAGGATTAGACAAAAATATGAACACATCAGATTTTAATTTTATATTTTTAGGACAATCGGTTTTGAAATATCAAGTGCCGTTAGATGTATTTCATACTATCAATGATACATATGAAAAACGTAGGCACGAATTATATCCTGCAAACAAACAGCTTGTAGGTAAAATACAAGACGAACATTCTTTATTTTTTGATGGTCCTCCTAATAATAAAATGCAACCTCATAGACATTTGCCAGAAGATGTTATGCAATGGTTCTGGCAAAGATTTGAACACTATTTACAATGGAATAAAGTAAAAGAATTTAAAATGCATTTAAATTCCGTATGGGTTAATGAGATGAAAGAACACGAATACAATCCTATCCATGTTCATCAAGGAACAATATATACAGGATTGTCTAGTGTTATGATCTTAAAATTACCAGAGTCTTATGGCGTAGAATATTCAGCTTCAGACAAACCCATGAATGGTCGATTGCAAATAATGGGTAATTCATCTGGACAATTTTGTAATACTGATTATACGCCAGATGTTGAAGAAGGAGATTTTTTCATATTCCCTTATGATGTTAGGCATAGTGTAAACCCTTTTAATGGACCAGGATTTAGAAGAACTTTGTCATGTAATTGTGACGTAGATTATGACCCAATAAGAAATAGGAGCGCAATATGATTATAAATGAACCTAAATGGAAGAGTTGGATTGTAGAAACAACCTCACCTTTGTTTACACCAGAACAATGTCAAAAGATTATTGATGCTGGTAGACGACAACCACCACAAAAAGCACAAGTTGGCATGAATAAACCAGGTGGAGGTCTTGATACAAGTAAAAGAACAACAACCATATCTTGGATACCTTTCAAAGAAATGCCAGAGATGTATAATGATCTTAATAACTTTATACAAAGAGCAAATTTAAATCATTTTGGTTTTGGTGACATACGAATAACAGAGCAAGCACAGTTTACAGAATATCCTGAAGGTGGTTTCTATGACTGGCATATGGATTGTGATGTAGGTATGGCACATGAACCGCCTGTACGAAAAATATCTATGACACTATTATTAAATCACGAATCACAATTTGAGGGTGGTGAATTAGAACTTATGGCTCCTGGTAAGAAAGCAAAACTCTCACAAGGAAACGCAATTACATTTGCCTCATTTTTAAATCATAGGGTCGCACCTGTGACAAGAGGTGTTAGACAATCGTTAGTTGTCTGGTTTGGAGGAACACCTTTTAGATGATAATAGAAAAGTTTTTCCCAACCCTTGTATATGGTAAAGATGTTCAATTGAATAATAATCAATTAGCACAAGACATAGTTAATTGGTCTAATCAAGACAAAGGTGTTTCTAAAACAAATGTCAAAGGTTGGCACTCAACAACCGATATGCACACTAAATCAGAATACTCACAATTAATTACCGAATTGATGAAAATGCAAAAAGAGATATATGATAACGAACATATAGATAGACAAGCAGTGCTAGGTAATATGTGGGCAAATATAAATCCACCTGGTGGTATGAATATGCCACATCTACATCCTAACTGTTTATTCTCAGGTGTTTATTATGTTAAGTCTAATCCTAAATCTGGTAGACTTAAAATTATGGATCCAAGACCAGGGGCACAGATGTATATGCCTATAAGAAAAGAAGGAGACCCTGGTAGAGATATGTGGAGGGATGCAAATATTGAACCTATACCAGGTAGAATCATTATGTTTCCTGCATGGTTATGGCATAGTGTTGAAGAAAATATATCAGATGATATAAGAATATCAGTCAGTTTTAATTTTATACAGGATGGTTTTAATGGGTAATTATAAGGTAGTCAAACAGGCAATTAATTTTGAACTAGCAAATTTTTTATTTAATTACTTTCTCTTAAAAAGAGAAGCAGTCGCTCATATGTATTCAAATAATTGGACATATGATAATGGTATGTTAGGCACGTGGAAAGATCAACAGATACCTAATACATATTCAATATACGGTGATCCTGTATTTGATACCTTATTGATGAAGGTATTACCTATAATGAAAAAAGAAACAGGATTAGAAGTAGTGCCCACATATTCCTATGCGAGAATATACAAGAGAGGCGACATATTGAAAAGACATAAAGATAGACCTAGTTGTGAGATATCTACCACACTTAATCTAGGGGGCGAACCCTGGCCCATATTTTTAGACCCAACAGGTAGTGATAATGTCCTAGATGAGTATAAAAATATACACAAACCTAATGCACCTAAAGGCGAGAAAGTTGATCTTGAAATAGGAGATATGTTGATATATGAGGGTTGTAAATTAGAACACTGGAGAGAACCTTTTGAGGGTGAACATTGTGGTCAAGTCTTTCTTCACTACAACAACGTGAATGGTCAGTTTAAAGATATAAATATATTTGATGGTAGAGAGAAACTTGGATTACCTGCATGGCGTAAGAAAAATAAGTGATAAAACACTTATAAATAGTCTTATAAATATAAGTATAACTTTAAAGAATTAATTAGGAATTTAAATGGCATATATAGGCGCTAAACCAGTCAATGGTTTCTTTGAGAAACAAGACTTAACTACTGACGGTAGCACGACTACTTTTACATTACAGACAACAGTAGGATCAAGCTCATCAATACTAGTAAGTGTTGGTGGTGTAATACAGGAACCTGAAGTTGCATATAATCTAGGTGCTGGTGGTACAACTATCATATTTACAGAAGCGCCTTCAAGTACAGCAGACACATATATTCACTATCTAGGACAGGCGATTGTCCAGAATCTTACAGATGTTAATGGTACAGAATTTATTTTAGATGCTGACGCTGATACATCTCTTACTGCCGATACAGATGATGAGATAGATATTAAGATCGGTGGTTCTGATATAAGTACAATCAAATCAACTGGTTTTCATAATTTAGATAGTATTAAATTTATTGCTGGTACAGGTGACGATCTACAAATTTATCATGACGGATCAAATTCATACATTGCAAATGCCGTAGGCGCTTTAAAAGTTGCAACAGAAACTTCAGGTATCGCTGTCACGATAGGTCACTCTACAAGTGAGGTAACCTTCGGCGATAATGTTACCGTGACAGGTAATCTAACAATAGGTGGCGAAACAAATTTCGGTGACTTCAATATTACAAATGTTGGAAGTATCGCCCTAGACACGATCACAAATGATGGCACAGATATAACTTTAGATTCATCTGGAGATATCATATTAGACGCCGCTGGTAATGACATATTCTTCAAGGCAGGTGGTACAACAATAGGTGAATTTGAAAATGAATCAACAACTTAATTATCAAATCTTTCTGTTTCTGACGCCGACTTAATCCTTAGAGGTAACGATGGTGGTTCTGAAATAAGTGCCTTAACTTTTGATATGTCTGCCGCTGGTAAGGCGACATTTAACGATCAAGTTGTCATAGGAGATGGTAAGTTAGTTCTTAACTCAACTGCCGTGACTTCAACTGCCGCTGAGTTAAATTTATTAGACGGAGTTTCAGGACTTGTACAGGCAGACTTAACAAAATTAGCCGCTATTGACGCTACTGCAGCTGAATTAAACATTGTGGATGGTGACACAAGTGCCTCAACAGTAACGATAGTTGACGCCGATCAAATCATTCTAAATGATAACGGTACAATGAAACAGGTTGCTGTTTCAGCACTTAACACTTATACGAGTTCTAGTATTGCTGCTGATAATATAGCTTCTGGTAGTTCTGCTGTTACTCTTACAACATCATCTGGCAATATCACAATAGACGCTGCCGCTAACGATTCAGATATTATACTTAAAGGTACTGATGGTGGTGCGGATACAACTTTTTTAACAATTGATGGTAGCGCTGCTGGTGCTGCCACTTTTAATGCTGGCATAACTGCAACAACAGGAACATTTAGTGGTGCAATTACATCTTCTGCTGGGGCAACAATTACCACTGCCGACAACACAACTCAACTTACACTTACTTCCACAGATGCAGACGCTACTGTTGGGCCACGTTTTGACCTTAAACGAGATAGTGGCAGTCCTGCTGATGGGGATACATTAGGTCGTATACGTTACTTATTTGATAATGATGCAGCCGAACAAACTGAAGGTGTGCGATTAGATGGTATAATACTTGACGCTTCTGATAGCACCGAGGATATTCAGTTTGAACTAAGCACACTTATGGCGGGAACTCTTAGAAGCAGGTTAAAACTAGGCACAGAAAGTGTATTTAATGAGGCAAGTCAAGATATAGATTTTAGAGTTGAAAGTAATACTAATACTCATGCAATATTTGTTGAAGGTAGTAGCAGTCACATAGGAATAAATACCTCATCACCACAATCTGATTTACACGTTACAGGAAGTGACACTAGTACTTCAGTAATAATAGAAAATACAAATGCTGATGCTTCTGCTGCTCCTGATTTATTTTTATTTAGAAATTCATCTAGTCCAGCAGATAATGATAGTCTAGGTAATATAGAATTTAGAGGTAAGAATGACAATACTGAAGATACAAGATATGTAATTAATAATGCTAAAGCACTTGACGTTAGTGATGGTACTGAAGATGGTCAAATAGAATGGCAGATATTAAATGCTGGTAGTTTTCAAAAAGTACTTACAATGAATCCTACTGAAGTAGTTATTAATGAAGATAGTGGAAGTACAGATTTTAGAGTTGAAAGTAACGCTGAAGCAAATGCATTTAAAATAGATGGTGGATCTGAAACTGCAGCTTTTGGTGTTCCTGTTACTTTTAATGATGCAGCTAATGTGGCACAAGAAGCAATTACTTCATCATCAAATGCAGTAGCTTGGGATGCAACAGATAAACCAAATGCATACCATCTAACAACAGAAAACACTACTTTTTCTGCACCAAGTAACGCAGTCGAGGGTGCTTTTATTTGTGTTGAGATTAATTACAACGGAAGTCATACAATTGCTTGGAATACGGTATTTGAATTTGCGGCTTCAACTGCACCAACAGCAACAAGTACAGATGGTAAAACAGATATTTTAGTGTTTAGATATAATGGTGCTGTATGGCAAGAAGTAGGTAGAACATTAAATTTAAGTGAAAGTTAATAGGAGTTAAAATAATATGTATGCAATAGTAACAGACGGATCAATATCTAGGTATGTCAATCATCCTAAAGCAATAACTATAGGAGATGTTCAATACCCAGCAAAGATATTTTCTGTATGGAGTAAATCTGAATTAAACGCCATCGGTATTTACGAAGTAACATTTGATGATAGTAATAAAAAAGATGAGAAGTGGTATATCAATACCAATCAAACTTTTACTTATGACGCATCCGCTAAAACTGTAACCGCAACTTATGGATCGGCTACAGCTAAAAAACACGC
>Ga0209503_10001740_pt1 | contig 10969 bp, 10 predicted proteins | sample SouAtlMetagenome_2_FD_187448 | JGI IMG/M metagenome (GOLD analysis project Ga0209503, IMG submission 187448) | Marine eukaryotic phytoplankton communities from Atlantic Ocean - South Atlantic ANT15 Metagenome (SPAdes) (version 2) | ecosystem: Environmental > Aquatic > Marine > Oceanic | place...
GACGATGGCCAACAAGCTGGACGCCATCCGCTCCGAGTGCGGGCCGGAGGACGCGTCGCTCGCCGCCCGCTTCGTGGGCACGATCACTTGGACCCACCTGGAGTTCCGCATGCACCCCTCGTACAACCGCCACTTCACCGAGTGCCAGCGCGTCGGCTGCAAGCGTCCCGCGCTGGTGGTGGCGCCGCCGCCGGAGCCCGACGAGGAGGCGCCGAGCGCGGCCGAGTACTGGAAGTGCTGCCGCGACGGGCGCAAGCCGCCGCCGCGCTCGTCGCTGCCGAGCGACATGAGCTTCTGCAGCCACGGGTGCTACAGGGCGGCCAACGCCGAGTTCAAGCGGCTGGTGCGCTTCGACATCGAGACGCCGCTGTGCGCGTCGCGGCACGGGCCGACCACGCCGTCGCCGGCGCACCTGTACCGCGCGGCGGTGAAGCGCAACCAGGCCATCGCGCGGCGCGTGCGCTCGCAGGAGCAGGTGACGACGAAGCACTACCCGAGCACGATGGCCAACCGCGAGCAGATGATCCGCGAGCAGACGACGATGCTCTCGGTCGACATGGGGCTGCTCTTCGCGGCGTCAATCGTGCACCAGATGCCGGCGAGCCTGCGCCCCGACCGGCCGCTCCCGTGCACCGAGAACTGGCGCGACAACGCCAGGGGCTACCTCGGCGCGGTGGAGCGCGTGCGCGAGTTCTACAAGGCGTACGGCAAGGGCCTGCTGGCGCGCGACGGCACGGAGCTGTGGATCCGGCGGCTGCACAGCCAGGTGTTGGACATTTTTTAAAATTGAAACGAACACACACGCAGAGTCTGGTTAGCCCTACCCCGCCAGCTCCGCGCGCATCGCCTCGCGCGCGGCCAGTACCACCTCGTGCGCCGCGTCGAGCGCGCCGCGCGCTTGCGCCTCGGCATCCTTCGCCCTCACGAACGCCTTCTCGGCGGCGACGCACGCCTTCTCGGCCACCTCGTGCGCCGACTTCTGGGTCGACCACCGCTCCATGGCCTGCATGTAGCGCTGCTCCAGCTCGCCCATCTCGTCGCTCGACATCTTGGCGTGTGTCGAGCTCGTGGGCACGGGCGTTGACACGCTCAGGTGAGCAGGCCCGGGAAGTTGGCGCAGAGGTGCAGCAGGTCGACGTCGTACCGATCGCGCCCGTACGCGGCCTGGTGCGTGGCGCGGTGCACCATGTAGTCGCGGGGACCCTCGCCAACCTTCGTCACGGGCTTGATCTCCTCGAGCAGCTTCCAAAGGCGCCACTGGCGGCCAGTGTCCTCGTGCACCTCGCCATAGTCGGGTGTGCCGTCCTCGTTGACCTCTTGGAAGATCGCGGTGTCGCACACGTCCTGCGCACGCTCTTTCGTGGTCTGTGAGGTGTCCCGGAGACGCGTCCTCTGCTCCATCGCGTCGGCGAGCACGCGGCGCAGACCGTACTCGCACCCGCAGAGGCCGCGGCCGTCCACTTCAATGAGCATGTCGGCCACTTCAACGTCAAAATCGCCCTCTTCGTGGAGGTGGTAGAGCGCCCAGTTGGCCCCGAGCAGCGAGTCAACGGCCTTCACGCTGTCGGTGCGCCTAACCAGCTTGAGCTTGAGGCGGTGGATCGTGCCAAAGCACACGTCGTCATCGTGGAAGAGGTCGTCCTCAAAGAAGATCACCTTCAGCGGCAGGGCGTAGCTCCGCGTCGCCTGGGTCGCGACCTCGCACGCCATCGCGTGCTCGTTGGCGGTCCAAGACCGCCACTCCTCGCTGCGCAGCACCTTGCGGCAGCGGTTGGCCATGCTGCGGCTCACGGTCTTGACGAGGCGCAGCTGCCACAGCGACAGGTGGCCCAGCACGAGCGACCACAGCTCCGGCGGCAGCTCGGCGTCCCACTTCGGTCCGCGTGTCGAGGTCATGAGCACGGGTGTCGAGACCACGAAAGGAACCGCGCGCGGCCGCCTTGCGACACCTCGACAAAGCGATGAGCGCCAACACGCCGCCCGGTGCGCCGTCGGCCCTCGACCCCCGTGCTCACGACCTCGACAAACGTGTCGACCCGCGCCCGCGCCCGCCAGGCGCGCCGACCGAGCCGCCGCTCATCCGCAAGCCGCTCAACCCGAACCACCCGGAGTTCCTCCCCTCGCGCAGCGCCGTCGCGCAGCGGGAGCTCATGCAGGTTGACGCGTACCTGGAGCTGCTGCGCGAGCGCGCGCCCTCGGACGAGGTCTCGCGCCACATATCGGAGGCGCTGTGCCAGCGCCACCTGATCACCGTGAAGCTGCACCGCCTGCTCATGGCGCAGGGCATGCCCAGCGACCCGCCCGGGCCGAAGCCCCCGTCCGCGCCCTTCCGTCCGCTGCGGCGGCGCGAGTGGGGCGCGCCGCCGCAGCCGGGCGACTACGACTTTGCACCCGCACCGCCACGCTAGAGCGTTGTCGAGTATAACGCTGCGTGGTGTGTTTTTTGTCAGGCCGTGACACTCGACACGATGGTTCGCCCCTCCCCCACCGAAACGCACCCCCGTGCGCACCACTTCGACACGATCGTCGAGCTGCCGAAGCCCCTCGCCTCCGGCAAGATCGCCAAGGCCGCCAGGCCGTCGCGGTCCACCAACCCGCGGCACGTCCGCGAGATGAGCGCGCCGTTCCACCACAACACGGCCAAGTTCGGCCCGCGCAAGGCGCACACGCACTTCATCGAGGGGCGCTGGGTCAGGGTGCTGTACCCCGAGCCGCCCACGGAGGAGGAGCAGGAGGCGCTCCTGAGCTGGCCGGCGGTCGTGTGCCCGATGAGCACGCTGGACCAGATCAAGCGCGACGAGTGCCCCGTCATGTGGCTGCTCGCGAAGCTGAAGAAGAAGTTCGGGCTGCCCTGGGCGCCGGACGTGATCTCCGCCGCCATCCCGCCCGCGCTGGTCACCGAGGCGAAGGCGACGGGCGACTGGCACCCCGTGCGGCGCATCCAGGAGTACGCCTACGTCGAGCGGAGGGGGTGCCACATCGCCCCCTTTCGCGGGTGCCCCACCGTGCCCCGCCTGTTTGACGACATCAAGATGGGCGTGTCGCGCTTCGGCAACCCGTTCGCGACCCTCCCGCTCGGCACGAGCCGCGCGCTCTTTGAGCGGTACGTGGACAACAACTTCCGCCCGCTGAGCGACGAGCAGGTGCAAGACGTGCTCGTGGGACGCGTCGAGTGAGCGTGCGTGTGTCTGGTCGTTTGTCGAGTACGTGTGTCGTTTACTAGGCGTGTCGATGCGTTTGCAACTTGCGCCATGGCATCCCCCGTGCTCATGACCTGCGCGGCGGCTGAGTCGACACGCGGCATGTCGACGATGGCCTGCATTGCGGGGGAGGCCTTCGAGGGCTACCGCACGCCCGACTGGGCCAACAAACCCCCGAAGCAACCGGAGAGCCTGACGGCCAAGGCCTGCTACAGCTGCCACAGCGAGCCCGACGACGTTCCGGAGCACCCCGCCTTCGCCGTCACCCGCCCGTCAACGAACGAAAAGCGGCCGCTTTCGCTGCCGCGCAACGACCGGTACCGCAAGCCCAAGGAGACGCAGATGGGCATCCTGTACGAGGGGTTCCGCCAGCTGTCGACCGTGTCGCTGTGCTTCAAGGAGGGCGAGGTGGAGCAGCTGCGGGCGAGCGAGGCGGCCGAGCTCACCGCCGCGCACGGCCGCGTTGACGTGCCGTGCGACGCGAACGCCGCGCTGCCGCGCGCCTTTGCGCTGACGCTGCTCATTCGCGAAAGCCGGCTGTGCGTGCCCCGGCGCACGTGGCTCGACTGCATGGCCTACTGGGCGAACTGCGGCGAGGCCGACGAGGTCGCGGCCGGGCACGCGCGCTTCGCGGTGCTCGCGGACCAGGACGCGCGCAAGTACAGCGTCGAGCACGGGCAGGGGCTGAAGGAGACGGCGGAGCTCGCCCTCGTGTTCGTCGCGCCCGACGGCAAGGTCGCCATGGGGAAGTCGCCGCTGCCGTACAAGGACACGGGGCGCAAGATGTTCAAGGCGCTCCGGACGACCGCGGCCCAGCTCTTTGACCACGCGCAGCAGCCGGCGCCCAGCGCGCTCTTCCGCACCATGGAGGTCGGCTCCGAAACCGTGGCCGACGCGTACGTGCTGTCGTACAAGCGCACCGCCGACGCGTTCTGGGCGACGATGATCGAGCACGCGCCGCCGCCGGAGCTGCACGGCGAGCTGCTGGCCTTCGCGGACATCTACGTCAAGATCGCCCAGGACGCGACCATGCGGACGCCGCAGGGGTGGACGCACGAGAAGGTGGACTACGGCCTCCTGTTCTACAAGAAGGGGATGCAGGACCAGCTGCACGAGTTCCTGCTGAAGGCCAGGGGCGAGGAGCTCGCAAAGGGCGTGAACGAGCGCGAGGCGTGCCTTCGTCCCGCCGACCAGGACGCGGACGAGCTGAACCTCAACCTGCACATCCTGCGCGCCTCGCACCGGTTTGTCGACCTGGCCAGGAAGGTCAGCTGCTTCGGCACGCGCACCTCGCCGGGGGCGCTGCTGACGCCCTGGTTCAAAGACCAGCTGGGCTGGCAGGGCCTCGTGTTTGACCTGCAGCCCTTCACGCGCGAGACCTACAACTGGAACTACGTGCTGCCGGTCGAACAGGACAACACGCTTGACCTGGTCGACATGCACGCGTACCCCCAGTGGAACCTCACGTGCCTCGCCTGGACGGTTTACGGCGACTGCTTCGTGGAAGACGGCGAGGAGTCGTCGCTCGAGGCGCTGATGCAGCCGCTCAAGCGGCCGCGCAAGCCCGAGGGCGCGCCCGGGCCGGAGGACGCGGTCCTTGCCACACTGGTGGGCGACCCCTTCTTCTCCGGGCCCGTCCGCGTCGGCGACGTCTACGAGCGGCTCAGCCAGGACGCGCGCGTCAAGATGCCGGCGCTCGCCGCCTTCCTCGTGTCCGCGATCGGCCAGCTCGGTCCCGACGCGCCCATGTCGCGCGCGCTCGCCACGTGCGCCGAGCTGCGGCGCGCGTGCGCCGAGGAGGTGGCCGCGCTGCGCGCCGAGCTTGCGGCGCTCCGAAACGCCGCGCCGCCGCCCGTCCAGGCGCCCGAGCCCGACGCCGGCCCCTTCCCCTTTGGCGTGGCCAAGCGCATCATCACCGGCATGGGGCTTGAGCGCAATCCGTGCTTCAAGCTGGCCCCGACCCTGACCAACGCGCAGCGCGCCAAGGTGATCGTGCGGATCATCGCCGAAGCCAGCGGCGGCGCCGAGGATCCGGCGGAGGTCAAGTGGTGCGAGAGGCACTGCAAGGGCATGGACAACGTAGACGCCGTGGCGGCGGCTGGCGAACGCGCGGCGGTCGCCAGCAAGAGCAAGCTGCTCATCGCCGTGCACAACTCGGGCGAGGCCCAGTTCCTGGAGACCGTGACGCGCGAGGACGGCTCGCTGGAGAAGCGGCCGGTTGACCTGAAGACCGCCCTCACGATCAGCATCAAGCAGCGGATGATCATGGTACTCTACCGCGAGGAGAGCACGCAGCTGATTGCGTGCAAGCCCGTGGCCACCGCGGCGTGAGGCGCGCACAAGCGAGCGCGCGCGTGTGTGTGTGTGTGCGTGTTATTTATTAAAAAAAACCCTCATGTCGCTACGAGTTCCGACTCACCAACTCCCGCAGAAACGCCCCCTGGCGCGACGCGTCGCGCAGCAGCGTGCGCGCCGGGATCGCGTCCTCCGCCTTCATCTCGGCGATGGACGTGAGCGCCTTCTGGATGCTGCAGATCCCCCGGTGGCTCGAGCTCTGCAGCTGCTTCGCGGCGGGCGTCGACGACGCGGAGCGCAGCGCGGGCAGGTGCGCCGACAGCTCTTCGAGCACGGGCACGACGCACGTGCCGTCGGGCAGGTAGAGCCCGCGCTTGAGCGAGTAGAGGATGCCCGCCGCGAACGGGCGGAACGAGTCGCCGCCCTTCTTGGCGGACAGGAAGTGCTTCGTCAGGCAGCTCGCGCGCCACAGGCTGACGATGAGGTGGCTCAGCTGGTTGCGGATCTGCCCCGAGAAGACCGCGTTCGTGCGCCCGTGCACGGAGGCGGCGCGCGCCGCCGCGGCCTTGAGGTGCGCGGCGGCCGCCGCGCGCTGCGCGCGCACGAACTCGTTGGCGTGGATGATCACGTTGCTGAGCGCGTCGAGGTTGAGCTCGCTCTCGCCCTCGGCGCACCGCTTGACGTACTTGCGGATCGCCGCCGCCTTGACGAACTCGAGGTTCTGCAGCCGCGGGTCGGGCGGCGGCGCCGCGGGCGGCGCCTTCGGGTTGGCGATGAACAGCTTGTCGATGACCGTGACGGCCTCGGCCGCGAGCTTGTCGATCGCCTCGCGCGTCCAATTCTCCTTGCGCGAGCTGCGCGGCTTCTTGGGCGCCGCCTGCGCGTCGGGAGCCTCGTCCACGCACAGCGCGCCGCGCTTGGGCGCGGGCGCGCTCGGCGCCGCCGACGCGGCGATGGGCGCGATCTCGGCGTCGGAGATCTGGTGCGCGGCGCGGAACGCGGCCACGCTCGCCGCGTACATGTCGCGCCGCTTCACCCAGCCGCCGACGGGCGTGCCCGCCGAGTCGTCCGGGTTGGCGCTGCCGGTCGAGCGGCCCGTCCAGCCGGGGTCGGCGTCGCCCGTGTGCTCAACGCCGACGACGCGCCCCGAGATGCAGCAGGTGTACTGGTTCTCGCTGCACAGGCGCACGTGCGGGCACATGACGCCGAAGCAGACGTGCACGTCGCCGTGCGCGTCAAAGCTGTACGAGGCGCGGCGCGCGGCCGTCAGGTGGACGGCCGCGTCGCCCGACTCCGCCTCGAGCTCCTCGCGCGCCTGCTCGGCCAGCGCAAAGAGCGCGTCGATCTCCATGGTTGGGTTGCAGCGCTGCAACCCAATCTCGCCAAAGCTCCTACCCAGGTTTTAGCGCGGGGGCGCGCGGCGGAGCACGCGCACGGGGGGCGGGGGAGGGGAGGGGGTGGGGGCGTTGCGGCGCGTGGCACATGCAAACACTTACACGCGTGCTCCTTTTATTCAAACCAACTAACCAACGGAGGGGGACGGGTGCCGCGCAGCCGCTGGCGGTCGGCTACGCCGCTTGCAAGGCGAAGTGGGGGGAGGGGGGGGGCGGTGGTGGCGGTGCGCGGGCCGCCGCTCAGGCGGAGCCACGGAGGATGGAGCTGAGGTCGGCCTCGCCGCTCACCTGGCCGAGGTGGGCGTGGTTGGTGCCGCTGGGGGTCATGCGCAGGCCACCACGGCTGCGGCCGAGCAGCGACTGGAGCAGGTCCTCCTGCTGGATGGGGTTGCCCGACGAGCCCGCCGCCGCCTTGGAGGCCTCGGCCTTGACGACCTCGAGCGAGGGCGTCGCCGCCGTGGCGCCGGCCGCCGCGTGCGGCTCCGCCGGCGTCTGCTCGCGCGAGGTGAGCTTGGAGAAGTTGAACTTCTCGTTCATGAGGCCGCCCTTGATCAGCTCCTGCTGCAGCGTCTCGAGGCCCTGCTGGCGCTCGTCGCACAGCGTCTTGTAGTCGTCGCAGTCCTTCTGGAGCTTGGCGTTGGCCGCGGTGAGCTCCTCGTTCTGCTTCATGGTCTCGGCGAGCGTCGCCTGCGCCGCGGCGCCCTGCGACGCCTGCTCCCGCAGGCGCTTGATGCCCTTGGACGCGACGTACGAGACGGCGGCGAGCGCGCCCTGCGAGGCGATGTCGGCCTTCTCGTGGTAGGTCGATGCCCAGTTGCCGAGCGGCGCCACGTCGTCCTTGAGGCCGGGGTGGTGCGCGTCGATCTCCTCGTTGACGAACTCGGACATGAAGAACTTGGCGTCGTCCTGCCACGCCGAGATTCTGGCGCGCTCCTTGGCCTCGTACACGCCCATGCGCGCGTTGGCCTCGGCCTCGCGCGTGGTCTTCTCGGCGAGCTGCTCCTTCAGGTGCTTGATCACGTCGTCGCGGTTCGCATCTGCGGCGGCATTGGTGGACGCGATCTCGGCCTCGGACATTCTTGCAGGGGCAACGGAGCTGGGCCGGTTTACTACATGGGTCAGGTGGGGGGTCATATGATTTTAGCGCTTGAAGCGCGCGTTGGCGCACCGTCCGCCGACTTTGAGAAGCACTCGACGGCGCGGCAGGGCACGCCGTTCATCGTGTCGATCCAAGTGCCGGGCCGTTTGCCCTCCTCGCAGATCGAAAGCTCGTCCTGGCCGCGGAAGGCCACGTTGCCGTCCTCGCCCAGGATCATGGACGTGCCGAGCGAGAGGCCACGCATCTCGCCCCGCTTGACCTGCTCGATCGCCTGCGCCTCCTCCACGTTGGCCGCGATGCGCAGCGAGCCGTCGCGCCCCTTCCAGCTCGCGAGGACCGTGCCCACGCGGTCGCCGTGGTCGTGCTCGCACAGCAGCGGCTTCCCCGCCAGGTTGGTGCCGCCGATCTCGGCGCTCGTGAGGTCGGCGCGGTTGGCGCGCTTGCCGTTGCGCGGCGGCGGGGGGTGCGCGACGCCGCGGATGGCGAGCGGTTTGGTTGTCATGCTTCAAATGCTCTCACTTATCCAACGCGACACACAAGCTAAATCTCACGTTTCTAGCGGTCCGGCGCCCGCCCGCACACTCTTCCCCCACCCCGCCGCGGCCTACTCGAGGCCCGGCACGCCCGGCACGGGCACCACCGCCTGCTCCTGGTCCTGGCCGGCGAACTGGTCGTCCTCGCCCTCGCCCGCGCCCTCGGAGGTCGCGTCGGTCGCGCCGTCGCCCTCCGGCGTCTCCACGTCCGCAAACTCGATGCCGCTGTAGTCGAGCGACGGCCCGGACTCGGCGCGCAGGTTCGTGATGACGTCGATCGACGTCGCGATCCACTTCATGCCGCAGCCGAGGCCCGTCTGGCCCCCGTAGAAGCCGCGGTACAGCGCCATGCCCACCACGACCGCCGAGCCCTTGACCAGGTCGGAGACCTTGCCCGGGCGCGGGCGCGTGTACCGGCCGTCGGGCAGCTTGTGCATGAGCTGGATCTTGGGCATCATCTTGGTCGGGTCCGTCTCCACCACCAGGCGGATGTTGGCGCTGTAGCCCTTGTCCGGGTTGACCGGCGTCAGCTTGCTGTTGAACTTCTCGTAGAACGAGTCCTCAGAGAGGGACTTGCCCTTGGCCTTCTTGGCCTCGTTCGGCAGCAGCGCGTCGCGCATCGGCACGACCTTGCCCAGGATGCTGTTCTCCACCTGGACCATCGCGTCGTACTTCTCCTGGGTGAGCTCGACCACGAGGCCCCACTGCGAGCCCGGGAGGACGTTGCCCTTCTTGTCCTTGGGCGGGCCGGCGTCAAAGGGCACGCGCGCGAACTCCGGGTGCGCGTTGAGCGCGATCTGCACGCGGCCCTCGTCGTACGAGACCGGGCAGAACTTGTCGCCCTGCTGGCCGTCCTTCACGCCGCCGACCTCAAACTTGTCGTGCTTGATCGCCCCGAGCGGCACCATGCCGCGCTTCGCCAGCTTGGGCTCGGGCTCCGCCGCCCCGTCCGCCGCGCGCTTCGCTCCCTTTCCAAAAGTCGACATTTTTTCGGCACCTGGCAAGCGGGTCGACACGTGAGTCGGGTCGTGAGCACGGCGGCTGGGAAGGTCGGGCGTGTCGATGGCCCACCTGGTGGTCGCGCTCGTCGACAAGTGCACGAGTTGCAAACCGCCGAGTGGCGAGGAATGTCGAGCCGACACACTTGGCACCCCCCGAGTGTGTCGGCGCAAGGGGCGTTTGCAACTTGTGAGGCAGGGCCGCGCGCTAACCCGAGGCCCCTCCAGGCGCGCCCTGTTGGCACGAGTTTTGGCTACGTTTGGCAAGTTTCTCAAAACTTCTGCGCGCTGCCCCATGCCGGCCGACCCCCACCCCGACGACCTGGCCGAGCCCATGCTCCAGGAGAACGCGTCGCGCTTCGTCATCTTCCCGATCAAGCACAAGGAGCTGTGGCTCATGTTCAAGAAGGCGCAGGCGAGCTTCTGGACCGCCGAGGAGATTGACCTCGCCAACGACCTCCGCGACTGGGAGGGGCTGCAGCCGGACGAGCAGCACTTCATCAAGCACGTGCTCGCCTTCTTCGCCGCGTCGGACGGCATCGTCAACGAGAACCTCGTCGAGCGCTTCTGCTCCGAGGTGCAGTACCCCGAGGCGCGCTTCTTCTACGGCTTCCAGATCATGATCGAGAACGTGCACAGCGAGACCTACTCGCTGCTGATCGACACGTACGTGCGCGACAAGGCGGAGAAGATGCACCTCTTCAACGCGTTGGAAACGGTGCCCTGCGTGCGCAAAAAGGCCGACTGGGCGCTGCGATGGATTGAGGACTCGTCGCGCTTCGCCGAGCGCCTCGTGGCCTTCGCCGTCGTCGAGGGCATCTTCTTCTCGGGCTCCTTCTGCGCCATCTTCTGGCTCAAGAAGCGCGGGCTGATGCCCGGGCTTACATTCTCCAACGAGCTCATCTCGCGCGATGAGGGCATGCACTGCGACTTTGCGTGCCTGCTGTATTCCATGCTAGAGAAGAAGCTCACCGACGCCGAGCTGCACGCCATCATCGGCGAGGCCGTCAACTACGAGAAGGAGTTTGTGTGCGACGCGCTGCCCGTGTCGCTGATCGGCATGAACGCCGGCATGATGTCGCAGTACATCGAGTTCTGCGCCGACCGGCTGCTCGTGGCGCTCGGCGCGCCCAAGCTGTACCACTCCGGCAACCCCTTTGACTGGATGGAGCTCATCTCGCTCCAGGGCAAGACCAACTTCTTTGAGAAGCGCGTCGCCGAGTACCAGAAGGCCAACGTCATGTCGAGCGTCAACAGCGGCAGCTCCGATAGCATCATCACGAACAACTTTACGCTGGAGGCGGACTTTTAGGAGAGCGCGCGCGTGTGTGTGTGTGTGTGTGTGTGTGCGTTGGTTGTCATATTGCGTGGCATGGGCATGCTTAAGTGTGAGGCGCGCGCGATGCTGCCCAGCCTTGACCGGCTGGCGCTCGTGACCACGGGCGGCAAC
>Ga0209503_10001741_pt1 | contig 10966 bp, 11 predicted proteins | sample SouAtlMetagenome_2_FD_187448 | JGI IMG/M metagenome (GOLD analysis project Ga0209503, IMG submission 187448) | Marine eukaryotic phytoplankton communities from Atlantic Ocean - South Atlantic ANT15 Metagenome (SPAdes) (version 2) | ecosystem: Environmental > Aquatic > Marine > Oceanic | place...
AGTGCTTCATTCAGTAGGGTCGCCGAAGTATCCACATGGGAACGAAAGCTAGAATCATGCGACTTTGAGTCTTGGTTTGCGATAAGTCCTTCTGAAAATGTCTGATATCGACTCATTGGCTTATTACCCGACCACCAATCAGAAATTATACCGGAAACCATCCCTCCGAATATTTGAATGTTCCTCCACATAAATCCTCGAACCCCCGCTGGAACTTCAAGGGGTGTATACTCTTCGAAATCGATTGAGTCAAAAGCGCGGCCAATGCTAGGATCGTAGCTTCCATACATCTTCACCATCGTAGAATACCCTCCTGTTGTCTTCAGAAGGTTCGAAATACTGGTGTATTGCCGTCCATGGAGACTCCATACTGCACCGGTGGGACCATTATTTTCCCACATATTCGGCTTCAATTTCAAAAGCATTGTATCCCAGACATCTAGTCCAAGTGTTGAAAAGGGTTCGCTGAAACCTTGTGTCATCACAATAAGGTCTAGGTATAGATTTTTTTTGGCAGAGCCTCTGGGCGTTATCATTTCGGGGAACAAAGGAATGTACGATGTGACGGGTCTCGCTTGTAGAAGATAAAGTACTCCATCATAAAAAGCCCATTCGATATCGATTGGACAAAAGGAAGACGATTCGTGTGAATATGTATCTTCTACCTTTGCAACCAGTCGTGCAAGCTCGAGTATCTGGTTTTCTGACAACGCAGCCTCCTCGGAAGGGTTCTGACTAGACTTTTGAATGGTCCCCAATGTTCTACCATTATCGCTGTTCTTTTCTTTGTTGAGCCATATTACTTCCTGTTTGCTTCCAATCTTTTTGTTTAAAATTACAAATTCATCCTCTTTGGTCTCATGGTTATAACCGTGCTCAACAGTATAAACATCTGGACTTACAATACCGGAGACAACCGATTCGCCCAATCCAAAATTTGCCGTGATAACGATCTCATCATAGCAATTATTGTGTGGGTTGATCGAGAATGCCACACCGCTGATTTGGCTATCAATTTGTTCCTGGACAACAATAGCAATTTTTGGTTCTAGGATGTTCATAGCAAGTGTATCGTTGGTTTGACTTTTCTTCTTCCTCCTAAGTTTTTCTTGTTGCTGAAGTTTGTACTGGACGATACGATAATCGAACATCGAAAGAAATGAAGTTAGCAAAGCTTTTGCAAATTCAGCAATATCTCCTGATTCACCCGTACAAAGGGGGACTCCCAAGGTAGTATCGTATCCTCCCGCAAAACTTGTTCCAAAAAGATCCTCTTCTGGAGAACTACTTCGAACTGCTACAAGAATGCTTTCGTTGCCTTTGTCTCCACCGAAGACGCTTTGAATGGCTTCTCTGAGAGAATCTTCCTGCTGTTGAGTAAAATAGCAACCATCGTTCTTTCTTGGACCGAACCAAGAGTTTTGATCACCAGCAATTCTTTTGGAACACGCAATTTTGAGCTCATCGCAATCTTCTTTGGTGATTTCCATATTGTTTTCTTTACAGTCATTCGGGTCTTCTTGCATTATCCTAGCCTTTTTGGCAAAGCGTTTCCAGGCCTTGTTGTTTTTTTCGTCCATACACACGTCGATCCAAGGCTGAAAAAAATCAACCGCCAAAATAAATCCTTTTGGAACGGGAAATCCATTTTTTGACGACTGGATCAACGAAAGTCCTTTGCCCCCAACCTGAGATAGAGGCGGCAATACCGATTCAGTTTTCCTCTCGGGGAAGAATGGATAGAAGAACATTTTCTGCGCAGTTTCAATGGTGTTAGATTGAGTTGTGCTTTTTATGCTTCTTGTTTTGATTCTTCTCTTTCCAGTAAAATCTGTCGAATCGAGAAGCCTTCGCTATTTTGGATGCGGGACCTCGTTATTCTGTGTGCTTTTGAGCAATCATGCGGGATCTCCAATTCTTGTTCATGTTTTCTTGAAAGATTTTCCTGGAAAAAAGATTTGATCATGAATTATTTAGTCCTTTTCTCTGCATTTCGACACCGTGTTTTGTACACCGATTAGATTTTAATAGATGGATTAATGAATACTGACTGCAATTGTTTCTACCACAGTAATTTTTATTTTTCGTGTCCGGTTTGCTACATCTCACCCCTGTGCTTGTATGTGGAAAGGTTTTGGGGGGGAGGCAGGATAGAAGGCGAAGAAGCAGACACCACCCTAGTCCGCGGGAGATCAACTTGGTTTTGTGGTTAGATGTCCCCTGGGGGCTCCTCAAACGATGCGGCGGGGAGCACTAGCTCTGCATACGCTAGGGGCAGCACACCCTTTGGGAACCCCCAAGTAATTTTTTAAATCGTGCACTTTTGAAATCCTACGTAAAGGAGCAGTGAGGCTGAAAGAGAGACCGAGTGGATATGCAGAATATTAAAATATCTATAATTTTTAGCGGCACTGAAAAGTTAATGCATTCTTCCTCGATTATCGAAAAATTAAATGTCAAAAGCGCTTAATGGAAATCAGTATCATCCGTATCAAGAATCGGATTGCGCGTTTTGTTGCTCCAACGACGCTTTTCATCCACGCCATTCGGCTTGGTTCGATCAGTATTCATTTTGTTGGTGTTGTCGTTTCTTCCTCTGGTAATGATTCCTCCGCCACAGCACTTTCCATTGTACCATTTTCTTCCGAATCCTCTCCTAATTCCTTCTTTATTTCTTTTTGTTCATCCTCCGTTACCAGTTCATTGATCGGGGCGATCCCCATCTTTCGAAGGGCCTCACTGACACCCTCGATTGGACTCATATCTGGATCTAGAAAGGCTGCTGGAGGACGGGCCGCTCTAATCTCTCCCGGTCGATCGACATATTCAATGACAGCCATCGGGGCGTTGTCCCCTGCCCGCCTCTTGGCTAGCTTCATGACCCGTGTGTATCCACCCTCCCGAAAACGATAACGAGGCCCCAGAACTTCAAAGAGCTTGGTGACATTCCAGTCTCCCCGGACGACGCGAGCGGCCCGCCGACGGTGATGCACCAGTTCTCCGGCAGTCTTCGAAGCCACATCCGCATTTCTCGAGGACGTCGTCGGGACTGGTTGACCACGCTTGGCGAGGGTGATCATGTGATCTGCCAGATGCCGCAATTCCTTAGCTTTGGCCTCGGTGGTAACAATTCGCTCGTGCTCGATGAGGGAACTGACCATATTTCGGAGCATGCTCCATTTGTGGGCCGATGTCCGATTCAATTTTCGAAAGGCAATTCGTTTCTTCATCCTGTCGAACAATGGATCACTGGAATCGAGGAGTTGCAAGAGGCGCTTGTAAAGAAACTGCAAATAGATTTCGAACTCAAGAGTGATTAATGGTGTCTCGGGTGACAGTGGCAAATTGTTTGAATTTGAGAGGCCTTGTTCTCGGCTTCTATCGTGATAGCAATGCAGACTTTAATCAAGGAGAGATAGTTGCACGGTGTTGTTCAATAGTAACAAGTACTTCACTATTTTCGGGATGGATGATGACAGGATCGATAATGTTGTGTTTACGCACGACGGACAGATCGGCGTTTTTCTTTGCATTAGAGTTCAAGTTTTCTATCCCGTAAGAGGCGTGGGTTTTTTTCCAAGACTCCATCGCCTTTTGGGTCATAAACATTTAAAAGGGAATTCTGCAGTCAGAATGCGCATAAGTTTCTTGGTGACATTTTGTTAATCTTGCATATATATTTAGAGAATGCCTTTTTTCTGTTCACGCAACAAATTCGTTGAACTTGCGCCTCTGCTTGTTAAATTCTTTTGGAGAATTTGGCGTTATTGACTGACGAGGATACTTGTACCAGTTATTTCTACTTTGCATCGACTCTGTGCAGGAACATCATCGTGTTTGGCCATAACGCAATAGTAGCTGACATGAATCGAGCTGAACACAATTCAGTGAATATGGTCAGAATGGAAAACAGTGATTACGGTGCCACGGGCACTATGAAGCTCCGCTACGATAATAGCCCGACTAGAAGCCCCACTAGCAGCTATGCTAAGAGTTCCACGAAGAGTCCAGGAGGAGGGATCTCCAAACGTACATGGAGCCCTGGACAAGCCAACCTATTTCGGCGCAGAAAAGTCGAAGGAGAGGCAGAGGTAAAAGAAAGCTTCAATGCCCTTTCTCTGGCGGATTTGCACCTAGACGCGGACGATGAAGATTCGGATTACCTGACAAAATCGCTAGACGCGATCGAGAATAAATCCAAGACCAAGCAAAAGCGATCGGGCCGCCGCTCGAACACACCGACATCGATGAGATCCAGAACCCCAACTAAATCAAAATCCTTGGGTGGCCCCTCCAAAATGCGCAAGCCGCTGAAGGGGTATAGTATTGGTTCGGACAGTGATAGCAGCCAGGGCGAGCCTCAGCCGCATCGATCCTATGCTCGTTCCAGCCGTAGTAATTCCCCTCACGCGACAAAAAATCGTCGAAGTGCACGTCCCGTAAAATCAAAGTCTATGGATCACCGTCCTTTAAAATCGAAGTCTATGGATATGTATCGAGCGAAACCTAAGGGCAACCAAAAGGATCTACCCATCGAGATCCAGAAGAGATTGTACAACGTAACCGATCCCAATATTTCAATAAAGAAAAAAGTTGAACTCGAACTAGAATTCATGAAAGGAACACCGGAAGAGAAGAGAATTTACCTCGAATACCGAAATCATTTCGATCGCCAGGAGTTCTTGGACTGGAAAGACAATGACGAACAGGCCAAGCGTGAAAACATTGAGGTAGTTGCCCGAGAAGAGAGATTGAAAGAGGCCGCATTTCAGAGGGAATTAGAAGCCAAACGCCAAAAGGAGCGCCAAAAGGAGGAAGAATCAATGGAACGTCAACGCAAGGCCGAAGAGCAAGCTCGATTGCACTCGCTCAAAACAATCGCCAGTACCATGTCGGATGTCAAGAATTCGGCCCTAGAGGCTGCCACTGTCTCTGTAGCCCGAAATCAAGAGGCAAAGTTGACCTATGAGGAATATCGCCGCCAGCGAGTGGAACAATTTCGCAAAAAAGAGGGCAAGAATATGCACGACGTTCAGAGGACCTTGGAAGAAGCAATGATTGAGCAAGAGGACCCAGAGGAGAAGCGCATGCTGACGAAACCTACCTGGAAGCGATGAGATATATTAGTTGCTCTATGAATCCACTTTAGAATAGGGCAGGAAGTATCCCGTTGATCTCATGTTAATGTAAAATAATTTATAACATCACAAGAAGTAATCACGATTAGAAAATATTCTGATATTCTAGAAGAGGAATTTTGATAAGATGAAATTCTAGTGTACATAGTCGCAGGACGAGTTACTGATACATTTCGCTAGCGTTGTAGTAATGACCATTCCATTCCACGAATTGCATCTTCTAATAGGGCCATGTTGAAAACTGAGCACACCGTTTCTTTTAGGAGGGCGGTCCTTGCGGCAATCAGATCCATATCGATTTTGTTGGTAATTTCCAATCATATTCTTCCCTTTCGTAACAACCGTTCTAGACATGGATCATTCCCGTAAGATTGTATGGTTTCGAGGAGGTGTGAGGTACCTTCTATGCTATACCCACCACCCAGAACAACACCGTATGGACTTTTGGAAAAATAATTCGTGATCCACCTGGCAAAGGTCGTACCGACTTCGAGGAGCCTCTCGTGATAAGCCTTGAACTTGTCATCACATATATCGATCTTGAGGCTATCTCGCCTCGCCTGCTCTGTGGCATTGAGGTCTCGACCCGGAGATTCCCTAATCATAGCGGGCATTGCCGATACATTCATTGGGACTCCCAAAAATCTCTGGAGACTCAAAACAAAATCTTCATAGCGCTTGTGGCTCTGTTTCTCGTCGTCAACATCATCTTTGCCACCGGTAGGAGGCACGCGCAGCTGGCTTACATCATACAAGAATAAGGGATTGGGTGATATTGCTGTCTTGTTGAATTCATTTTTTAGGTCTCTTTGTTCCTTTTGGGAAAAAATACTCCATTCATCGTCACGTTTATAGCCGGTTTTGTAAAAAGAGTCGTACTTTTCATCGTTGGGCGACAAGAGGGGCGTTTTACCCCATCTCGCCAATGTGACATGATAGCTTGCCCGAGAAACACAAGCCCCATGAAATTCTTTTTCACAAACAAACTTGGCTAACTTATGTTCCGTGAGATTTGGCATGGTGTATCCATTTTGAACTCTGTAGTTATAAAAGGACTCAAACCAAAGGACTGGATGCCGGAGACCTATTAGTAATTTTGTTTGCGGATAGTGAATCCCTAATTTGTTTCGGGCACGGCCGTCACTAACGTCGTTCGGACTCTTGTACCCCCTACGATACCGACCCTCCGGCAACTGCCGTGTAATGAAGCGAAGTATCCGTGCGGGATGACTCTTTTGGAGGGACATATTTTCTTGGTCGAGGACAGCTATGTTTTCATGCATATTTAACCATCTCACTAAAAATTCAAAAGACATCAAAACCAGTACATTCATTGGATTGATATGGATCCAAGATTGAAAGAAACCATCATGTTGGTGTTAGAAAATGTTTTCAATTTTTCGGTGACTTTCTGCTGCAAAATTTGAGATGATGCCGGTTTGATTTTGGTTTCTGTCGTTTGTAAATCATAACTTACTCATTGTCGTTGTTCCGCATTTTGCGAATCCAATAATACCAAAATCCAGGAGATATTGACCGATCGTGATGTTTGGATTGCTTGAATTGTTTGCATCCCCCCGGCTAATAGCGTGATCCATCCGCTCCTTGATGACATGGGGATTCAGGGGTTCGTATAGAACGTATGGAATATCGCCGATGCTTTCAGAGGCCTCCAAACCAAAAGAAGTTGCATTCAATTTCACTTTTGGTTTGATGATTTTGGTGTTGCCGTCACCATTTTTGGAAGCCTTGCTCGGTCTATCTTCGTGAGGTAGGTTTACTTCATCTAGATGCTTCGCGGTCACGAAGAGTAGGATGACAAAGATTATAGTAGTGGGCCCGAGAAACGTCCTAATGTGGCGCACCCCGCCGTTTTCCTTTTTCGTTTTCCCGTGTGCGATAACTTCCTTTCTCGCTGAAGATGGATCGGATGGCTGACGGCGACGGATCATTTTATTGAAGGAATTCAACTCGGGGGAATTTCATTCGGTTCTTCTGTTCTCTGCTGACTGCCTTTTCTATCGTCTAGAAAACTGCCAGTCAGACAATCAAAGTTTTCTTCCTTTTGTCTTCTCAGTCATCTCCGCCATCGTTCCGGATATTTGTGTGAAAACATTCAAATAAAAAATTATCGATTTGAGTTTTGTAACGGTAGTCATCGAACTAATCGATGACTCGCTTGACTAGCTGGGCTTTAGTTTCCCAAGCGATGACCGATCCCTTGGGCTTTTCTCAAAATCGTCCAGCATCACCAAAAACTTGTTTCAACGGAATCGAATTCGAAATTTCTTCAGAAGCACCCTTAAGTTACTCTTTTCAATTATGCTATAGCTATTCCAAGTGAAACTGCATCCAATAAAAGCCAAACATCCGTCGCAAAGCAATTGTATTGGAATACAACTTCTCTTGCTGAGCAAACAATTTTGGCACGATAGCTAACTGAGATAAAATGGGCAAATACGAACAACTAAATACCCCGGACGGTTCGAAAGCAGAACTGTCGAAATTTTCATCGAATGTGTCAGCAGGGGAGCCATTAGAAAACATTGAAGAGGGCTCACAGCCGAGCAGTGTATTCGAGAAAGAAGATAGAGTTGGTTGTGGTCATTTGGGAAGTTGTCCCCTCTTAATGCTCTTTCTGATTCTTGCCAGTGCAATCGGAATCGGTGTAGGCATTAGCATGGCACTAGTATGCAGTCGGTACGTCATATTTACAATTTAAAAAGTCTTCAATTTGGTCAGGAGTGTCGTTCCTATGCCTGGTTCACTCATTTTAAAGTTGATTGTTCCTCACGTTTTCTTGAAACCTTCCCTTGCGGTGCTTTTCTGTTTTCTACGGATTTTCCACGCCAACAATAGATCGGACGAAGAGAAATGGTGTATTTAAAACGGCGATGGACGTAACTGATTCAATCCTACCACATTGGGAATGGATAAGACCGAAGGGAAACTTCTATGACGATCTTGTCAAACGAACTATCGGTTCCATTCCCCATCGGTAGATTTTTGGCTGAACACCTACTTTGGAAGTGGGCCGTCGACGCGTAGTGTAGATAAACCACTGTCAAATATTCGGATCGATTGTGGTACATCGAATCATCATCACAGCGTTTTGTCTGGTTGAAAGAATTGTTTCCCAAAAGGAAAGCTGCTATATGTAAACTATAATAATATGTGTACGAAACATAAAGATGGTTTAGAAATCCACAACTACGTCGTGCTACTGATCGTGTACTTGAAGACCCCTTGAAGAAGGGCTGAATAAAACCTTGTAGCGGTGTAGTGAAGTAGGCTTTACGAGGAACAATTTGGTCGATTATTTATTGTTCTGGGCTGGTTTTGTTCTTTTTCGATTGCCAATATCACAATCATCAGAGGTGATGACCAGTATCTTTGTGTTGTTTTTTCCGCGAGCACCGCTTCATTTCTTTTGCAACGAAATTTATTGCGGTTTTCTTGTCTGCTACTTTCGAAGAATATTTCGAGAGCAATCGGATAGAATGGATAATCCCCTCGAAGCAGATTCGATAGGAGTTGTGACTAGCCTCGTTATTTGGATCCATTGCCTTTCGCTCTTCCTTGTGGGGCGAAGCACCCTTACATCAATCAGAAAGAAGATACTTTTCAACTTTAAACTTCGATATTCTCCTTCGCTTTTTCTCCTCTACCCATCAAAATTTCAACTCAAGAAAATGCTGCATCAGTTTTCAACAAATACCGTCAGCAGTCAGACTTTTTCTATCCCAGGAATGACGTTGCGGAATTTGAAGAAGAGTTCGCCTTGTGGTGTTGGGGTATCTAGTATCGGAGATAAGACCGAGGACGTCTGATGAAATAATTGAGATCCGATATATGATGCTTTCCGTCGTAAAAATATATGACTTTCATTTGTAACATCAATGTGCTAAATTTTGTGTTTATAATATGTAAATAAATGTAGAACAAGATACACAAATTCCTCGTTCACGACAACGAAGATTGATATCGGTTCAACACAAGACTGCAGACCAGTTGTCCACGAAGCCACGGAAAATACTCAGCTTTTGGTCGCAAGAGGATTGTTTTAATCATCATCACCACCACCATCACTGACAGGTGGGCGGGTTGGAGGACGTCTGGTTGGGCGAGGCACTGGTGCTCTGGTGGGGGGTGGATCAGTAGGGGATTCAGTTGGAGATACAGTGGGGAATGGCAAAGTAGGAGCACTGGTGGTGGTACTTTCAGTTGGAGCAGAAGTGAATGTTGTAGGCCCATCAGTTGGTGCATCGGTTTCAGGTTCATCGGTGGCATTTGGGTCAGTGGTAGGTGCTTCAGTCTCAACAGGTGCATCGGTAGGATCGACAGGAGCAGCGGTAGGATCTGCGGTAGGAGCAACAGGCGCATCAGTAGGAGCGACAGGTGCTTCGGTAGGATCAACGGGGACAGCGACAGGTGCTTCGGTAGGTTCATCATCGCATCCCTCACGATTCTTCTTGCTAGACTTGCAAGACTTGGAAGACTTGGCTCTCCTCGCTTTCTTGACTTCAGGGTCAGTCTTCTTTGCCTTCAAACCACGAGCACGAAGCTTGGCTTCCGAAGAGGAAAGGGCGACAAGGCAGAGTGCGATTGCGAGTAAAACTCGAGTAGAAATCATCGTAGCTTGATAAATTCGCTTCAAAAACTTGGCTTGTTTTTGTGTAGTCCGTTTTGTTTTCGAACTCTGGAATTTTATGACACCAAAAAGTGACAAATCGAAAAACTTCGTTTTCGTGAGTTTCCGTGACAAAAAAAATTGCGAGAAAAAAGATACCAATCCCAAAAATTCGACGCGCATCGAAAAAAAAACAGGATTGAAGTGCGAGTCAAAAAACAGTTTTCTGGTATGGGCAGAAGCAATGGAGTCTTGGCGGTTCTCGACATCGTCTCTGGAACTTATCGAATCGAGTATTGGAGAATGTATTTCCGGCAAGCTCGCATCTATGAGATTTATCATCAGAGAACGACTTCCTTCTCATCCACGCGAGACTTTTTCGACCGTTAAACACGAAAAGAACAATGCGAAGTGGAAAGGGTTCGGGTCTGCAATAAGTTCTAATCGAATTGCGCTACAGATTTATAGTGATAGAGCACTGCCCAAGCCGATATTATGATACCATTGCGTCATTGAGTCCTGTTTCTTCACTTGCTCGAATGGATGCCTATAAAATCGTAATCCAACCACTCCCGTTTTTCTAGTCGTCACGGACAACAGATAAATCCGAATCCCCGCCATCTGTCTTGTTCTGTCAACAACGAAGACGATGCGGTTCTTTTCTTCCTCAAGTCTGGATCATGACGGGATGTACTACCAAGATTCCTTCTTTCCGGTACTGAATGTTTCGCAATGTCGGAGTACAGTTTGATATTTCCTCGAAAGAACTAAATTCGAAATTCATCGCAATCCCAAACGAACTTTCAATCAATCCTCGGTTGCATCAACTTCAACGAGAGAGAAGACAACGTAAGAAGCGAAGAGAACAAACAGTAATTTGACTATTAAATCTGTTCCCTGGATCGCAATGGGATAGACTTCAACATATCTGATTCGCACAGCAACTCTTACTTTGAAGGTTGTTCGGCTCTACCCAACGAGGAATACGATTGCTTTTGTTTGCATCAACGATCGCATAGTAATTTTGTGGATCACCAAACCTATATTTTTGTTCTTGTTGGAAGACATCGAATGAAAGGAAATTAAAGAAATACGAACACACCACGATGAATTCGGTGTCTCAAGCAGATTCCGAGTTTCGGATTTGCCGGGTTTGGTAAGTGGGGTGGAAAAATATGGGAGGAAGGAGAATACAGTT
>Ga0209503_10001744_pt1 | contig 10948 bp, 6 predicted proteins | sample SouAtlMetagenome_2_FD_187448 | JGI IMG/M metagenome (GOLD analysis project Ga0209503, IMG submission 187448) | Marine eukaryotic phytoplankton communities from Atlantic Ocean - South Atlantic ANT15 Metagenome (SPAdes) (version 2) | ecosystem: Environmental > Aquatic > Marine > Oceanic | place...
TTTGGGGGGGGGTGGTATCTCGAGTCTCTTACTTAGTACAGGGGTGGCCTTTTTTTTGGTTACGAGGCAGGTCGGATGACCAGTTGAAGTGACAAAACCACTCCTTCTTCGCCCGGACAGGATCTATAAACATCAAGGGCTAAAAGGCGTCCGGTTGCCCCCCCCTCAGCCTGAGGCTCGTGTTTGCTCGGAAATTGCTCCTTTTTGTATCTGTTCTAACACTGGCACGTCATGGTCTGCGACTTTGATTAAAACACAATGGGACAAAGAAAATACAAAGCAATGGCGCAATGGAGAGTGAGACTCAACTTGCAGACCATGGCGTCGTCCTTGATAGACGCAATTTGGAAGCACCATCAGATGCATCTTGATGTTGACCCACATGCAGTCCCTTGATGACATCCTGGGAGACCACGCGAATTAGTGATTCTCGTTCGGACAGTGAACTCGCCACCACAACGCTCAATATAAAGTATAGTAAGAAATCGATTCTGGGTGCAATGCAAGATACCAACCCTACATGGACACTTCCCTTGTCCATTTTGGGCAACACAAGCTTTGCTGGGTCTAGCAGCAGCTGCTCTTGGAATCCCCATTTGCAGGAGAACCTCTGAAGCTGATGGTCTCTGGAATGAAATCAGCCTGCATGGTTCCTTGAGATAAAGCTAGCTGAGCTGCCTTTCGAAAGGCAGCTTCGACCTCCGTAGCTGCTTTCGCCGAAGTCTCAAAAAATGGCAATATTGATGTTGAATTTTTAGCGCACCAAGTTTGTGCTCTTTGTGTTGAGACACGACGATCATTCTCTCGATCCAGCTTGTTGGCAATGACTACGAACGGGAAGTTTTGGGTATCAGAGGGCGATGCTTGAGTTAGGAATTCAATGCGCCACGTATCAAGATTTTCAAAAGACTTGGGTTGCGTGATGTCATACACCAGAATGCAGACATCTGCACCACGGTAGAACCCTACCCCCAAAGACTGGAAGCGTTCCTGACCTATATAGTAGTCATTTATCACGTGTACGTTGTTTTATGCTTTGTGATACCTGCGGTATCCCATATCTGCAAGGTTACCAAGGTTTCATCGATCGCGACCTGAAGAATGCTTTACAGCAACTGATCTTGCATTTGCACCGCAAAATGCCTCTTTAGTCAGAAAATCAGCTCCGATTGTTGCCTTGTAGGACGTTGAGAATCGATTATTGACAAACTGATTCAATAAAGCAGTCTAAAAGACATTTTTTGCGTTTTGGTTTGCTACTGGTGGAGAATATTACCTTGCCTACGCCCGAGTCACCCAAGATCACTACCTTGAGCAGCATCCTTCTGATGATGAAAAAGTCTTACGGCGGATCGCGCACGTCTTCCACCAATAATATGTTACTATCATGACGCCGCGATCAGGGTGCGGGCTCCACATCCACCCCCGTGCCGCGCAAAACCGATGGCTCCGATTTTTGTTTAGGCCCGACCTTTGGGTGCCAAACTCGGCTAGCCGCCGCGATTTCCGCAGAGGCGCCGCTCGCGTCGCGCACCGAGCTCTGCTAGTTCGCCAGTAGGTACGAGTTAAAAAATGAGTCCGCGTACGCAACGCCACCACCTGCGGTTTACAAGCTCTCTATACGCCCCGTGTGGACGATTTCTCCACTGTGAGCGACCGCCAGAGATGACTTGGGTCCGACGCGCCGCGCGCCGCGACGTATGCGCGGCAGGAGTTTCGCCGTGCCCGGGCCGTGTGTCGGTGATCTCGGCGAATCTGTCGGCTCGTAGCATCGCTCCCCACTAGTACCCGGCGCTGGGCCCCTCGGACCTCCTATCTACAGGTTTGCACTATTTGTCCTGAGACCCAATCGGGTTCTAGCAGCTGTTGTACTGGCAAGTCTGGATCGAGGACCGGTATATACAGAGATAGTTTACCGGGAGGCGCCGGGATCTCGGGCTGTGATGATCTAAAAACATACTCACGCTAATACCGAAACGAGGTCGAATGGCAATTTGAAGCGGTTTTGGGGCCGGATGGGCTCCTGGTGGCCGCTTTGGCCCCGTTTGGGTCGTTCGCGGCAGCACCGCACGACTGGCGGACTATCAGCGCTGGAATAGCTGCAAAGGAGCGTGCAACCGTGACACGGCTCGGAACCTCATCGGAAAACTCCTAAACACCCTTAAGGGCCATGAAGACGTGCTTTCAAAAAGGGCTCAACATGAAGGAGTGATGGGTGAAAACGGGGTGTACCCATTACTTCGCGACGACGCGACGGCACTGGAACTTGAAACTCCGAGTCTGATGTAACGGATGATGAAGTAGATTTTATGTGCTAGGGTAGTGCGTGTTTCAGACGACAATGGACTCTATTCGTAGCGCACTATGATAACTTTTGTACATCATGATGATGCCTCAGGCTCATACCGTTAACTGTACGGGGCTCACAGGCCCCAGTGTGTTTGCGCCGCTCGCCGAAACGCTGTTCTTCGCCGCTCGCCCTTTCCACCCGCCCAAAAACGATTCTCTCGGCCCCCGCGTTCCGATGAGCACCTTTTCAAGACCATCGGAGACGATGCTGCCGCGAAACTGCCGCCGACACTAGGACCCGCTCTAACCCGTCGCCTAGCCCTAACCCTGCCCAACCCCAACCCTTACTCGAACCTAGAACTCGAACCGAATCCTCACCAAGCGTTCCCCACCTCATCCTAGCAAGTAAGACCTAGCAAGATAATGATCCCATGATCCTCCAACCAGCCTCAGGCTAGTATCGATATCTAACTTGAAATGGGACGGTGTCCAAGGAGGTACAAGGACGTAACTAATATCCAACGTATGTTACTCGTCGCGCAGCCTCTTTCAATCAGCCGCTCAACAATTGGGGGCGTGTCCAATGACATGAGCCTGAGGGATATGCGAAATATGCTTACTATAGACTCGGCCCGGGCCGGGACGAGCCTGAGCAAAATTCTTCAACTTGAACCAGCGGCTCAATAATTGGACGGCTTCTGGTTCCGCCTAGAGCTGCACACACCTAAAGTATACTTCCTTAATTACCCCTGTCAACTCTTAGGACGGCGTCCGTGAACGGCTTCAGCACGTCGATGGACAATTCTTGACGGCAGTACCAACACAACAAGTTATTCTTTTGTAGGGTGCCAGCATTACGGTGTTTGGGGTGTTCTAGTGCATAGATGTAATGAAGCTGTGCACGCAGAGAAAGATCCGCCAGTGGGGTAATTTGTCAATCCTATGTGGAGTCAGTCTAGGGACCCTAATTTGGGTTATAGTCCTTCATAGGCGTTTCTGAGAATCTCGAACATGGTTATGTCATCTGAGGCAGTGCGGCGATTTGACTCATAGACCCGCCTCAGCTTAGAGAATGTCGCAAGATTCATGTTCCTTTTTGGCTCGAGTTCTCCCTCGGGCGTAGTGTTACCGTCGAAGGAGCAGGGGGCGCTGTCCCCATAGGCCCGAAGTATTTCCATGCGCTGGTCAATTGAGACACAGATACTGCGGGCACAATTGGCGTGTATAGCGCATTGGATGATTTTTAGCTGTGAGGGAATGTCCATACCAGTAGTCTTGCCAGTAAGCGCAATGCGAGCTGGCATTAGGAGATTTTTTTTAGAGCGACCAAGCCTACCACCAAGCGCTTCAAGCCACTCCAGGACAGAGGCTGGATTAGCATCAGCTGCCAACGCTGCGTCGTAGCAGAATGGAGGTGCCTCGCGTGCATCGTATGAATCAATAAGTGCTTTAGAGAATGATATGAAGTCATCATCAAGTACCTTGGTGACTGTCTTTGCAAGCACCGAAGCCTCCTCATTGCAATCCTGAATTTTGACCGTCTCCAACAGTGGATAAGCGAGAGTGGATCGACTCAGGTCAACCATGTCAGTAACAAGCTCAGCCTTAGGTTGGGTTGAAGTTGCTGCGATTTTAATGAAATCGTTGACCGCTGCAGAATTTGTTTCTGCATCGTCCAGAAGACCACCAGCCTTGAAGTGTTCCCTTGCAAGCGGAAGCAGCCTCTTCAACGACATTGAGCGCAGATGTTGGCCATTGAGCCACCGGAGCTTGGCATCATCAAACATTGCAGGCGAAGCGGTCACACGCGACAAATCGAAGGATTTGATGAGTTCTTCGCGTGAATAAACCTCCTTGTCGGTGCCGTCATTCCAGCCTAGGAGAGCAAGATAATTTATCATAGCGTCGGGAAGGTAACCACGTTCGCGGAACTGGCCACAGGATGTGGCCCCGTGTCGTTTACTCAATTTTGATTTATCACTACCAAGGATGAGTGACGCGTGTGCATAGGATGGTTCTTTAAAGCCAAGAGCTTCAAGCACAAGTAGCTGCCGGACCGTGTTTGTCAAGTGTTCCTCTGCACGTACAACTGTTGTGACACCCATGAGCGCATCATCTACAGCGACGCAAAAATTGTATACAGGCACGCCATTTGACCGGAGTAGAATGAAATCACCAATCGTAGCCTGCACGTCCCACTCAACATGCCCTCGCACCCGGTCATCGACACGCACAATCTTGCCCTTTGGTGTACGAAATCGATACGTATGTGGCGTATTCGATTCAAGAAGACGCTGGACCTCGTCGGCATCAGCCCCCCGCCAGGTCCCATCGTATGCAACCTGTGACCCCGCCATCTTGGCTGCTATACGCTTCGTCTCTAGTTCCTCTTCCGTACAAAAGCACGGGTACGCATGACCGGCGCGTACGAGAAAGTCGGTCGCCTCCTTGTAGATCTGTGAGCGTTCACTTTGCCGGTATGAACCACATGGTCCACCAACCCCAGGCCCTTCGTCCCAGTCAAGCCCAAGCCACTCAAGGTCTGCCAGCATGCTCTCCTCGCTCTCCCTTGTTGAACGCGCTAGGTCTGTATCTTCAATGCGTAAGAGGAATTTCCCGTTTTGCTCCTGTCGTGCAACAAGCCAATTGTACCTACCGCAGCAAGTGCCACTCACAGGGCTAAAGATGACACTGGAAACGCGCAGCGCGGTCCGCGCACCACCGACGTGTAGTGAACCGGTTGGTGATGGCGCAAACCGCATGCGCGGGCTCCCATCTCTTTCGAAAGCGGCTAGTTCCTTTATCGTATTTCCCCCGGTGCTCATAGTTGGAGAGCGTGTACCAACTCGCCAACCCCTTATCCTCGATATTCCCGTGAGGAGCACCATGCTAATCACACGCATGTTCAATGTTCGATCCGCCTCAATTGATCAGTCCAGGGGGGAAGGAGGGGGTAAGCTTAAGGGAGCCTAAAGGGGGGTCACCACTTTAGGATATCCCCTCCCCCCGCCCCCGGGCGCGTCAGTGGTAGCATGAGTGCCGCGCGCCGCGTACACGCCGGAAGTATCGGTGCGGGGGCCCGTTTCTGGGGATCTCAGGCTCGGCGGCTTTGCCCGGGCCCGGGCCGCAGCCTGAGTTCAAGTTCGCCGGTAGCATTGCTTCCGCACCCATGCGCGAGCGGACGTGTACCCACGCTGCGGTTCGCTGTCTATGAGGCGTGTGCGAAGCGCGCCACACGCCGCCAACGCGCGACGCGGACACTTAGACCGTGACGCCGGCGCGCCACACACACATACTCATCTGCCAGTGTCATTAGGCCCCGCCCCTTGCCGTATTTTTTTTTCGAATAAGAAATTGACCCATCCTCCTAGCGTACCATATCTATATAGGGCTCAAAGGGAATTTCAAGTTACCGTGACGGCTTCTGTCCAGGCCGAATCTGCCATGACATCATGATCATCATCATGATCATCATCATGATGAGATATAAATTATCATGATATTTTTTTAAACTCGAATCACTCACTACCATCACGATGATCTAAAAATCCGAGTCTATACCGTGACTATAGTATATTCTAGTTTTGTCACGGTAAGGAAGGGCCGGGAGCGGGGGTGATGTCATCTTTTTTTGGTTTGAACGAAACTTAAAATCATCATCATTATTTTTGAGATTAGAGGTCGATTTCCTATGAGCGCAGCAAACAGGGCTTAATTGACCTCTAAAATCCCGATAATGGTATAATTTTTGCTACATCTTTAATCATCATCGTGTATTTCCATTGCAGCATTTTAGTGTCATACTGCGCAACGAATGGAAGATTAGAGACTGACAAAAAAAACGCAGCGGCTCCAAGATGCGGTTCTCAGCACGATTAGGTTGCGTGGAATTAAGTGCTCGAACTGACTCATCTCTGAGGCACAAATATGTCGCCGTGTCGCCTTGTGAGTCCTATTTGCAATAAAGTTCACGGTCAATCGTCGGTGGGATTGGTTTGATTTCAGTGGCCAGTTCTGATTCTATGCGATAGAGATTGAATCGATCATCGAAGGTGATCAAATTTATAGCAAGCCCCAGGTGACCAAATCGACCAGCACGACCAATTCGATGAAGGTATGTCTCTGATGTCTTTGGAAAATCGAAATTGATAACCACGTTAACGGACTGAATGTCGATACCACGGGTAAACAAGTCAGAGGAAACAAGATGGCGAGTGGATCCATTGCGGAATTCATGGAACACACGGTTTCGGTGAGACTGTTGCATCTTTGCGTGGATATAGAAGCATGAATAGCCCAATTCTGTTATCTTTTTAGCAAGCAACTCAACTCGGTTGACAGAATTACAAAATATTACTGATTGATTTATCTCCAATTTAGTAAAAAGTGTATGTAGGCAATGCACTTTCTGACGCTCCTCTACGAAAGCATAAAACTGGGTTATGCCTTTCAGAGTGAGATCATCCATTAAATTGATTTCATAAGGGTGGTGGATAAACTTGTCCTTAAACTTTTTGACACTGACGGGAAATGTTGCAGAAAAGAGGCAAATTTGACGTTCGGGAGAGCAGTGTAGTACGAGTTTTTCTAATAAAGGTTCAAACTCTGGAGATAAGAGCTTGTCTGCCTCGTCCATGATAAGGGTGTGGCACTGGGTTAGAATTGCCACACCCTTTTCCGAGAGGTCGAGAATGCGCCCAGGGGTACCAACAAGAACATGGACTGGCTTGTACAGGCGCATGATGTCGTCCTTGAGTGATGTGCCGCCTGTTGATACCATGCACTCAACTTTCATGTGCTTTCCTAGCTCACGGACAACTGCTGATGTCTGGAGCGCCAACTCTCTGGTCGGAATGAGAATGAGCACCTGAATGTGCTTTTTAACGGGGTCAGTCTTTTCGAGGCAGGGAATGATAAATGCTGCCGTCTTGCCGGTGCCATTCTTAGCCCGCGCAAGAACATTTCGATTCTGCAGAATTATGGGGATTGCCCGCTCTTGAACGGGGGAAGGCCGCTCAAAACCCTTCTCAAAGATACCCATTAGCAGTTCGCGCTTCAAAAAATAGTCCTCGAATTCCTGCCCTCGCGTCAAAGTGACATCCTCAGTCTGGTATCTGTTGTCCTTTGCTGGCAAATTGAGATTTTTGCGCCAGGATTCTTCGTCTGGCGATGGCGATGCATGTGAAGAACTAAGCGCCGTCATGCCTAATACTAGACAAGCAACACCTCGTCGCTTCGAAAGATAATAATGCTATGAGTACAAACACGTCGTTATGTATCTAGAGCTTGAGCAATACGCCCGTAAGGGATATACCTCTGGGCGGACGTAGCGCACATCTCCCCGCCGCCCACAAGCGGGCCGCCTCCGAAGCGAATAAAGCGAACTTAAACATAAAATTAAAAATTCTACAATGAGCAATGATCATCATGATGATTTCGCTGGCAAGCTTCAGGGCCCGAGCCTGAGTGCCGCCAGCCTCCAAGTCACTGGCAGGCTGAGTGCCGCTCCGAATCCACTAGTATTTTAGGAGGATTCGGCCCCGGGCCGGGCGGCCCGGGGCCGACTCGGACTCGGAGGCCGCTCGAGGCCGCGGCCGCATCATGATGATCCACGGCCGCCCAGGCTCTAGGTGCCCTTGAGCCTAGCTCGCCCGAGTCGCCGGTCATTGATTGACGAGCCTCTGAGTGCCTTGAGAAACCATAACGCCCACGGCCTGCGAATGACGCGAGACCAAAGGGCCCGGGGTACGGCGCACCTTCGAGTTTGGGACTCAGGCTCTCGGAGTGCAGCGGCTGGGATAGTCCGCCGGTGAGCTACCTAAATTGCACTATCTAGTTTTTGCTCGGAGTAAAGGTGTTATATTCAACGTTACGTGGTTGGTCACGGTGTGTGTAACTTGAAGTGCCAGTGTATAAAGGAAGGGTATCATGATAGGATGATGGCTGGATCACCGACGTGTTCAGCCATAACGATGAGGCTGGGTGCAACCCTCTTGCGAGGAATATGCCCCCTAATCCTCTCATACTAGTCCCTTCTCAGGCTACTCTGCTACATTCACTGAGTCACTGGCAAGTTGGAATCCTCAGGCTACCGCCGCTGCGGCGGCAGTCACGGCCGGGTACTCGGAGCCAGAGCCAGGCTCAGGCTAGCCTGAGCCTGGCTCGCTGAGTCGGAGACCGTGACCGTGACGTGTACTTCAAGTTCCACTCAGCCTGAGGAGCCTGAGGCCGCTGTGACATTCAAGTTGCAACCGTCACGGTGACCGGCCTGACCCACTGGCAGGCGGCTCGGAGCACGACTCAGAATCCGAGTCCGTGGTAGCCGGAAGCTTGCTGGTACGCCAATAAGTCGTCGTGACGGTAAAAAAAAACCGAGTCCGAGTCAAGTATAACACTATAAGATACATCGATACATCGATACGTCAATAGATATCCAGACGTTGACTAACGCTCTTTGGTACCATGTCGTTCGAGGAAGCTAAACAATATCTGCGTGGCAAGGATGAGGAGGGGGCCTCGTTGTATGAGCATCTTTCGCGACTCTTGCTAAAGATAATAGTTGAAAAGCCGCACAATGCCAACGCCGTGTTTGAACAGTTATCTCAAGACCTCCGAGAGATCACTCAGCACGCTCCCTCACTGCTGACTGAACTCGATACGGAGCCGTTCGATGCAGAAAAGATCTCACAGCTAGAATGGTGTAGGATTGCGTGTCACCTGTTTACTCCAACTGAAAACGAGGCAGCTGAGATTTCGTATCCAGATCTAATGACGGAGGCGAATGTATTTGAGTGGACTGGAGTGAATTTTGGCCGCACCGAGGTGTACCAGCTTTACCTCGCAATCAAACAAAAAGCAAAAGTCGAAGCAAGCAGCCTTCGGTTTTGGGGCAAAATATTTGGAAGATCTAGTGATTACTATGTAGTTCAAGGGGTAAACCCTGAACCACCACCCGCAGAAGAGGTCAACATCATTGAAGGTATGGAGGGGGCGAACAAGTATGCGTTTTGGGTCTGCAGTAAGATAGGCGGGGAATGGACCAAGCTCCCAAATGTGCTGCCTGACGCAATTATTGTCGGAAGAAATATCAATAGATTCTTTACCGGAGATTTGAATGCACCGGTGCCCTCCTATCCACCGTTCCCTGGCGGCACGGAAGCACATCTTCTTCGCTCCCAGATTGCACAGATCACAGCCGAGTGCAGCATTTCGCCCAGTGGGTTCTATATTGAAGATGATGGCGTCGACGAGGGAATCAAAGCAATAAAGAAGGTCGAGGAAATAAGTGAACACAGGACCATCGACGAGCTTAAAGAGTTAAGCTCATGGGTTCACCACGAGTTACTCATCGATCGGAATGGACGATGCAACCAGCCGCCGATGAACGAAGATGAGGACTCCAGACCCGAGCAGGAGCTTCAGAATCAACCAATTCTAGGATCTATTGCCGAAGACGAAGTTGTAGATGGTCCGGCGTGGACAATATCTGCCTGCCCTGGTACAGGTGACTCTCCAGACAGCACTGTATGCGTGAAAAGCCTTAAGTGGCCCGGTGCATATGCCGTCGCCTTTGGTAACAAGTTCACAAATATCTACTGTGGCTTTGGCTGTCCCTCTCTTCGAGGTGTATCGTACAAGATACCGGCCACGCCCGGTATTCAGCCAGAATGGGCCCTTGTAGACGAAGAAATTAGCGCACTTTTCGAAGAGGAGGACCGCACCATACGCCCATCTCCCAACGAGAACACTGAAGAAGAAGAGTGAGATCTCTATAATGATAGCCCAACCTATATGAAGCCCAACCAAAACCGAGTCCTCTTGCCTGCTACTTAACTACTAAGCCCAGCCAAACTAGTGTGGGTCAACATGGGTCGAAATACAGCCGCCTCGGGTAATTGCCAGTTATACAGCCTGAGTGTCAGGGGGGTATAGAGGGTGGTAGAGCCTACTAGAGGAGGGGTAGTAGATGGAGGCGCACCTCAGGCTCCCCCCGGGCTGGACACGAGAGAGAGACTCGGGGTTGCTTACTACTATCGGGTGGGATTTACCCCCGCTGGTAGGTATGTAACGCACTCTCTTCCTGCCAGTGCGGACTCCCGGCTGAGTCCGCCGAGTCGGAGCTAGTCCTCAGGCCCGGGCGGCTTGCCAGTGAAGGTCAAATAGTCATTATGATCCTCAGGCTCACTGGCAGCCTGAGGCTTCGCTCAGCCTGACACCGCCGTAGTAAATTGAAAACCCAAACCCATCATGATGGCAAGCAATCCACACTGAACCTTTACGACCAGGGCCCAGGAGCCTGAGACTCAGTCGGACTCGGAACGCGTGGCGTCCTGGGCCGGCCGCCCTGTCACCCGCGTCACGGTCCGAAATCACTGGCAGTTTTAAGTTTGCTTCTACGGAGTCTTACGGCTGTAAAGTATAGATAAGTATCTAGCCGGAGTCACCATGACGGTCCCGGGGCGGGCACGGTCGACAGCGTTGGGGTAGCACCTGCGTGCGATGCCTCAGAGGCCTTCCGAGTCGTAGTCGTCTTAGATTCGGTAAGTTTGTCGATTGTAAATAGAACAACGACGTCACGGTCCACCATCATAGTGGGGTCGCCGATACTCTTTTGGATAATTTATTTGCCCGGCGTTATAAGTTGCCCCACTGTACAGTG
>Ga0209503_10001745_pt1 | contig 10946 bp, 8 predicted proteins | sample SouAtlMetagenome_2_FD_187448 | JGI IMG/M metagenome (GOLD analysis project Ga0209503, IMG submission 187448) | Marine eukaryotic phytoplankton communities from Atlantic Ocean - South Atlantic ANT15 Metagenome (SPAdes) (version 2) | ecosystem: Environmental > Aquatic > Marine > Oceanic | place...
GGGGGGGGGGGGGGTCTTGTGGGGGCCATTGCACAAGCAATGGGCCATGAGTGTGCCACAAGCTCAAGTTGCCAGCTCAGAGAAGCATGGGTGGAATGCCCACAAATGCTTAGGAGAAGAGAGCGGGCATCACCAAGTGAAGGGGAGCCCCATTCCAAAAGTGTGATTGCCGCTCAGCAAAGCCCATTTGTGGCCTCCCAACCGGCGGAATGATCCATCAATTGCCTTTGTCATCAATGGTGAGCTAAAACCGTATTTCTTAAAAAAGTTCTTTAGATAACTTTCCTACGCACACACGCCAACACATAAAATACTTTTCGCCAGGCCCAAACAAGGGTTTTTGGGGGTTCTTCTCTTCAAAGCTACCGGTTAGGTGGTGTATGGCACCAGACAATGAGTTTATTTTTTCGAGATCTATTACTGAAAATATGTGAGAGTGACGATGGCAACATCTCTTAGGACACATGAAGAAACAAGTCAGTTAGCGGATCGCTCACTCGGCCCCGTTGCCGAAGTTTTCATGCTACCTAATAGTTTGTGGTCTAACGTTGCCATCACTAGTTCTGCACTGAATTGATCGCCCTTAGTCCTTGCAACAATTGGCTTCCCTCCCCAAAAGAATTGTATCGAAACTTGAAGTTCTTGATCCACCAGTGCTTGAGAGCAATACTGCAAAAATGCCTTGAATTCTTTGAGTGTAAATACTAAAACTACCTGTTCTTTCAAGTCGGCTGGAGGTTCAATGTTATCCTGACTTTGGTCTCTATCAGCATGATCAATATAATGCACGTCCACCAAATCGTCATAGCTAACACTAGTTTCGGTTTTCAAAGAAGCATTTTGTTTTCCAATATTCAAACTTGATGTTGCTTCTTCAGGTAGATCATCGTGCGCAAAAGACACACTAGAGACTAACCGATGCTTTTCGTTTACTAACAAAGCAATTTCTATCGATCGTCGTAGAGGCTCTAACATGGTTATCAGTACATTAGGCTGTATCACAATTTCCGAAGCCCCGTCCGTCGCTGTGACAGCCGCGACTCCCTGAGCGGTCGAATATCCAACTAAATGTGTTACACAAACTACTGAACCACCAATCTTTTGCACTTTAAATTCAAATGATAAATGATCTCCTATGGTTGTGATTTTCAGGCTTAGTAAATCCTTACGATGACGAACCACAGCCGCCAATGCTTTCATGGCGATTCGCACTGTCCAACGCTCGTCATCGTTTTCGGTACCATCATTGCTGTCACTGATTGTAGTTTCTTTGATTTTTCTCTTTCTTTTTGCCGACCTCGATTTTCTACTCGATGATGGAGCGCATGTACATCGAAGAAAGAAGGATGGCTCGAAGTGATAACTTCCAAATACTGACTTGGAATCGTTCAAAGAACGGATTGACAAGCCATCAATTGGGTCGAAATCAATGTAAAGTTCCTTACCAATTCGTGATAAACAGCCAATTGCTGCACAAAAAGATCTAATAGATGGCCCAGGAATTATACAGTCCATAACTTGTTGGAACACAATCAACCCAATGAAGATGGCTTTCGACTGCTCGCCACTATCTATTCAGCAAAGACCGGCGTAAAATTGTAATTGTACGAGCGTAATAAAAATCTCGGTCTAGCAAGCATCGATGGACGATCAGTCGCTTTCTGGGATTGACTGATCGATTTGACTCGCTCGAATCAGTGAGTCCCACAGCATTTTTTTCGAATTGTACGAAGTTGTTAAAGGATGAACGACCTCTCCATTTCAAAATTGGAAGACATCAGGGCAGCTAAGACCTGGCAATATCTTAGGGTGGTTGTCAATATGAAAGATGTATTTGGAATGTCGAGAATCATACTATGTGCATTCCTCCTTGTCACACTTTCGTATTGCTCTCCCCACGATGAGACGTTCACGGAGACACCAGCCTTAACAGATCATCAGGAACATCTACTACGGACGGCAGTCGATTTCAGTGGGGTTGATTTTTCTGGCGATGCATCAACAACGGCAGGATTGTTCGTGGACACCATAGCCGAAGACATGAAAAAAAGTGGCCGGTTTGCTGGGATTTTTGAAAAGGCCCAAACGGAAGAATGCCGGGCCCTGATTGCCGAACATTTTGGGTACTTTCTCAAGTCCATTGCCACCGAGACACCTCTTCCCTTTGCCAGCATAAAATTTGAGAATTCCTGCGAAGACGAGCACCCATGGGATTTTAACAATTTACCCGAAGGAGTCCACATGGGTATCGTGCAAAATCGAACGTATCAGCCCCCTCGAAACGAATCCCAATATATCACTTCTGATGAGGTCGTCTTGTGCTACGGGATCCTTGCTCACGATAGCGCAGAAGCGACGATTCGAATTATAGAGGCCGTCGATGAACCAACTACAACATTTGTAGTTCATATTGATGGCAAATACGAAGAAAACTACATTAAGCTAAAGGAATATGCCAGCAAACGAAACCGTGTGATGGTGTTGGATCATCAACACCGGGTCCGTGTGAATTGGGGTGGCTTTAGGTGAGTCTCTTGAATGGAGCACGAGTCGAACGCAATGATAAAGGAAACAGACAGTATTGTTTTCTGAATGCTTCTATATCATACTTGTGAGCACTTCTAATATGTTCCTCGTTGTGACGACTGTAACTCGTTTTCTCCATAACTTCTGCGCTAATGACATTTGTTTAGCATGGTAAACGCCACATTACAAATATTGAATTACATCGATCGTAACAATATCAATTTTACACATTTTGTTCATATGGCCAGCACAGCGTATCCAATCGCGAGCAACCAGAAAATTCGGAACACAGTAAGTATAACGTATTGCATGATTATTCATTATTTGCACATGTGAATATCTTCATAATCTTAACTTACTCTATTAAAATAATTTTGATGATATTTTCAGCTGGCAGAATACCCCACCGATGCCAATTTCATGCACATCATCCTGAAACCTGCCAGACCCGCCGAAGCCATATGGAACTACTTTGTGGAATGTGACGACCAGCTCCACCGTATCCATAGGTTACCAATCATCACAAAAGAAGAGAATAACGCTGATGTTTATACGTCCAGTCAGTGGTTCATTATCAGCAAGGAGTTTGCGCACTACTTGGCCAATCCACAAGAGGAGGAAGGGATCTTTTTAAGGCAGTATCTTGACTATATTCAGCATGTTGTTGTCGCCGACGAAAGTTTTTTTGGAACCGTCTTGCGAAATACGCACTTCTGTAACAAGGTATGATGTGATATTGATTCGTTTTGCCATACTGCTGAAGCCAGCACCATTCAATTTATATGCTCTCCCCTTTCGCGGTTTTCAATTTTGTTTACCTTTTACTCCATAGCATCACAATTGGAATTTTCTGCACTTAACCTTTGATCAGTGGGAAAACGAACAAGATCTGTCGAAACGTGACCAACGTAAATGTATGATGCCCGACCCAAATCATTGTGGGAGATCGCCTACCACCCTTGGATTGGATTATATTGACGTGCTAGAGCTCTCTGGTGAATTGTATGCACGGAAATTTGTGGATTCATACGATTCGAGAGTGAAGGATGCCATTGATGCGTCACGGAAAAAAGAGGAAACTGAGCTGAACCGAGCAAACTCTACTGATTCTACGAAAAGTCATATTGATAACAAGACTATTGCTGGGGAAAACTTGCAGCTTGAGGGACATGGAACATTGATTGTCGCAACAGAAACTATCAACACTTCTGATCCGTAAGTTTTGATTGCTGATGTTGATATTTCTCCTTGCTTACGACTCACATTTTCTTCGTTTTAGACTGTGTTTGGGACTGGGTCCACAATTTAGTAGCGTACGATTAGTACCGTGCTTTCTGGAAGATGTGCCTCCAACGTTAGCTACTAATTGGGAGACGGGAGCGGTGATAGTAGAAGAAGTCCAAAATCACACACGATGGTCTATCGGGCCTTGCAGCTCGAACGGTAATTTAGAACGTCTGTAAGTACTGAAAGAGAGAACAACAAAGAATTTTCGTAACAAACAATCCTATGGAATACAGCAGCATATTTAACACCTCTACTTTGGTAATCTTTAAAACTTTCAGTGATTCAGGTGTTGTTGAAGTTACCCCTGGTCCCTTCATGTCAACCGGTCCAAAGTGCATCATTAAAATGATGGACGGTGTCCGTGCAGGACGATGCCTAGACGGCGAATCCTTAGATAACCAACCCGGAGGGCCTGCCAATGTTTTCCCTTGTACAAAGCGATGGAGTCAATATATATCCTTTGGGAATGGTATCGATGCTCCTGCTGGGACTATTCACACTGTTGTTCCGCTTTATACACAAATGAGAATAAATGAAACTGGACGCGAGCAGGAACCTCACATGTGCCTCGGTGTATTAAGACGTGGGGAAAAGGATGAGCAAGATTGGTTTGATAAAAGAGAAGATTTCTTTGAAAGTTACGAAGATCTAGACGAAGAACTAGAAGAATTAGAAGATATATCTGTAGAAGGATACCCATCACTGACGTATTGGCTAGGACAGCAATTGATGATGACGCGTTGCTCCAATGAAGGCGCAGTAGTGAAATGGACGCTGGTGCCCTTCATTGTAGAAGAAGACACTAGAGAAGAAGACAACGATTTTGATCCTTCGTCCATTGAAAATTCAATCGATCACGGAAGTGAGGATGAGGAGTTATAATTTCTCAACTTCAACCATACTCAGATCTAACATGCTAAGAAATTCCAAACATTATCTTGATTCAAAGTAAGCGTTTTACATTCGATTTCTCTTTTATCATTACCACTGCTTAGCCGCCAATCATCGCAAGGTTCCAGTGCCACTTTTTTTCATCCACGCTCCAATTATTTGAAGCGTCCTATCCTCAACCCGGTCGTGTCCGTCGAAGAACTCGTCCGTGATTTGAGCACAACCCCAAACTTCAATCTTTGTTAGTTGTCTTCCCAATTTTGAAACCAAATATCCCAACCCACGATCACTGATTGAGGGACAGTAGCTCACATTTAAGATTTCTAGAGTGAATGCCGAAGTTTCTACAAGATTTTCTAGCATTTGGTCTGTCACTAATGTGGAATTCTTTACGTCCAATTGAACGAGTCCTCCACCCCGACTGGGACTACGGTAGCCAGCTATACGCGAGGAAAGATTCGAGCCCTTGTATGGATCAACTGATTCAGCGGTTGAACAACTAACAGTCGCAGTCACCAATCTCAAGAGTCCATCAGTAACGGCTTCATGGTCGATGGAGGCTACCTTTAAAACCTTTAATTTCGGGGGAGGGGGCAATCCCTCGAGAGGGTGCGTGAAAAGTGCCTCGAGGCCCTGTGGCGTAATCCCTTTAATGCCATCCAGAATCAATGTCTTCAGTTTCGTACTGTTGAATTGCCGGATCGATGATAAAGTCGAATCTGTCAATAAATAATTGAAAGATATATCTAAGCTGTCGAGCATTCCATTAGCAGTCTCTAGAATCGTGGCAAGAATCTCGTTTGTCAATCCAGAGATCGATTTCAGCGTCAAACTTTTTATTTTTCTTAAATTGTTCGACTTTGCCAAAATGGAAAGCTGATCGGCCGAGAATGACATGTCTTGCAATGATAATTCCAGCAAGTTCTCGCCCAATTTCGGATTTTGTTGCATCGTATTCACAAAATTGTTCCCCAGCAAAGGGCATGATTGAAAGGCTATTGACTGTAGAGTAGAATCATGGGCATTGATGATTTTTGCCGCGTCGTCGTCGCGCAACAAATATGCACCTGCAATAGAGAGACAACAGAGTTCAGCGCCCTTGTTCATTTCTACTAGTGCTTTCACTGATTTCGTTCCGAAACACCACCCTGCATGGGTCAGTAGTAAGTAGCGTAGCGCAGTGGAATTCGCTAGGCAGGATGCCATACTCTCGTGGTCGATGCCAGCACAATCAATGATTTCCAGTGTTTCAATTGCGGGTTCTACCAGTGCTTTGAGGGCCTTTCCGTCGAGCTGGTTTCTTGCAACCAATTCCTTTGCAATCGCGACGCGAACCTCATTTCCAACGTCGCCCAGAGACTCGACATACTCAAAATTATCAACTATAAAGTTCACAGTGAGTTGAAACAAAGAAGGGATACGACTCTTGTCTGATTTGGACAAATCTACTCGTCGTTTACGTTTCGCGTATGTCGATCTGACAACAACTCTTTTGTTGTTGCTTATACCACCACCACAGTCATTTGTCAAATTGCTTTTCCATTGCATTGATGGATGAATCTTGCGCTGGTTTTCATCGTCAAGTTCATTCATAAGACCGTCAAGCGGATGGTGTTCTTCTTGTTCTCCCGCGAGCTCCTCTTCTCGTTTTCGCTTCGCTATTTCTCGATTGGCAATCATTCGCCGAGCTACCGAGAAAGGGCCGCACCATCCTTCATTCTCCGCTTCATCTTGTATGTTCCCACTATTCGTTGCCAAGAATCCAAACGGAGTGCTGCTGACAGCACTTAGCTTCCTATTCGCGTGTGCTAAAATCGACCGACGAGATGCTTCAGGTCGTGCCAGGCGAGCGGCTTCTCGTTCTGCAACAGCCCGTTGACGATCTCGCACATGACTAGCTACGCTGTTTCCATGTTGTCCCGCTTGCCGACCATTTTCTTCAACGTTGTCATTTTTGCTCCTCTTCTTACTACGTCGAGGCATGGTGACAGACTTGGAGTTTCTCACTTCGTAAGCTCACTTGCTAGTAGTGTATTGGTAACAATTCGATAGTCTTGGTTTTTATTTTAGTTTAGTCCTGGCCTACCCTGATGTGTTTGACCACAAGATATAATATCATGAGCATCGTTTGATGTGTCAGTCAGTTCTTTCCATTTTCCCACAACTTTTTCGCGGTTTTATTTCCCCAATTTGGAAAAGGGGATTTCGAAAAAATCTTCGATCAACAATAAGAGCATCAAATTCACACCTTGTCCTTTTGGCAATCAGAACCATGAGCGATGCGAATCCAGTTGTATTTTTCGATATTTCTATCGGGGGTAGTCCTCGAGGGCGAATTGAAATGGAGCTAAGAGCCGATGTCGTGCCAAAAACTGCGGAAAATTTTCGATGTTTATGCACAGGCGAAAAGGGAATTGGTCGATCGGGAAAGATGCTTCATTTCAAAGGATCTGAATTCCATCGGGTGATTCCTTCGTTCATGTGCCAGGGCGGCGATTTTACAAGAGGAGATGGAACTGGTGGCGAAAGTATATACGGCGAAAAATTTGCTGACGAAAACTTTAAATTGAAGCACGGCGGGGTCGGAACTCTGAGCATGGCCAATGCCGGACCCAACACAAATGGTTCTCAATTCTTTTTGTGCACTGCCGATACTCCGTGGCTAGATGGGAAGCACGTGGTATTTGGCAAGGTAATTTCTGGTCAGAGCGTTGTTTCCGCAATTGAACAGGTTGGAAGTGAATCTGGTTCGACCCGCGTCAAAGTTGTTATTGCTGACTCGGGACAACTTCGTTGAAAGCATGTATAAAGACGGTTTTGTCTTGGCTATTTGCGGCAAATCGCTCGACAGTTGAAAGTTTCCTAAAGTAATTGTCTGAACGTCTACAAATGGTGGCCTAGCGTGCCGTGACTATTGAATGATAGATGATCTCGACGAGAATTTCTTTTTTCTTGGGTCTTAATACTATGGTCTCGTTGCGAATTGATGATTGGCGTAAATTTAACTAAGAGGTAGTCCCTATTTTAACTTTCAAACTAATACATCAGTCTTTTAGAACATATTATTGATTCTTTTTCGCATCAGAAACACTGCTTGTTGCACTAGATTCACCTCCTCCTTCAACTGGTCGCGAAGCGTCAACTGGATATAGCCATCGTTGGTATAGGTAAATGAAAAAAACAATATCATCCCGAAAGCAACTTATGCGAGCCTCTATAGGCATCCTGATGATGAATGAAAAGAGGTCATCAATGAACGTGTTCAGACTTTTATAAGCTAGCACCCTCCATGGTAAGTGCGCCACAGACTTCATTTTGTAGTTGAGGAAGAGCTGAGGAGTCATTAGAACAAATCCAAAGGCGTAGACACCACTACTTGCAGAGGTAATCAGCCACGAGTACCACGAGACATGCTCGTGCTTGATAAGGGAATACATTGTGTATCCGATAACCAAAGGAAGCATTGCAGACCCTAGCCATTTTGTCGCCTGGCGATCAGCTTCTAGTGTCAGTGTCTGAAGATCTGAAGCTCCATTTTCCAGGTTTTTGTTATTTTCGTCTCCGCCTTTCTTCTCAGCGGAACAAGATTTTTTAAGAGTATCTAACCTCTTGGCTTTAAATTGGTACCCAAACATCCGAGGTATCAAGTTTATAAATGAAGGTTTGACTTTCTTGTCTTCTTCTGTAAGTGAAACCAAAGCAAATCCTGCTGCCTTTTGGCATTTCCAAAGAGCAACAAGTACTCCCAAGCCGCTTGTAACAGTCATGAGCAACGAGGTTTCTCGCTCGATCAAATAAAGAAGGATGATGACTTGGCCCATCATATCTAGAAAAAGAGATCGAACGGACAATCCAGTCAAGTCAGAATTGTTCTGCCAAAAGGAAACTTCGCTCTTGAAAGTCAAAAATTCAAATAACATGTGCAGGGCACTGGCAAGTACTGTGATTCCCAATAGTGTAACATTCGTGTCAGCGATTAATCGACGCAAATCATCAATATCAGATTGCTCGAATCCAAGGTCTCGTTGAGATTCTATAGACTGTGATAGATGTGTGAGAAGACGCCAACGCGCCGGGCTGATTCCTCCTGCAGTGGCAGTTTTGGCTTTACTGCGCTGTTCGTCCACTATATCACTACGATCAAATGATATGCGCAAGGGTAGGCTCGTTACAGTGCCGTTGATGGGCAAATATTTTTCGCTAGTCAGTCCGATTTCGTCAACGTGTAAAGCTGGAATATGTGCAATACCCGACGGGTGGGATCGAGTCTTCTGAACTCGTACAAAATCCTGTACCGGAAAGAGAACGTTCAATGCAATGCAAGGGTTGGCGTTAGGAAAGTGGAACGACAATTGCATCAACTATGTGATGGCTTGGTCTATTAGGATTCCCAATATAATTCTTCGCAGGAGATTACAAATGAAGTATATGGCTACAAATGAAAGTACGACATTGTTCAATGTATGATAATCTCACCATTCCAGAACGTTGGGCAATGTCCATCGGATACGAATCTTCGTCGATTAAGTATTTCACGGCAACCTCTGGTTTCCAATATGGATAACCTCTTCCCTCTGCTTTCATTTGTTGCATCTGCTGGTAAGCTGCAAAATATTCTGGCTTGTTTACCTCCATATCCCATGGAGGCCTCTGTCCCAAAGCCTCTTCATCGCGTAGAATATATTTTCGGAGCAAGTAAAGCAAATCCCACAACAGAATCCTATTAGGCTTCGCGAGATGGGTGGGGGTATCGAATTTGATTAAATTAACCTTTCCGACCAATAACGAATGCGATCGGGCAGCTTGTCCAAGTGCAGCGAGTGCTTCATCGTATGTCGTGTCCGACTTGTTGAGATAAAATTTTTCGCGTATTAACACAACATGAATGTAAGCTGTAGAATTAGTCATCAAAGCTGACCAAATTGGTGAGTTAGAAGGTAAATACACATTGGATCTAGATAAAACACCGTTGTTGCCAGTGTCCTTGTCTTTCGTTGGTACGTCCTTGACCAGTCCTAAGGCTGCCAGCAACGATTTCAATTTTTGTGATATCCCCTGTCCAACTGTCAAAAGTATAGACGTTGATTCGATTCCTTGTCCCGCAGCAGCTTGTATAGTTGATAGTATGCTTCCATCATCGTTGAGCAATGCTTTATCTTGATCGTCCAACCAATCTTGGGCAAATTTGAGGGATTGATCAATGGTGGCATCGTTGTTTTCATCATCTCCGATATTGCAAGCAATATTTTTGTTATCATGAGTATCATCTCCAACACAATCGAGACTAGATATGAGAAAGGTTTTGGATAGTGAAGGAGTGTCGACGCGTTGTTCCCATAACAGAACGGTATCTTTCGGTCCCTTTTCTATACTTTGGTCACCTGTGTCGTCAGTTTTCGATTCAAATTCTGATCGCACAAAGTTTTCGTTGTAGTTAGGTTTTGTGCTCAAGAAGACTTTCATTGCCATTTTAGCTTCCGTATCCCAGAGTGGATGAATGAAGGATTCGGGTTCAATGCCATCTAAGTTGACCTTTGTCAGGGGATACATCAATCCGTACAGATTAAACATCGCAAACCATACGTAGACCGCCATCAACAATGATGCACCACATGATGTAGAAAAAATCGAGCTTAATTTCGATTTTGCCTTCTTTCCGTCTTTAACACTCGAAGCTTCTGCCATGGTAGCGTTGTGATATCAATGTATTTTCCCACAAAATACAAGTTCGTTGATCTCACTTCACAGTGTATTTTGTATTTTGACAGATCAAACAGAGATCTCGAATCGCAAGTGGAGAGGAAGTGGCAGTGCGTTCAAACTTCCACGTGGCAAAAACGCATGATGTGCTCGTAGCTCCAAGCCCACAGTGGAGCGCCACAACCATGCCAAACAGCAGCACCAATGGTGGGGGTGGGGTGCCAGGGATGAGGCCTTTTGCCCTGGTTGCTTGTTGGTGGGGGGGCTGGGAGTTGGCTCTGGGTGCAAATAGCTGGCTAGGCGGGCTCCTCCAGACACCAACGGGTTCTGTGTGCAAACAGCACCAGCCATACCACCACTGGCCTCACATGCTCCCAGGCTGCTGGCTGGCTCACGCCACTTGTCCCATTAAACAACAAACACAGTAAAATTGATGATAATTGTTTCAAAATAAATTCTTTTTACAATGTCCTTGTGGAACAAGGTTTCCAAGCTTAGTCATTTGCTAGTGGATTGATCATTTTGACTTCCATGTCAGGGCT
>Ga0209503_10001746_pt1 | contig 10945 bp, 19 predicted proteins | sample SouAtlMetagenome_2_FD_187448 | JGI IMG/M metagenome (GOLD analysis project Ga0209503, IMG submission 187448) | Marine eukaryotic phytoplankton communities from Atlantic Ocean - South Atlantic ANT15 Metagenome (SPAdes) (version 2) | ecosystem: Environmental > Aquatic > Marine > Oceanic | place...
GTATTAGGAAGAAAATACTTCTCTATGTTCTCATAATACTGTGGTAAAAAATCAAGATACTTGTTAGTACCTATAAATGTAATTGCAACTTTCATTAAATTAAATTAAAAGAAAAAATCACACGCATTTTATCATCATAATGAGGAGGAGCCATGTGAAGAACATGAGCAGGGAAGATAATTAAATCACCTTCTTCTACTCGAAAAGATTTAGATACTTTAGTTCCGTTCTCTGAAGGAAAAGGTGGAAAGAATAGTGTACTAGGATGAACATCTGAATCTAGTTTAGCATATAAAACAGCAGAAAAACCAGTAGATCCATGATCATGTGGTGGATGATAATCCCCAGATTTATACTTCTGACACCATAATGTTGCTATATGATTTATTCCATTCTCTTTTAAAAAATCTTCAAGATATGGTGTCAATACCTTCATTAATTCACTATGATATGGAGGTAGTGTGCTATTATAATAATCAGTATAATGTATTCGAGATCCTATATTAGATTGCTTCTGATCATCAGGAACTAAATCTAGTATACGATCTCTATGTTTTTTAGACCAATCTTTTATATTTACTCTATAACCATTAATAGAAAACAAAGGAAAAGTATTAAGCATTAGATTACTTTCCAACCCTCGCAATAGATGTCTTTGGTATCTTTACTATCATTATTAGAACCAGTAAACCACTGAGAAGGTGCTATAACTTGCTTACTATTAGATAACCAGGCACCCCACCAAGAGAAAGAAGAGTTAGCAATGATATGTCCTGAACACAACGTCATCAAACACATATCAACATACCCACTATTACCTTCTGCAATCAAAAATCTATCATCATCAAACAATTCTTGGTCATTACACCACTTAGGATCATCCGAAAAAACAAGAACAGGAACTTCCATTGGAAACTCCTCTAGTGCTTTCTCATAATAGTCAATTCCTAAAGCAGTATGATTTGCATCAGTTATATAATCTGTTCTTCTAATATGTAATGATAGTGGTGGTTCATTAAAGTCATCTATCATTCCCTTACATGGTTCTAATATTGAATCTTTAAACGTAAAATCTTTTTTTATCTCATCCTTAATATGTTTGAAATACTTTTCTGTTTGAAAAAACCCTCTAATATCTACCCAATCAGGACAGGTATTAAAGAGTGCTTCATCGAAAGCAAATGTCTTCTCATTTAGAACAGGACGATTTTTATCAATAAACTGAAGATTTAATTGATGACTTCCTTCCATTGTAAATGGATGAAATAATATATGACCTGCTTTACGTTGATTTATTTCTTGATAATATTCTTCAACACTGCTCCATTCGTTCTCACTTGCTACTGGTGGAAGGCAGTATTGATATCCTTTATTCTTAGCAATACCTTTTAGTGCTGCATATTGGAACATCTGATTTCCTAAACGTCCAAGATATCCCAGTGCATTAAAACCTATCATTATCTAGTTCTAGTTTAATATTTGGGTGGGAGGTTGGGTTTCTGTATTACCAACAAGTAAGGGGCATTGCTACATTAACAGTAGATTTTTACCTCACTATCTACGTCCCGTCTGGTAAGACAGTTCTAGGGACTCCCCTAGCGGCCACCACGCCTGACGCATCACCTTAACCAGCCTTATGCCAGCAAGTTCATTCAGTCACTCCCGTGTTGGGTTCGTCAACTCAACAAATATAGTATGCCATAAAAAAAGGAGGTTGTCAACCCCCTAATATTTTAAATGTTGATTTTGAAATGTTTCTTAATTTCTACAATCAAAGCCTCCAATCTTTCAGATGAACCACCTGCTGGTGCTGCACCACCTGAACGATCTGGATGTGAATCTGCTTGTAGTGCTGCTACTGCTGTTTCCAATGCTTTGAGTCTTCCTTCTACTTCAACATCATACTTAGACATTGATGCTCCACTAGAGGATTTTGCTGCTGTTCCTTTGAATGCCATAATTAACGACTAAACTCTGATTTATTTATCGAACAAGTGATGCTTGGATGTACCAGCATTATCATTCGATATGTTTCCTATACCTGTCTCTTCGGTTTCTTCTAACGTATACTCCCAATCTTCTATCACAGTATTAGAAAGCATTCTATCAGATAGAAGATCCATCTCTTCTCTTGCTATCTCTTCACTCTCTGCATCAAACCAAAAATCAATTGCCTTACCAATCCTCAACAAATGAGGTTTAAGATTGGGAGCAACCATATGTGTATTTTTCATAACTGCATTACCAGCAGCATCAGATACAGACCCTCTTAGTCTGACATGGACAAGTGCTTTAAATCTCATTAGAAGTTTTTGGGATGGGTAGTAACATCACCATGAATCTCACCAATGTCATCAATGTGTGCATGATCAATTTTCTCAATATGCAAATGCTCTAATGCTCCAGCAATTCTTTCTAGAGCATTAGCAATTCGGTTAAACTCTTCACTCATAATTTATATCTCCCACCCTCATCTGTATCGGGTGCTGATGCTTCATCTTTAACATAGCAAGGAACACCAGCAGGGTCAAGCCACTTTGTATATTCAAAGTCTTCCATTGCTTGACTTAACTGCATTCCGTTATCACAGAGATACATATCCTTATATCTCTTTGTATAACGATCTTGTTTCTGAATACGGAAATCTGGTTTACCGTTTTCTAGAGTACCGTTCTCAACGTAACGATAAGGGAATCTTTCAAGTAGTACCATCATTTTGCTTCAACTGAGTGAAGGTCTTCTGCAATTACATCCATTAGTATATCATAATCTTCCAATGGTTCACCTGTAAACTGAACCAATTCCACTCTTTCGTAATATTTTTTAACCTTTTTAAACAACTTTGGATTCTTTACATCCAAATAAATTTCTCTATTAGCAGCAGCCCGAAGGATGCTTATGTCTTTCCTGAACTTTGAAGTAAGCGTCATTGCTTTGAGTTGTTTGCTCTAATAGTATAGTAGATCCAAGTTATCTAGTCAAGCTCCTCCACTGAACAACCTCTTAATTGGTACTTGTCTTATCTTTTCAATAACCTGAACTTGCCTTATCTTATCCACCACATCAGTTTCTACTCTATCAGTAATCTTATCAATAATATTTACATCAAGATGCATGAATGGTGGAATGATTCCTAGAATTCTAAGAAGACCATCAACAAATAATGCAAGACAAGTGAACCCAAGAATCATACTAATAATAGTTGCTTCTCTATTATGCTTTGCCATAGATTCTTCATCTATGCGTCGTGCTTCTTCAACAGCAAACTCAATCATTGAGTCTACTTCTTCTTTGGTATAGCAAATTTGTTTGATGGTTTCTTCAGTCATCGAACCTCGAAGTTTAGTTTGCGTACTTTTCGTTTTCGTCGCTGTTCCTGCCACTGTAAATCCTCTGAAGTAAGGCCGTCTTTTTCCTTTTTCTGATTAGATGTTACCACTACAATACTAGTTAGGTCAACTGCAGTGAACGTATCACCAGTAACTGTTAGCATATTAGGGCATCCACAACTATGTGGACTTTTTACCTCAGTGCCACATTGTTTGCACCTTACTACGATCATTGTCCTTTACCTGATACTTTCCTCATAATCTTTGTCGAATTGCTCTAGTCCTTTGTCTGTTAATATATGCTTATACATTTTCTCAAATACTGCTGGTGGCATCGTAACAATGTCAGCACCATCCGCATAACATCTAGATACACTATGAACATCTCTTAGAGAAGCAGCAAGAACTTCAGTCTTTGTTATATACTGCTTTCTGTATATAGCAGCAATCTCTTTTATAAGGGCAACACCATCAAATGAATTATCCTCTACTCTTCCAACAAAAGGTGAGATATATGCTGCACCTGCTTTTGCTGCAAGGATTGCTTGTGAAGGTGAGAATATAAGAGTAACATTCACTCTTATCTTTTCTGCTGCTAGTTCCTTACAGGCAATAAGACCATCTACAGTACAAGGTACTTTAATGGTTGCCATCTTACCAAACTTTCTATGAAGTCTCTTGCCCTCAGAAATCATATTCTCAGCATTACCAATAACTTCCATACTAAGATCCGTTACACCAATATCCTTAAACTCTTGGTAAACATCTTCATGCTTTCTACCACTCTTACGAATAAGAGTTGGATTAGTTGTTAGACCATCAATAAGACCTGTCTTATAATGTTTACGGACAATATCAGTTTCCGCAGTATCTAAAAAGATTTTCATCTCAGTCAATAAGTTAGTGTAATATTTAGAGTAAAATTAATCAGAAGAATTGTTTAGTTCTTCAATCGACACAATCTCAAGTTCGTCTATCTCATCAAGATCAATCCAATCACCAAACTCAGCATAGAGTGCAATCTTATCACCACACAATTCTGCTTCTTCGATTTTGTCAATTGCCCACTCTCTAGTATGAGCAACGATATCTTCAGTCGTTTTCAATTCCATAATAGTCTTTTCTGAAGTACCTTGAGAGGATGTTGCTATTATAGTACTTTGGTGTTCCGTCGTCAAGTTGCTCTGTAAGAACTCCGTTTGCAAAGAGTTGTCGGGTTTCTTCAAAGTTTGTTTTTCCTTTTGTAGTATGTAGAGATAAGATAGTTCGACTAAAATTTTCTCTACCCACCTTCCCAATCTCTTCTTTAAGTTCTGGACAAGACCCATAATACTTCTTCCAATCAGATTCGGATTTTACTTTTCGTTTCTTACCTTTTGGGGTTCTAAACTGCCAGAAGTATTTACGACCAATATACTCTCTTCCGTTAGTCTTATTTATGATACGGTAAACAAATCCGTAATATTCATTAATATCAGTAGATTCAAATACCTTTCTATTATATCTCCAAGGATTCTCATACTTAATAGTCATACTCGTCAAGGACTTCCAATGCATTATTTAGAATGCGTTGAGCAGCACCTCTTTGACGATCATCCCATTCAGGATACCACGACTCATTAGCAAGACCAGCTTTCATACCGTTAAGTCTTGCCTTCATATCTATTTTTTTAAGTCTTCCGTTCATGTACTCTCTATACCTCGAATCGGGCCAAGGACAACTTGCGTATCGTCTAGGAAATATCATAGCAATATTTATTGTATTAGTCTAGATTATCTTCTTGTTCTGTCAGAATAACACAATCTGACTGGGGCATAGCAACACAAAGAAGTGACCATCCTTCTTCTAACTGGTCATCATCTAAGAATGATTGCTCTTCATTATTAACCTCTCCTTCTAATACTTTTCCTAAACAAGCAGAACATGCTCCTGCTCTACAAGATGAAGGAAGATCTAAACCCGCATCTTCTCCTGCTTCTAAAATATATTGATCCGCTTCACAGTCAAATGTAGTCTCTTCACCATCAGGAGATCTTAATGTTATCGAGTAAGCCATGTAAAATATATAAGCTAATGTTATTTATTATACACTCTATAATTTAAACCCACTAAATGTGTCCTTTTTAACATCTTGTTTGATTCCACCCACCATATAAGACTCAACTTCTGTCTCTTGTGGTGCTACCTGAAGACCCTTAGAACTAATCCAATGCTCTGTCCAAGGTAATGGGTTGTTCTTAGCAGCAATATCATACTGTGGTTTTAATCCAATTCCTCTTAGTCTCTTATTAGCAATAAACTCAACATACTGATGAAGCAGTTTATCATTTAGACCAATCATACTACCATCTTTGAACAAATACTCTGCCCACTTCTTCTCTTCATTGACACACTTATCAAACATTTGATATGTCCACTCCTCCTCTTCCTTTACTATTTCTACCATCTCTTTATCATCACCCTTTTTCCAATTGTTTAATATATTTTGGGTGATGGCGAGGTGTTGGTTCTCATCTCTAGCGATAAGGGAGATAATTTTTGCTGACCCTTCCATAAGTTTGAGTTCACCAAAGGCAAAACTGCAAGCGAAAGAGACATAAAAGCGAATACCTTCAAGGATGTTAACATTGGCAACTGCACGATAAAGTTTACGTTTAATTTCTTTCATCTCTAAAACAGGTAGAGATGTGTTCAATGAGGAATCCATATCTTTCCAAAGACTACTCTGTCCCCATATCTGTGCCTCATTAATAAAGTCATCATAGGACTCAGTAACACTAGCAGCACGTTCTAATATCTTTGGTTCCTTAATAATAGTATCTAAAACTTCTGATGGGTCTGCATAAACATTCTTAATCACATAGGTATATGATCTGCTATGAATCATCTCCATAAAAGACCATACTTCCATACACGCTTCAAGTTCAGGAAGAGAACAATATGGTAAAAATGCCATACCAGGTGCTCTACCCTGAACAGAATCTAACATAATCTGGTACTTCAGATTAGAAGTATAGATATGCTTTTGCTCTGGTCTTAATGTTTGATAATCTCCACGGTCTTTCTGTAGAGATACCTCTTCAGGTCTCCAAAAATACCCTAACTGTTGCTTAGTTAGATTCTCAAATTGTGGATATTTAAAATTATCATAACGTTGAACACCTAAAGGTTTACCAAAAAACATAGGTTGTTTCTTGGTGTTGACATCTTCAGTATTGAAGACAGTCATTCCTTTTAATTTAGATGGCACAGGATTCACACTCCTCTTCGTTAGCGTTTTCTAGGTCTTCAAGCAAATTTTCTAAACTAGATTCATCTATTTCATCAGATTTCATATCATTAGTGTTTTGATAATAACTAGTCTTCCATCCATACTTATATGTTGTCAAGAGATCTTGTGCCATTACACTAACAGGCACTTCAGCATTTTCATAATGCTCTGGATTGTAAGACCAGTTTCCAGAGATCGCTTGATCAAAGAATTTTTGCATCACAGAGACAATATTTATGTAACCAGTGTTGTTCGGCATTTCCCACAACAAGGTGTAGTTATTCTTTAAAGTCCCATAAGACGGAACAATCTGCTTAAGGGGTCCTTTCTTTGATTTTTTAACGGACAAGTAATCTCTAGGTGGTTCAATTCCGTTTGTGGCATTGCACACAACGGAACTGCTCTCCGATGGCATTTGTGCAGACAGTGTTGAGTGCCTGAGACCGTGTTCCAAGATAGATGCCCTAAGAGATTCCCAATCATGTTGTAATGGTTGTGAACAAATTTCGTCTACGTCTTTCTTATATGTATCTATTGGTAGAATGCCATCTGAATACTTAGTACGCCCAAAGTTTTCACACCATCCTTTCTCTTTTGCAATCTCATTAGATGCTTTTATCAAATAAAACTGGAATGACTCGGCAAGTCCGTGAACAGCATCCCATGCTTCTTGAGAACCATAATCATATCCCAATTTAGCAAGATAATGTGCTAGACCTATGAATCCTACTCCAAGACTTCTACGTGCCTTTGTAGCGATTTCTGCCGCCTTTACAGGGTATTGCTGATAGTCTATCAACTCTTCCAATCCACGGACTGCAAGGTCACATAAATCTTCTAATTCATCATCTGACCGTATCTTACCCACATTAACTGCACTTAAAATACAGAGTGCAATCTCTCCAAGGTGATCATCAATATGAGTAATAGGATATGTAGGAAGAGTTATCTCCTGACATAGGTTACTCATCTCAATCTTATCTTTAAATGATGAATGCTCATTACAATGATCTATATTCATGATATAGATACGACCAGTCTCTGCTCTCTCCTTTAATAAGTCGAGGATAAGTTCTTGGGCTCCAATGGTTGTTCTAGGGACGGATTCATCTGATTCGTAACGGCAATATAAGTCATCAAACTTATCGGTCCCAAAACTCTCATACAACCCAGGACAATTATGAGGGGAAAATAACGAGATTTCTTTATTTTGGATAAAACGTTCATAGAATAACTTACTTAATTGAATACTATAATCTAATTTTCTTACTCTATTGTCTTCTGTACCTTTGTTGTTTTTGAGGACGAGGATGTCTTCGATTTCCTGATGCCAGATAGGAAAATGGACAGTTGCTGAGCCGCCTCTGATCCCGTTTTGAGTGCAACATCTGACAGTTGATTCAAATTTTTTAAGGAAGGGGACAACACCTGTGTGCTGAACTTCTCCACCTCTGATTTTAGAGTTGATGCCTCTGATTCGGCCTGCGTTAATCCCGATACCAGCACGTTGTGCGACGTATTTGCCAATAGCCATATCACTGCTAAAGATACTATCGAGGGTGTCATCAATATCAACCAGAACACAAGATGCAAATTGACGAATGGGTGTCCTGACACCTGCCATGATTGGTGTTGGGATGTTGAGTTTGTGCTTGCTGATTGCGTCGTAGTATCTTCTGACATAACTTAACCTCTTTTCTTTAGGATATTCTGCAAAAATGGTTAGAGCAATCAACATGTACATAAACTGGGGTGTTTCGTATACTCCTCCACCACTTCTGTCTTGTACCAAATATTTATCTACGACCTGCCTAAGACCAGCATATGTAAAAAGAAAATCTCTAGTATGATCAATGTATCCATCTGCTTTCTGGATATCTTCTTTGGAATATTTTGAATAAATTTCTGGATCATAGACCTGTTGGTTAACGCATTTGATGATATGGTTCTCTAACGTGGGCATCTCACGTATTTTACCATAAAGACCTTTTCTGATAGAGAAAAGTAATAATCTTGCTGCAACATACTGGTAATTAGGATTCTCTAAAGAGATTAAATCACTAGCAGATTTGATAAGAATATCTTGTATCTCTGCAGTAGTAATACCATCATAGAATTGTATACCTGATTGTATCTCTACCTGACTTGCAGAGACTCCTGCAAGACCTTTGGTTGCTTCCTCAACCATCTTATGCATCTTTTCTAGGTCAAGGGTCTCAATCCCTCTACCATTTCTTTTCTTGACTTTAATGCCGTTGGTCATATTCGTTTCCAAGTAGTAAATTTGAGATTTGCTTCTAGTCCTTTATATATGTTTGATTCTACTATACTCTGAACATCATGTCCAGCAAGGAACATATCGTTTATGTCCTTTTCTTTTATACTTGTTGGCCAGATAACAACGGAACCTCCTTCGGCAATGGTGCTGGAGATTCTTGACGTAATTTCTTTAGACCTTGGTTCGTTATCATAAACCCAAACAGGAGTGCTAACACCCCACTTCCCAACATCACCGTCTGCACCGCACATAGCGATGCTATTGCGAATGAACGTGCTGTCGAACGGTCCTTCTGTAACGAAGACTGGAGCATCTCCTCTGATGTTATCCAGTCCGTAGATTTTTGGTGCTTCATCATTAATCATTACTGTAATATATTTAACCTTGCTCGGACCTAATGATCTTCCTTGGAATCCAATCAAGGTGTTCTTGTAGAACAAAGGAATAATAATCCTTGGTTCATCATATGTCAAATCATCAAACGTATGTTTATGAGAATTTGACCATTCTTTAAACTTATCCGTGTAATAAAACTTAGTTGGATCTAGTTTTCTCTTCTCTAGATATTGTTTTGCTATCTGATTCTCTGATGCTTTGGGCAAATCCAACTTAGGTTTGAACTTGGGTGTTTCAAACTTGAGTTCTGGTTCTTCTACAACAAAATTCCTACCACCAGCAAATCCTTCTTTAAACTTCTCCATAGCATATTGCTTTTGGAGAAATGGATCAACCTCTTTTAAGAAATTATTAAAAGACATTGAAGCACCACAGTTATGGCACTTAAAATTAGTATTGGTTTTGATACCATAAAGATATCCTCTTGTCTTATTGCGATGCTTTTTAGAGTCACCACAAATAGGACAACGAAAGTTGTAAAGGTTAACCTTAACCTTTTTAAACTTAGATAATTTTGCTGAAACTAATCCAATATATTTTGAATCAATAAGATCCATTCACGAAGTTTATCTAGTTTCTTGTATTATAGTTGCTTGAGAGTCTGGTGTCAATGCACTACCAACAACCTTTTGCCCAACTGGGGATACTATGAAAGATATAATAGCAAGTCCACCAAATATTGACCACATCTTCTTCTCCATCACACGGAGTCTATTATCTACCAAGCGAATATCTCTCTCACATCCTGCCTTAATCTCTTGAGTCGAACGATTGACTTCTCTGTGAAGCGATTCCACCTTCTCAAATAATACTGCATCGATTCTATCCTGTTTGTCTAACTTCTCATCATGGACAGCAAGCATCTGCCCCATCTTCTGGTTGTTCTCCTGAAGAGTTTCAATGACTCTCTCCAGTCGATCTAATATGGCCTCGTTCTGTCTCATCCTGAGTATATATTACCATTAATATTTATTAAATTGTGATATTATATACATCTAGTCTTTGTCTTTCATCCAACGTTTCCTAGAACCAGGAGGCATCTTTATAAATTTCTTTCTCTTCTCAACTTTACCCATTACAGGAGAAAATTCTGCAACATTAGGACCAGTAGAATTGGTAGGAACCACAGCACCAGATCCCATCTCTTCTCTAATTATTCTTATTATTCTTTCTAGTTTCTTCTTTTCCATCTTTGTTATAAATTTTATAGAGTTCAGATAAACAATACAGATCAACCTGTATATCATGTATATAACATTTTGGATACTCAGGTAACTTACCCAAGAACATTACAAATGTTTTCATAGAAGACCACAGATCTTCTTCTATTTTGTAAAACAACATTGGTGTCGTTGCTTCTCCAAAAATATTATAAAGAATAATAAAATGATTTAAAAGAAGATGGCTTTTTAATTGACCAGTATTCTTATATCGTTTCAATAACCTTTTGATATATTTGAAGTGATTAAGATCTTTATCAAAATCCTCTTTGGTCACTGCCTGTGGATTCTCATAGTTCTTAATAGCAAAAAGGAGGAAGTTATCCTCCGTCAATTCAGTAAATATCATATTAAGTTTTTATCTAGTATTAGTTAGAAGGAGGATTAGATGGATAAACAGGAGCATTACCTGTGCTGATACCTGACATAGCAACTAAGATTTCTTTCTTA
>Ga0209503_10001749_pt1 | contig 10927 bp, 5 predicted proteins | sample SouAtlMetagenome_2_FD_187448 | JGI IMG/M metagenome (GOLD analysis project Ga0209503, IMG submission 187448) | Marine eukaryotic phytoplankton communities from Atlantic Ocean - South Atlantic ANT15 Metagenome (SPAdes) (version 2) | ecosystem: Environmental > Aquatic > Marine > Oceanic | place...
GGGATATTATGAGCTTCCGGAAAGGAAAAAATGATTCCACAAGACTATAGTGCAATCCCAATATCCAGCGACGGCGACTTACGGAGAAGATCTTTGTTTATAGACACGCAAACTCCATGCTCGTTTTGTTCTCTTTTGATTGAGAATTATGATTGATATGCAAAGAGTATAGAACACAATAAAGCTAAAAATCTTATTGCGGAATCTATCTTGACACGGTACTTTGAGATTTATCAGACGGGTTTTGGCTGTCCCCAATCTAAGCTTTCAGAAAACGCCGACAGTCGCCGATACGACGTACCAAGTCTGGGTTTTATTTTGACTGCTTTGGAAAGACACTATCCTTAATGGAAGATGTCGAGAAATCCTCATCTTTGTTCGTTACCTATTTTTTATCTTGCCCTGTGCAGCTTCCCCTTTCGAGTTGAGCACGGGCAGCCTTCACGAATAAAAGTGACGTCAATCAAGACATTTTGGTGAATAGCCCTGGCACCTTGGGCCTCTATCTTCGAGCGATGGACAACACAATAATCTAATAGCCATGCCTTATTGCATTTAAGGAAACCTCGAAACGGTTCTGGCTTCAAGGCACAAGTACAAAGATTAGAAACTACAACCTCGTATATATACTTCTTGAAAACAATGTTCAACTAACTGTATCTGTCGTTCCTTTGAGATTTATTCCTCCCGTTGCTAAATGGTTCCGAGGTTTCCACTCTGACCTTATTTTTTTGCTCCCGAAAGTTGCAAACAGAAGAAAAGAAGTAAACAAGTCGCGGCCATGTCTGCTCTAACCCAACTTAATGAGTTTATTGAAGCGAGGAATGGGGAGTTTCGAAAGGAAAAAAGAAATAAACAAATCGCTGCCATGTCTGCTCCTCGTCGTGATGAAACTGGCACAACATATGTGTCATTGAGTTCATGTGACGAGGAAGGAGGCCACAAAACCCAACTTCGAACGGAGGCATCGTATTCTCTGACGATGGAAAAATTTATGGCCAACTTACAAAAATACAAAGTTCTCCTCGTTGTTGATCATTTCAGCGAATCTTCAGGTCGCTCTCGATCAATCAGAAAGATCATCCTAAATTTAGGTGTAAATGATTCGACCGAGCTTTTTACATTCGATCTTGGTTCACATGGTAATCCTGTAGAAATTGCTAATTGGATCGCAAGCACTAGTGGATATGATCCTTCTAATGTGCCGCTTTTATTTGTGGATAGCAAATTTGTAGGTGATTACAACATGGTACTTAAGCTTGTAAAAAGCGACAACCTGCGTTCGATTTTGATCAATGCAGGATTGGACACAGTTGTAAACACAATACCTGCAGCGACTCTACAAGAAAACATATATGGATATCCAAAAAGTTTAGGTAAGATTTTTTGAACAAAGCGCGTTATGGTTTCGTCACGTTGCTGTTTGTCTTTTTCCTTACTAAAAGCATAACTTGGCTTATACTTGGTAATCACTCACTCGCTAACTTTTGTAATTTGATGATGATACTATCCAACTGGGAAAAGTTGATGGGCAAAGAAGAAGTGGAGGAGGAGGGGCTACGCACAGTATGAATGTATTGATTGCATGTTGTGGATCTAGTGCGGCTGATAAAGTCCCAATGCTAGTAGAGAAGTGTGTTGCACAAGATTGGTCCGTCAAACTGTTGTGTACATCATCAGGAGAACACTTTTTCAAATCATTTGGTAGTGAAAGGGTTTTGAAAGCCATTGGTGCAGACAATGTTTATAGGGATGAAGACGAGTGGTCCTTTGAATATGACTCTTTTGATATGCCAGTAAGAGCATGCCATTTAGCCCTCCGAAAATGGGCAGATGTCATGGTGGTAGCTCCAATAACTTGCAATAGCATGGCCAAAGCAGTGGCAGGTTTAGGCGACAATCTGGTGTCTAGTGTTCTTGTGGCTTGGGAATACCACAAAAAGAGCATCTTCTTTTGTCCAGCTTGCAATGTCGATATGTGGAAGAACCTTCCAACCCAACGCAATGTTGCCTTACTCAAAAAGATGGGAGTCGAATTTCTTGGACCTCGTGTGGATCGACTCACAAACGGACAAGTAGCAATTGGATGTATGGAGTATGTGGACAAAATTGTAGAACGTCTTGCTGTGGAAGAAAAGTCGCTTCTTCGGTCTAGCGATTGGTTCTTCAGAAGAGCTCTCCAAGCAGCTCGTACTGATGATGATCAACTATGGGACTTAATTATCAGGGCTGTGGAAGAAGGATTGATAGATGTGAACACACAATACAAAGAAAATGGTAATACACTATTACATTTGGCGGCCGGTGGAGAAGAATCTTTCCTGGATGATAGCAAAAACATTTGGGGCCAACCAGATTTAGGGCCTATGCTCAAACTTATCAACTTAGGAGCTGATGTCAACATTAAGAATCACTTCAATTTTGGCCCCTTGCAGGTTGCAATGTCATGTAATAATGCTGAAGCCGTCCAGATGTTAGTGGAGAACGGAGCAAATTTCGATGGAATTTTAATCGACTTTCCAAGCGTCTCTTTTGATGTTCGTAACGTGTTTGATGATAAACCGGATGCTGCCAACATGGTCACTGAATTCTACTTCACTTACGGCTCATTAAAACGTGGGTTCCCAAATCACAAAAATCATGAAGAACATCTGAAGGATTATGTAGGTGATGCTACGACGGTTGAAAGATTCCCCTTGGTGGTTCCATTTGAACCAAGTTGCTCCAACCCAAATTGTAAATATCTTCACAAGCAAGCTAACTTATGCGACTTTCCAGGACAGGGTGAACATGTGAAAGGAGAAGTTTTCCGGGTTTCTGTGGATGATATAATTGCTCTTGATAAGTTGGAGGGATTCAAAGGAATGGCGGTAGATGATAATGTTTACGTCCGCACATTGATCGACGTCCGTTTGAAAAATGCTGGTACTATAAAGGCGTTCGTTTACATGTCAAAATCAGAAACACCGATGAAGGAGGTAGAAGATGGTAATGCAGAGTTTATCGATGAATATCTGCTCTCTATGTCAACAGGCCAACTAAAACCAGGTTTCACAGAGGATGAAAAGAGCACAGAAGACAATCAGGACGAAATTAAACGAGAAAAGGGAATTAGGGGCTCGATTCTTTTGCGATCTACCGAACCATTTGAAACTAGCAGCAGATTGTCATCCAAAAGGGATTCAAAAAGGCGTTCAGATCTTAGTATAACGGCATTTGGAAACGGCTCGAAAAATCTTAGTACAGCGGCATTTGGAAACGACTCGATTCTTTTGCAATCTATCGAACCATCTGGAACTAGCCGCAGAATCTCATCCAAAAGGATTTTGAGACTCAGTACAACGGCGTTTGGAAACCATGAGGCTGCGTTGGACAAATGTGCAATTGGGTCTATCCAACAAGTGAGTCCATCTGATTTTCGTCTAATATATCTACTACACCTCTTCAATTCCTCACTTCTTATTAATCTTTTCACACCTTTATCAACACTAGTTGATCAATACATGTAATCTAAGTTCGATTGAATTAGCGTTGAAAGCATTTGGAATACATTGCAAAGTTGATGACATATTCTCTGCGCTAAGGTTGAAGACGAACTGGGTAGTTTCCCAGGGACTGACACTTGCTGAAGTTTTCACTATCGTGGACAAACTTTGCAACAGCACAAACTCAATGGAACGACTAGCAGAGGGAGTATCAGCTGAGTGTTTCCACTTCGATGAAGGTGCTGTGGACTTTCTATCCTTTGTGGAATATTTGGTTGCATCAATTGATGATGAAAATGATATTCTCATTACCAATTTTTCGACTAAGATTGCGCGAAGTTCTGATCTTGGTGGGGGACACTTTGCAGTAATCTCAGGCTTTGATAAACAGACAAAGATGGTGTCCATCGCTGACGTGCATCCATTGAAATATGGAGCGCATTATGCAATTCATGCGAAAAAGCTCTTTTATGCAATGATCGATAAAGATACTACTTCAAAACGCGCTCGTGGGTTGATTCGTCTTTCATATGTAGGCAGTGAGCGCATCCATCATTTGGATGATTGTCGTCACACAGTAAGCTTTGCGGATATTGACTTCCGAGAAGAAGAACGACAGTGGCTATCACTTTTCGGTAACCTTCCAATCAATGTTTGCCTTGGTTCACATCTTAACATGGGTGGACTAGCAGCTTTGGCTGTGGGTCTTTCGGGGCTTTTATCTACAGAGGATTATCGCCACCTGGGTCTACCAAATTGTATTGATCCCGATCATATCATATGGACACTTGGATTGAGTATTACTGAATTGCTTACCAACCTTGTCGCCCCTAGGAGTCTTATGTCATACTGCCGCAGGTTTTGTGAAAAGATGTCTTTGAATTTCAAAGTAAAATGCGAAAATGCAAATTTGGATTCAGTGCCTTCCTTGGCATCATCTCTGAACTCTTTGGTTGGGCCTGCCCATAACTCTGTGGCATTAGTATTGATTGATTTGAATGCTACCTTTGGATATGAAATTGTTGAAGAAGGTAATGAAAATGATGAAGCTTCGGTTCTTCATCACGGGAGCCAACACTGGATGGTCATTGTTGATGTGTTGGACAATGAGATTGCTATCATTGCAGACCCACAATCAAAGATGCTGGGCAGGTTGTGGAAATGCAGTTTAGAAAAATTGAAAGTTGGTCTCTCAAAGGCCAAGGAGGGCACCCCCGGGCAGATGGTCGTCATCTCAAAATGTACCGAAGAATGTTTTGGTGATTCTCTTGTGTTTGAAAATTTGTTATCTTAATTCGTTTTCTGAGTTTTATTTTCAAAAGTGATAAAAAATTTGTTATTTTGATTAGTTTTCTGAGTTTATGTATTTAAAAGTTTAAGTTTATACAGTAAATTCCTACTTTCACCCACTTGCCACCAGCGAGCCCTGTGGCTGGCTAGACGAAAGTGCACCATTAGTTGTTTGAGTTTATGATAGAGTGAGTACTTCAGTTGAGGACATTGGGGTGCAGCAAGCTGGCATTCAGGCGAGTGAAGCCAATCTTTGGCGATCTGCAACAGTCTGGGTTATTCTGGCCTCAAGGAGACACAAATAATCTGTCATCGTGGGAAAGACACTATTTCTGTCATAGCACGCACAACTAGAATCGAGAGGTTACACGTCATACACTTTCTCGTGAATGAAAGCAGTCCCGGAAGTGGACGGTGCCACACATGGTGACGATGACGTAAAAGTATCTGAAAAGTGTGTCGACAGCATTTGACTTTGATGTATGCGACGAATGCGTTTTCGTTTGCTTCTCCTCTCGATTTTCTCGATTCGACACGTCGCCTCGCTCAGCTCGCCCTTTGTGTTTGATGGAATTCATCACACCTTCTCGGCAATCCCTCTAAACACACATTACAGCCTTCCAGCGTTGTGTTCAAGTGTGATAACTCAACCAAAGCTATTACGGTACCCTTTACTGTCAGCAGAAGAGACCGAAAATAACTTACTCTGCGAAACGGAAAGCATTGCCAACTATAAAGATACCTTGAGGAATTGTATTCAAATCGGACCAAGATCCAAACAAAACAAACAATAAACTTAAACAATGCCACCTCGAGCCATGGACGATGTTTCTACAGGCTCATCTCCAACTTTGAGCAAATCCATCAAGCGAGTTGGTTCCATGGGGAACATCAGCGTGGAAGCTAATGAGAAGCCTTCCAATGTGTACACCACTCGAAAGTCCACTCTAATAGGGTATGTTAAGGTTCAGATCGACCTCGTTGTACTTCTCTAGAATCTACTAGTAACTCACAATGCGATTATTGCTGTTTTCTCTATCGTTTTCTGTCTTCGACCACTGAATGTATCTGTCCTTGGTTGTCCTTGGTTGTCCTTGGTTGTCAATGGATTTCGAAATATCCAACGACGACTATGTCGATCAATCTATATTCTATCCAAACACAACAATCCGACTCAATCTGTGTATATTTTAGAATGATCAACTGGGTTCATGTTCTCTCCACGAACGCACCTGCTATGTTTGCCCTGGGATTCGTTGTCCTGGTGGCACAAGTCATCCTCCAGGTTGTGAAGGATTTGTTCCCCGAACCCGAGAACGTTTCTATTTCCGTCGAGAACATTACTGTTGTAGTCGTTGCGGTGAAAGACCTCCTCCTTCGACTCTACAAAGCAATTGCCGAATCCGATGGCTTTGAAATTTTTTCGCCAGCTGTCAAGACCACCGCCCTGATCCTTGCCGTTGCAGCTTGGATGGTCCGTCGGGATTCTCCCATCTACATGTTGAGTTTCGAAACCTTCAAGGCTCCTGACGACTGGAAGTGCGACCAGGATGAGATCATGGAAATGATGAAGCGACAAAAGTGCTTCACGCAGGAGAGTTTGAATTTTTTGAGACGAATTCTAGATCGATCGGGAACTGGACCCGCCACTGCCTGGCCACCAGGCATCACTCAATGTCTGAAACCTAAAGAAGACGACCCGACCGATCACCAAATGGCCGACCGATCCATTGATGCCAGTCGTAAAGAAGCCCAAATTGTTATTTTTGACATTGTTGAAAAGGCCCTTGCAAAGGCCAACGTAAAGCCAAGAGAAATCGATGTCTTGATCATCAATTGCTCGCTCTTTTCACCTACCCCGTCGCTTTGTGCCATGGTAGTTTCTCAGTTTGGTATGCGCAGCGATGTTGAGACCTACAACTTGTCGGGAATGGGATGCAGTGCCTCTCTCATCAGCGTCGATCTAGCCAAGAAATTGTTGGGACGCAAAGGTTCCCGCAAAGCTCTTGTGGTGTCTACGGAAATTATTACACCCAACTTGTATCACGGAAACGAGCGCGGTTTCTTGATTCAGAACACGCTCTTCCGATGTGGTGGTGCTGCCATTGTGCTTTCCAACAATTGGTTAGATGGTCGTCGGGCTTGGTACAAGCTCTTGCACACGGTTCGTGTACAGGGAAGCGGAGAAGCTGCCTACCAATGTGTCTTTGAAACAGAAGATGAGACGGGAGAGAGGGGCGTTCGCCTTTCCAAGGACATTGTCAAGGTTGCAGGCAAGACGATGGAAAAGAACTTCACCATGCTTGGCCCATCGGTCTTGCCCCTATCAGAACAAGCCTTGGTGGTATGGAGCATTGCCGTTCGATTTCTGTTAAAATCTATCGGCAAGATGTTGTCGGAAGAAACAGCTGCCAAGCTACCTAAGGTCAAGCCATATGTGCCGGATTTCAAGCGTGGTATTGACCACTTTTGCATCCACGCGGGTGGTCGTGCCGTGATTGACGGTGAGTAGCAACATCATTTGAGTCTGCGATTAAAATCAAAATTACAATAGTCTTTCTGGCAGAATGTTCTCAAATTCGATTCTTCCTCATTTTACTTTTTTGTTTGGTTTTTTACACCACTCTTTCACCTAAAGGAATCGAGAAAAATCTGAAGCTTGAAGAATACCATACGGAACCTTCCCGAAAGGCTTTGTACAATTTTGGAAATACAAGCTCCTCGTCGATTTGGTACGAGCTAGAATATATCCATTATCACCAACGGAACAATCCTCTGAAGAAGGGAGACCGCATCATGCAGGTCGCCTTCGGATCGGGTTTCAAATGTACCTCTGGCGTTTGGCTCAAGGTTTAAGAGGAATCTAGATAATATTCAATGAATACATACATCATCATTCCATATCATCACCATACATCAGCACACCACGGAATTTAAAACCTGCACGGGGAGAGGTGAAGGATATAATATGAAGTACTGAGCCTGTCCTAAAGTCTATTGTAAACCAATGCATTATTTCATATACAGCACTCTTTTTCTTTTGAATAGAATCAATGCGAGTTTTTGTATGTTTTTTATTCATTTCGTTACAACATTTACGTCTATCCAACAAAAATAACCTTTGGGCATTTTAAATGCGTCTTGAAAGTCTAACTTTCCAAGAGTTCAAATATATCAAGAGGTTTTCTTATGTCAGTTTACTCATCGTCCTAGATGAGATCTGTATCGATTTCTAATTCACCCAGTCCAAATCATTTTGATTCTTTTGGTATTCTTCCCATGAGTCATTAGTGATATCCCAAAGCATTTTCACTGTAAACTTTTGCTCCTCATCAAGATCATGTGGGAGCTTGTCAGGATGCAAAAAGAATCGAATTTTGCGCACAGACTTTTTGAGTTTTGCCTCTTCCGGAAGACCATTCGCTCCAGCAATGTCTTCACGGTTGATAGGCTTCCATTTCTTAAAATAGTCGTGCCCAGGCACACCCAGGGCAGGTGGAAAGACGGTATGGATAGTGGTTACCAAGGCAGCAATGGGTCGCAACATCTGGAGTTGCGGGGGTTGCAATGCCCATTGAATCAAAATGCTGTGCTTGATTTTTGTAATGGCGGCTTGGCCATCATCATTCGATTGATTGGCCATTTTGGCATATTTATTGTCCGAAGCAGAATGCCTCTTCTGTTGATGGTTCTGCGGCGGAGGGGGTGTTTGACCTCGCGGTGGTTGTGGCGGTCCTTGATTTGGATATTGCGCTTGTGGTGGAGGACGTTGCTGATGATGGTGGTTCTGTTGCGGATGCTGCTGTTGCCATTGTTGCTGCGGATATCCTTGGTGTCGCTGCTGCTGCTGCTGCTGCTGCTGTTGATAGTAATGTTGTGGTTGTTGTGGAGGGTGTGCACCAGGGGCTGGGGCCGCCCATGTTTGCTGCTTCCGCATGGCTTCGTCACGACGCCTTCGTTCTGCAGCAGCTTGTTGTTCAGCTGCTCGCTTGCGCTGTTCCTCCGCTTGCTGCTGTTGCTGCCAGGCCGCTTGTTGCTGCGCATATCGCTTTTGCGCCGCTTCAGCTTCCCGTTGACGACGAATTTGTTCCTCTGCAGCAGCTCGTCGTCGTGCCTCTTCCTCGGCAGCCCTTCGGCGCTGCTCTTCTTCGTATGCTCTACGGCGAGCCTCTTCTTCCGCCTCTTTGCGGCGCCTTTCTTGTTCGGCATATGCCGCTCTGCGCTGCGCCTCTTCTACTTCTTGCCGGTGACGTTCTTCTACTTGCCTGCGTTGTTCCTCCGCTTGTTGTTGCTGACGTCGTAACTCCTGCTGGCGAGCTTGCGCGTCATCGTCATTTGCGGCATGCATCCCTATCGGTGGATCAGCATATGTTCCACGACTTTGAACCTCTTTGGCAGCAGCTTCCAATTCTCTTCGCTCCATCCCAGCCGTATTGATGCCAGCACCATGACAAATGGCGCGCAATTCTTTGATTCCAACACGTTGCTGAGGTTGTTCCTGCTCATGTCGCGGCGGAGAAGAGTGACCGATATCAGTGTTTGCCTGATTCGCAGCTTGATATTGTTGTTGCTGCTGCTGCTGTTGATGTGGTGTATAATGCTGAGCGTTGGTATCGTTACCCCGCTGATCAAAGTATGTTCCGCGTCGCTGAACTGCATCGGCGGCAGCTTCCAACTCGGCACGTTCCATTCCTGCTGTATTAACGCCTGCTCCATGGCAAATTGCTCGCAAGTCGCGTATCGCCATTCCCTTGGTGGAAGGAACTGCAAAGGATGGAACTGCGTTTGATTCTGCATTAGATTTTGTTAAACTGACTTGGTTGTCTATAGTCTGAACCCATCTCAAAGCATCGTTTGGTGCATTTTCGCACCTAAAGACGTAGTCTTCTAAACCATTGTAAACTTTCACACGGAACTGATTGTCTGTGGTTTGCTCCGTAAACGAAACATCTTCGACTTGCAGCAGAGGGATTCTGTGAAGGGCTTCCAACTCCTTCAGGCCCGTCGCTGGATCAATATTTTCACGTTGGATCCATAACGTAGTGACCTCTCCGGGATTTCGACCCTCCACCAAACTGACAAGGACTTCCTTCCAAACATATCGAAACTTAGATTTGCGATATTGCTCGATCCATCCACTGACGATCAGTGGCGCATTTGTGTTGGAAGGCCGTTGAAATTTAGGTTTGGCATCGTACTCCATCTCGGGATCTGCTTCGTCAAATGAACCGTCCTCCGAGACAGTCGGAATGCGTGTGTTACCAAAACCGTATGATTCGCTATTTTCGTTTATTTCCCCCGTAGAGGGATCGAAGTTAGGTGGCTGTTGTTGCCGAAAAGTTGGTACTCCTGCTTGATTGGTCACTTGATGGGGATAATTGCGGTCACCATCAGAAGTGTCATGGCTATCATTGGATGAGTAATGCTGGTAGTCGTAATTGTTTTCGAATTGTTCACCGCTGTGTTCTGAAGCAGCTGCGCGTGACCCAGCAACATTCGCGCCGGCCACTCCTGGAGTCACGCGGGAGTTGTATTCGTTTTGATCAGCCGTAGTTCTTCGATTCGATGACTCCGCCATACCAATGCCTTCTTCATGGAAGAAATCGATATCATCATGTCCAGTATGAGCATGTCTATTATTAATTGTTTTGTCAAAGTTTTCGGAGATTTTTCCTGTGACGTTCTTGGCAGCCTTCTTGACGTTCATGGCGCCTTTTTTCACATTCTGTAGTTGTTTGCCAAGCTTGAATTTCTTCCCAAAACCCAAGGTTTTATTGGGGGATTTACTGTTACTGACGGGTGAAAATCCTGTGAAATCTGATGGCGGAACAGCCGCTGGAAATGTATGCGATGATTTCCAGGAAGCCGATTTTACGGAAGCAGTTGACTTTGGAGAGGGAGCAGCTTTTGTTTCATCGATTTTCGAATCTTCTTCCGAGATGGATGTTTTTACGGTGTCCTCATTTTGAAGATCTGATTTTGTTGAGGCATCGTTGACTTCTGATCTTACTGACTCATCAATTTTTGTTGAGGCATCGTTTGCTTCTGATCTTGCTGATTCATCAATAGTATTTGAGTCATTATTGGTCTCCACATCATTCACAACTGTCTCAGACGGTATAGAAGGAACCTCGCTAGAATGAACCTCGCCA
>Ga0209503_10001751_pt1 | contig 10924 bp, 7 predicted proteins | sample SouAtlMetagenome_2_FD_187448 | JGI IMG/M metagenome (GOLD analysis project Ga0209503, IMG submission 187448) | Marine eukaryotic phytoplankton communities from Atlantic Ocean - South Atlantic ANT15 Metagenome (SPAdes) (version 2) | ecosystem: Environmental > Aquatic > Marine > Oceanic | place...
ACCGCCTGAAGGAGCGCTGGGATGTGGTTTTCCCGCAAGTCGAAGCAAGACAGTCAGCACGAAGTGACCGGCGATGAGGCGATCCTGCAGATCGTCGAACGCACGCAGGCCGTGATCCATTTCGCGCCCGACGGCACGATCCTGCGCGCCAACGAGAATTTTCTCGCCGCGCTCGGCTATCCGGACGAGAGCGAGGTCATCGGCAAGCATCACAGCATCTTCGTGCAGAAGAAGTACCGCCAATCCGAAGCCTACAGGCAATTCTGGGAGGATCTGCGGGCCGGGAAGTTCTTCTCGGACGAGTTTCCGCGCATCACCAGAGATGACAAGGTGATCTGGATCTCCGCCACCTACGCGCCGGTCTATGACGAGGCTGGTGACGTGGTGCGCATCACCAAGATCGCGACCGAGATCACCGGCCAGCGCCAGGCGATCCGGGCCATCGCCGACGGGCTCGAGGCGTTGAGCTCGGGTGACCTGTCGCATCGCGTGACGCTCACCGCGCAGGATCGTCTGCGCGAGCTGGCCGATGCGTTCAACGCCGCGGCCGAGCACATCTCGGGGCTGATCCGCCAGGTGCAGAGCGTCTCGGGCGAGATCGACAGCGTGGCCTCCGAAATCGGCGACAATTCCGACGAGCTGTCGCAGCGCACAGAAACCCAGGCGGCGACACTGGAAGAGACCGCCGCGGCAGTCGAAGAACTCAATTCCAATGCCAAGTCTGCCGCCGAATACGCCACCGAGGTCGGGCGAGAGGCGGAGGAGACCAAGAGCGCTGCCGAAGGCAGCAGCAAGGTGGTCGAAGACGTCACCGAGGCGATGAAGCGCATCGAGACCTCGTCGGATTCGATCTCGCAGATCATCTCGGTGATTGACGACATCGCATTCCAGACCAACCTGCTCGCGCTCAATGCCGGGGTCGAGGCGGCGCGCGCAGGCGAGGCCGGGCGCGGCTTTGCGGTGGTGGCCTCCGAGGTCCGCACCCTGGCGCAGCGGTCGGCGGAATCTGCGCAGGAGATCAAGGCGCTGATCAGCGAAAGCGGCATCCACGTGAAGGCCGGGGTCGAACTTGTCGGCCGCGCCAGCGGCGAGCTCGGCAGCATCTTCTCAGGCGTCGATCGGATCTCGGACCGGATCCGCGAAGTGGTGCACGGGCTTAACGAGCAGACCATGACGCTGGGCGAGATCAACACCGCCATCTCGCAGCTCGACACGGTCACGCAGCAGAACGCGGCCATGGTCAACCAGACCGCCAGCGCCATCCGGAGCCTGACGCAAAACAGCCGGACACTTTCGGACGGTGTCCGGGTGTTCCGTATCGATGGCCTCGGGGCAGAGCCGGCGTTGCAACACGATCCAGAGCCGCGTGTAGCGAACGCCGGATGGTAATCCCGACCCCGCGCCAGGGCGTAATGTCCAGAGGCGCGTGCCTGGGCGAACAGGGGAGGGAAGAGGGACGGCAATCAAGGCGCTGGCGCAGCCCCTGTTGGCGCGGCGCTTGGCGATGTTCTGTCTGGTAGGCCCGGCAGGGCTGCCAGAAAATTCGAAAAATCTTTTAAAAACAATGGCGGTGTGGACCACGGCATGAGAGAGTTGCCGCCATTGAGATCAATGGGTTAGCACCGAAGTGGACCACGTTTTCGTTGGGATTTACCGCATCTCCGCGCGACGTTCGCCGCCTCACTTCGTCCCGAGGCGCGCATCTCGGCTAAGACAGAATGGGAGGCATGAGCTCGAAGCGGACCTATGGCACCGCAGCGATCCATACACCTTAGCAGGAAGCAGCATCCGTCGTTCCCGGCCCAGAGCTGCCAATCGTCAGTCGCTCTGATGCCGCGTCGGAGCACGCCGAAGCGGTCATCCGCTGCGGACGCGCCATATGAACTAGACGAACAGCGGCAGCGCGAATGAACGGCTCGCTTCCGCCTCTGCCGCCTTGCCTTGGATTATCTCAATAACGAGCGCAGTCATCTTTACTGCCAGAATACCTGAACTTCAAAGCCGCGTTGAAATGGACTAAGTCTTGTCCATCCGTATGTTCTTCCGAGGTTATGATGCTAACAAGCAATGCGCTCTTCCACCTTTGGAAACGGCAGGTCTTTCTCCGAAACCGTCACGACGAGCTTTCGGCGCTGCTTGGGTGCTCTTGGGTTCATATCGGCATCTACATGATCGGATGCGCTGACCGTGTGGTGTATATCGGACAGAGCGATCAACTCAGCCAACGATCTATCGACAGTCTGGGGCGTGTTTATCACAGGGTCCCAGATACCTCGCTTCCTTGGTCTATAGCATTTGCGCCCTGCGCGTACGACGATATGGATGAGCATGAAAGCGCAGCCATCCGAGCATATGCGCCCGAATTCAACACTTCGATACCGAGCCTGGACAAGAGTCATGGCCGCATGCCGGTGATAGCGGGCACCGCTCAAATCTTCGCCGATCAGGCATCGCGGAGCATCGCGTTTTCCCCAGAAAACACAAAGCGTCAGATAGAGGCCGCTGCGACGAACGCCGCGCCACCGTGGAGAAAAGGAAAAGCGCTTCCAGGGGATGACATCAGCAGCGCCCCCGAACAGAAGTTTGACCTTCGCGATGTGAATACATCCGGTAGAGATCTCGTCGAAGCGTTGTCGTCGCAACGACGACAGGCCCGAAGGCGCTCTGCTCCGACGCAAAGACCAGAGAGGATCAAGACCTACGTCGAACACAGAGGCGTGGAGATCCACATCGACGAGGTGAGGTCAAACGAAATTGGTGAGCCCAACCTTGTTTTTGAATGGATGGCAAGAAGCTACGGCAAGGTGATCGCCAGCGGAAGAGAACTTGATAAGGCAACCGCTGCCAACAAGGCAATCGACGCTGCGGAAGAGCACCTCGCGCAACCATATCGGTTCAAGATTAATCTTTGCGATGACGGTTCGGTAGTTACCAGGGATGGCGAGTATCTTGGCACTTGGAAGACAGACGAGAATGGCCACCCCTCCTTTACACCAGACGGCGAAACTGAGGTGTTGTTCTTTGAAATGTGGATCGGGGTGCTCTGCCAAAAGATAGCTGAATGGCATGACGCACAGGATCAAATCCAAATATCATGAATCCGCCGCGGATTGTCATGCGTTGATATGAACTCCGTAGAACGGCCCAGTGCTGCCGTTCGATGGGTGGCCGGTCGCCGCATCGCAGCTTCCTCGAAGCCGTCATTCATCCAGACCGCAGAAATCTGGGCGGCCGGACGTCAGCGGTGCGGGACTTTCCGGACTTTTGCTGGCGTCGCCATCGCTCATGCAGCATTTCTTCGCGCCCGCGGCAAGTTTTTCGCTGGGACGCAACTGGTCTCGCCGAACCAGCCGTTGAACTCTCTCATGAGACGCGGAATCGTAAGCGGTGCGCCGCTTCCACCTTCCTCATGGCTGTCTGATCTGCGAGTTCAGTACCAAATGTAGATTTGGGAAGTAGACGGCATTGGTAGGACAAATAGAGCACCAGATGGAGGGCACCGGCCACATGGAAGCTATAGTTGGGTCTTCTGGGAAGCGAAATTGGTCTGATGCGCTCAAGGGTCGGGATGATGCGGAAACGCTGCCTGAACCTCGAAAAACGTCGCAGGCTGGCTAAGTGGCTTGAGCCAAAGATACCGATCAAAGAGATCGCCGACAATCTGGCTCGCGCGCTCGACGATCTATCGCGTGATAAAGCGCAATTTTTACCGCGACGAAGAGTTGCCACGGTTACCGACCCGACACCATGTCAAACACTCGACCTCGAATTTTCTTGCTCAAAATCGTTCTCCCTTCTAGGTTGTAAGCTGTGCGAACTATTATTTTAACGCTTAGGATTCCTGCTTTTCCGCAACAATACATGAGTGTCGTAGATGCACAGAAATTCGTTCCTGTCTATTATCTTTGCCTGTTGCGCCATACTTACGGCAACAGATGCCCGCGCAGCCGACGGGGAGGATTTTGATCTAAGTTGGTGCGTTCCGTTTACGTCGCCTTTTAACTATAATTCGAGTGCGCGCAATTTTCGCGGCTCCGAAGAGACACGTCTAAAGTTTGAAGGCAGAATAAATACAGCCTTGAAAAAAGCTAATACGCAAGGTGAGCCCTTCTTCTTTCTAGCGAGCTTTTTTGAACAGCAAATCAGCACAGAAGCTGACCCAATTACCTTAGAGACGAGAGAGCCGCAGATCCCAACAGACTGCGAAAACGCTAATGACTGGACCCACGGTCTAAATGTTCAGATCAAGACCAAGGAAGTCTCGAACGTCACCTTGTGCCTGCAGACATCTATGGCGCAAACGATCCTTGGAAGGACAAGCGTTAGTACCGGGCGCTGCAATCCCGAAGGGCATGGGCTGACGGTCATGCCTCGGGTCACGCTTGCGGAGCTTATGGCAAAGCAGGATGACGTGTTCAACAGGGCGCTTGGTGCAGACCAAAACCGCGTCCGCAAAATTGCTCCGCACCTAAGCTTTGCCGTGGTGTATCACGAAACCGATGTTGCCCTACTGGCAAACCGTTTGCCTGATGCCAGTATTTCGCAACGTAAAACCCTTGAAATGCAGCTTCGCAATCGCGCCATCATGGTGATGTCGCAGTTCATACGTGTGGGCGTTGTTCCAGGCATACAGCTAACCGTTGACGAGAAGGGTGCTGTCGTTGATGGCCTTGACGCTGCATATACCAAAATCGATAGCGCCGTTGCGGTCCCTAGTTATTTAGCCTGGGTGAGGAGAGATAGCGAGCTTGTGATTGCGGCTCGTCTGAACCAGCCGATCGAGCGCGTCCGCATCTGTCAGAACTGCGGCGACGGCGAACAAAACACCCGATTTGCTGCAAAGGCATCCGAGACCTATCTGAATGGGGCGCGTGAAGACACGCTTCTGTCCGCTGAGCAGATCGCACCAGCGCAACGGGACATCGTGGCAGACCAACGTCTACTTCTCAGCGATCCGTCGATCCAAACCGTGGTGCACGCCAACAGGGAGGAGACCCTCACCTATAAGGTAACGCCCGTGATCCGAGACGCGGGTCCAAGGGTATCTGCAGGCCTGTATTATTCGGGGGCCGAAGGTTGGGAGGTCCCTTTGTCCTTGCAAATGCCAACGCCGGGTGCCGAGACAAAAAGCAACATGTCCCTCAATGTGACGGCCACGGAATACGGGGTCGAAGGGAGCGGATATTTCGCTTACACCCTGCAAGATAAACCCGCCGAGGGCAGAGGGAGCCGGATCGACCTTGAAGTCTTGGCCAGCGGTGTCGAGGACACTAACCGGCTTTATGGAAACACAACTGGCGCTACCCTCACAGAAAACTCTGAGACACTCGATTTCGGCCTGAAGATCAATTTCGGCAGCCTGTCTTATCGCGATAGACAGGCTGCCAATAACATCTTTCTTCCAACCGAAAACCGCCCCCGGCGCTATTGGTCCTTAAACCTGCGAACCGGCTTGCGGTACCATAATATCGACTTGCAGGGCACCCCAGCAGCATTGGTCGGCCTCGACACCGGCAGTTATTTTGGAGCTTACCTGAGCGGCGATCTGCATCGCGACAGCTTCTTGCCCTTTGTTCCGCGTTCGGCATCGGCCATACCACCGTCCTGGACAACGCGTTTTGACACGCTGATCGGAGCTGGTGGCACGGTGGATGAAACATTCCTGCGTGTGCTCGCCAGCAGTGATCTGCGCGCCCCTTTCGAATTTCCCAATGGCAAGGCCGGGTTCTTTAGGGTGGGTGTCATGGGAGGCTGGGTCAGCGATAATGCCCCAACGTTTGCCTATTTGGATGCGGCAGATCCATTGTTCCTTCAAGGTCTGCGCCAGCAGGAATTCATGGGCCGCAGTTTTGTTGGAGTAACCGGCGAAGTCGGGGTGGACGTCACGTCTTTCCTCAGCGGTGCGATACCCGGGACCGCGACGCCGGGCGCCGACACTGACAGCGCCGAGAGCCAAGTCGAAAGGCGCCGGTCACAGGAAGTGCTGGCCTCCGTTTTTGCCGATGTGGGCTGGATGGACGACCTGTTGCAAAACGGTGCGATAGTCTCTCAGACAAAACGCCTTGAGAGTTACGGCTTGAAATTGACGATCCGCCAAATCCGTCCGGGCGGAACTCCATTGGAAGTCGAACTGGGGTACGCCTATTCCCCGCAATCCAATTTCCAGGAAAACGGGGTGTTTTTCGCTGGGCTGAACACCACATTTTGATGCACCTTTAACGCCATAAAAAACAGGAAGGTATTTTCCGATGTTCGATCTTTTAGAATTCAGTGACAGTGGACATTCTTATGTCGTCAAACCAGACGGCAGTTTTGAACGCACAACGGACGCGGTAACAGTTACCGGCCGTTGGTCGACCTCTGTGGAAGACGCCAAAAAAATAATCTCCTTGGCTTTCGATGACGGCACAAGTGACACCTTCGAAGTCGCCTATGCATTCGAAAGCGGGATGAAAGCCGACAACAAGTTTGTTCGCAACATTCTGCAGATCACGGTCAAAGACAGTGCGGGCGCCGACATTGGGTCTGCGATGTTTCGGGGCACCATCAATATCGACGATCGTAGCGATATCGAGTTTGCGTTGCCGGACGGCGCTCTCGTCCACATCAAGTGCAAACTGAAGCTGGACGGCGACTACCGCAAGCTCGTTGTCGATCTGCTGCCAGGTGAAACAGTTATCCTCGGTCAACCGGCCGTAGTACAGAACCGGGATGATGCGGAGCCTATGGCGCGCGACGTCTTTAAGTTTTCGGCGTTCACAGCTCTCGTCGACCTTGAGACTGGCGATGATTGGCAAGAAAAAGCGATAATCAAACTGAAGGGCCATCTGGAGTTCAAAGACAACAGCTTGACATTTGTCGCCTGGTCGGACGGCGCAGAGACGGCAAGCATGACCCTGGCGGGCAAATACAAAAGCGTTGCCGGCGCCTTGCAAATCACCAAGGAGGAAGGCGATACCGAGGTCCTGCTGAGCGTTGGCGGGGAGCTGAATTTCAACGGTGTGAAGGGCGAGTTTGGCCTATCATTGGGCTTTTCGGATACCGGATTCCAGAGCCTGAACGGCGATGTCAGCTTCGAGAACGAAGATGGAGAAACCTATCTGAAGGGTGGCCTAAAAGTCACCGATACTGGCGATGGCATCGACATTGAGGTCAGTGTAAAAGGGACGTTCAAAATGGGGCACGACCATCTCTTGAAGTTTGAGATGGCGGCCTCGTCTGTTGGGGGCGAACGTGAACTGTCCCTGACCGGCACATTGGTTCAAAGCGGGGACAGGACCACGACCTTTGACCTTAGCTATAACGGAACAACAACGTCCTTCGAGATCGAATTCACCGCCGAAGACATGAGCATTTTCTTTAATGTCGTCCGTGGCGTCGGTCGCGAACCTCAGATAGGCATTGGCATCACTTATAGTTTTGGTACCGATGGGAATTCTCAGGTAGATCCGGCCGGTGAAGGTGGGACCGCACTGCCGGGGGGCGTGGGATAGGTGGGCATGTCGAGAGATGACTGTCCACTGGCGGGTACCTTAGCCGTTGTGCAACGTTGGTCAAGTTTGTGAGGACGGAGTGAGCGACTAACGGCTTGCACGGTAGTCTCACGTTTGTAATGCAATTCTAGATACTAAGCATGATAGCGTCAGTGACATTGTCTGAGGTGGTCAAGAAATATTGTGGGCCTGAGACGCAACTGCGAGTTCATTTGTCGACGTGAAGAAATTATTGCGCCAGCGCATGCGAAACCTGAGTCTGAGCCCCTAGTGAAGGGTGCTGCGCGCGGTTTGAAAGTGCGCGACCCGTGCATTGCTGCCATTGACCATAGCAGGGACCGGCCATTCACTGCATCGCAAACTCAGTGTTCAGGCGAGATCACATTCTGCGGAACATACCCGCCACTTCGCCAATCGTATTTTCGACAATTGGCGATCGCAAGTCTTTCAACAGTTTGAAAACTGTGCAGGAATTTTGCTTTATTTTTGAGTGACCACAAGCAGGTTGTCCTCATAGTTAAACGGCGTCCAACTCCACACTACTATTTTTTTTGTAAACCATGGCGAGACGTTAAACTTAGTCGGTGAAACAACTTTGTCATCAGTGCTGGTTGTGACTCTAAACGATAGTGCCGTGTGCGAACAGTGTTCAGTTTCAGTCACCAGGCAATCGGCAGGTACCCACCATCTCGTAAAGGTTTCTGCACTTGTAGCAACAGCTTCAGATGCAAACCACCCTACTGGAGAAACCTCGCCATGAATCCTAGCCCTGTAACCGAATTCAGAGACTGCGGCGTCTTTGTAGTAATCGAGCAGTGTTTCATAAGGCGATTCAAAAATCGTCAAGAGAGATTGCCAGTCTTCTTGCTGATTTGGCCCGAAAACAACATCCCTTCTTAGTGGCGGTGTTCCTCTGGCATTGCGCCAAGCCCCCTGAAGCCGAACTTGCGCGACTTCTCGTATTGAATTTAAGCCGCAAGAAAGTTCGGGACTAGTGCAGTCTAGATAATTGAAAACTTGCGAAAATACAAAACCAAGATGAGGTTCTGCCTCGCTATGTTCATCAGAACTACTTTCTTTGAAAATTGCTTCATCTTCTACAGTATTTACGAAAAAATCTAATCTTGGGGCAAAATACGTAACAGAAATTCTCCCTGTTTCTGAATAGTAAAGTTTTCTATCTTTCCTAGACCATACGCCCAAAGAACCAAATGGCGTTCCACAAAAAACTAGACTGGTTGTCAAAGACAAAGGTGCTTTCGTCGACGACGACTTGTTGCGCATGCCCGATAAGCGGTGTCATCACGGCCGCCAAAGACAACCAAAACGTTCTAAAATGTCGATGCACTTTCATCACGTCCTCGGTGCCGAAAAAGGAGTATGACAGTCCACAAAATAAGCATTGTGGGTAGAACCTTATCCGGCTCCCAGATCGGATCAAAGCGATATATAGCTATGTTGCAGGCCCGAATTAGGAATGTTGCCGGAGCCGTAAAAATCTGAAATCTCGTCGTAACACCAGAAAATCGCACCAATAAAAGCGATGAGAGAATTGCGAGTGCAATAGCTGAAATTATTGCGAGATTAATATTAACTGACGTGTTTTCAGTACCCAAGACGGTATTTATCACCAAAAAGCAGCTTTTACTTTGGTGGGAATTAGTCGGGCTAACTTTTCTAGATAGCTCCCGAAAGTATTGTCATTGTTGACTTCCGAAATATATCTTGTCATCTTCTTTCCTACTTGGATTGCATAAGTTTAGACGGCTCAGGAGAAAAACTGTACATAGCCCATCAAGCTTCCCATTTTGATCTTACGCGTTCTCCGATATACCCCGTCACCTTCACGCGAACCACTGCCATCCGTATTCCCTTCAATGGTTTCTATGTTTGACCCATCGACTGACACAACGATGCCAGCATGCCCTTTTCCGCCTCCTGTATCGATGAAGAAGACCATGCCTGGTTTAACCGTACTAGAACTCGCTGAAGACGCATGTACGACATCGACGGCGCTAGGTTGCCCTTTGTTCCACAGCCTGTGGACACCGGCTGTTTTGAAGAGCGGGTTCTCAACGCCACCAAGTTCCTCGAGCTTTTCGGCGCACCAGAAAACGAAAGCTACGCACCAGGCGTATTTGTCGTTCCAAGGGGAAAGGCCTGTGGATTGAATGTAGGCGTCAATCGACGGACCTCTATTCGAACCCTTGGGCCATTCTCGAACCCCCTCCTGAGACAAAGCGATAGCAACGAAATTTTCCGCATCAGACTTTGCCGGATCAGGTCTTGTGGCAGATGGCTCGATGGTGTCATCCACAAACAGAGCCCACCAAGTTTCTTGGCCAACCGCGCCATCAACTTCAAGGGCGTCACCATTTTGATCGTCGTTACGAGCCTGAAAGGCCCGAACTTGATTGGCTGTAGCGGATCCATAGTCGCCATCAATTGAAACCGGGCCATAAGATAGCAGATTCAGACGTTCCTGAATGCGACGCACCAAGCTTCCGTCGTGTTCGCCGTCTTCCTTGAATACGATACCGGGCCATGAATTTGAAACCGACACCGGCCCTTGCGGCTGTGGAGGGGGTGCATTCTGGATTCCCTCGGTCAAAAAATCACCATTGGCATCGACACCAGTTACCAGCCGACTTCCATTGGCATCGTAGACAAATGCGCCTAGAGCCCCGATATCCCCGTTCACAGCATCGAAGTTGAAGTCGCCCCCATTCCCAGAAGCAATCGCTGATTGTTTCAGCGTCCAGTTTCCTGAGGCGTTGTACGTGCTATACTCTCTCCACCCAGTTGCCTGAGCAAGCCAGGTTAAATCGACGAGGCCTTCTGAGTGAAGCATACGGCAGACCAGCCCACTTCCGTACACTCCAACACGGTACTGCGTGGCATGGTTTTGAAGTACCGCCCTGACTGATCTGAAGTAGGCTTCTATTGGGCCAGAGATCTGGTTTCCTGCGGCGTCGAAGTCAACCGCGAAAAATATCGTGGTCCCTTCTGGCAGCGAAAACCGACCTGCTGAGATGATTGCGTTTTCTGCATCTCTGGTCCCTAGCGCCCCGCTAAACGCGCTCATCTTATTCCCCGCATATTGAAACACAGGCAGAATTGCGAACCCTTCTTGCCGTAACGAATCTGCCTCAGCCGTCTTCAAAATCTTCCAACCGCTCTTCCCATCAAGCGAGAAGTACCGAATGGCGACCCTTGTGCCTGCTGCCTTAGCCAGGTTCAAACCGAAGCTCGAATTCGTGCTATCAAATGCTAACTGATTCATCACTTTTCTCCCAAAGACATCAATAGATCGGACCTAATCCTAATAAGGAAGGGCGTTGTTGCGCAAATCTAGGGGATTCATCTCGTGAATCCAGCATGCTAGCCGGGCAGCATGAGCAGACCTCCGAAGCCGACCTACAAGACCACCA
>Ga0209503_10001754_pt1 | contig 10918 bp, 9 predicted proteins | sample SouAtlMetagenome_2_FD_187448 | JGI IMG/M metagenome (GOLD analysis project Ga0209503, IMG submission 187448) | Marine eukaryotic phytoplankton communities from Atlantic Ocean - South Atlantic ANT15 Metagenome (SPAdes) (version 2) | ecosystem: Environmental > Aquatic > Marine > Oceanic | place...
GGGGGGGGGGGGGGGGGGGGGGGGGGGGGGGGGGGGGGGGGGGGGGGGGGGGGGGGGGGGGGCGGGCTCGCGCGGTCGCTGTCGTACTGGATGGCCGCCTGGATGATCAGGAAGTTGATGATCACGCTCAGGAGCAGCGTGACGACGCCGGGGATGAGGCGGCCGTGGTTGGTGGGCCGTCGGGTGTTTTCGTAGTCGGTGTCGGCGGCGGCGACGGCGCCCGTGACGCCGCCCGTCTTGAGCACGAGCGGGTTGCGCTGGGCGGCCGCGTCGATGAGGCGGCTGCGGTCGACGCGGTGTGACGACCGCATGGCGGCCAAAGACGTTTGGCGCACCCCTTGCTTACACTGCGCGTGCGCACTCTTACTTGCTCGACCCGTGGGTGACCCGAGCCACTTCTAATTAGGCCCAACTCGCGCCGTAGGAGGTAAGGTCCGCGAGCCATGAGTAACTTCGGCACCATCGCCGTTGGGCTGGGGGCCGCGGTCGTCATCGTGACTGGGAGCGTCGTCGGCGGGATCATCGGCGGCGTCATCAACGACGGCGAGAACCACAAGATCAAGATGACGTCATCGCCGCCGCCGCCGCCGGCGGCGCGCAGGGCGCTCGAGCACGACGAGATCTACGGCAGGGGCAACCCGCAGTTTGAGCTCACCAAGAAGGAGCGCGCGATCTTCTCGACGCTGGCGCGTCGCCAGGGCGCCAGCGGCCAGCGCGTGAGGTAGAGTGGGACCGGATCGCTAGGGTGGCGCGCGCCGTGTCGCGACTGGGTGTGGTGTATATCGTGCCGCGTGGGTGGGGTGGTTTTTTTTACCATGACCGATTTTGAGCCGCTCCACGCGGCGCTCGCCGAGGCGGCCAAAGGGGAGGGGTGCACCAAGTCCGTGCTCACGCCCGGCAGCGTGTCGGTGCACACGCTGCCGCAGACCGCCTCGTTCGCCAACTTGGAGGCGCTCGCGCGCGCGTCCAAGACGACGGCGTACGTCGCCACCGTGGGGGAGGACCTGGTGTTCTCGGCGCGCCTTGGGCCGCAGGAGGAGGCCCAGCAGGGGGAGGAGGAGGAGGAAGAGGAGCAACGGCCGGCGAAAAAGCGCCGACGCGACACCTCGGCGGAGGAGGCGGACCGCGTGGCCACCGCGCGCTCCCGCCTCGCCAAGTCGGCACCGGCCCTGCCGAGCGAGCAGCTCGACGTGGCGCAGCGCGTGCTGACCAAGTTGGTCAGGGACCTGCGCGGCCCCAACGGCGAGATCGTCGTGCAGTCGTACGCCATCCTGTCAAAGAAGCTCGGTGTGGCCGACAGCCAGCCGCGCGTGGTCGTGGCCGCCCGGCTCAACGCGGGCATTGAGCTGAAAGTCGAGCTGCTCAAGAGCTGCCTCGGCGCGTGCTGGGCGGACGGGCTGATCACCACGCAGCCGACGCTCCACGGCATCGGCAAGCTGGAGCTGCCGCTGTCGGAGGAGGCCTCCGCGGCGGCCTTCTTCGGCAACGCGTCCGTGCTGTTAGTCACGAGTGTGCCCGCCAAGTGAGTTGTTTGGCGCCGACACACTTGACACGTTAGCACTTGTCGAACGCAATTGTTTTGCAACTTGTATTTTTTGTCAAGGGGCGCTAACCATCGCCGCGGATATCGGAAACGCTTGCCAAACGGGCGCGCCCAAAAATGGACCCCGAGGACCTGAGCGGCAGCGACGACGACTGGGGCGCGTGCGCGAACAACGGGTACGCGCAGCCGGCCAGCGACGACGAGGAGGGCGACCCCGACGAGGTGGCGGAGGCGGAGGCGGAGGAGGACGAGGAGGAGGAGGAGGAGGTCGACGACGACGAGGAAAGTGTCGAGCCCACCGCCGCCGCCGCCGCCGACGACGACGACGACGACATGCCGGCGGAGGAGGAGGAGGAGGAGGACGACGACGACGACGACGAGGTTGACCCCGCGCCCGCCAAGCCAGCGCCCAAAAACACGCTGCACCAGTTTTTGAAGGCGAAGCCGAAAGCGCCGACGCCCGCGTCGGCGGCCTCGACAAGCCAGGCGAAGCCGAAGGCCTCGGCGCCGGCGCCGAAGCCGCCGGCGCCCGCCCCGAAGGGCAAGGCTCCCGCCGCCAAGCAGAACAAGCCGAAGCCGAAGGCGGCCGCGCCGGGCAAGCCGAAGGCCGCGGTCCAGCCGGCCCAGACGTACACGCCGCACAGCGACAGCGAGGACGAGGGCCTGGCGCTGTCGGTGCCGAAGAACCAAGGGTACCCGCTGCCCGCCCCGGACCCAGTCGCGGAGTTTGAGCAGCAGCGGGCGGCGGCGGCGCGCGCCGAGCCCTCCGGCTCGGCCGCGCCCGCCGAGCCCGCGCCCAGTGTGCACGAGTCGGTGCTCGAGTTCGTCTACTTCATGAAGAACGAGAAGGTGAACAAGTTCTGGGCCGTCGACCCCGAGGCGTTCGTGAGCGCGCCCGACCTGGACGGCGTGGACCTGCTGCGCTTCTCCATGGAGGACCTGACGGTCGCGAGCAAGCGGGACCGCGTCGCCATGCAGGAGGCGCTGTGCGACCGGGAGGGCACCAAGGTGGTCTCCACGACCGCGATCGCCGAGCTCAAGACCGACGGCTCGGGCAGCGCGACGGGCCCCGGCATGAGCCCCATCATGATGGCGGTGCCGTACGAGCCCGACTTTGGCGAGGCGGAGCTCGAGGACCTGCGGGCGAAGCTGGAGAAGGCCAAGCCCGGACGCGCGGAGCGCAAGATCGTGGGCCTGCTCGCGCTCGACCCCGAGCTGGCCAAGCGGGCGTACGCCATCAACAAGTGCCCGCTGCCGGCCGTGTACAACCCGAACACGAACTCGAGCAACAAGTACAAGGTGCCGTCCAAGCTGGAGGACCTCGCCAAGGTCGACGACAACTTCACGTACATCGGCCCGGTGGAGAAGCCCAAGCGGGCGGCCAAGCGGGGGGGCGGGGAGGAGCGGCCCAACGGCGCCAAGCGCCCGGCCGCGGAGAATGGGCGCGAGGAGGTGGACGCGCGCCACCAGGCCTCCGTCGCGCACGCGGAGTTCAGCGGCAGGGAGATCGGCCTGCAGAACTGCAAGGCCTGGTCGCTCACGTGCGACGAGGACGACATGTACAGCCTCTTCCAGACGACGCCCGGGAAGTGGGTGCTGTTCCGGGGCAAGTTTTGACGCGCGCGCGCTCTCGTGGGATATGACCGTTTGAGTTGCGTGGTAGGTAAGGAGGGGCGTGGGGAGGGGCGTGCGTGCGTCGGTGGTATGAACAAGATCACGTTCAACCTGCCGCCGCTTGTCGAGCGGCAGGCGGCGAAGCGGGAGGGCGTGCTGGCCTACTGCCAGGACGCCGACTGCACCGTCTCAACGTTGCCGCACGCGCTGCACCGCACGCCGGGCGCCATGCCCATGGACGCGCCCGCGCTGGCGCCGCCGCCCGTCCAGCTGTCGCCCGCCTCGTTCACGTTCACGCTGGGCAGGGTGGGCGCGGCGGGCGCGGGGGCCGTGCTCGGCGGGGTGGCCAGGGTCTCGCCCGCGCCCGTCTCCGCCGCCGCGCTGCGGTTGCAAAAGAAGCTCCTGCCGGACCCCGCGCCCGAGGAGCCGTGCGAGTACCGCGACCAGTACTCGATCGGCGACGAGCAAAACCCCAAGAAGGGGTGCAACCGGTTCTGCGAGCTCTTCCACGGCGTGGCCTTCTCCAACGACGTGTCGAAGCGCGTTGGCACGATCTCGAGCCTGCTGGGCCCGACGGGGCACTACGAGCGCCTGAGCTTCTGGACGCACTTTGCGGGCGCGCTCGTGTTCGCCATCTATGCCGCCGTGCGGCAGGTCCTCGTGCGCGACGACGCGCGCTTGGCCGGCGGCCTCACCAGCGCGGCCGCGTGGACCATCTCGGCCGTCTTCCTCACCTCGAGCCTCTACCACTGCACGGCGCCCGACCTCAACTTTGCGATGGTCACGCGCGTGCTCGACTACGCGGCCATCTACATCGGCATCACCGTGACCACGACGGCCGACATCGCGGTGGCCACGCGCGGGTTTGTGCACGTGCCCACGCAGACGATCGCCGACCTGCCCGCCTCCGCCGTGATCCTGATCGTTTTCTTCGTGTGGCGTCGGAGCCGGCTGCCGGGCGAGTCGACGTGGACGAAGCACGAGATCACGAGCCGGTCCAAGGACGGCTGCCTGCTCGGGCGCGGGCTCTTCTCGTACGGCCACCGCGACCTCGCGCACATCCAGATGCGCCAGTCAACGTCGCTCTTGTTATTCGGCTCCTACTTCATGGTGGTGCCCGCGGCCATGGAGGTGCTGGGCCACGGCGTGGCGCGCGTGGTGCTCGCGCTGCAGGTGTCCGCCTTCGTGACCGTCGCGTTGGGCATGGCCATCGACCGCGTCTTTGAGTTTCCCGACGGCAACCTGGTCGAGGGCTCGATGACGTGCCTCGCGTGCCCCAACACCTTTGGCGCCGTGCTCAACTCGCACGCGCTCTGGCACCTGATCGCCATGGTCTCGGCCGGGCTGACGGTGGCGAGTAGGGAGTACGCGTTGGCGTATAGTTAATTATTGAAACATTACGGCGCCCCCTGCACACTCTTGTAGTATTTTGGGTAGCGCTGGTTGGCCATGGCCATGGCCGTGCCAAAGGTCTTGAGGCAGATCTGCGCGACGAGGATCTTGAGCATCTCGGAGCCCGAGTTCATGCTGGGCGAGTGGATGACAATGGTGAGCAGGAGCACGTACGAGAAGCCGGTGGTGGCGCGCAGGCCGCCCGCGATGAGCGCGGTTGCAAAGGGCGGCAGCGTGCGCGCCTCCTTGCCATCGCCCGACGAGAAGGGGCGATCGTCGCTGCACATGTGCATCAGCGTGAACAGGAGGATGATACCCGCCGGCACGCACACGGTCACGAGCGCGGCCGTCTGGAGCACGTGGGCTTGGGAGTGCTCGTGCTGGAACTCGCTGATGAACAGGTGGATGTCCAAACCCACGACCGTGATCCACACGAAGGTGTTGAAGAAGAGCAGGCCGATCCAGCCCTCGAGGCGCGAGGTGTCCTTGGGGTTGTCGACCTGGTCCTGCGTCGCATCAAGCTGTGTCGACCAGAAGTAGGGGAAGCGGACGCTCATGGCGATGCCTCCGCGGCCGGTCTTCCAACCTAGTTGCTTGGTTGCGCGGTATATCCAAACACTACGCGGGGCGTCCTGCGCATCAGCCCCGCCGCCCGGATAGCGCGCGTCACGCTCTCGCCCTGGAACTTGGAATCGTGCAGCGCGATCATGCCGGCGTGCACGTGCGGCTTGATGGCCGTCACGATCGTCGCGGCGTCGCCTTCGCGCGCGATGCAGTCCACGAAGACGAGGCCCTTGTCTAGGCTGGCCATCCGCAGCTCGGAGCGCCCCCACACCCTGCGATAGACGCCGAAGAGCGCGTTGCACAGCTTCTGCACGCGCAGCTCTTGCGAGCGGGGCGTGGGCGCCACGAGCTGCGGCAGGAGAAAGATGAGCTCAAAGTTCACCGTCCCGCTCAGCAGCGAGATGATCGGGAAGCCGAGCCACGACGGGTCGGGGCTGAAAGCGTTGGCGTCGCTCAGCTTGATGATGCCGCGCCACGACCGCTTGGCCTTCTCGTACCAGCCGCACACCAGCGAGCACGTGTCAAGCTGCATCGACATGCACGCCGCCGAGCAGTCGTGCGGGTCGACATGCGGGATCATGCGGCCGCAGCAACCGCAGCACTCGCGTCGCAGGTCGGGCGCGTCCTCCTCCGGGTTGAAGCGCACGTAAGTGACGCCGATGGCCAGGCCGCGGCGCGCCGCGCCGAAGAAGAGCACGCGCAGCACGGCCTCGGACGTGAGCCACTCGCGCAGCCCTTGCGACGCCGTGAACGGATCGGGAGTCACGTCCGCGCGGCGCTTCTGCAGCCAAAAGTCCTTGGGCATGCGCTCGGGGTCAAACTCGACCGCGACGATCGCGTGCTGCTCCGGCCGCGCGTCAAACTCGTGCTTGATCTCGGCGTACTCGGCCCAGCGCGCGCCAGCGCGCGCCGTCGCGAGCGACGCCAGGTCAACCACGAGCACGCGCGTCGCCGCGTACGAGCTGGGCTTGCCCGCGGGGCCCGAGTTGCCGTGGCAACTGCGCGCGAGCCACGAGCCGATGGAGATGCGCTGCATCGTCGGCGTCGACCAGAAGGTGCGCTCGTGCGCCTTGCGGATGGCCGCCTCCACGGAGCGCAGCTCGGTGCCGGCCAGGAACGTGAACTCGCCGAGCCGCCCCCTGAGCCGGTGCGTGAACACGGCGTTGCGCGCGCTGATCCGCCCGATGAAGAAGCCCCAGCCCGACCCGACCACGGTGGGCCGCCGGCCGCTGGCTGCCCAGACGAGGCACAGCTGGTCAACAAACTCCTCGGGCGTCCGGGGCGCGCGGAAGCACGCAAACGGGAAGTTGCCCGAGAGCAGGCGCGCGCGCGCGCCCGGCGTGGCCAGGCGCGTGCGCAGTAACAGCGCGAGGGCAGCGCCCCCCAGTAGGCCGAAGAAGAGGACGGGATCGTCGTGCACGTGCAAGAAGGCCACGAAGAGGCCCACGGCCACTCCGGTCAGCAGAGGCCCGAGAAAAAGCCACGAGGGCGCCATCTTAAAACGCGACCCGTGCCAACTTACTATGACACGGCAGTACTAGCGGTTATTTGCGCTCCCCGTCCCGCGTGCCCTACTCCGACTCCTTCTTGGCCTTCTTCTTCTTGGGCTTGCCGTCCTCGTCCTCGGAAGAGGATGAGGACGAGGACGACGCGTCGCCCTCCTTTTTGGCCTTCTTCTTCTTCTTCTTCTTCTTGCCGCCGCTGCCCTTCTTGCGACACGAGTCCTCGGCGTACTTCTTGGTGCCGGGCACGCGCTCGTACCCCTCCCAGCACGTGCCCTTGGAGGCGAGCTCGCGCACGACCGTGAGCGGATGCGCGCCCGTGCCCGACGCCTGGGGGAGGCAACCCGCGTACAGCGCGCTCTCGGTCCGACGCGCCGCAAGGGGGTTGCCGCGGTTCTGATTAAGTAATTGCCGTTTCAGGTACCCGTCCATCTACGAACCGGTGCACCCCTTGATTGGGACAGCCCTAGACGCACGATATGCTAGCGCGTGGCCGCCCCGGCCATCCTTCGCCCCGTCTGGCGCCGCACGACCTCGCGCTGCGCTAAAAACTCCGAGATGGGCGCGGGCGAGAGCAATCGGTCAACCAGGTCGCGCATCGGCCCGTGCACCGCCGTCCGGACCGACGTCGCCCGAGCCAGTGGTAAGTGCACGCCCACCATCTCCTCCGCCTGCAGTATCTGCGCCAGCGCCTCGTCCTCGTCCTCCGGCATGGTTAGGGAGGGCGCGGAGAGGGGGGAGCGGATGGCGTTCGTGAGCACGCCAAACGGGTTGGCCCCTCCCGACTCGTCGGGGAAGAACATCATCGGCCCGTACCGGCCCACACCCGGCCGGTCCTCCTCCCAGCCGTCGTCCTGGCGCGCGTGCATGTCGACGCGCGCCTGGTTGGCCGCCTCCACCTGCCGCTCGCTCACGCCCTCGCGCGGCGTGCGGCAGGTGGGGCACGACAGGAACCGGCGCGCGAGCATCTTGTCGTTGCACTCGGCGCAGACCGAATGGCCGCACGGAAAGCTAAACCAGTTGTTTTTGGTGTGCTCCATGCACACGGGGCACGCGCGCTCCTCCCGTCCCGACGTTCGGCCCCGCCCGCGCAGACTCGGCGCCATTGGAGAATCGCGAGATCCCCCAGGACTTCTCGGAGCGGCAACGCAAGGAGTTTTTGGAGATCGCCAACCGCGCCAAGGTGGAGCTCAACGCCTCCTTCTCATTAGTGGCCATCGGCCTCCAGCTATACCTCGAATCGGCCAAACTAGCGGGCCGGGCTCCCGCCCCGGAACCGGCGCCCGAACACCAACCCTAGTACGGCCGACGGAACCGGGGTTGGTGGTGCGTGTACGCCTGTTGCGGCGGTGGCACGTGGTGCGCGTTTGGGTCGTACGGGTACACGTGGTGCGGTGTAAAATGCGGAAAGGGGAGCGGTCGCGTGTAGCCCGCAGGCGGCTCCGACGCCGACGGAGGCGGCGCGTGCCCCGAGAGCGCCACGAGCTGCTGCAGCAGGTCGATCGCGCCCTGGTACGAGGGCGCCGGCGCGGGCACGTGCTCGACCACCACCTTGGCGCCCACCGCGGGTTCGGGCTGCGGCTTCTCCTCCTCCGGGTCGGTCTGCGTCGAGGCGCAGTGGTGCGTCGCCGTCGACGCGTTCCGCCGCGGCGGGCCGCTCTGCTTCGACTTGGTCGGCGGCGGCCCCCGCGTCGCGGCCTCGGCCAGCTTGGCGGTGAGGTCGTCGATGCGCCGCGCCTGCTCCTCCTCGTGCGTCTTGAGCGACGCGACCTCCACGTCACGCCCCTCGTTGACCACGCTCAGCTGGTTGATGATGCGCTTCTTGCTCTCAAGCGCCTCCGTGACCTTGGACATCGCCTCGGCGTGCTGCGCCGCCGCCAGCACCACGGCAGCGCCGTGCTCCCTCTCCAGCTCCGTTCGGATGGTCCTGGCCTCCGCGCGGCTCTTCTCGAGCTTCCCCTCCAGGCCCGAGATCGTCGCGACGTGCTGGGACAGCGCGGCGTTGTGCAGCGCGTCCTTGGCCGACCCCTGCCGATTCAGCTCCTCAAACCTTGCGACGAGCCCCTCGTGCTCCTTCTTCTGCTTGCGCGTCTCCTTCGCCACCTCCTTCTGGGTGGCCTGGTGCGCCTTCATCTCCTGGGACAGCGCCTCGTACTGCTCGCGCGCGTGGTCGACGAGCTCCTTGGCCTTCCGCTGCGCGTCGCCCACCTCCTCCAGGCGCTTGGCCTCCATCTCCCGCTTGTCGTTGAGCGCCTCGTTGACCGTCGTGTTCAGCGTCTCCATAAGCGCGGCGATCTGCCCCTTCAGCTCCTTGATCTCCCCCTGGTCCCGGTCGCGGTCCTGGAGCAGCCGCTGGTTGAGGCAGAGTATCTGCTCGTTGCCGCCGCCGCCGCCGCCGGCGGCGGCGGCGGCCGCGGCGGTGGCGGCGGCGGCGACGCCCGCCGGCCCCGACGCCTTGTCGAGGCCCGTCGCGCTGTACGTGTCGACAAACTCGGCGATGTGCCGGTCGCTCACCAGCTCGAGCACGCCCGGCGCGGCCACGTAGAGCGGCAGCTGCTTGTCGCGGGCGTCCAGCGCCGACTTGCCGCAGAACGGCTGCGCCGAGTCGCTCGAGAACTGCGGCCGCCGGTCCACGAGCGTGCGCTCCACGCCGTCCGGCGCCACGTTGATCGCGCACGCCGACAGGTGCCAGTACGCCGCGTCGGCGCCCGCCTGCCACGGCAGGCTGTACGAGCAGAGCACGAAGCGCACCTCCTCCGACGTGCTCTTCGTCGGGTGCGTCTCGAATTGCAGCAGCATCTTCTCCAGATCGCTCCGGTGCAGCACGGCCGAGTGCCCGCAGAGCGCCCGGATGAGCGCCGAGCTGTCCGAGTGCACGACCATCCGCTCGCCCGACAGGTTGAGGATCGCGATGAAGCCCGGCAGCCGCGGCGGCAGGCCGCACGGGAACGGCCGGTGGTTGTGCGCGCTGCGCGCGAGCGCGTGCACGAAGACGCGCTCGTTCGCGAGCGCCTCCTGCATCGCGCAGTCGTGGCCGTCGCCGTGCACCTCAACCGCGGCCAGGTGGCTCGCGAGCAGCCGCCCCGCGCGGCTGCTCGCGAGCCCGGCCACCCACGCCGCGTCGGCCCGCGGGTCCATCCCGCGGGTCGACACGCGGGTCGACACGCCCACCCCTGCCCCTCCCCGAGGTCGCATGTTGCAAAGCGCGACGCATTGTCAATTTAAAAAATAGCGGGTCGACACGCACGCACGCACGCACACCCACTGTTGACACGTGGTCCTAGCCGCCTTCCACCATGTCAATGTCCTCTGGCACATCCTCGGGCGGGGTTCGGTGCACCAGCTCGTACAACCGCACGCGCGCGCGGTCGCCAAGCTCGTTCATCGCAGTCCAGATGTCGTTCCAATGCGCCGATCGTGTCCTCAGCGCATTATAGATGTTGTCCCAGCTGGACTGGCGCTTTTTGTCAATGTGGCCATCCCTGTCGTCGGTCACGATGATCGTGTCCCACTCCTCGTGAAAGTGTACATGCGCGGCGATCAGGTCCGCAACGACGTCGTCGTACTCGCACACGCCGTGCGTCTGCCCTTTTCCGTCGCCATCCCCGTCGGTCATGGTCCTGCAGCGCGACTCCGTCAAGGGCTTGGTGGTTTTGGAGTCGATAACCGGCGCACCGTTCCGCATCAGGGGCAACCCCGGGTTGTTCTGAAAGCACGGCCGCGAAAGAGCTGCGCCACCGGCCGTGGTGAACTTTTCGCGGTTGCACCCGACCAGGTGGATGTCGACAATGACCACGGGGTAGATGCCGCCGTGCAGCGGGCAGAGGATGTAGTCAAGCTGCTTCAGGTTGACGTCCGTGAGCCGGTTCGTCCGGTCGTGCAGGATCTCCTCGTCAAGTATCTGGTGCTGCATGACGATGACGACCGGTCCGTGTTCCGCCAAGCTAGAGTCGGTTCGCGCGTCTTGCGCGCGCTCGTTGTGCGCGCTCAGGATCCGGTCCTTCCAGTCCCACTTCCACTTGTTGCGGTTGAACAGGCTGGTGCCGTCCAAAACGTGCCATGGCACGCTTCTTTGTTCTGCTTTAACGGCGTCCCCGGTTGCGCCCACAATGGTCTCGCTGCCGTAAATGCGCTGAACGGCCGCCACGATGACGGGACAGGGCAAGTTTTTGAGGGCGTCTTCGCTTCGTGCTGGTGCTTGCGGGCCCATAGCCTCGGCCCACGTGCCCCACGTCTGCACGACCCTGAGCGCGTCTCTCGGCCGGCCCGCAAACCCCTCCTTTTTGATGAGGCCATTCTCAGA
>Ga0209503_10001755_pt1 | contig 10916 bp, 7 predicted proteins | sample SouAtlMetagenome_2_FD_187448 | JGI IMG/M metagenome (GOLD analysis project Ga0209503, IMG submission 187448) | Marine eukaryotic phytoplankton communities from Atlantic Ocean - South Atlantic ANT15 Metagenome (SPAdes) (version 2) | ecosystem: Environmental > Aquatic > Marine > Oceanic | place...
GGAAGGAAATTGATAAGCTCATTGATTGGGTAAAGCAACCTCAAGTTGGCGCAATGGGAATGGTTTATGTTAGATGTAATGATGATGGCAGTTTTAAGTCTTCAGTAGATAAGTTTTACAACCAAGACGACTTATCTAAATGGGCTAAATGCACAAACGCAAGTGAGGGTGATCTGATATGCATTTTATCTGGAAAAACAAATGAAGTTCGCACTCAGCTCAGTGCTTTAAGAATGGAGGTTGCTGAACGTTTAGGCTTAAGGGATCCTAGCATATTTGCACCTTTATGGGTAACAGATTTTCCGCTATTAGAATGGGACGAAGAACAAGAGCGCTTTCATGCGATGCATCATCCATTTACTGCTCCTAAACCTGAAGATATTCCACTACTTAAGACTAATCCAAAAAAGGTAAAAGCAAATGCGTATGATTTAGTTTTAAATGGCAATGAAATTGGAGGTGGTTCAATCAGAATTCACGATAAAAAAACTCAAGCATTAATGTTTGATTATCTTGGATTTAGTGAAAACGAAGCTAAAGAACAATTTGGTTTTTTAATGAATGCTTTTGAATATGGTGCTCCCCCTCACGGAGGTATTGCTTTTGGCTTAGACAGATTAGTCTCAATAATGGGTGGTCAGGAAACTATCAGAGATTTTATAGCTTTCCCAAAAAATAATAGCGGTAGAGATGTGATGATTGATGCTCCTTCATCAATTGATAAAAACCAGTTAAATGAATTAGGCTTGCAACTAAAGCCCTAATATTGGTGATGAAATACTTAATTTGGATAATATTCATCACATGTACAATCTTAATTTTTTTAGGGCTTATAATTCCTGACTCTGATACTATAGATCAAACATTAAAAGCAAAGGAAATTGAACTTTCAAACAGACTTATTGGTTTTGGTGTGATGGGAATGTTCTTTTTAGTCTTTCCATTATTTTCATATTACCGCTGGAAAGATAAAAAAATGTCTGATTATGTTCTAAATAAAGAAAATCTAGATAAAATGAAAGAGCACAATAATTAATTAAGATTCCTTTTTTCAATAAAAAACCTTTTTAGTAAAGATGAGGCTTGATCAGCTAAAACGCCGCCTTTAATTTTAGTCTTTGGATGTAATTTGTTGTTTAGACTTATGCACCCGCGATCTGGATCTGAAGCTCCATAAACAACATTCGAAATTTGACTCCAAAACAATGCTCCTCCACACATTTGACAAGGCTCAAGGGTAACATATATTGTGCAATTGTGTAAGTATTTACCTCCAATAAAATTAGATGCTGCTGTGATAGCTTGCATCTCAGCATGTGCAGTTACATCATTTAATAGTTCCGTTAAATTATGTGCACGCGCAATTATTTTGTTATCAATAACAACAACTGCTCCTACTGGGACCTCCCCTTTCTCAAAGGCTTGTTCTGCTTCATACAAGGCCTTTTTCATAAAATATTCGTCGCTAAACTCTACATTCACAATCTTTGAATCAAAACTTTAATCCTTTTATTTTTCGATAAATTAATATTGCATTACTATCAGAATAAGACGCAACCAAGGAACAAACAGCCATCATTCGGATATATAAGTCATCATTTTTATAATCTAATTCAGAATCAAATAGTTTTAAAATGAGTTCATCATAGTGACTGCCAGTATTGTGATAACAATTATTAACTGCATTAGAAAATCTTAACAAAAGTTCGTTTATTACCTCAAAACCTGAAAGTTCTTTATCAACAACTTCTTTAGAATTATAGACCTTATCAATACTAATCTTAATTATATCATCCATTTGAGCTTTATATTGGCTCTTATCAAGTAAAGAAGTATTAAAATCCCCGTTTAAAATGGAGCTTTCGTTTTTAATAAATAATTCAACTGCATCATCAATCAAAGTTCCTATTGCTATGGCGCGTAAATAACTTACTCGTGCCTTTTTGTTTGTAAGAGAATTATATTTATCTGTTTGAATATTATCCTTTACTAATTTAATAAGATATTCAAGTGCATAGTCCTCTTCAATAAGACCTAAATTAATACCGTCTTCAAAATCAATAATAGTATAACAAATATCATCTGCCGCCTCAACCAAATATGCTAGTGGGTGTCTTGAGTATAGAATTTCAGATGAATTTTCTAGTTTCAATAATCCTAATTCCTCAGCCAATAGAGAAAATGTTTCTGACTCACTTTGAAAAAAACCATATTTCTTGAACGCAATGTTTGAATTAGGTTTAGCTGGTAAAGATGCCTTGGGGTATTTTGTAAAAGCTCCTAAGGTTGCATAACTTAATCGAAGTCCACCTGGCCTCCCTTTAACATCTTGAGTTAATATTTTGAAACCATTTGCATTACCTTCAAAATCACATAGATCTTGGTATTGTTTTGAAGTAAGTTCAGATTTATAATTTTCCCCCGGTCCATTCTTAAAAAAATGTCCTATGGCCTTTTCTCCGGAATGGCCAAATGGAGGGTTTCCAATATCATGTGCTAAAGCGGCAGCCGCTACAATGGAACCAAAATCATTTGCCTTATATCCGTGTATAGTCTCTAAAGAAGGATACTTTTCTAAAATTTTCACCCCTACTTTCCGACCTAATGAACGAGCCACAACACTTACTTCTAAACTGTGGGTTAATCTTGTATGTACAAAATCTGTGGATGAAAGTGGAATCACTTGAGTTTTGTCTTGAAGACTTCTAAACTCAGGAGAAAAAATAATTCTGTCATAATCTACATCAAAGCCGAGTCGCGTCTCATCTTGTTCATTTCTTAGACGCTTACTTGAATCGCCTTGTCTTCTTAGGGATAACAATTGCTCCCAATTCATAGATTTATTCATTCGTGCAAGTTAATAATTTCTAATGTTAAGTTAACGTTTATTATTTCTTGAATTTAATAACAATTGCATAATAGTATCATAAAACTTAAATAAATAAAAGAAGTGCCTTTTGGTAATAATTTTGTAAAAAAATTAATATCAATCAAAAATGAAAAATCAAATATGACTGCCTTGGCCAGGCAGTCTTTTTGTTTATTTAATTTTCACATAACATTCCCTTAACATTTAATTCCGACTTTTGTAATCGACAAAAAACTAATAATCAAAATGAAAAACAAACTTCTTATTATAGTAACCATTCTTTTAACATTCAACTTACAATCGCAAGAAATTAGCGATACATCTTTCGGAAAAGGATTAATTAATTTTACCGCAAAAGATAGTACATTTAGTGTAAAATTCGCACCTCGTTTTCAAGTAAGATCAATGTCTTCTTGGGATCACAACGGAGATATTTATGAAAGTGGAGAGCACAACTTTATAGTTAGGCGAGCAAGATTAAAATTTGATGGGTTTGCTTATAATAAAAATCTTATTTATAAAATTGAATTAGGCTTATCAAATAGAGATATTTCCGGTGCAAATGATTTTAACCGTAATACTCCCCGTTACATTTTAGATGCTGTTCTTAAATGGAAGTTTGCTAAAAACTGGGAATTTTGGGCAGGACAAACAAAATTACCTGGGAACGTTAACGAGTAGTTTCATCTGGTAACTTACAATTAATTGATCGATCGTTATTAAATAGCCGTTTTAATATTGACCGTGATTTAGGTATACAGTTACGTCATAAAACTAAACTTGGAGATGAGTTTTTAATAAGAGAAAAATTATCATTATCTCAAGGTGAAGGTAGAAATGTAAGTGAAGGTAATATAGGTGGATTACAATATACAGCAAGACTTGAAATGTTACCCTTTGGAACGTTTAAATCAAAAGGAGATTACAGTCAATCGGATTTAAAGCGAGAAGAAAAACCTAAGCTAATGTTAGGATTTACTTATAACTTTAACGAAGATGCTGTAAGAGAAAGAGGTTTTGCAGGGGATTATATGATACGAAACGATGAGTCATTTTACGAAACTAATCAAACAACAATTTTTGTTGACGCAATGTATAAACATAATGGTTTCTCATTTATGGGTGAATATGCCAAAAGAACTGCTGATGATGAGGTTGCAACTGAGGCAGACGGAGTCACACCAACTGGTGATATTGTTTTAACTGGAAATGCGCTAAACCTTCAAGCTGGATATTTATTTGATAGCAACTACGAAATTGCTGCTAGGTATACAACTGTTGAATACGAAGATGTTACTAATAAACTCCCTACTAACCAATACACTCTTGGAGTAAATAAGTTTGTTGTTGGACATAAACTTAAAATCCAAAGTGATATTAGTTATACAACCGAAGACAATGAGTCTGATAATATAACTTTCAGAGTTGGCTTTGATTTCCATTTTTAATAATGATTTTTTAACAAAAAAAAATTTATGATATTTGCCAATATAGCTCAATTAAATACTATGGATAATATATATATGTTTATGTTGATTGCCATCACGGTTTTGGCGACAATCGATATTGTAGTTGGTGTCAGCAATGATGCTATCAACTTTCTAAATTCAGCAATTGGATCAAAAGCAATTTCAATGAGAATGATGATGACAGTCGCTAGTTTAGGAATATTTGTTGGCGCAGTATATTCCAGCGGTTTAATGGAAGTTGCTAGAAAAGGAATATTTATTCCTGCAATGTTTAGCTTTAATGAAATCATGTACATATTTATGGCTGTTATGATTACAGATATATTACTTCTTGATTTCTTTAACACTTTAGGACTACCAACTTCAACAACTGTTTCGATTGTGTTTAATTTATTAGGTGCAGCTGTTGTAATGTCTTTAATTAAAATAGGTGCTAGTGATGGACAGAGCTTTGGTGATTTGGTGAATTATATTAATACAGAAAAAGCAATTCAAATTATCATTGGAATTGTGATGTCCGTATTTATAGCCTTTGCAGTAGGAGCAATTGTACAGTGGATTTCAAGGTTGGTATTTACATTTCAAACTGAAAAGAAAATTAAAAATTTTGGGGCAATATTTGGAGCTATCGCACTTACTGCAATTACATATTTTATTTTCTTAAAAGGACTGAAAGGGACGCCATATTATAAAGATTTAAAAGGATCCGTTGAAGGTAACGAGCTTTATATCATGGCAGCTAGTTTTGCCCTATGGCTCATTATTTCTTATGTCTTTCAGGCTATAACAAAAAAAACAATTTTATTAGTAGTTATAGCAGTGGGCACTTTCGGTTTAGCGCTCGCGTTCTCAGGAAATGACCTTGTTAACTTTATTGGAGTTCCTATGGCAGCATATCACTCATATGAAGCATGGGCTGCCTCTGGAGTTGAAGCCACACTATTCTCCATGGAGATTCTTGATAAAAAAGTCCCAGCAGAACCATTACTATTATTTATTTCAGGTGGAATAATGGTAGTAACTCTATTATTTTCAAAAAAAGCAAGAAGTGTAGTAGAAACTGGAATTAGCTTATCACGTCAAAGTGAAACTCACGAAAAATTTGAACCTAACTTTCTATCTAGAGGAATAGTTAAAGGAGCTACACAATTGTCTAAATACTTTAATGCTATTATACCTATATCTGTTCAAGAAAACATAGCTAATCGATTCAAGACTCCTGAGATTATTCTCACAAAAGATCAAAGTATAGATGCCCCTGCATTTGATCTTATTAGAGCATCTGTCAACCTAATGGTTGCAGGAATATTGATAGCAATTGCAACTACAATGAAGCTTCCTCTTTCAACTACATATGTTACATTTATGGTTGCAATGGGTGCTTCTTTTGCTGATAAAGCTTGGGGAAGAGAAAGTGCAGTTTATAGAGTAGCTGGTGTTCTTAACGTCATTGGGGGGTGGTTTGGTACTGCTTTAGGTGCGTTTATTGCCTCAGGAATTGTCGTATTTTTAATTAGCATGAATCCTTCAGTAGTAATTCCAATATTTTTAATATTTACTGCTGTAATTCTTTACAGAAATTATCTAGCACACAAAAACAATTCTTCTGTCTTATCAAAAGAAGATATCCTAAAAACTTCTGAAAGCAGTTCAATCCAGGGAGTTATTCAGGAAAGTGCTCAAAATATTTCAAACGTACTTAAGAGATCTAAAGGTATTTATAGCAATGCAATAAACGGACTAGCAACTGAAAATTCTAAACTATTAAAAAAGAATAAAAAGCAAGTTGTTAAACTTTCTAAGGAAGTTGATGAACTAAGAGATAATATCTTTTATTTTATTAAGAATTTAGACGAGTCAAGTGTTGGAGCAAGTGGTTTCTACATTGATATTTTAGGATACCTTCACGACATGACACAATCTCTAGAATACATATCAAAAGTAACATATAAACATGTTGATAATAACCACAAAAAGCTCAAGTTTAAGCAAATAAAAGAGTTAAGTGAGATAAGTGATGCAATAATGGAATTATTTTCAAACGCAGGTGACTCTTTCAAAAAACAATCTTTCGATAAGATCAACGCTGTTAGAGAACAAAAAGATAATATATATAATATATTAAAATCTGATATCGAATCACAAGTAAAAAGGACTAGAACAACTGATGAGTCGAGTCCAAAGAATACAACTCTGTACTTCAATTTACTGCTGGAAACAAAAGACTTTTTAAAAGCTACTGGTAATTTAATTGACGAATATCAAAGCGCAAGCGATAAATCTAACGATTAAATTGATAGTAATTTTAAAATAATATTCTTTTGAAGATTATCCTTCGCAGCTGGTACACTCCTTTTTCTGTCTGAACTTCTGAGCAGCATTCATACTGTGCTGATAATAAAGAGATTTGAGGCCCAATTTCCAAGCTGATATGTGGATTTTATTTATTTCCTTGGTCGGCATATCTGGATGTACAATGATATTTAGGGATTGACCTTGATCTATATAATTTTGTCTATTTGCAGCTTGATATATTATAGCTAATTGATCAATTTCAGAATATGTTTTAAACACATCTTTTTCAATTTCAGATAAAAAATCTAAATGTTGAACTGAACCGTCTTTACTTCTAATATCGCGCCATACTTCAGGTGTATCCATGCCCTTTTCTTTTAGAAGCGCCTCTAAAAATGGGTTTTTAACAGTAACTTTGATTTTAGCAATATCTTTAACATATATATTTGACCAGATAGGTTCTATACCTTGTGACACTTGTCCTAAAATAAATGCTGAGGACGTTGTCGGTGCAATCGCATTCAGTGTAGTATTTCTCCTGCCGTAGCCTTTTAATAAACCTGGTTCTCCAAACTTTTCAGCTAAGAATTTAGATGCTTCTTGAGATCTCTGCCCAATAGTTTTAAAAACTTCAACATTTAAATTGTGTGCCTCTTGACTATCAAATCCTAGCATTTTAGACTGTAAAAGAGAATGCCACCCTAATGCTCCCATGCCTAAGGCTCTATTATCCTTAGCAAAATTGTAGGCCCGCTCCATAAACAAAAAGGTTTGCTGATCATCTTTATTTTCTGAATTTTTATAACGGTCTAATTTTTCTAAAAACTCAGTAATCACAGCATCTAAAAAATAAACCATTGTTTCTACTGCATCAGTATCTTTCCACTTATCATAGTGCAATACATTTATACTGGAAAGAACACAAACAAAAGACCAATCGTGATTTGATGGTAACATTATTTCTGTACATAAGTTACTTGCATAAATTGGTAGCTTTTTGTCCTTATATACATCTGGTGCTCCGTTATTTGCGTTGTCAGTGAAGAATATGTAAGGATATCCCATCTCGCCACGACTCTGCAAAACTTTAGCCCAAACTGTTCTCTTATCAGTATCGCCGTCAATCATATCTTGCATCCAATCATTAGTTACTGTAACTCCGTGAGTGAGCTCTTGTATTGGATTACCCTCTTTTCCTATCTCCAAAAATTCCATGATATCTGCATGATCAATAGGTAAATATGGAGAAAATCGTCCTCTTCTAACAGAGCCTTGACTAACAACATCAACCATAGACTCAAACAATCTCATAATATGCACGGCACCAGAAGCTTCACCATTATTTTTAATTGCAGCTCCGCGAGGTCTTATCTTACCAAAGTAACCCGAGGTTCCTCCTCCTAATTTAGACATCATACCAACTTCGGATTGTGAGTACAGGATATTTCCTATATCGTCATCAATGTGAGAACCAAAACAACTTATTGGTAAACCTCTCTCTTTTCCAAAGTTTGACCATACTGGGGATGCTAGGGAATAATATCCCTCTGACATGTAATGATAAAATTTGTCTGCAAAACCTGGTAGTTCAAGCAGAGTTTCAGCTCTTTTTGCAATGTCAGCAATTCTCTGCTCTGGGCTTACTCCATCTCCTAAGTAACCTGCTGCTAAAAACTTTCTACTGTTCTCGTTTAGCCAACCAAATGATTCTTTTGAGTTCAAACTTGAATTCATCTTAGTTTCTTTTCTAGCTTGAATTAAATCATCGTACGCTGCCTTAGCCTGCTGCTTATCTTGAGCTGTTAACTTTTTTTGCATTTTAAAATAGGTCGTCGCTGGTTACACTTTGAGTTCTTTTGCTGTAATTAATGGAACGTTTCACAAAGAAATCTCCATGCTTGGTTCCTATGATCTCATCATCAAACCACTCAGTTTGGGAAAGTAAATCTTCATCTACATTAAATACCTTTGCAATTCCAATACTCTCCAAGGATTTATTAAATCTATTTTTTAAGAACTCGTTAATCACCGCTTTTGGTAAAAAGTCTAGCTCACCTTTTTCAAAAATCCATTCTACTATGTCTTTCTCGGCTTCAAAAGCTTGTTCACATATGTCTTGTATGTAGTTTTGGTATTCATTGGTAAACCACTCAGGATGTTCCTTTTGTAATATTTTTATTAGGTCAATACCAAAATCTCCATGTATCTGCTCTTCCTTTGATGTTGCTTCAACAACATTAGAAATACCTTTGAGCATATTTTTATGTTTGTTAAAAGCCATTATTATCAAAAATTGGGAAAAAAGAGATACATGCTCAATAAATAATGAAAATAATAAAATCGATTCTCCATATTCCTTGTTGTCATCGCTTTTCGCTTTTTTTAGCGCCGTTTCTAAATAGCGAACTCTTTTCATTATTGCAGGCTTTCTCTTTAATTCTTTAAACTCAGAATTCAAACCTAATATTTCTAACAAATGGGAATAAGCATCAGCATGGCGAACTTCGCTTTCAGCAAAAGTTGAACCAACAGAACCTATCTCAGGCTTTGGAATTCTGTGATAGAGATCTCCCCAAAAAGATTTGACCGCAACTTCTATTTGAGAGATAGCTAGCATTGTATTTTTTATCGCATTTCTCTCAGTTTCTGTAAGTCTGGATTTAAAATCTTGTATATCACTTGTAAAATTGAACTCCGAATGAATCCAGTATGAGTGGCGTATGGCTGGAACATATTCGTATAAGGTCGGGTACTCGTAAGGCTTGAGATTAATCCTCTTTTCAAAAAGATCGGGTTGCCTTTCCAAACTTCTTTTATTTCTGTAAAGTATATATGCTTTGGCCACCTCGGGAAAACTGCTTTCCATGAGGACATTTTCAACTACGTCCTGTACTTGCTCTATTGTAGGTACATATTCGCTGTGATTTTTCTTTCGATCAAGAAGTTTTTTGTATACTGATAAAGCAACATCACTTGCATTTTGTTCACTTCCTGTTCCCACAGCGCTCATGGCTTTATGGACAGCATTTGTAATTTTTTCTAATAAAAAAGGGCTTGTGCTAAAATCCCTTTTGATTATGTAATCTATTTCCATAAGTAATTTATATTTGGGCTTATACTTAATGTTTTGGCTAATTTAAAACTGAATATAAAACTCAACCTCTTTATTTTTGCGCAACTCGCGTTGGTGAGAAACCCAAAAATTATCTATTAATAACTTAAACAAAAACGTAACAACGGAAAGTTACTGTTTTGTTTAAAAAATTTAATTTAAAACTGCTTTTGAAATGAATTCAATTCGTGGCATTTTTGGTTTGGTTTTTTGTTTTAATTATTTATGCAATAATTTTAGCTTAACAAAGATTTAAAATTGTGTGATTAAATAAAAGTCATTTTTATAAACATTGCCTACAAGTTCTTAACAACACGTAGGGTTTTTCTTACAAAAAAAATTGAAAATTAAAAAGATAAAAAGCTGACATTCACTTGTTTAAAAAATATTTCTCTCTTAAAAAAAGGCACTGTCAAAAATTAAAAAATTAAGTTATAATTTTTTTAAAAATAAAAATAAACAAAAACTAGAGTTTTCTTTTCTCAGCAAATGCATCAAGCTCGTCATACCAATCTTTACCAAATTTTCTAATCAATGCCTCTTTGACAAACTTATAGATCGGAACCTCCAAAGATTTACCAAGTTCGCATGCAGAATTGCAAATTTGCCATTTGTGGTAGTTAATGGCTGAAAATTCTGAGTAATCAGTAACTCGAATAGGGTATAAATGACACGAAACTGGCTTTTTCCAATCTATATCACCCTGATTATATGCCTCTTCAATTCCACAAAGTGCTATTTGATTTTCATCATAAATCACATAGGCACAATCTGCACCATCAACCAGTGGAGTTTCAAATTCTCCATCGCTGTTAGTCGTATAAACCCCTTGGTCTTCAACAGCTTGAACTCCCTTTTTAGTTAAATATGATTTAATCTTTGGATATATTTTATGCAACATCTCTAACTCACTTTGCTCCAATGGAGCGCCCGCATCCCCATCAACACAACATGCCCCTTTGCATGCAGATAAATTACATGCAAAATCGTTCTCTAATATTGACTCTGAAACAATTGTTTTATGCAGCTGAAACATATAACGAATATAATATTTTAGAATAAAAATTACATGCAAAATTATATTCATTTGTTTACAAAAATTTAAAATATTTAGCGAAATTTGCAGCGAAATTTTATTTAAAATGGATATAAGTATTAAAGAAATTTTCAC
>Ga0209503_10001756_pt1 | contig 10915 bp, 6 predicted proteins | sample SouAtlMetagenome_2_FD_187448 | JGI IMG/M metagenome (GOLD analysis project Ga0209503, IMG submission 187448) | Marine eukaryotic phytoplankton communities from Atlantic Ocean - South Atlantic ANT15 Metagenome (SPAdes) (version 2) | ecosystem: Environmental > Aquatic > Marine > Oceanic | place...
GTGATCACCGCCATGGATGAGATGGCCACCCGTTTTCCGCAAGGCGTGAAGTATGAAGCGGTGTACGACACCACGGTATTCGTCAGTGATTCCATCAAGTCGGTGATCAAGACCTTGATCGAAGCCGTGCTGCTGGTGGTGCTGGTGGTCACCCTGTTCCTGCAGACCTGGCGTGCGTCGATTATTCCGTTGCTGGCCGTGCCGATCTCCGTAGTCGGGACCTTTGCGGCGCTCTATCTGCTTGGCTATTCCATCAACACGCTGACTCTCTTCGGGCTGGTTCTGGCCATCGGCATTGTCGTCGACGACGCCATTGTGGTGGTGGAGAACGTGGAACGAAATATTGAAGAAGGGCTGACGCCATTGGCGGCAGCGCATCAGGCCATGCGGGAAGTGTCTGGCCCGATTGTGGCAATTGGTCTGGTGCTGTGTGCGGTGTTTATCCCCATGGCGTTTCTGTCCGGTGTTACCGGCCAGTTCTATCGACAGTTCGCGGTCACCATTGCCATCTCCACGGTGATCTCCACCATCAACTCGTTGACGCTGTCGCCGGCGCTGGCGGCCATGTTGCTCAAGCCTCACGACGCACCGAAGGATCGGCTGACACGCCTGATCGATACTCTTTTCGGCTGGCTCTTCCGTCCGTTCAACCGTTTCTTCAATGCCAGTTCGGACAAGTACCATGGCAGCGTGTCCCGCTCGCTGCATCACCGTGGTGTGGTGTTCGTGATCTATGCGTTGTTACTGGCCGGCACCGGCTTGATGTTCAAGGTGGTGCCGCCGGGATTCATTCCGGTACAGGATAAGATGTACCTGATCGCCGGGGTGAAACTGCCGGAAGGGGCGTCGTTGGAGCGCACCGATGCCTTGCTGCAGAAAGTGACAGACATTGCCATGAGCACCGAAGGCGTGGCGCACTCGGTAGCGTTCCCGGGTTTGAATGCCTTGCAGTTCACCAACACCTCCAATACCGGTGTGGCTTTTTTTCCGCTGGAGCCGTTTGATCAGCGCAGCCGTTCGGCGGCGCAGATCAATGCCGAGATTAACCAGAAAATCGCCGGCCTGAAGGAAGGGATTACGTTTTCCTTTATGCCGCCGCCGATTCTCGGTCTGGGTAACGGTTCGGGGTACCAGTTGTTTATCGAGGACAGGGGCAACCTGGGCTATGGCGAATTGCAGAACGCTGTGAATGCATTCCAGGGCGCTATTGCACAGACACCAGGGATGGGTTTTCCCATCAGCAGTTATCAGGCCAATGTGCCACAGTTGAATGCGGAGGTGGACCGTCTCAAGGCGAAAGCCCAGGGTGTGCCGCTGACCGAGCTGTTCGATACCTTGCAGACTTATCTGGGCTCGGCCTATGTGAATGACTTCAACCGTTTCGGTCGCACCTGGCAGGTGATTGCCCAGGCGGATGCGCCTTTCCGGGAAGACATTGATGACATTGGCCGGTTGCGCACCCGCAATATCCACGGCGATATGGTGCCCATCAGTTCCATGGTCACTATTACCGAAGATTTCGGTCCGGATCCGGTATTGCGTTACAACGGCTACCCGGCGGCAGACCTGGCAGGGGAGGCGGACCCACAGGTACTGTCTTCAGCACAGGCCATGGCCGTGCTCAACCAGATTGCCGACGAGGTATTGCCCAACGGCATGACGTTCGAGTGGACCGACCTGAGTTACCAGCAGGCGACCCAGGGCAACGCGGCCTTGCTGGTCTTCCCTCTGTCGATACTGCTGGTGTTCCTGGTGCTGGCCGCTCTGTACGAAAGCTGGACGTTGCCATTGGCGGTGATTCTCATCGTGCCCATGTGCATGCTGTCGGCGTTGATGGGCGTGTGGTTCTTCGGTGGCGATAACAACATCTTTGTTCAGGTGGGGCTGGTGGTGTTGATCGCGCTGGCCTGCAAGAACGCCATCCTGATTGTGGAGTTCGCCCGCGAACTGGAAATGCAGGGCAAGGGTGTAGTCCAGGCGGCACTGGAAGCCTGCCGGTTGCGTTTGCGCCCGATCATCATGACGTCCATTACCTTCACCGCCGCGGTGCTGCCGCTGGTGCTGGGCAGTGGTGCCGGTGCGGAAGTGCGCCAGGCGCTGGGTGTGGCGCTGTTCTTCGGCATGCTTGGTGTCACGCTGTTCGGGCTGTTCCTGACGCCGGTGTTCTATGTGGCGTTGCGAAAACTGGCGGGTAGCAAACCGCCGGTCAGTCACCATGAAAGCACCCTGGACGGGGGCGCCCATGGGCAGATTCAAGGAGATAACCATGCGTAATGCACTGGGCCTTATCGGTGGGGTGGCACTGTTGGCGGGCTGCGCCGTCGGGCCGGATTACCAGAGGCCGGACACGCCGGAGCCGGAGACTTTCGCGGCACAATATTCCTCCTCGACCTCCCCGGGTGATTTTGCCCAGGCTGAGCAGGACTTCTGGCAGGGCTTTGATGATCCCTTGTTGGCGCAATTGATCGAACAAACCCTGACAGCGAACCAGACGTTGCAAGCGGCGTTGGCCCGTTACGATCGGGCGGCGGTCTTGCTGTACGGGGCCAAGCGTGAACAGTGGCCCAGCGTCACGGCCAGTGCCAGCGGTGCCGAGCAGCATCTGGCTGACGTGGAGCGCACGCCGGTTGGGGGCGGCCAGGAGCGGGTCGAGCTCTATCAGGCGGGTATTGCCGCCCAGTGGGAGCTGGATATGTTTGGGCGCTTGCGTCGGGCCACCGAGTCCCAGGCGGCGCAGCTGCAGGCAGTGGGCGCCGATCTTGGTGCCTTGCAGGTGGCATTGGCCGGGCAGGTGGCCAGCAGCTATTTCGAGCTGCGTGGCTTGCAGCAACGGCTGCAGGTGGCCGAGCAGAATGTGGCGATTCAGACCGAGACCCTGGATATTGTCTCCGCCCGGGTCAATGCCGGTCGCGGCACGGAGTTCGACTCGGTGCGCGCCCGGGCGCAGCTGGAACGGACCCGCGCTGCCTTGCCTTCACTGGAGGCAGACATTCGTGCAGCCATGCACCGTATTGCCGTGCTCACTGGCCAGCCGCCGGTCGCCCTGGTTGACACACTTGCGGTGAATACCGGGTTGCCGGGCAGTTTGCCGGTGATCCCGGTAGACAGCCCCGGTGACGTATTGCGACGCCGGCCGGATGTGGCCGCCGCGGAACGCCGGTTGGCCGCCGCCACGGCCCGCATTGGTGTAGCAACGGCGGACTTGTTCCCCCGTTTTACCCTCAGCGGGTTGCTGGGATCGGTGGCCACGGACAGCGGTGACCTGTTCAGTGGCCCGGCGGAAAGCCGGCGCGTGGCGTTGGGCGTGGACTGGACCTTTCTCGACTATGGCAAGGTCAAGGCCCGTATCGAAGCGGAAGATGCCAGCAGTCGTGAGGCCCTGGCCAACTACCAGCAGGCGGTGCTGGTGGCACTGGAAGAAACGGAAACCCGGCTGGTGCGCTATCAGCGCGCCCGACAAAGAGCCGAACGGCTGGTGAGGGCCTCAAACGATGCCCAGCGGGCGGCGGCGCTGGCCAGAACCCGCTATGAGCAGGGTTTTATCGGTTACTTTGAAGTGCTGGCAGCGGAACAGGAGTTGACCACCACCCGGGATGCCCGGGTGCGCAGTCAGGCGGCCGTCACTCAGGCGATGGTTGATGTGTACCGGGCCCTGGCCGGTGCCCCGGCGCCGGCAGTGGAGTCGAAGCCGTAGGCGGCGTCAGTCAATGCGAAAACAAAAAAGGCCCTGAGGGGCCTTTTTTGTTTCACCCCCTTCTGCCAATCGGCACCACGATTGCTTACCATCAGGGCTGATTGTTTGCGGATAAAGACCATGATCGTTCGAGAGCGCCCCAATGCCATTGCCCTGTTATTTGCCCTGCGGGGTTCGGTGGTGCCGGAAATTCTGCTGCATATCTTCTTTGTCGCGTTATTTTCTGTGGCGGTGGCCGCACTCAATCACTATCAACTGATTGACCTGACCAGCCTGACAATTATGCCGGTGACCCTGCTCGGCATCGTGTTGTCGATCCTGCTCGGTTTTCGCAATAACGCGGCCTATGACCGCTGGTGGGAAGCGCGCAAACAATGGGGGCAGATGGTCAATGAAATCCGCAGCCTGGCCCGAGCCAGCGGTGCCTTGCTGGGCGAGGATGCTGCTGCCCGGCGCACATTATTGATGCAGGTGCTGGCCCATGCGGTCGCGTTGAAGGGCCAGCTGCGTGGAGAAACCGTCAACGAGGAACTGTTGGCCTGGGTCTCCCCGGAGCAGCGGGATGCGGCGCTGGCGAAAGCCAACCCGGCGGATGCGTTTCTGGCACAGGCTGGTGGCTTGCTGGGGGCGCAGTATCGGCAGGGGACGCTGGACAGCATGGGGCTGAAGATTCTCGATGAACGTCTGGCGGCGCTGAGTGGTATCCAGGCGGCCAGTGAACGTATTGCTTCCACGCCCTTGCCGTTCGCCTATACCTTGCTCGTGCATCGCACTGCCTATGTTTATTGCTATCTGCTGCCCTTTGCGCTGATTGGTGGCATGGGCTGGGCAACCCCGATACTGGCGGCGGCGGTGGCCTATACCTTCTTCGGTATCGATCGCCTGTCCGAACACCTGGAAACACCGTTCGGTCGCGCCCCCAATGACCTGCCCCTGGATGCGCTGTGTCGTATTCATGAAATTTCCGTGGCGGATGCCCTGGGTGAGGTTGCGCCTGCACCCTTGCCGGTAAAGAACTTCCAGCTTCAGTAAGCCCGGTGGGCTCGCCGTGTCGGCATCCCCTATCTGGGGGATGCCAGCCTTCCCGTGCCTCGCTATGTTGTTTCCCTAAGCCGGGTGTGCCGGTCAACAAAGGGGAAATGGCATGAAAAGATTGATGGGCTTTTCAATATTGTTTGTGGCGTTGCAAACCGCGCCGATGGTGGCGCTGGCCAATGAGGTCTGTGCAGGCCCGTTTACCCGCCCGGCCTACAGTGAGGTGCTGGGAGTGTTTGAATCTGATAATGCGCCCAAGCTGCGCTGTCCGCAGGGAACCACTCCCATTCAGGCGGGCACCGCAGCATACCCGAACTATCTGATGGGCTATATGAAGAGCGAGCCGCTGGGGAACGGCAAGGTTCGCAAAACGCTGGCATCCCTGGACTATGAATGCCTGTGTTCGTCCGGTCGTAAAACCGGGTCTGGTTCCTATTCTCAGTAGTGCCTTTATCCGCCAGCATGATGTTCTGGTTGCGTTCGATCAGGACATCGGCTGGTATCAAAGCGCAACAAAAAGCCTCCACGCTGTTGCGGTTTCTGCATGGCGGCTAACCGAGAAAAGCAGTGCAATGCATAAGGGCGAGGATTGTTGATCCCGTAACAAAGACAATAGGGAAGGGAATCGTGATGGGTAAATTAGTCGGCATTTTTATCGCCATGTTGTTCGCCAGCGTGGCCAGTGCCAACGGCGCATTGGCCATCGATAGCAATCAGGGTGACCAGTATGGCTTCAGCTATAACCATGGCAGCATGCAGCAGGCCCAGTCCCGGGCGCTGAGCGAATGTGGTTACGGGTGCCGGGTGGTGCAGACGTTTTCCCGAGGCTGTGCTGCCTATGCGGCGGATCAGGCATCGGGTAGCTCTGCGTATGGCTGGGGCACGGCCTCCAGCGGTGGCCAGGCCCAGAACACAGCGCTGCAATATTGCGTGCGTCAGGGTGGCCAGCGCTGCATGGTTCGGGCCTGGGGCTGTAACGGAAACTAGTGCTTTCAGGTGTACAGGGCTGCAACGGCCCTGTTTCTTTGTCGGCTTTGCTTGAAGCGGATGATAGCCATAAGGCCATGACCAGCCAATAATCCTGCTGCCAGCAATAGCCAGAGCACATTGAGGAGCGCGTTGCCCGGGTTGTCGCGGTGACGGGTCAGGTCCAGGCTCAGCAAGGCTGTCTCCCCATCAACCCGATAATCGGTCACCATGCCCCGGAGCTTGAAGGGTTGTCCGGCGGCGTTGTCGATCATGGCTGTCATCGCGTCAATGCTTGCCTGATAGGGCGAGGTGGTGTCGTCGGGCGTCAGGGTGTCGGGCACAGGGCCTTGCACCAGCCGGATCTGCACGCCGCCTTGCTGGCTGTTGGTAATGTCCCGGGCAATGTTGACGCCGCGTTCCATATCCAGCTCGTTGGCCAGCTGATTCAACCGCTGACGCAGGGCTTTGACGTGGGCTTCGCTGGTGATGGCGGTTACCGGGTCATCACTGCCTGCCTGCGTTTGTACGGCGTTTCTCAGTGAGGTCCATGTTTCCGGCTGGTGGTCAAGTGTGAAGATCAGTCGGGACAGCATGTGCAGGTGAATGCGCTCGCACTGGCTTTCGGCACTGCTGCTGGCGCCGCTTTGGCTGCAGGCCGAATCCAGCGTGTCGATAAGCTCAGGCAGGTGCCTGAGCATGACCGGTTTGCCATTGCGGTAGGTGTCCCAGCCTTGCATCGTTGCCATCAAACTGAGGTAACTATCAGTGCGGGTTTGCAGCAGTGTCCGGTCACGCAGCTGGCGGATGATCTGCGGCTCTTCCAGGTGCTGTGACTGGGGTACGCTGCTGCCCCAGTGGATGCGTCTGCAGTCGAAGGTCGGGCGGTAGCCGTCTGAGATCAACGCGCATTGACCGCGCCCCTCGATACTCACCGGTGCGCCGATGGCGGGGGGCTGCTGGCGCACGGCGTTGGGGCTTTGCAGGGTGCTTTCCTGTGCGCCGCTGAGCAGCTGGCCGGTAAAGAGAAGATCGCGGGACAGTTCGGTGAGGCTGGCAAGCGGGAACAGCAAGGCGATGGCACCCACCAGAGCCAGGGTCAGGTGGCGCCCCCAGTACACAGGAGGGAAACGGCGAACTTCTTCGTCCAGTGACATTCGGTTGCCGTAACTGACGACACTGTAATCATCGACGCGTACGGCCATTTCCTGGTTCTGGCCGTCCTCATACTCGATGAAGGGGCGCCAGTGCTCGGGCAACACAAAGCCGATGCTTTCGTTGAGCGTGACGGAGATCTGTACGTTGTTCTGTTCATCCACGGCCACCGGAGTCAGGCAAATCTGCCCGGAGACCTGATTCACTTTTTGCGGCTTGTCTGGCGATGGTTTACGGAAAAACCGGAACAGGGCGATGGCAACGAACAGCAGGCCGGTGGCCAGAAAGATTGATCCGATGAGTGAGCTGTCGACCGCGGTGGTAATGCCCAGGCAGACAAAAGCCAGTATCCACAGAAAGGCGGGCAGCATGGCAAGGCCGCGCCCGCGCCGGGATTTGATTTCCGCGTCGGTTTCATCGCGTTGTTCGCGAATGCGCAGAGTGCCTGCAGAGTCGTTTTCGCGGGTTTGCTCGTCTTCTTCAACCACGCGGGCCAGCTCACCGTGGTCGCCGCTTTCCCATTGTTGCTGTTTCTGCTCGCGGCGCTGGTTACGTTCTTCGCCGCCGGCCAGGGTGAAATCATCATTGAGTGCAACGACGATGGCTTTTTTCTCGGCAAGCACGACCAGGGCATCGTTGTGCTCGCGGAGAAAATACTCGGCGTCATAAGGCAGCAAGACTTCCACGCCGCCGATGGTGTCATGCCAGACGGTATTGCCATTGGTGGTCAGCCCGTGGCGCAGGTAGGGGCCACTGAGGGCAAAAACCGCATTGCCGGTGAGTGTGCCCAGGGTCTTTTTCTCGGCCTCGGCGATGATCGTATCCACAAGGCGCAGCTCGGTCGGGTCCAGGTTGCGTTGGGGCGTGCCTTCCTGGCGGAAGGTCGTGAGACTTTTCAGTGAGGATTTCTTGCGGCCCTGATAGACAATTACGCTGTAGAGCGTGGAACCGAGCAGAAAGAGAATGAGCAGAATTTTCAGTATGGCAAGCGCTTCCATGGCAACCCCGTCCTGTGTGAAAAACGGGGAGAGTACGGATTGCCGTAGGGGCTGGCACCCGTTGCCGCTGAAAATTGGCCTGGCCTGTGAACAAGGTCACAGGCCAGGAAAGGACTTAATCGATCACGGTGAAGGTCATGCCGGCGTTTTCCTGCAACCGTTTCAGTAACGGCTCGCCGAGCAGCGAGGCGGTGGTCCAGAAGCCGCCGGGGGCATCTTCCACCACATCCTGTGCCAAACAGGCGGCGGCCTGACCCAGCAACTTAGCGGTGGAGCCGTAGCCGGGGTCGGCATCACCGGTGACTTTCACTTTCAGGGTCTCCTGATTGTCGGTGTGGCCGACAAAGCGGATGTCGTAGAAGCCGGCTTTCTGCGCTTCCGGGCTGGGGCCTTCACCGGGCTGTGGCACCACGAATTTGTTCAGCGCCCAACGGGTGGGCTTGACCGCCGCAGCGGCAAAGAACAGCCCGGTGCCGGCACCGATCCCCAGTGCTTTCATGCGCCCGCCCATACCATCACCGGTGAGCATGGCTTCGTTATAGGTGAAGTGGTCGGTGTAGGCCTGGCCGGTTAAGGCGTTGGAGCGATGGACTACGCGGCTGTTGATGGCATCCATCACAAAGGGGCCGACCCAGGCGTTGAAGTCGTCATCGTAACTGGCAAGGCCAATGCTGGTCTGGCGGCTCTTGAAGCCGTGATCCGGTGGGCAAAGCAGGTAAGGGTTGGCGAGTTTCTTGCGCAATGCCGGGTCTTTGCCGGCTTCTTCCGCAATATTCATCATGCTGGCGACAGTGCCACCGGAAACGCCACCCTTGGCCACTTTGACGCGCATGCGCACGGTGCTGGCGGGTGCGTTGAAGCGTGCCTGGACTTGCTGCTGGAGAAAGTAGACGCCCATGTCGGAGGGAATGGAGTCAAAGCCGCAGCAATGCACGATGCGGGCGCCGTTCTTCTTGGCGGTGGCTTCGTATTGCTCAAGCATGTCGGCAATCCACTGGGCTTCACCGGTGAGATCACAGTAATCCGTGCCGCTGTTAACGCAGGCCTTGATCATCGGTTCGCCGTACAGTGCGTAAGGCCCCACCGTTGAAACCACCACGCGGGTCTGGGCGCACAGGGCGTCCAGGCTGTCGGCGTCGTTGGCATTGGCAGTGATCAGGGGCAGGGTGCTGGCGGCATCGCCCAGTGAGGCCTTTACCTGCTCCAGTTTATCCTGGGAGCGCCCGGCGGCGGCCCACTTCAATTCACCGTCAGTCCCGTAGGTGTCAAAGAGGTATTGGCAGAGAATCTGGCCAACGAAACTGGTGGCACCGAAGACCACCACATCAAATTGTGAATCGCTCATGGAGACTCCTTGAAGAATCAGCGAAATGGATCAGCGCAATGGAAAGTCTGACTGTGTCCGTATCCTAAGCTATCGGGGGGCGAATACGTAACCGGTGAGAGTGGTCGTGTGCAGGGTTTAATCGCGACATTGAGTAATGGGGCGATTCCAGCCCTGATCACCGCTAGGCGAGGCATATCCTTGAAATAGGCACGGCAATAGCCACCGCCACTCAGGCTATGTGTTCTACCTCAGGCATCCGGAGCCGAGCGTTTGGCAAAGTGCGGAGCGTATTCGCGATAAGCCAAAAAAAGCCCTCCGGCTACAGGGGGGGAGTTGCCGGAGGGAGTCCTTCAGTGTTGCTTGAGGACGAAATCGATCTTTTCCCGCACGGCACAGTCCGGGCAGGGCCAGTCATCAGGGATCTGTAACCAGCGGGTGCCAGCCGGGAACCCTTCTTTTTCATCGCCATGGCGTTCGTCATAGGTGTAGCCACAGTTGGGGCATTGAAACTGGTGAGTGGTTTCTATTTCTTGTTCCGCTTGCCGTGCCGCTTCAATGTCGCTCTGTTGGACGTCCGGTTCAGAATCCGCGCTACGATAACTCACCACCGGGCGTTGCCATTTTTCCAGTAGCGCCTCGCGCTTTGATGGCTGCAAGTTGGCCTGTGTCAGGTCGCCCTTGTAATGCTCAACCACCAATGGATCCATCTTCTGGTACCAGACAAAAGGCAGATAAGCGGGGATCAACATTGAGGCATAGCCCGAGGGGAGTTGTGGGCTGTCATCGAAATGGCGAAGAGCCTGAAAGCGCCGGGTTGGATTGGCGTGGTGATCGGAATGACGCTGCAGCTGATACAGAAAAAGGTTGGTGACGATATGATTGCTGTTCCAGGAATGTTTGGGCTCGCAACGTTCATAGCGACCATCGGTTTTTTTCTGACGGCATAGCCCGTAGTGCTCCATGTAGTTGATGACCTCTAGTAGGGAGGCGCCATAAAAGGCTTGTGCAAGAAGAAACGGTAATACGATCCAGCCTAGCCAGATGGTTAGTAGTCCGAACAACACGACAGTCATTAGCCAGGCTTGTAGATTTTCATTCTTCAAAGACCAGAGCGGTTGCTCACAACGCTGCAATCTCTGCTCTTCAATCTGCCAGGCCGACTTCACGCTACCAATCATGGTGCGCGGCAGAAATGCCCAGAAGGATTCCCCCATCCGTGAACTGGCAGGGTCATCAGGCGTGGCCACGTTTTTATGGTGGCCTTTATTGTGTTCGACAAAGAAGTGCCCATAGGCCACCGGGGCTAGAGTGATCTTGGCAAGCCAGCGCTCGGTACGGGTTTTCTTGTGTCCTAATTCGTGGGCAGTATTGATGGCAATGCCGTTGACGGCGCCAACACTGAAAACGAGCCCCAGTAAGCCCCACAGAGGAACATCACCACTGGCTACCAGCCAAGCGCCCAGTATGGTTGCCAGGTATTGGCTAGGGATATAGGCATAGACGATAAACCGGTAATAGGTGTCGTTTTCCAGCTGGGGGACAGCGGATTCCGGAGGGTTGCTGGTGTCTGCGCCTACTACCCAGTCAGCAAAGGGGATTAGGCCGTATACGAGAAAAGGGCCGCCCCAAAGTAACCCTGGCCAAGGCCAGATAAATAAATAAATGAGAAGAAACGAAACAGCTAGCACGGGAATCGCCGGGCTGAGTAACCAGAGGTAACGTTTGCCGTCGTGCCAGTCA
>Ga0209503_10001757_pt1 | contig 10910 bp, 12 predicted proteins | sample SouAtlMetagenome_2_FD_187448 | JGI IMG/M metagenome (GOLD analysis project Ga0209503, IMG submission 187448) | Marine eukaryotic phytoplankton communities from Atlantic Ocean - South Atlantic ANT15 Metagenome (SPAdes) (version 2) | ecosystem: Environmental > Aquatic > Marine > Oceanic | place...
GTTTTGCCAGTTAATTCAAGAGCCAAGGGAGCTAATTTTGAAAGAGAAATCGGTAATTTGTTGGTTCAAGACCTTGATTTAAAAAATCCTGTCAAAAGAATACTAGAACAAACCAGAACAAAAGAATTGCCTGATTTAAGGCTTGGAAGATGGTGTATTGAGTGTAAAAGGTATGGTGATGGTGGCGAGCCTCCTAAAGATTGGTGGGAGCAAGTTTTAAGATCGTGTGCTCAAGAGGACGCTTTGATGCCCGCATTAGTTTATAAATTTAATAGAAGGCCAATTAAAGTAAGAATTCTTGCAGCATCAATCAATCAAGATATTACAGATAAAATGATAACTGTTGATTTGCTTTGGGAGGATTTTATAAAAATTATCCAAGAGTTATTTCAAAAGGATATTTTAATTCATGAAGAAAGATTTCAAGTGTAAAGATTTTCAGGTAGTTATTTTTTGCGAAGACACTGATTTTCAAGGAATTGTTTATCATGCAAATTATTTAAAGTATTTTGAAAGAGCAAGGACTCAATTTCTTATCGATCAAGGCATATCTCAGCTTGAATTAGAAAATTCTAAACTTGCATTTGTTGTGAGGGATATAAATTTAAGATATATAGTTCCTGCTAGACTCGAAGATAGTCTTTTAGTAAAAACATCAATTCGCTTTGTTTCAAAGGCGAGACTGATATTTGCTCAAAATATAATTAATGTAAAAAGTGATACTATTATATGTCGTGGAGAGGTTGAGGTTTGTTTTTTAGATTTGAATAAAAATAAACCAAAACAATTCCCAGATAAATTGTTAACAATTTTTAATGGTTAAATAAAATGAATGACATCTCGGCAATTAATTTATTTCTTGAAGCTGGTTTAGTGGTAAAGAGTGTAATGGTAATTCTATTGTTAATATCAATTATTTCATGGATTATTATTTTTGAGAGATACCTTTTATACAGAAAAATAAAAAACTTAAATGTTGAATTTGAAAATCAATTTTGGTCCGGCGCTGATCTGAATATCTTATTTGAAGAGGTTAACAACAATCAAATTAACCTCTCAGGCTCATCGAGTGTTTTTAGAAATGCTTTTAAAGAATTTAATAGATTAAAATCTGACAATAATGTTACAGAGCTAGATCTTGAGGGTATCAATAGATCTATGCGAGTTGCTATTGCTAGAGATGAGGAGGAGATGCTTAAACATTTACCCTTTCTAGCAAATGCTGGATCAGTAAGCCCTTATATAGGTTTATTTGGAACTGTATGGGGAATTATGACATCGTTTCAGGGTTTATCTGATGCAACCCAGGCAACAATCAATGCAGTAGCTCCTGGTATTTCAGAAGCACTTATAGCTACAGCTATGGGTCTTTTTGCTGCAATACCTGCTGTTGTTGCATTTAATAGATTTACATCACAATCAGACTCGATTTCTCAATCGACAACAATATTTGCTGAAGAGTTAGCCAGTATTTTTTATAGACAGGTCTTAAAAAATAAGAAATGATTTATCGACTTGCGAAAAGAAAAAAATTGCATGCCGAAATAAACGTGGTCCCATATATTGATGTCATGTTGGTACTTTTGATTATTTTTATGGTTTTATCACCGTTATTGATCCAGGGAATAGAGGTAAATTTACCTCAAACTGATACAACTAAGATGTCAGTACAAAATGAACCTCTTGTAATATCAATAGATTCAAAAGGTAATTATTATCTTAATCTGGGTGAAGAAACACTAGCAATTCCTTTAGATGAATTAAAACGAAAAGCTGGAGTGATATATAAAGCAAATCCGGAGATTGAAGTTGTTTTTCAAAGTGATAAAGCTGTTAGTTTTAATAGTGTTGCAAAAGCAATGGCTGCTGTTCAGAGTGTTGGAATTTCAAAAATAGGCATAGTGACTACTGGATATGCAGAGTAGGTCTGACTATATCCAAGCATCTTTTTTATCATTTTTGATTCATGCAATTCTTTTCTTATATTTAGTTGGATTTTTTTATACTGATAAACAGATAAGGCCTATATTAAGCAAGGCTGTAAATGTAAGCATTATTGTAAACGAGGTCCAGCAAAATAAGATTACTTCTGAAATACCAAACCCTTCAAAAAAAACAGAGTCTGTAAAAATTAATGATTCAAATAATATTATGGTTGAATCACTCCAAATTAATGAGCAGGGTTCAATTAGTAATCTGCAAAATTTAATTAAACAAGAAACAGATTTAACAAAAATTGATCAGTTAGAGTCTGATATTGCTAGGTTTAGCTCTATCATGATAAAACTTATCGAAGATGCTTGGATAAAGCCTAAGAATATTCAAGAAGGTTTAGTTTGTGATATTAAAATTAAGACAAACGCACAAGGAAGAGTAATAAATATTATTCTTACAAAAAGTAGCGGAAATATTCGCTTTGATAACTCTGCTCTTCAGGCAGTCAAAAGAGTAGAAACTTTTTCATTTTATAGAGAAATAAGTAGAGATATTTATGAAGATTATTTTAAGAATATTACAATAAGTTTCAATCCAACATCATGAAAAAACTACTTATTTTATTTCTAATACCAAATTTAATATTTGCTGAATTACTATTAGAAATCACTAAAGGATCAGACAATCCATATAGGATTGCAATAATCCCTTTTGCAAGTGATTCTAATGTCTCAAACACAATTATAGATATCATTAAAGATGACTTACTGCGTTCAGGAGAGTTTTACGTATTAGATGAAAATATGCTTCTTTCTAATCCTCAAAGTTCTAATGATATTAAGCCAGATGAATGGAAGCTCTTAAATATTGATTTTATAGTATTAGGAAAAATTACAGATGAAGATGCTTCCAGCGTCAAAGCTACTTATGAGATTTATGATGTAAATAGGAGCACCAAAATAAGAGCCTCGACTGTTTTTGGAATTCCTGGCAAGTTAAGGCAACTTTCTCACTACATAAGCGATGGAATTTACGAAAGCATCACAGGAATGAAAGGTATTTCAACTACTAAGATTCTCTATGTTAATGAAATTTTGAGTAATAAAGATACAAAATATATTCTATATGTTGCTGATGCTGATGGCTCTAATGAGCAAGAGCTACTTAAAAGCTCTGAACCAATTATTTCACCTGCATGGTCTCCAGATTCCAAAAAAGTTGCATATGTATCTTTTGAAACAGGAATGGCAAAAGTTTTCATTCAAGATATCTCAACTGGAAACAGAGAAATGGTTTTAAAAAATGATTATCAAATTAGTTCTCCTGCATGGTCTCCTGATGGAAAATATCTTTCTTTGACATTATTTCAAGATGGTAATGCTGAAATATATATCTTAAATTTGATAACTAAAAATTTAACTAGACTCACTAAACATTACTCAATAGATACTGAATCAAGCTGGTCTCCAAAGGGAACAAAAATAATGTTTACCTCAGGCAGGTCTGGCTCACCTCAACTGTATGAAATTGATCTTACAAAATTTAATACAAAGCCTGACAGAATTACATTTGAGGGAAATTACAATGCTAAAGGTTCATATCTTCCAAATAACGAAGGAATTATCTTTGTGCATAGATCAAGAGATGAGTTTCAGATAGCTTTAAAGTATTTTAATGAAAATTTTATAAGACCATTAACCGAATCAAAGTTAGATGAATCACCTAGTGTTTCTCCTAATGGGAATGTGATAATCTATGCAATAACTGATGAAAAATCTGGGATGATAGCTGGGGTAACGCTTAGTGGAGCAACTTTTGTACTTCCCTCAACTTATGGAAAAGTAAGAGAGCCTGCATGGTCAGGATTTTTAAGATAAATTAGGAGACACAAAATATGAAAAGTAATAAAAAATTATTAATATCTTTTTCTTTAGTAGGACTATTCTTGGCATCTTGCAGTAGTGTTCAAGTAACAGAAGAGGCTGTTTATGAAGATTCTATTCAAAGCATAGAAGTTACTTCTAACAGAACAACAGAATCAGTTCCATCTGAATCAAGAGCAGTTGTTGCAAATGCAACAGTATATTTTGAATTTGATAAATATAATCTTTCTACAAGATCCATTCAAACTCTTCAAAGTATTTCTGATTTAATGTTAGAGAATACCGCAATAGATATTACGTTAGCTGGTCATGCAGACGAAAGAGGTACTAGAGAATATAATCTAGCTCTAGGGCAAAGAAGAGCCGAGAGTGTTGCAGACTATCTTGTTCTCAAAGGTATTTCTAGATCAAGATTAACAATAAAGAGTTACGGAGAGGAGATGCCAGCTGTCTCTGGATCTAATGAAAGATCATGGGGTAGAAATAGAAGGGTAGAAATTAATTAACTCAAATAATGCTTAGGATCAGCTTTAATCAATATTTATCGTTAATTCTATCAGTTATATTTCCTATATTTCTTATAGCTCAAGATAGATCAACTGAATCAGATATTCTTTTTCTTAAGATTCAAGAATTAGAAATGGAAATGGCAAATCTTAGAAATGAACTTGAAGCTCAAGACTACCTTATTCAAAAATTGATAAAAGAATCTGTGCAAGATGAGCAATTAGAATCTAAAGAAAGTGAAGTATTTGATTCAAGTATAGCTGATGAAGTATACAGATTTGATGGTATTAATGATTCTAAGAGTATCGAAGAGATTTATGACGAAGCCATAAAATCTCTAGCAAACGAAGATTATGTAGCTGCAAAAAAATTATTTTCATTTTTAATAGATAATTTTACTGATCCAGAAAAGCTGCCTTTATCATTATTTTGGCTTGGAGAGATTGAATTTTCTGAATTTAATTATGATAAGAGTAAAGATCACTATATTGAATTAATCTCATCCTATGAAAATCACTGGAGAGTTCCTTTAGCACATAAGAAAATAGGTGATATTTTTTTAAAAAAAGGCGATATCAAGATGGCAAAAGAGAAATATCAATATGTAATAAGAGAATTTCCTAACAATCCCGCATCATCTATGTCTTTGCAAAGTATAGAAGATATGGAATAATCACCATTTTTTATAAGATGTTAAATCTAGGGTCGCTAGCTCAGTTGGTAGAGCAGTTGGCTTTTAACCAATTGGTCACAGGTTCGAATCCTGTGCGACCCACCATTTTTAACTCTAATAATTTGTATTATCAATATATAGTATTTTTTAAGAAACTATTAATATGGTAAGTATCTTAAATAAGCTTAATCAAACTTTTACTAAACAGTCACTACTTGCGAGTATTTTCTTCTTTTTTGTTTTATCTTCTTGGTACGTATTAAGGCCAGTAAGGAACGAGATGGCAGTAGCAAATGTAGATAATTTACCTTTATTGTTAGCAATAGGGGCTATTGCAATGCTTCTAGTGAACCCAATTTATTCTTGGGCAGCTTCTAAAACAAATTTAAGAAAATTACTTACATACTGTTACTTATTTTTTATTTCTAATCTACTTTTATTTTTATTTGCATGGAGAATATTAGACTTACAGGGAGTTGTTTGGTTAGGTCGTACTTTTTACATTTGGTGTAATATTTATTCTTTTTTTGTTGTCTCTATTTTTTGGGTTGTAATTATTAATGTATTCAGATCATCCAAGACAAGAAATTTTTATGGTGTGATTATGGCTGGTGGATCTGTAGGAGCATTTGTTGGTTCAGAGATCTCAAAACAATTTTCTAGTTCTTTTAATAATTATGGACTTGAATTTTTTAGTATTTCCGCAATGATCTTGCTATTTTTTGGTCTATGCACAGGTTTATTACTGATCTACTCAACACAATCAAAAAATAATGGACAATCTGTTGAACCACTTGGTGGAGCAAGTCTTGATGGTATTAGAAATGTTTTATCACAAAAAGATATTAGATCTATTGCTATATATGTATGGCTTTTTACTGGCTTGATGACAATTCACTGGATGACTGCCATATCTATAATCGATGCTTGGTCAAGTGACTCTGTTCAAAGGATTGCTCTATTTAGTCAAATAGAGCAGATTGTTACAATCTTAACTCTGCCCACCCAACTCTTATTAACGTCAATAATAATTAACTTTTTAGGAGTAAAAAGAATATTATTTTTATATGGCATAGCATTTTTTATTATTTACATAAGCTATGCAATTTCACCAACAATTTCTATAGTGATTTTTGCAACTGTCTTCTTAAGGCTATTTGAATATGCTATAAATAAACCAACAAGAGAAATTGTATTTAGTCATTTAAATCAAAATGATAGATATAAGTCATCTGTGTTTATCGATACTTTTTTTACAAGATTAGGCGACTTATCAGGAAGTTTATTTATAACATTTGGTCAATTTGTGGGTATAGGTTTTTCTATTATTCCAATATTAGCAATACCAATAACAGGAATTTTTTCTTACTTTGGTATCAGAATTGCAAAGGAAAGAGATATTTATTGACCTCTAGAGCCCTGTATTTTTTTTCGAGTGGCATTAATTTTGGTCATTATTGATTCAGATATTTGAAAATTATTTTCAGTAAGCTTTAAAGCAAATTGAAGTTGATTAAGCGCATCATCATATTGCCCCAATAATAAGAAATACTCAGCTCGACTTCTATGATAGCCAATAACATTTTTGCTATCTCTTTGAATTTCAGAAAGATAAAGCCATAAATAAGGATCACTATTTCTTCTAAGAAGCTGATCTCTTATTAGTTCCTCTGCAGCAAAAAGTTCTTTTTTATAAGAAAGAATTTTTGCCTTTAGAACTGATAATGGAAAATTTTTTGGTGATATTATTAATGCATCATTTACAATTTTTAAAGCTTTTTCAGCTTTGCCATCATCTAACAAAATTTCAGCTTTGGTATTCTGAAGTATTAAGTTTTTGGGATATTCATTTGCTAGATTATTGATTATTTCTAGGCTTTTTAAGTTCTGATTACCCATTTTATAAGCTATTGCCAAAGCATATCTGTTTTGATTTGAAGGATCACTTCGTATAAGACCTTCCATTTTTCTAATGGCATTTAAAGGTATTTCCTCATATTTCATGTGAAGCCTTCCTTTAATAAATTGATAATCGAGTGAATCTTTTTTACTATTTTTTGATTCAATTTGATCAGCAGCATTAAAAGCATCAGCAACTCTAGAGGAAGAGATGGGATGAGTTAATAAGAATTCAGGAATATTATCCCCAGCCAGTCTTCTAATTTTAGCCATTTGCTCAAACATTTCTCCCATACTGCTGGGATCGTACTGAGCATTGATCAAATTATTAAAACCCACTCTATCAGCCTCTCTTTCAAAAAGTCTGCTATATCTAAGACTCTGTTGTTGAATGAATGCTGGTCCAGACATGAAAGCTCTAGGATCATTTGTTGCCACAGCAGCAGCCATAGCAGAAACCATTATTAAAACAGACGCTAAATTATTGTCTTGTGAATAAAGAACATTTCTAGCAAAGTGTCTTTGACTTAAGTGTGCCAGTTCATGAGCAAGAACTGATGCAAATTGACCTTCATTTTCAGCATACAAGAATAAACCACCATTAATACCTATTACTCCGCCAGGAGCAGCGAATGCATTTAATGATTTATCATCAATAAGTAATATATTAAAGTTCCTATCTTCAACTTGACTGTACTCTGAAAGTCTATAAATGAGCAATTCTGAATATTCTTGAATTAAGGGATCAGCTATTAATGGCGCCTGACTGTATACTTGCTTTAAAAATTCATTACCTATTATCCTTTCCTGCTCCGAAGATACAGCTCCTGAGACTCTATCACCCAACTCGGGTAAGGATAAATCCATTGCCGGATTGGCAAATAAATTAATTGATATTGATAAATATAAGATATAAAAAAAGTTTTTCATTTCACAAATTTTTAAACTAATAATATTTGACTAACTAACAAAACTAACACATTAAGAGTATATTAGATTAATATGACCACAGAATTAGTTAATTATATATTTATTATCAGACAAAATTTTTTTTTAATGGTTTTATTTATTCTTAAAAAGAGTGAGGTATCAAGTTGCAAATGAGTGATTTATTACTGACAAATGCACTATGGTTTATTGCTTTAGGCTTATTCGCAGGAATGGGGTATTTTTTCTTTTCGCAATCCGTAAAAAAGCTTTTTGTTAATGAAGAAACAATAGTTTTTTCATTAATCTTAGTACTTGCACTGGTAGCTTTGTCTTTATTTGGAAGCATTTTATCTCCATTCTTGATTAGCGTTATAGTTGCTTACTTATTGGTTGGTTTGCAGGCAAGATTAGAAGGATATGGACTAAAAACCAAGACAGCTTTAATCACTACATATTTATTCTTTTTAGTTGCCACTACTGCTTTATTAGTTTACCTAGTCCCGCTTATATACGAACAATTGCAAGCTCTTGTTTTAGAATCACCAAGGCTTGTAAATGAGCTAATTATTTTTATCCAGGCTGTGCCAAGCAATTATCCTGATCTTATTTCACCAGAACAAATTGCATCATTTTTTGAGAATATCTCGGCTGAAATTACAGGATTTACTCAAAATTTAGTTAAAACATCAATTACAGGGATTCAGGGGACTATAACTCTTGTAATGTATCTTATTCTTTTCCCAGTGCTTGTTTATTTCTTTCTTTTTGATAGAAAAAATATTATTAACGGTTTAATGGAGATGATACCTGGAGAGAGGCAGATACTTTCAAATGTATGGTCTGAAATGGATAATCAGCTAAGTAATTATGTTAGAGGAAAATCAATTGAAATTTTAGTTGTTGGGATAGCATCGGCAATCATATTTGCTTCATTAGGGTTAAATTATACGGCTTTGCTTTCTGTTTTAGTTGGCGTGTCTGTCCTAATCCCATATGTTGGCGCTTTCTTAGTTACTATTCCGGTTTTAGTGGTGGGATTAATACAGTTTGGATTAACTGCAGACTTTTATATCCTAACCGGCCTTTATTTATTACTTCAGGCTTTAGATGGAAATTTGTTAGTACCCTTAATATTTTCTGATGCAGTAAAATTACATCCTGTTGTAATTATATTAGCTGTTTTTGTTTTCGGAAGCATGTTCGGTTTTTGGGGAGTATTTTTGGCAATACCAATAGCAACTTTTATTAAAGCTATATGGAATGCTTGGCCATCTCAAGCTTAGTTAAGAGACTTTATTTCCTCTAAAACTTCAGCAACGTGACCCTTAACCTTAACTGCTCGCCATTCTCTAACGACTTTTCCATCTTTGTTGATGATAAATGTACTTCTATCAACACCGATATACTCTCTACCATACATAGACTTTAACTTCATTACATCAAATGCTTTACATACCTTTTCATCAGGATCAGAAAGTAGTTCAAATGGAAAATCTTGTTTCATTTTAAAATTTTCATGAGATTTTATAGAATCTCTTGAAACGCCAATAATTTCGGTATCATGTTTCTGAAATTCTGAATACGAATCTCTGAATTCCTGGCCTTCAGTTGTGCAACCTGGAGTACTATCTTTTGGATAAAAATATATAACAAGATTCTTGCCCTTAAAGTCTTCAGATGAAATGGTTTTATTGTTTGTACAATCTGCTTTAAATTTTGGTGATTTTTTACCAACTAATTTTTTTGTCATTTTCTTTCCTTAATAGATATTGTGAAATGGTGTATAGTCATATTCTTTACTGAAATAAATATTCATGCAAGCTCTTAAAGGAAGTTTAGTAGCTCTGGTTACACCGTTAAATGCAAATGATAATGTAGATTTTGCTGCTTTAAAAGATTTAGTGACATGGCATATTGATCAGGGTACGCATGGAATTGTTTCAGTAGGAACAACTGGAGAAGCTCCAACTTTAAGTGTTATTGAGCACATTGAAGTAATATCAAAGACGGTTGAATATGCTAATGGAAAAATTCCTATAATTGCGGGAACAGGAGGCAATTCCACACGAGATTCTATAGCTTTAACTAAACAAGCTAAAGAAGTTGGTGCTGATTTCTCGCTGCTTGTTACACCTTATTATAATAAGCCTACTCAACAAGGTTTGATTACGCATTATTCAACAATAGCTGATTCAGTGGATATACCTCAGATTATCTATAACGTTCCCACTAGAACGGGCTGCGATATTTTGCCTAAAACTGTAAAAACTCTTGCTAGGCATCAAAATATTGTTGGTATAAAAGAAGCTCTTGATGACATGCAAAGAATTCAAGATTTGATAGATATAAAGAGTGAATTGAAAAATAAAAAAAATTTCTATGTTTATTCGGGTGATGATCCTACATTTCTTAATTCTATGAAGCTTGGATCAGATGGTGTCATCTCTGTTGTAGCTAACGCAATACCCAAACAAGTATCAGATATTTGTAACTTAGCAATAGAAAATAATTTTTCTGAGGCGCAACAGATAAATTTGATTTATGAAAAATTTTATAATTTATGCTTTATTGAATCTAACCCAATACCTATAAAGTGGATTTTATTCAAGTTGAAAAAAATACAAAATAATATTCGTCCACCATTAACTACTCTTAATGAAACTTTTCATCAACAGATCGTGTCAGAGATGGTAAAATTAAATTTATTATGAAAAATATAGTCACAATTCTTATTGCATTTAGTTTTATTACATCTTGTTCATATATTACTGGACCAGAGGGACTTTTTCCTGAAACAAAATATGATTTTATGGAAGAAGAAATTGCACCAAGTTTAAATATTCCCGAAGAGCTAGATAATATTGATAAAGAAAATCATTACCCAATAGCTTATCTTTTAAATAATAATATGACTAAAGATGTCCCAAGGCCTAGGCAGGTCTTTTCGTCAGGAGGCGCGTCAGAAGTTCAATTAAGAAGATTGGGTGAATTAATGTGGGTTTATGTTGAAACACTTCCTTCAACAGCTTGGCCAATCTCAAAAAATTATTGGGAAACTTCAGAATATAAGATCATTTCAACAG
>Ga0209503_10001758_pt1 | contig 10906 bp, 14 predicted proteins | sample SouAtlMetagenome_2_FD_187448 | JGI IMG/M metagenome (GOLD analysis project Ga0209503, IMG submission 187448) | Marine eukaryotic phytoplankton communities from Atlantic Ocean - South Atlantic ANT15 Metagenome (SPAdes) (version 2) | ecosystem: Environmental > Aquatic > Marine > Oceanic | place...
TACATATATATTTAATGGTATATTCAGAAAATGAAAAATAACAGGAAAATAACATTAAACCGATGCCCTGCAAAAACCATATAGCATGGATATATAATGGGGCTAAAATAAGATTATATACCATGGTTTTCGGATATTTTCAAATATTCAGTATGGATATATCATTAGATTTAGAATTTTAGTAATGGATTTTTGGAATTTCTGAGTTTCTGTATTTTAGGGACAAGGTAGAGTACAGAACACAAGGACATAAATATTTATGTGAATACACAAAATGGTAAAATGTTGTTCTAAGTGTAAAAAAACTAAGGGTGATGATCAGTTTAACTCTATTAACTTCCGTAGAAAAAATGCAGTGGTGAAAACTTGTTTACAATGTAGATTATATACTAATAAGTCAGATAAAAAGCGCACGAAACCTTATAACGACATATGGAATAAATGGAAGAAGAATCCATGTTGCGAGTGCGGTTTAATGTTTCCACATGTTATTGAAGCAGATCATTGTAAGAACAGAGGCAAAAAAATACACAATTGTGGTGATGTAAGGGCATTCTGGTGTAGAAAACCTATAAAACATTTTAAAATTGAATTACAAAAATGTATACCTTTATGTATCATGTGTCATAGAAAGAAGACACAAGAGGTGAACACTATTCGTAAGATGTTAGATGTTAGCAAAAAAAAACAAAAAAAGCAACAGATAAGAAGGGGGAAAGCATTTATATATTCACACAAAATAGGTAAAGAATGCGCATGGTGTGAGAGAAAATGCACAGTAAAGAATGCATGCGGGTTTGATTTTGATCATATTGACGAGAATAATAAACACAATAAGTTATCCAGCATGTGGTCATGTTCACGCAAAACCATTCTGGAAGAAATCAACAAATGTCAGTTATTATGCGCGATATGTCACAAATTGAAGTCCAAATATGGATATATCAAAGAGACGGTTCCACATCATTTAAAATTGCAGTATATAAGTGACGTCGAAGGTTTAGAAATGAGTGATATTACACACGACCGTTTTTTCTCACTACAAGATCAATGCATTTATGAACCACCTCAGAGAACACCAGAATGGTTTGCATTACGCGCACCTTTATCTGGTAGTAAATTAAGTAATTTCCTATTCTGTAAAGATGATGAGGAGCGTATTCAATGGTACGAAGAGGTATTTGAAGGTAGACCTAAAGAACCATTTAGCGATACAACTAAAGAATATATGAAATGGGGTCGTGAACATGAAGATGGAGCACTCGTAGAGTTCTTAAACAAGATGACAAATCTCATGGCATTTGAAGCACCTTGTCGTAAACACTCAACGTGCGATTGGTTGTCCGCAACACCTGATGGTCTATACCAGATATACGACGAGAACGCGGATGATTTAGTGATATTAGAGGAAGGTATTATCGAGATTAAGTGTCCAGCGAGAAGTAAAAAATGCAATAAGAAAGTGACATATTATTATGTCCCACAGATGTTTTTGGAAATGGCATGTACTGGGAAGAAGAAGGCAATGTTTGTCTCATGGGGACCCAAAATGTTACGTGCATGGAAAATAGAATGGAGTGATGAATTCTGGAGAATCTTATGCAATATGATGTGGAATTTTAAAGAGACGAAGAACGGTAGTGATTACGATTCATTTAAGTTGTGTCAATTTGAATTGAAGAGAGAGTGTCATAAAATTGTCGATAGTGCAGTGGCATTGTACCCCGGCAACGGATGGTCATTAGAATAATTTAAGTATATTAATTATTATATTTTATTTTATATTATGGCAGATGGTGAAGCAACCCCGGCACCCACTTTAAAAAGAGGACTACCAGCAATGTATTTAACAAAGGAACAGAAAAAATCAATACGTGCACGCCGTGCATTAGAAAAACTCAATACCCTGCGGAAAAGGAGTGAAGAGTATAAACAAAAAGAAAAAGAAAAGAAGATATCACAGAAGAAAACTGGATTGGGTAGATGGTTTGGAATATATGAAGAGGAAGAGGAGGAATTCATGGAAATGGTAAAAGGGTATAAACCAAATATCCGTGGTAGTATTATTAAAGATAAAACAGATACTCGACCTCGCTCAGAGAAAATTGAAACCACGCAGGGTGTTCAAAGACGATCCAGTGTAGATGTAGGTAATAGTAACTATAAGAGAGCAATAAAGAGAGAAAAAGAACAACGAATAAACAAAATTTATAAAGGTGCTGCTAAAATTATAGCGGGTAAAAATGATAAATCTATAAGGGGTAGATGGAATTATAATAGAAGGATAAATAAATATAATAAGAGACTTAAAGAAGCACAAAAAGATGGCAGACTGTTATCTAGAAGGTCGGGAAAGTCATTGTATAAATTAAAATTTTAAAGTATATTAAGTATTATATTCTTTATAAATGTTATTTAATAAGAGTGTACAATCCGCGGCTGCATCATACAGTAGGAATAGAAGATTTGATTACGAGGACGATTATGGAGATAATCGTGAATTCCCAATACTTCAATTTATGATTGGTGTAATATTAATCTTCATAGTCACAATTATATTATTAAATGCCTTATCATAGTAAGGAGTATATATATTATAAGTCAATTTATAAATCATGGGTGGTTCTGACGACGACGAAGAAACGGGACTTCTTAATACAAAAAGAACAAAATACTTTAATAAAGTAAAGGCGGATGAAGTAGAATCATTCATACGTTCCTCGTATTACATTTGTATCTTATTATTTATGTTACTAGGAATAGGTGTAGCTGGTACAATATTTGGAGGTGTGTACAAACATTCACCATTGACTGAAAATATATTAATTACAATAGCTGGACCTATCTATTTGGTGTTATTTTTAATATTATTATGTTGTGGTAGACAGACTATATTGAGAATAGCTTTAGTAGTATTAATAACCACATTTGTGGCATTTATGAGTGGATTTTTATGTGGAGCAAATTTAAAAATAGTAGCTCAAACTTTAAAGGATAGTTAATTATTTACGTTTACGTTTACGTTTATTATATTTTATAATCTCTATCATACATTTATCATATATTTCCATGGGATTGATGACAATAAAATTTGCCATTGTTCTTAAATCTTTCGCGGTAGCACCCGCCTGCATATCTAAATTCCGTTTACAATCTTTAGATAGTATAATACAACATGCTGCCTTCGTAGGTACCATATTTAAGAAGGACAGAATACGTTTGGTGTCTATAATATAAATTTCTGTTACACGTTTCTTTTTCTTATTGTATTTAACAAATAAAGTGACTGTACCTTGTCTTCCAATTTTTGTTTGTATTTCTGCATATCTTACCATATTGAACCACATGCTACTCTGACCCTTTTTTAATTCAATGTAAGACTCTCCATTGTATGCGTCATAGTATCTATCATCTACACATTCCCATGACAGTAGGGAACACATTTCCTTTTCATAATGACTCGATTTGATGACATACTCGCCGCACATCTTATGAATCACGTTTTGTAATTCCTTCTTTATTCTTTCCATTTACGTATAAAGTAACCCATATTTATACTACCTCAGAAAATATAACAGACTTAGAGGTACTTCAAATCTTCTACCGTTATGTCTCACTGGTTCTGTGATTGTAACTTTTGCTATCCATAATGTACGTGGTGTATTATTCATTGTACCATACCTTAACGCATCTATATTCGCTGTTAATAGTTCGTTATACATTTGAAATTGTACTATGTCACCTATCCGTGGTACCTTAGGTGGGTCCAAATTTCCAGAGTATAGTAATCCGGGTGGGGATTCTTGAGGTGGAACGGAATTGGTAAGTAATCTAAAATTGGTTCTAGATTCTCTCATTTATTACACTCATCAAATATATTTATATGAATGAAAATTTAATATTTTTCATATATTTATCTGTAAATATATCAATTTATTTTTGCATATATAAGATACGAAATATTCTATTACTCATGCAAGTTATCAATCGCTCAGGTCACGAAGAACTATTTGAAAAAAAGAAGGTACGTAATTTCATCCAACATGCTGTAAAGATGAACCCAGAATTATCCACTATAGACATATGTAAGCTCACTGAACAGGTAAATAAAGGTATGGGAGAAAAAATGAAAACCATGGATATTGCACCATATATAGCGGAAACAGCTAGTTCTTATTCCACACATTCCTACCATTATAGTCTATTGGCGGGGCGTGTTGAAGTTATGCATTTACATGCAAATACATTACCATCATTTACAGACTCTATGATGAAATTAAAACACCTATTAAAGCCGTCATTTGTAGAAAAAGTACAAGAATATAACTATGATATCCATATTGATCATAAAAAAGATTTTCAATACGATATCATAGGAATACGTACGCTCAAACGTTCTTACCTGTTACGTAATAGCGATGGTATTATAGAGAGACCACAGTATATGCTTATGCGTGTCGCTCTTTTTCTCAGTGATACACCACCACAAGCGATTGAATTATACCATATTTTATCCGATGGTTGGTACACACATGCAACACCAACATTATATAATGCGGGTCTCAAACAACATCAATTGGCATCATGCTTCTTAATGTCTATGAAGGAAGACTCTATAGACGGTATATACGATACACTAAAAGATGTCGCATTGATCAGTAAATCCGCGGGCGGTATAGGAATATCTGTCAGCAATATTCGTGCTAAAGGTACACCAATTAAAGGTACAAACGGTACTAGTAATGGGTTAGTCCCCATGTTAAAATGTTTTAATTCTACTGCACGTTACGTGGATCAGGGAGGCGGAAAGAGAAAAGGATCGTTCGCTATCTATATAGAACCATGGCATAAAGATATACAAGATGTATTGAAGCTAAAGTTAAATCACGGTGACGAAAACGAACGCGCGAGAGATTTATTTTATGGCTTATGGATACCAGATTTATTCATGAAACGGGTGGAGAACGATAGCCACTGGACTCTATTCTGTCCAACAGACACACCAGAGTTGCAGGATGCATATGGTGCTAAATTTGATAAATTGTATCATCAATATGAGAATAATATTATGTGTAATGGTACGAAAATTAAAGCACGTGAATTATGGTTTCAAATATGTACCACACAGATAGAGACTGGTACACCATACTTATTGTACAAGGATGCTTGTAACAAAAAGTCTAATCAGCAAAATTTGGGTACCATTCGTTCCTCCAATCTATGTTGCGAGATCATAGAGTATCATTCCGATAAAGAAACCGCTGTATGTACTTTAGCTAGTATTGCTCTGCCAAAATTTGTTACAGAACATGGATTCAATTTCGACAAATTAATTGAAGTGGCAGGGATTGTCACTGAAAATTTAAATAAAGTTATTGACAAATCGTCTTATCCAACGAAGGAAGCTCTCAATTCAAATATGCGAAACAGACCAATTGGTATAGGTGTTCAAGGGTTGAATGATGTTTTACAAATGTTGGGTCATCCATTTGATTCGAAAGAAGCAATAGAATTGAACCGCGATATATTTGAGACCATCTATTATGGAGCAGTGAAGAAAAGTATCGAGTTAGCAAAACGCGATGGTCCATATAGATCATTTGAAGGTTCTCCTACAAGTAAAGGTTTATTTCAATTTGATTTATGGGGCATAAAACCTAGTGGAAGATTCAGCTGGGATCTTCTCGCCATGGATATGATGAGAAACGGTATTCGCAATTCATTATTGACAGCACCCATGCCGACTGCTTCTAGTGCTCAAATTTTAGGTAATACTGAATCATTCGAACCTAGAACATCCAATATGTATGTTAGGCGTGTACTCAGTGGAGAGTATGTTATTATTAATAAATATTTACAGATGACTTGTGAAAAATTAGGCATGTGGAATAGCAAATTAATTAATAATATTATGCAAAATAAAGGATCAGTTCAAGATACCAATTTACCGGATGAGGTCAAAAAAGTTTTCAAAACTTCGTGGGAAATTTCCCAGAAAGATGCAATTAACATGGCAATAGCACGTGCACCATACATTGACCAATCACAGTCCTTAAATCTATATTTAGAATCTCCAACGGTCGATCAATTAACGAGTATGCACTTCTATGCATGGAAATCTGGTTTAAAAACAGGACAATATTATTTAAGGACTAAACCTAGAGCTAGCCCGGTTGCATTCACAGTAGAAATGGATTGTGAGTCTTGTTCAGCTTAGGGACAAGAAACGAGAGTCGGTACTCACATACAAGTAAACACAAAAAGTAAAATACATATAAAGATGATTCGTTCCCCGTTTTTACTATTCATACCTATTATTTATTCAACCTGTAATGACTACACGGTTCAGACCCAAAAAAGAAGATATAACAAGCACTACAAAAAGCAATATATCGAAAAAATCCGTCGTCGCGGACCACCTATGCACTATGACAGAAAAGACATGTACCATACCAGCAGACGTCGTTGATTATATAATGAAATTTATACCAAAATGTAGTACATGTGATACCTATGATTTTAGATTTAAACAAGGTTATCTATGCATAGAGTGTCAGGAGAAGAGATTATTAAGGTATTTAAAATATTAAGACCAGCACCGTGATGTGCATATGTGCATATGTGCATAATTTTATTTTATTTATATTTATATCTATACTCCTACGGGACAAGCTACACATACACCTACATACATACACACCTACACATATACAAACAAACAAACAAATATAAAACAAAAATGAATTATAAAGCAACAGTATTTACATTCAGTGAGTGTGTCGAATCAGACCAATCCGTACCCGCATATGGTACAAAAGGACCGGGATTAGAGTATGAAGATTTAAAAAAAATTAGAGATATGACTCATGGTACTATTTATAATTTGAGTGAAAATTATGAAAATGCACCTGATGCATATGTCTTACATGTACCTTGTACTAAGAAGAATAAAAAAAAGAAAATATTAGCAGATGAGTTATGGAAAGATGTTAATAAAATGGGTAAGGATGACATGGATACTCAAGCATGGTTTCGTGGAAAGTTATTGAACAAAAATGCGAGATGGAACTTTAATGTTGCGGATATTGAACAGAAAGGTGATATGAGTCAAAAAATTATGACTTTATATAAGTTTGATAGGTTCCCAGCGTTGGAGAGTATGAGAAATGTATTATCAGATATAGGAGAATTGACTGGTATTGAAAGAATGAAGAATTTATATGCAGAGGCGAATGTGTATCACAAAAAGGGGTGTGGAATTGGGTGGCATGGAGATAAAGAGAGAGGAATTGTGATTGGTTGGAACTTAGGTGAGTCCAGATATATTCATTGGAATATGTACCATCGTAGCAAACCTCAAGGTGAACCATTTAGAATTAAATTAAATCATGGGGATATGTATATGATGTGCAAAAAAGCGGGTGGGGAAGACTGGAAGAAGTCTTCTTTAAAGACCTATCGTCATATGGCAGGGGATGAAGTGTGGTGTAAGAAACAAGAGAGAATATTAAAAAGAAAATTGAGTAAAAAATAAATTATATTAATTTTATGGGATCCATCCTTCCCATATTTTTTCTTTAGGTACTATTTCACGTTCAGTGGTATCTAACCCAGTATCTTTTTCAGTAACTTCACCCCATACTGGTTTATTCTCAATATTTCGATGTCCCCATACTCTATATTGAGTATCCTTTTCTAGATTAGCCCATACTTTATATTGTGGACTATGTATTGTGTATTTAGGATAAGTAGAAAGTAATCTTCGAAACATTTATAAAGAGAGATACTATAATTTATACTAATTAATTACTTAATAACTTATACAATCTATTAGGAGTAACACCACTAGGATTTACATCCGATAACATACGACAATGTTGTAATGCACATACCATTAATTCAGAACAAAAATATTGCGGATATTCGCTGTTGCTTGTTCTTAGAGGGACGAAACACAATGTTGCACCTGTATAATCATATGGTTTTCCACATTGTGATAATAAAAAATTAGCTAAATTAATCTCATTGTCTGGACTCATTTGTACCGGTACTTCGGTAGCTACTGCCTCATCTAATACTCTGTAAAATGGATTATTATGCCTGTATTTGAGCAATCGATAAGATAACGTGTCACCCCATAAAATATAGAAACATATATGAAGATTTCCATCCTCTATATATTTTTCGTACCCTTCCTTTAATTTTGAATGACCATCTACCTGATCAAAAAATACTTTGGCTTCGTCCTCCGTCCATGTGAACACAAATTCCGAATGGCAATAATTTCCACCCGTTATCCACGCCACCACCTTATTGAACCAATTATCAAAAATACCAACCGGTCTCGCAAACACGGCATTTAACATTTGGTAAATAATATGTATATATTTATACTATTTTTATTAAAATGAGGCTTATTATATTATTTACTTTAATAAATATAGCCAATTCATACCCTGACTGGTTTTATGAATACAAAAAGCAACATAGAAAATTATACAGTATAGAAGAAGAAGCTAGAGCCTTTAATGTTTTAGAACCGAAATATCATTTCGCACAGAAACATGGATATGATTTATATCATCATTCCGATGTAAATAGGAGTACTTTACACAATCCATTTAAAAATTTTAAATGTAAAAATTGCCATAAAACACCTAAAGGTAGTCATCGTTTAGGATTACCATTAAACATGGACTGGCGTACCCATGGGGCAGTAACTTCTGTAAAAAGACAAGGTGCTTGTGGTGGATGTTTCGCGTTTGCAACTGCAGGTCAATTTGAGTATTGGTATTGGAAAAAGAAACATAAATTAATTGACTTTAGTATCCAACAGTGGATTGATTGTTCAAAACCAGAAAATTTTGGATGTGATGGAGGGTTAATGCATTATGTATTCCATAAAGCGATGCGATCACCAGCTGGTCCAGAAACATTTGATAAATACAGACATAAAGACGGTATATGTCTTAGACGTAATCGTAGACCATGGGTTAAAGTTAAATCATATGTAGTACAGTCGGATGAACAACATATTGATGTAGAAAGACATCTAGCGCACAATATTGTACAGTATGGTCCCATACCGGTTGGTATAGATAGCTCAAATTATCATTTTGAGTTGTATAAAGGAGGAGTATTGAAGGAGAATCGTTGTGGAAAAGATATAGACCACGCGGTTTTAGTTGTTGGGTTTACACCGAAGTATTGGATTGTTAAAAACTCATGGGGATCCCATTGGGGACAGGGTGGATATATTTATCTGGAACGATGGAAGAATACATGTGGAATCAATTCATATGCGTCATTCATTACAGATGCGAGTATATAAGTATGTAAAATAATATAATAAATGCTTGAAGAACTAGGCTGGTTGTTATTATTTTTAATTTTTTTCGTTTACTCTCATTATCAAATAAAATATTGTATACCCATCACATTGTTCCTATTGAAATTTATTCAAGCGGCATGTATGTTGATGTTGGTAAAGATTTACGTATTTTATCGTCTATACGGTAATGATATGACAGGGGATATTAAAACTATTATAGAGAGTATATACAACGGTGCAAATACCGCATTTACAGGGTTCTCTGATAAATTTGAATTATAATATTATATAAGTATTATTATCATATACTAAATGTTAAATGCATTATCTGGTGTAGTAGGTGGATATTTTAGTAATAAATTTTATCTAGAAACCTATCTCGTAAAGATGCAAATATATCACCATGACCTCCCAAAAATGATGGAGAAGGTAGATGGTAGGAAAAAATGTCTCATTCAATCTCTCATAAAGAGATACAGAGATATGATTGGCTATGACAAATACTTAAATATTAAATTGATGGATGGCACCTACCAATCATTTCGTTACAAAAAGCGCGGGAACCAGTATGTAATAACCTTAAATGATAGTGACGATAGATTTAGTGATTTTATAGAACCTCAAGAAGTAATATTAAATGACAATCAGGTATTTCTAGGAATATATAAACCATTGGCACCATTTCTATGCCAGATGAAAAGGACGAAATTACCACAACATATTTATTATAGACTAAATGATGAAATATCACAATTGACAAGGATATGGGGTGAAGTAGAGATGTTGGTGTTGTCACTAGAAGCTTTAATGGAAGAGATTGAAGTTGCTACAGATTTAAAAATTTAATCTATAAATAAATATATTTTATATACTAAATGAGCTATTTGAAGAAGAAATTGTTTGGTAAGAAACAATCTTTTGGGGGGTTAAAATGGAAGACAAAAAAGCAAAAGAAAAAAGAGGCGCGCGCGGCGGCACAAGCAATTAAAGATAGGCAAACATTAAAAAGAAAAGATGCCTTACCAGCTTTCGATGGAAGTAACAGAAAAGAAAGTAAAGAAGACAGAGAGCAGCAGCAACAGCAACAACAACAAGAAGAAAGGGAAACTGATGAGGAAAAACACGAAAGAAGGATTATGGAGGGCTTGTTATCTTTTTACCGTGATCCGTACTACGTTGATCATCCGGTATATGGTAGATTAAGATATTAATTTAAAATAAAACGCTTAATGTAAAATATAAATGCACTGCATAAAACACTATACCCAATACCAAATAGGACCAATTGGGATCTAATCCATACCCTCTTTCCTCTGCTGCTTCCATAATTTTCTCTAAATTCACTCTATATGACCATACAGCCCATGCTAACAATATATTAGCACAACATAGTAATAATAGAAATGCGGTCTCGTCACCTCTTTTTTCGAATGCTAGTGATACACTGGTAGTTAAAAATACATTACGCCACCACGTAGCTAGGGAATTTTCACATAGACGTTGATAGGTTATAAAGGATGCTTTAGTTTTACCATCAATACATGATTTATCATTTAGAGCGACAAATCTACAATT
>Ga0209503_10001760_pt1 | contig 10898 bp, 7 predicted proteins | sample SouAtlMetagenome_2_FD_187448 | JGI IMG/M metagenome (GOLD analysis project Ga0209503, IMG submission 187448) | Marine eukaryotic phytoplankton communities from Atlantic Ocean - South Atlantic ANT15 Metagenome (SPAdes) (version 2) | ecosystem: Environmental > Aquatic > Marine > Oceanic | place...
TCCTTCACGGCCGGAGGCAACGACCAGCATTTCGGCATCGAGACCCTCACCCACGCGCATCCGGAGCACCTCCTTATCACCGGCACAGGCAACCCGTCTTTGAACCGCTGGAACATCATTTCCAACTGCCACAAGAACGCCTTGGTGGTTGGCAGCATCAATCACCAACGTGAATTCTCATACGGCAACTCCGCCCGAGGGCCCACCTCGGATGGCCGCCTCAAACCCGACCTCATCGAATACGGACACCTCCTGAGGTTACCGGGAATCGACAACACTGGAGCGCCCGCCATCCGCAATGCACAGGGGTCCTCCATGGCGTGCGCCCTAGTGGCAGGACAATCGGCCCTGGTCCAGCAGTCCGCTGTCCAGCAATCGGGCGAACCGCTGAGGGGAGACATGCTCAAGGCCTTGCTCATCCTGACCGCCGAGAACCTTGGGCCCGATGGCCCCGACTTCCAATTCGGCTTTGGCCAAATGCGCACGGACCGCGCAGTGGAATTCATCACCCGCGTCCACGCTGGCTGCCCCCACGCTGGCATGCACGTTGGCAACGTGCTCCCCGGAGAGGTCGACACTGTTTACATCCCGGATGCCGGAGACCGCCCCATCAAGGCCTGCCTCGTTTGGATGGACCCTCCCGACAGTTACCACTCCCGGGTTGTGGTCAACGACCTCAACCTGACGCTCCAATCTTCGTCGGGCGACCTACATAAACCATGGGCACTTCCCGATGCCTCCATCTTCATCGACCACCAAGACAGCCTGTCTCTGCTCAACGCCCTACCCGCCGTCCAACAGACAAACCACGTCGACAACGTCGAACTCATCGAAGCGGACCCCGGTGCGGGAAATCACATTCTGACCATCGCTCACGATGGAGAAAGTACCCAGCATTATGCCCTCGCTTGGATGGAGGTCCTTCCCCCGCCATGGTCTCTCCCGGCAACGGACGCAGACACCCTCCAATGCCTCGACCCGAGTGCAACTCCTCTTCTCCAAGGTGAGGCCGGCGCCACATGGGATGTTGCCTGCGACGCGATGCTCCCCGCGGGAGCCTACTGCGTGCAGTCCACATCGGCCGACGGTTGCCACGCGCTGGCCTCGTTCGACGTACGTTGCGCATCCTGCCCGGGCGACCTGAACGGCGACGGCGCCCGGGGTGCCGCCGACTTCGTCGCGCTCCTCAGCCTGTTCGAGAATCACGCGGCTTTTTGCCTCCCGGAGTGCATGGCATTTGACATCGTCGACCAAAACCACCTCGTCTTCGTCAACGACATCCTCGCCTTCCTCAGCGCATTCGGCACCCCCTGCCCATAATCCATGTGTATTCGCAGGACCTGACATGATACTCAGGTCCGGAATCCTCGCCTCGCAGATGGGCTTGGAGTGACGCTTTTCGCTGGGCCTGTGGATTGCAGTTTTCATACTTTGTAGCCCGCACCTAAACCTTTTGGCCATGAACCTCGCTTTCCACCTTGTCTTCGCCTGTCTTCTTCTAATCACCGGCACTTCAGGGTTCGGCCAAACGGGGGAGGCCCGTGTGCTGATCATTGGCATCGATGGGACGCGGCCCGACTGCATCGAAGCGGCCGAAACACCCGCGCTGGACGCCTTGATTGCAGGCGGCATTTACAGCCCCGACGCCCTCAACAACGACATCACCTACAGCGGTCCGGGGTGGTCAGCCATGCTGTGCGGCGTTTGGTCTGACGCGCATGGCGTGACCAGCAACAACTTCGTTGGCAGCGACTTTGAGGGGTTCCCTTCCTTCATGCGGCACTTGGAATTGGAAAATCCCGACCTCAACACGCACTCGATTTGCCATTGGTCTCCCATCAACGACTACATCTTGGGAGAAGTGGTGGACGAGGCCATCAATGCGCCCACCGATGCGGCCGTGCGCGACGGGGCCGTGGCCATTTTAGAAAGTGGCGATCCCCACGCGGTGTTCCTGCACTTTGACGATGTGGACATTAACGGTCATGGATATGGATTCAATGCCGCAGTGCCAGAGTACATCGGTGCCATTGAAACCACAGACGACTATGTATCCGACGTCATGGCCGCCCTCACTGACCGCCCCGAGTACACCCAAGAGAACTGGCTGATCCTGGTGTCTACCGATCACGGGGGCATTGGGTACAACCACGGGGGCACCACCGTCGAAGAGGAGACCATGTTTTTCCTGGCCAGTGGCAATACCGTAGAACCTGCATTGCTGCTCAAGGACACCCTCGACATACTGACCCCTCCCGAAAATTGTGTCGCTCCTGGAGCTGCCGAATTGCGCTTTGAAGGCGGTGGCGATGCGGTCGTCATTGCCGACAACCCGGCCTTGCAACTCGGCGTGGACCAAGACTTCACCCTCGAGGTCCGCATCCGCACACAAGCCACACCAGATGTGGCCATCATCGGCAACAAAGACTGGAATACAGGGCTCAATCCGGGGTTTGTCTTTTCCTTCGAATACCCCGGTGGCCCTGCGTGGAAGGTCAACATCGGCGATGGCAATGAACGCGCCGATGCCAATGGAGCCGGTGGCGTTGCCGACGGCCAATGGCACACCCTTTCCTGCTCTTTTGACCGCGATGGAATGATGAGGCTCTACACAGATGGCGTGTTCTCTTCCGAAGAAGACATCTCCGCCATCGGCAATATTGATGTGGGAAGCGGGTGGTTTTTCGGCTCAGACATCTTAGGAGCATACAGCTACACGGGCGCCATTTCAGAGGTGCGCTTTTGGCATGACGTACTGCCCGAGGAAGCCATTTCCGCTTGGTACTGCAGCAGCTTGGATGACTCCCACCCGAACTGGGCCTCCCTAGAAGGACATTGGGGCCTCACCGAGGGCGCAGGACTTCAAGTCACCAACAGCACCAGTGCCGGACTGGTCGGCACCATACAAGGCGCCGAATGGAACCAACCCGAGGGCGTGATCACATTTGATTACAGCAATACGCCACGGATTGTGGATGTCGCGGTCACGGCACTGGACCACATGTGCCTGCCCCTCGACCCCGATTGGAACCTCGACGGCATTTCTTGGGTCAACGGATGCAGCACATCGGATGTCGCCAGACCGGACCGCAGCACCATCAAGACCACCCTATACCCCAACCCGGGCAAGGATGACTTTCAAATCACGGGCCTCTCTCCCCATGCTTCCATCGAGGTGTTTGACCCTTCGGGCAGGTCCATTCACTCGGCCCAACCCGGATCGTCCACGCACACGGTGCCCCACATCACGAGCAAAGGCGTCTACCTCATCCGCATTGTTGATGGCGAGCAGCGCCGCACCCTCCGCTGGGTCCGGCAGTGATCTCAGGAGACAGCGAGGAGTGAGAACTGCCGCTTTCCTGTTTGGTTTACGCAGGCTTGGAACCAAAAATCCCCGCTCCTTGGGGGATGCGGGGATCTCGTTGTGTAGCCCGTAGGGGATTCGAACCCCTGCTACCAGGATGAAAACCTGGCGTCCTAACCCCTAGACGAACGGGCCAAAAGGGTGCGCAAAGATAGTGTGCGGAATGAATCCGACAAGCCTCGCCGAAAAGCGGGGTTAGCCGAGATAGGCGCGGTACATCCAGACCAGCTTTTCCTGCTCTCGGATGTAGTCGCTCATCAGCGCGTTGGTGCCCTCATCGCCTGCCTCTGAAGACAGATTGAGGAGCGCCCGTTCGCGAAGAAGAATGACACTGAATGCGGCGACGCAATGCCTGAGTGCCTCTGCGCCATCGGTCACATCGCGCACCACAGGCACCTTGCTCACGGCGAGGTATTCCTCGTGTGTGTGCTTGGGGGTTCCGCCCAAAGTGAGAATGCGCTCGGCAACCTCATCAATCTTGAGCTGAAGGTCTGTGTAGAGCTCTTCAAACTTGACGTGCAACTCAAAGAACGCGGTGCCTTGAATGTTCCAATGGAACCCCCTTGTGTTCATGTAGAACACCGTGAGGTCGGCAAGGAGGTCATTGAGGGCGCCGGCAAGATGGCCTGCAGCTTGGGCGTCAATTCCGATGGGCGTAGTGGTGTCCATATCAGGAAAACAAAAGAAGGGTGCTCGGGTTCTTACAGATCAATACGCCCGTGCAAACAAGACCCGGCGGGCACTCGGATTGCCTGTCTTCACGCACAACCCCGGCGTGTCATCTCCGTTGAGCGGGATGCAGCGGATGGTCGCCTTGGTCTCTTTCTTGATGCGTTCCTCGGTCTCGGCGGTGCCGTCCCAATGGGCGCTCAGGAAGCCCCCTTCTTCCAGGCCAGCCGTGAACTCCTCCCATGTGTTGACCTCACGGGTTCCCTTCTCCATGCGGTCGCGGGCACGTTCGAGCAGTCCGTCCTGAATTTCAACGAGGAGATTTTGGACGTGTTCCACGATCTGATCGGCGGGAACAAAGGCCTTCTCCCCCGTATCGCGGCGGGCCACCTCAACGGTTCCGTTCTCTGCATCGCGCGGGCCAATGGCCAGCCTAACCGGAACGCCCTTGAGCTCATACTCGGCAAACTTCCAGCCGGAGCGCTTGGTGTCGTCGTCGTCGAGTTTCACGCGAAGTCCGGTGGCCTTGAGGTCGTCGCACAGTTTTTCGCATGCACTGCTGACCACTGCGTTGGACTCTCCCCCCTTTTGGATGGGCACGATGACCGCTTCAATGGGGGCGAGCTTCGGTGGCACCACCAGCCCCTTGTCGTCGCTGTGCGTCATGATGAGGGCACCCATCAAGCGGGTGGAGACCCCCCAACTGGATGCCCAAACGAACTCTTTGCCGCCGTCCTTGGTCGCATAGGTCACGTCAAAGGCCTTGGCGAAATTCTGTCCCAAAAAATGGCTGGTCCCCGCCTGTAGCGCCTTGCCGTCTTGCATCATGGCTTCGATGCAAAACGTCTCGTCCGCACCGGCAAATCGCTCGCTTTCCGTCTTCAAGCCGCGAACGACTGGCATCGCCATCCAGCCTTCAGCGAAGTCTGCGTAGACGTGGAGCATCTTTTCGGCCTCCTCCATCGCCTCATCGCGCGTGGCATGGGCAGTGTGCCCCTCTTGCCACAGAAACTCCGCTGTGCGCAGGAAAAGGCGGGTTCGCATCTCCCAGCGGACGACATTGGCCCATTGGTTGACGAGCAGGGGAAGGTCTCGGTAGCTCTGGATCCAGTTCTTGTAGGTTTTCCATATGATTGTCTCCGACGTGGGGCGGACGATGAGCTCCTCCTCCAGCTTCGCATCCGGGTCCACGACCACCCCTTGTCCATCGGGGTCGTTCTTCAAACGGTAGTGCGTCACCACGGCGCATTCCTTGGCAAAGCCTTCCACATGAGCGGCTTCCTTGCTCAGGTAACTCTTGGGAATGAACAGTGGGAAATAGGCGTTGACGTGGCCTGTGTCCTTGAACTTGCCGTCCAGGACCTCCTTCATCCGCTCCCAAATGGCAAACCCATACGGTTTAATGACCATGCAGCCTTTTACGTCGCTGTGCTGGGCCAAGTCGGCTTCCACCACAATTTCATTGTACCACTTGGAATAATCCTGGTCGCGGGGGGTCAGTTTGGCCATGGGAATTTTTGGTACGGCGTTTGCTACTTCAATGATGTGCAGCAGCAAAAATACACCACCGCCACCGGGCGAACTGCGGACCCAATCCGTTGCCACTGTGTCCATTCACCGTAAATTCCCAAAGTCTATGAACTCGAAGTACCTCCTCCTACTCCTGACACTGCCCCTCTGGTTGGCCTCTTGTTCCCCCTCGATGGACCTCATCGGCGAACGGAGCATGGAAACGGATGAATTCTATCTGATGGGCGGAGAAGCCCATGCAGGCGACGCCTCCATCGAAGCCGCTCGGCAGGCGATGATGCTGGACCAGTACGATGAGTTCATGGACGAGGATTACGACGACCCCTATGCCGGACAATATGGCTACGCCCCCCCGACTGGAAGTCAACTCTGGAACCGATATACACCGGGATGGAGCTCTGGCATGAATGCAGGCTGGGGTTCTGGAGGCGGATTCAGCCCCTTCACCTATGGTGCCTACAGCGGAGCGTATGGATTTGGCAACCCCAACGGATTTGGCAACCAATACGGCTTCGGCAACACTGGATACAGCCCATTCAACTCACCCTATGGGACCACAACCTATGGCTGGGGCAATTCAGCCTTCATGAACGGTTACGACGCCTGGGGAAACCCCATCGGCTGGGGCAACTCATTCAACTCCAACTTCGCCGGAGGGGGATGGGGTTACGACCCTTGGGGTGGCGGCTATTGGGGCACACCTGGCAATGGGTACTGGATCAATGGATACCACCCTTACTATGGAAACATGGGGGCATACAACAACGGCTGGTGTGGCACCTTGGCCAATGGCGAAGGGAACGCCACCAGCTCCCCCGCTCCCCGTCCTCGGCCGAGCTTGGGTCAATTCACGGGATACAGCGGGATCTCGGGAGGCTCATCAGGGGATGCCCCAAACGGAACCGCGTCGCCCAAGCCTGACGTGAACCGGGGAAAAGCGGGCAAACGCAACACCTCCAGAAGCCGAGGCACCATGGAGATTCGCGGAAGCGACAACCGCGAGCCCAACTACGGTCGCCAGAGTCCAGACCGCTCCGGGGAACAAAACGAACAGCCGCGCGCCGAACCGGACCGCAACCGGTCCAACCGCAATGGTGGTCGCACCCGCGACAACTGGAGTTCTCCGTCACCGCGGAACAACGCCACGCCCAGCCCGCCTCGGGGTGGCTCCACGCGGCCGTCCTCCCCTCGTCCCTCTTCTCCTCGTCCCAGTGCGCCCCGAAGCGGAGGCGGACGCTCCGGTCGCGGCGGCTGATTTCTGAGGCATGAAAAAGCACAACATTCTCCGGTGGGCACTGTCCATCGGATGGGGCCTGCTCACCATGGCAAGCCAAGCCCAAGGGCTCGACGACATCATGCTTTACGGCCGAATGGACCCGCTGGGCACAGCGAGGTCCACTGGCCTTGGTGGCGCCATGACGGCACTGGGCGCCGATTTGGGCGCGATCGGGGTCAACCCCGCTGGACTGGGCATGTACCGCTCGAGCGACATGAGCCTCACACTGGGCCTCGGTGCCGGAGGCGCGAGCAATTCATTTGCAGGCGAATCCTCGGTCACGGCCGTTCCCCACCTGATTGTGGGCCAGATTGGCGGCGCGCTGACCACCCCAATAAACAGCCCGCACTTCCGGCGCGGCACGTTTGCCTTTGCCTATCGGCCGCTAAAAGACCTTCACCAGCGCTCGGAATGGTCTGGCGAACAAGAAGGAGAGAGCTTGACCCAGCAGCTGGCCCTTCAAGCCAACGGCACCCAATTTGACAGCCTTTGGTACCAGAATCCTTTTGACGCAAACCTCGCGTGGTACACATACCTCATCGACACCGTTGCTGGCACCACAGACCAATATGACCCCGCCTTCGAAGGAGACCAGGTTCAACAGCGCTTGCGCAGGGACCGATCCGGTAGGATGGGAGAGACGTCCATCGCCTTCGGGACGACCTACCACGACGTGCTGCACATCGGCATGGCCGTTGGACTCACCTCTGTGGAAATGGAGCGTGTAGATGTCTATTCCGAACAAAAAGTGCTGGGCGCTTCGCCATTGGATCGCTTCACCTTTAACGACAGACTGGAGGTCTCTGGCTCGGGCGCTTTCTGGTCCTTCGGGTTGATCCTTCAGCCCAAAAGCTCACCCGTCAGGTTGGGATGGAGCTACCGGAGCGGATCGGTGTTGAGCATCGACGACTTCTACTCTGTAGACGCCACGGCCAACTTCTCAGACGGAAATGGCTACGAATGGAACAGCCCGGACAGCTACATCCAATACCGCATCCGGACGCCCCGGCAACAGCGGCTCGGTCTCAGTTGGACCATTGGCAAGGGCGCCCTGCTCACTTTGGATTACCAGCGGTCGGACTTCGGATCTGCAACCTTCACATCCAATGACCTCTTCACTGATGATGTCCACCGGATTCAATCTGACCTCGACTCCACGTTTGCCGTGGAACAGCACTTCCGCGGCGGCATGGAATTCAGGTTCGAAGAGAATTGGCGGTTCCGCATGGGCGGGGGGTGGCGATCCCAAGCTGCCGATCCAAAGGCGGATTTGACTGGGGCCATTGACGGAACGCTCATCGAAGATGCAAGCGACATCATCCACTGGGCAATCGGATGCGAATACAGGGCGGACACCTGGTACACCGGGGCCACCTACAGGCACACCTCCACAGATTCGGGAAGGCGATTGTACGCGCTGAGTCCCGAGGTCGCCACGGGGCGAACCGGATTGGGCTTGTTGATGATGTCGATTGGGGCGCGGTTCTAAACCCGCTCCAAATCAAGCCTTGGCGGCGGCCTTCAGCTCTTTGGTGACGATTTTCTGGACCTTCTCCTGCTCCTCCATGGCCAACTCTTGGTCCACGAGAATGCGGCCGCTGTGCTCGTCCACGATGATGCGCTTGCGGGCACCGACGTCGAGAATGCGCTGTGGCGGAATCTTGATGTAGCTGCCTGCACTCGCTTCGCGCTCGATGGGCACCACGGCCATGCCGTTCTTGGCCCCTCCGCGTATGCGCAGGTAGGCTTGAAGCAAGCGGTCGTCAATTTTGGCGGACATCTTGCCACTCATGTTGCTGAGGATTTCCTCCTCGGCACGGGTCTCCGCGATGATTTCGTCCAACTCGGATTGCTTGGCCTTGAGGTCCTCTGCACGGTTGTCGTGCTTGGTCTTCACTTCTGCGAGGATCTCTCCTTTCTGCTCGAGCTGCGCCTCAGCCTCACGGATTCGCTTTTCTGAAAGCTGAATCTCCAGGCTCTGGTACTCAATCTCCTTGTTCAGAGACTCGAACTCCCGGTTGTTTCGAACGCTGTTTTGCTGCTCCTCGAAGCGCTTGATCATAGCGCCGGAGTCGATGATGGACTCTTTGCGCTCATGGATTTTCTGCTTGATGCCATCGGACTCCTCATTGAGGCGGTCGAGGCGAGAGGACAGGCCTGCAAGCTCATCCTCTAAATCCTCCACCTCAAGGGGGAGTTCACCGCGAACCACGCGAAGGCGGTCGATGCGGCTGTCGATTAGCTGAAGGTCATATAAGGCACGGAGTTTTTCCTCTGCGCTCGTGGCTTTGGTCTTCTTGGCCATCAGGATACGTGGATAGGGTTGGTGCGGACTTCCGACAAAAGGACTGCGAAATTAGGGAATCCTTCCTTGAGGACAATCAATTGATCCACAAGCCATTCGGAGATACCCCCTTCGGCTTCAGCGTGACCTATGTCCGCAATCGTGATTCTCTCCTCCGTACCGAAGAATTCATGGTACTTAAAGTCAGAGGAAAGGAAGACATCTGCTTGGGCGCGCAAGGCATCGGGAAGAAGGAAGCTGCCCGTCCCACCGCAGAGGGCAACCGTCTTGATGGGGCCGCTCGGCGGCAACGTGTGGCGCACGATGGGGGCCCCGAAGGCCTTCTTCACGAGGTCCACAAATGCCGGCCATTCCATCGGCTCGTCGTAGGAGCCGATTCCACCACTTCCCGCTGTGGGATGGAGGTTGTCCATCATCAAAATGTCGTGGGCCACCACCTCGTAGGGGTGCGCCGCTTGCATTGCCGATAGAACGCGGCCGATGTTCCAACGCTCAACAACAACCTCCAATCGCGCTTCAGGCTCCAGATGGCGCTCTCCGACTTCCCCGACATGCGGGTTTGCCCCGTCTAAGGCCCGAAAAGAACCCGACCCTTCTGAGGAGAAGCTGCACTCGTCATAGTCGCCGATGTGGCCCCCACCGGCTTCGAACATCGCATCTCGAACGGCATCAAGGTCACCGAGAGGGACATAAGTTACAATCTTGGCCAAGGTGGACTTGGCTGGGCGGAGCACCTCGAAATCATCGAGACCCAGCTTGGACGCCATCATCGCATTGACGCCGTGAGACACGTTGTCCAAATTGGTGTGGATCGCATAGAGGCCGACACCGGCGCGCAGGGCCGCCATCACCGTGCGCTCCACTTGACTCTTCCCCGTGAAGCGCTTCAGCGGACGAAACACGATGGGATGGTGCGAGACAATGAGATTGCAGCCCTTGGACACCGCCTCTTGCACCACCTCCTCCGTGACATCGAGGGAGACCAAGACCCCTGAAACCTCCGTTTTGGGCTCTCCAACAAGAAGTCCACTGTTGTCATAATCCTCCTGCAAAGCGGGGGGAGCGATCGCTTCGAGAAGCTGGGCGATATCAGAGATACACGGCATAGGCAGGAATTTGGGAATCCGAGATGAGATTATCCGCTTTGTATGTGGCAATTTCGCCGATGATGGCCTTACGGACCAACCCCACCCTCCTGCCGACCGGCAACCAAGCCCCTGCAAGCGTGCTTCGGGACCGTTGGTGGTGGGCCCCTTTGGCAGCCCTGTTCCGGGCTGCAGTCCGTTTGCGGCATCGGGTTTATGACCTCGGACTCATCAAACAAAAAGAAGGGGCCCTTCCCACTGTGGTGCTCGGCAACGTCACAGTAGGTGGAACAGGCAAGACCCCCCACCTCAAGGTTCTCCTGCAGAGACTGATGGACAAAGGACAAGGTGAGCGGTGGGCCGTTCTCTCCCGAGGTTACGGTCGACAGAGCAAGGGTTTCCTTCGCGTTGAACGCTCCGGAACGCCTGCTGACTTTGGTGACGAGCCCCTCGAATTGGCCCGGCGTTTTCCCGGTGTTCCCGTCTTTGTATGCGAGGACCGCCTGGAGGGATTGCGTCGCATTGCAGAAACCGGACTTGCGGATGCCGTGGTCTTGGATGATGGGCTTCAGCACCGTCGACTCAAGCCGACGGTCGCGTTGATGCTCGTGGACACTACCCAACCTGTAGACCGGGACCACTTTTTGCCACGCGGACGCTTGAGAGACC
>Ga0209503_10001761_pt1 | contig 10896 bp, 18 predicted proteins | sample SouAtlMetagenome_2_FD_187448 | JGI IMG/M metagenome (GOLD analysis project Ga0209503, IMG submission 187448) | Marine eukaryotic phytoplankton communities from Atlantic Ocean - South Atlantic ANT15 Metagenome (SPAdes) (version 2) | ecosystem: Environmental > Aquatic > Marine > Oceanic | place...
TTTTCAAGTGATATGGCAATTGGTAGATATGTAGCACAAAGAGCAGGTATCGGTATCAATGCAGGTCGTATTAGAGGTATCAATAGTAGAATAAGAGGTGGTGAAGTACAACACACAGGTGTTATTCCTTTTCTTAAAAAGTTTGAGGCAACTGTTAGATGTTGCACACAAAACGGTGTAAGAGGTGGTTCTGCTACTGTACACTTTCCTATATGGCACCAAGAAATAGAAGATATACTTGTATTAAAAAATAATAAAGGTACGGAAGATAATAGAGTTAGAAAATTAGATTACTCTATACAGATTAGTAAACTATTTTATGAAAGATTTATTAAGAATGAAGATATAACTTTATTCTCTCCTCATAATGCACCAGGTTTATACGAAGCATACGGTATGCCTGAATTTGATGATCTATATTTAAAATATGAGAAAGATAAATCTATACCTAAATCCACAATAGGTGCTCAAGAGTTGTTTATGGATTTACTAAAAGAGAGAGCAGAAACAGGTCGTATCTATATTATGAATATCGATCATTGTAATTCACATAGTAGTTTCAAAGACAAAGTTTATATGTCTAATCTATGTCAAGAGATCACTCTACCCACGACACCTATACAACACATAGATGACAAAGAGGGTGAGATTGCATTGTGTATATTATCTGCCATCAATCTAGGTCTATTATCAGAGATAGATGAACTAGAGGAACTATGTGATCTATCTGTCAGAGCATTAGACGAGATCATAGATTATCAGGAATATCCTGTCGAGGCGGCAAAGATATCTACACAGGCGAGAAGATCATTAGGTATAGGTTATATCGGTCTGGCACACTATCTTGCCAAGAATCAAGTAAGTTATGAACATAAAACGGCAGCAAAACTTGTTGATAAGGTGACAGAGGCGTTTCAATTCTATCTACTAAAGGCAAGTAATAATCTTGCAAAAGAAAAAAGTAAATGTCTATGGTTCGAAAAGACTAAATATAGCGATGGTATACTACCAATAGATACCTATAAAAAAGAATTAGACGATATTGTAAGTAGAAAATATACTTATGATTGGGAGTGGTTAAGAAAAGAGATTAAAGAACACGGATTAAGACACTCAACATTATCGGCACAAATGCCAAGTGAGTCATCTTCCGTTGTATCTAACGCAACGAACGGCGTAGAACCACCAAGAGATTACTTATCAGTTAAGAAGTCTAAAAAAGGTCCTTTGAAACAAATAGTACCTGACTATAATAGACTTAAAAATTTTTATACATTATTGTGGGACATGAAAGGTAATGAAGGTTATATTAACATCATTGCTATAATGCAGAAGTATTTTGACCAGGCAATTAGTGGTAACTGGAGTTATAATCCAGAGAACTACAAAGATGGTGAGGTGCCTCTATCAACTATGGCACAAGATTTATTGACTACATATAAATTAGGTTGGAAGACGGCATATTATCAGAATACATATGACGCTAAAACTGAAATAGATGAACCTGTACATCCTGTCGGTTGGCATGATGGTGTAGAGGAAGAGAAGAAGAAGGAAGATGACGAAGAAAACTGTGACGCCTGTGCGATCTAAAAAATATTTTCACGAAGTTATTGAAGAAGATGAAAAGATATTAGCAATAGGTCTCAAACAAAGTAGATTACACAAAAAAGAACGACTAGAGATGGAGAGAAAAAGAAAAAAAGATGAAAACATTTAATACAAAAAAAGTAGATTGGATGAAACAACCTATGTTCTTTGGTGAAGAACCAAACACGCAGAGATTTGACCAACAGAAATATCCTATTTTTGAGAAGTTGAATCAACAACAACTAGGTTTTTTCTGGCGACCAGAAGAAGTATCTTTACAGAAAGATAGAAACGATTACGCCTCTCTAGGTGTAGAGCAGAAACATATCTTTACATCTAATCTAAAATATCAGACACTATTAGATAGTGTACAAGGTCGTGGTCCATGTTTAGCATTTTTACCTTATTGTAGTTTACCTGAATTAGAATCTATGTTAGTCGCATGGGACTTTAGTGAAACAATACATAGTAGATCATACACTTACATAATGAAGAATGTATATCCTGATCCTACGGAAGTATTAGATACAATCATTGAAACACCAGAGATCATGGCGAGAGCAAAAACTGTTACAGACGCATACGATAAGTTTATAACATATGCAAATAGATATTACCTAACAGGCAAAGGTGATATGAAAGAACTTAAAAGATTATTATATCTTACACTAATCAATGTTAATATACTTGAAGGTATAAGATTCTATGTATCATTTGCTTGTTCGTTTGCCTTTGGTGAATTAAAACTTATGGAAGGTAGTGCAAAGATCATATCTCTAATTGCAAGAGATGAAAATCTACACCTTGCCGTATCGCAGAATATGATTAACAATTATAGAAACAAAGAAAATGATAAGGAGATGTTGAAGGTCATCAAAGAGAATGAGAAAGAAGTATATAAGATGTATGATGACGCAGTACAACAAGAGAAAGATTGGGCGACTTACCTATTTGATAAGGGCTCAATGATAGGTTTAAATGATAAACTATTGAATCAATATGTAGAATACATGGCAAATAGAAGATTGAGATCAATAGGATTAAAGGCAGTTTACGATCAACCAGTCACAAACAATCCACTACCATGGACAAGACACTGGTTGAATAGTCGTGGATTACAGAATGCTCCTCAAGAAACAGAAATCGAAAGTTATGTTGTAGGGGGTATAAAACAAGATGTTGAAAAAGATAGCTTTAAAGGATTTAAACTCTAATGATAGAAGAAAAAAAGACCTGTACAAACTGTGGTGCCTCATATGAGGTGAAGCATGATCTTCCTGAAGAAGATTACATAGAAAGATTTTGTCCTTTCTGTGGTGAGGAGAAAGAAGATAATGATGAGATTAGTCATGTCGAGGATAGATACGAAGATTGGAATTAAGTGATTGAATTTGATTATAAACTAGATTATAAAAACATATTATTTGAACCTAATGATCCTAGATACAGGATAGGTCGTGGCGAACAAGGTGTATTACTTGTCAGACCCTACACAAACGACATCTGTAAACACTGGAAATTTAAGACACCATATATAGCACAACAATCGGCACAAAAGATATTTGATCTATATCTAGATTATAGATGTAATAAAGACTTTGTGGGTATGGATATGTGTAGAAAGTTTTTAGAAATGGGTTTCACTAGGGCAAGAAGATATGCCAATCACAAAGATGGTAAGAAATATAAGGACGGCAAGATACTACCACAAGAGAAAGACGCATTGACAAGTCAAAAGGCGATCTCGGCTAGAATATTTAAGACATATAGAGATTTGTGTACAACAGACGAATACTACATACAGTTGAGAAAGAAATGGAGAGATAATGAGTTGGTCGTATCAAGGCAAACTAGTCAAAGAACTGCCTAAAGATTGTGAGGCATTTGTATATCTGATAACAAATACTACAAATGGCATGATGTATGTAGGTAAGAAGTTAGCAAAATTCAAAACCACGAAGAAACCACTCAAAGGTCGAAAGAATAAGAGAAGAGGCACAAAGGAAAGTGACTGGAAGACCTATTGGGGTTCTTCAGAAAAATTAATCGCTGATGTAGAGAAACACGGCGAAGATAAATTTACTAGAGAAATACTATATTATTGCCCTAGTAGAGGTGTAGCAAGTTACCTAGAAGCAAAGGAACAGTTTGAGAGAAAAGTACTTGAAGTTGACGACTATTATAATGGTATCATCAATGTTCGTATCGGAGGTTCTAAAATTTTGAAAGAATCGCTGAAAAAGATGTTGAAAATTTAATTTGTCTAAATAGAAATAATACGAACCCGAAATTTGATTTGATATCTCAAACTTCACAACACGATTAGGTGATTATGGCTCTGCCGTTAAGAAAATTTATTGTACGATTAAGAATGTGGTATGCCGACATACGAGGCCACCATGGTATGCGTTGGAATTACGAACCTGGAAACCACTATATGCGTGGTAATAAGAACAAAAGAAGAACATAATCACCCAAAAACCCCCCATTTTACTAGTGTTTTTAGAGCTTGACATTTGGCTCATTTTCCTATATACTATCTGTATATTATGAAAAAAAACACTATGAAAAAACAATCAAAGACCTTTAATGTATGTTATTTAAGAGAGTATATGGATCCTGAACATCAAGGAGACTTCTTTTATGCATACGAAACAGTTTACAGAAATGTACCTGAAAAATACAGATCAAAATTCAATGATAAGAATATGAAGATGAAAATTCTTAAATATTGTGACTGGAATTACAAAGATATGGCGACTAACCATACTAATGTCACTAAAATTGAACTGATAGATCAAGATCAATATTACACTACCTACTATGATGTGTTCGGTGAAACAGTTGACGAACATGATAGAAAGAGAATGTTCAACGATTATGGTCAACAATGGGATAGATCATCTTTAAGAAAAGATTTCAACATGAAATTAACTAAATCAAAAGTATTACATTATAATGATAGGAGAGTGAACTAATGAAAAAACTTATATTAATCTGTGCAATCGTGTGGTTTTCTTTAAATGCATTTGCTAATTCAGTAAAGGCAGATGAGAAGATAGAGGCAACAGTAGGTCATGTTATCACACAGGTAATTCAAGGCAATGATATGGATCATGCCGAAGTTATGGGTAATGAATTGGCTGCTCTAATGCATAAATTCTCAATTGAAATGACCCATGTATTATTACAACATATGCCAAATATATTAGATAGTGTATCGGCACAATTAAGACAAGAGTTAGATAAACAATATAAATGTTCTTTACAAGGTGAATATAAAAACAAGGAGTGTATATAATGGAACAATTACCAAAACAGATAGTAGAACAAAAAGTAGATTACGATCCTAATGATAGTGAGGCGTTTCTATACAAATTTACAAACTTACTAAACAAAAAAACTTATATAGGTATTCATAAAGGCAAACCATTTGATGGTTATATGTTTTCTTCCGAGAACGAGGACTTTCATAAAGACTTCATGGATCCTAATGCAGAATTTAAGTATGAGGTTTCACAATATGGTACTTATGAATATATGCAGGCAGTTGAACAGAATATATTGAAAGAAGTTAATGCCAAAGACAATTCTGATTACTACAATAATTCTAATGGTGGTTCTAATATTATTTTACCTAATCAGAATCTAGTTAAACATATAGTCAAATCTATTCAAGATGAAAAGAGTTATGAAGGCGCTCAGGTAGTATATACACCAGTAAAAAATTTACCTAAAAATAGATTGCAGATAAGAGAGTTTACTAGAGATCCTTCTCATATTAAAAAATTAAAAGATAGAATAAATGATAAATCTACTTTAGAACATTTGTTAGTTGTTATATTGAAAGATAGATTATATCGTGGTCAAAGAGGTGATTTAGTTGTCGATGGTAACCATTCTATTGAGGCAGTTGAAGAATCAAAATACGGTAAATCAGGTTCAATACCTACGATTTATTTACAAGAACATAGTCATAATAGTTTACCAGATGATGATGTAGATTTATTAGCGCTTAGGTTCAATCCTAGAGTAGAAAATCCTAGATTACAATCTAGTCACGAAGATATTGCTAGACAAGTTTGTAAATGGAAAGTAAATGGATTAGATACTAACTCAAAAGAAGTACAAGACTTATACCATGACTTTCATTTATCTAAATCTGAAAAGGCAAAAGTAAGTAAGATTGCAAATCAGATGTACATAGACATTACTCCTAACAATGCTACCTGGATTAATTATGGTGCTGGTAAAGAGAAGAAAGATATGCAAAAGATTATAAATCGTGAAGACGCTTCTGTATTTGCCAAGTGTTATTCAACTGCCAAGTATAATGCCTGGTCAGATTTGTATGATATTATATTACATAATAAGAATAATGAACACAAAATTAAAACATACAAAGTATATTTTTATCATGTAAATCAAGAATACAAAGATATATGGATAAAGAAATGGCAATCAAATAATGAATATGTTTTAGATGAGTTATTTAAGAAACATAAAATTAAGAGAGAGTTTATATACTTGGAAGAAAAAAGAAACAAATTGAGTATTCACTAATGTGGGATTTTATATTATTAATAGTGATAATGTTTGGCATTTCTTGGTATTTGGCCAAACTATTCTAATGCTTGACAGGCCAATACATTTGTGTTATACTATATTAAACTAACAAAAGGATTATATTATGGAAATTACTAAAGAACTTATTTTTGAACAGTTTGCCAAACTAAAGACCAAAGATGAAAAAGTCAAATATCTTATAGATTTAAAAGAAGATAAACAGAAAACGCCTCATGTTTTCAGAAATATCAAAATCAGTATCAAACAATTCAACAATCTTATTAGAGAGTGGTCAAGTGTTGTTCCTTTCGGTGCAATGAAAAGAGAGATTGCCGAGAGAGAAGAACGAGAGAAAAGATTAGAAATGCTAAAGAAGAAAGACTAATGCCCTCATTGATCTATACTAAAAATACAAGTGGTGCTATTCGTAGGTTACGAAACAAGAAACCTACAAAAGGTTATCTATCAGCATTATTACAACACATAAAGTTTCTAAAGAGTTTAGGTTTCAAGATTGATTCTAAAGGTAAGATGAAGCGTAGATTTAAAAAACCTGCCCCTTTAGCTCATTCGGTAGAGCAGCTGATTTGTAATCAGCAGGTGGCCTGTTCGAATCAGGCAGGGGGCACCACTACTAAACCTGTTGACAACTGGCGATTGAGAGAATCTAAAAAGTTTACTATCGCCCCAGCATATAACAAGGGTGGTTATCAAGTTATATCAAAAGAGAATATTAAAAACATAGGTAAATGATGAAGAAGATATTATTAATATTGATGTTATTATCGCTGACTAATTGTGCTAGTAATAAATCTAAATCACATATGAGTAGTGTTATAGGTGCAACGGCAGGTTATGGTGTTTGCCATTCTATGTTAAATGCAGGTATAGGATTGACGGCTGCCTGTACAGTTGCTGGTGCGTGGGCAGGATCAAGTTTATTTTATAATGATGATATGAATATACACAAGGCGGTATTTGTAGATACTTTAAATACATCACCAGGTAAAAGAAGTCATGTAACCTGGGGTAGTCAGACCACTGGTAATTGGGGTTCTGTCACTATCAATAGAACTTACCTTGTCAAAGGTGTTAAGTGTAGTGAATATGAATCAGTTGTAAGTATAGATAGACAATGGCCGCTATATGGTATACAAAGAGAGAATGAGTTTGGTGTTGCGTGTCAAATGCCTGACGGAAGATGGTATATACAATGATAGATCCTTTTAGTAATTTTAGAAAATATATGATGTGGACTTTCATATTGATTATATTTTTAATCATATCAGGTATAGCAGTTGCAGGCGAGAAGTCTGAATGGTTGAATGACAATCCTTGTATGATTAAAGTTATCATTACCGAAAAAGAAATTTGTAAAGACAGTATGTGTTTGATTAAACAAACCATAACAGAAAAAGAAGAAGTATTGAAATGTAAAGACGGATATGATGGTCCTAATTATTGGGAACTATTTGCTCAGTTTTACTATTCAGGAATTACGGTACCTGCTTATTGTAGACCGTATGCAAGACCAGATCATCCTTTTAAAACACCAGGGATGTTATGTTTAAGTAAAGATGGTGTTTGGGAGAAACAATAATGTTTAAAATGATAGTACTAGTTGCTGCCATAGTTGTTATTACAACACAATGGAATGACTTTAATGAGATAGTTAATCTTACAAAGATCATTGAGGTAACTGGTGAAGTGATAACGAAAGTGAAGGAGTAAATAAATATATGATGAAGACTATACTAATCGCTTTACTTGCTTTGACTTTGACGAATTGTGCTAGCACAAATTACAAGGTAAAACAAGAGGCGAAAGAAGAAGGAAGAGTGTTGAATCAAGTACCACAATGGTATATTGACGCTAGGATTGACAAAGGATTTGTATTCGATAGGGATGCTGATTTATTTGTTTATGCAGTAGGTCAAGGATCAAGTCCTGATTTACAATTAGCAATTGAAAAGGCAATGATGATTGCCAAGGCTGAACTTGCTGACAAGTTAGAAGGTCAGATGAACAAGAGAACGGACCTATATATTACTGAAATAGGACAAGAGGGTAATAAAGAAGTTGCTTCTAAAATTGAAGAAGTGATCGTCAATGTAGTCAAGGAAACAATGATTCAAGGCTATGAGCAATGGGAGAAGGCAGTTTACGAAACACATAATGGTGAATATAGAGTTTATATTGGCTTGAAGATGGGTGTAGGTAACGCTAACTATCTTGCTGAATATATTGCTGAAAATGCTAATAATGATGTGAATATTGATGAGTTGGCAAAGGCGGCAATAGAAAAAGTAGAAATCGAAAAGGTAGAATAATGACAATAACAATTTACAGTAAACCTAATTGTGTATTTTGTGATAAGGCAAAGGCCTTGGTAAAAGGCCTTGACTTGACCTACGAAGAAAAAATGTTTGGTAAAGACTTCAATACAGTTGAAGAACTTTATGAGGCAGTAGGTAAACAAGTTAGAACTATGCCACAGATAAAGATAGATGGCGAATTGATAGGTGGATATAATCAACTAGTCGAATATTTTGCTGACAAAGGTAAGGTCAATTTTAAAGGCGATAAGATTGTCTGATACAAAACTCACAGAAAAAGAGGTAAGAGAAGAATATAGAAAGCACCGTAAGGACAAAGTGTTTGCACAATGTTGGCCTGCCAACAATGATAGTTTTTATGAGTGGTGTTCTCAATATCTAGATTATCAGCATATAACTAAAAAGAAAAGATAAATAGTCATATGAGAAAATTTCAACAATATATAACAGAAGGTGTCTATGATCCTTCTATATTCAAGGCATTTTTCCTAGCAGGTGGTCCTGGTTCAGGTAAGTCGTGGGTATCAGCGAGAGCATTGTCTGGCATGGGATTGAAGGTAATCAATAGTGACTCTGCTTTTGAAAGTAAATTAAAAAAAGAAAAGATGACACTAAACTTTGCCACACATGACGAAAAACAAATCATCAAAAGAGATAAGATAAGATCACAATCAAAAAGAATTGCAGGTATGCAGTTAAGTATGGCACTTGAAGGTCGTCTAGGATTAATCATAGATAGCACGGCAAGGGATGTCGAGAAGATACAACAACAGGCACAGAATTTAAGATCAATAGGTTATGATATACACATGGTCTTTGTAAACACAAGTTTAGAAGTTGCGTTAGAAAGAAATAAAAATAGACCTAGATCATTACCAGACGCAATAATAATTAATAGTCATAAACAGATACAAAAGAATATGGGCAGACTACAAAGAATATTTGGTGCAAGAAACTTTGTGGTCGTTGATAATAATGAACCTGCCGAGGACGTAAATCCTACGGTACATAAGAGAGTGAGAGGTATGATTGGTAGAGCACCTACTTCATATCAGGCAGTAAGATGGATACACCGAGAACTGGAAAAACGAAAAAGAAAATAGTGGGTAAAGTCATAAAGTTTCCCTTACATAAAGTAAGAAAACCTAAAACTGATTTAGCGACACAACAGAGTAAAGAAAAAGCAAAAGAGATATCAGAAAATATATTCATTGAACAATTAGTCGAGGAGTTTACCCTAGATTTCATTCATGTTCTACAAGAGAACGCCGTTGTAATGAAGAACGAATCTTTTTTGAGAGATTTAGCAGTTGTGATAGAGAGTATTAAGAGTTTGCTTAAAAGAGATTTTAAGAAAAAACACCCATTGCAAACCATAACAGACGCAATTGCCAAGATATCTACATTGCCAAATGGCAAACAGGTCACGGATATGAATTATAACAAGGTTTTCGTGACAAAACCAAAGGTTGACAAATAGCACCGAATGTGTTATAATATAGTATGATTATTGTTGATATAAACCAGATAATGATTTCTAACCTAATGGTTACGATTCATAGAGATAACCTAGAGTTAAGTGAGGACCTAGTCCGTCACATGGTACTAAATAGTTTAAGAGGTCACAACAAGAAGTTTAGAAAAGAATACGGACAGATGGTGATCGCTTGTGATAGTGGTAATGTATGGCGAAGACAGGCATTTCCTAACTACAAGGCAGGCAGAAAAGAGAATAGAGAGAAGTCTGAACACGATTGGACAATGATATTTGATATATTGTCTAAAGTTAAAGATGAGATTAAGACATTTTTACCTTACAAAGTAATAGAGGTAGAATCAGTAGAGGCGGATGATATTATCGCTGTCCTATGTAGAAGAACTAACGAGAAGGTGCTTATACTGTCAGGTGATAAAGACTTTATACAATTACATAATGATAGAATAAAACAGTATAATCCTGTGCTTAATAAATTTGTAGGTCAAGGTGAAAATCCAAGTCTATATATTAGAGAGCATATACTAAAAGGTGATAGAAGCGATGGTATACCAAACGTGCTATCAGACGACAATGTTTTTATTGAAGGTAGAAGACAAAGACCTTTAAGTAAAAAGAAGATAGAGGCATGGTGCAATGAGATCGTACCTACCTTTAACGAAGAACAACAAAAGAACTACGATAGAAATAAACAATTAATTGATTTAAGTTGTATTCCTAATGAGTTAGAAGACAAAATAAATCGTGAGTTTGATAATTTTGAAGTGGCAAGTAGAGATAAAATACTAGGTTACTTTATAAACAAAAAACTTAAAACTTTAATCGAGTCAATAGACGAATTCTAGGCTCGAAAGAACTGTTAAGGAGAAATATAATGGTTATAATTAGAAGAAATCCAGATGGATCAAT
>Ga0209503_10001764_pt1 | contig 10880 bp, 9 predicted proteins | sample SouAtlMetagenome_2_FD_187448 | JGI IMG/M metagenome (GOLD analysis project Ga0209503, IMG submission 187448) | Marine eukaryotic phytoplankton communities from Atlantic Ocean - South Atlantic ANT15 Metagenome (SPAdes) (version 2) | ecosystem: Environmental > Aquatic > Marine > Oceanic | place...
CTACGAGGCCCTCTGCGTCCTGTCTGAACATGACATTCTCGGTCATCCAGTGGCCCTCACAGGGCAAGGCATAGACGGAAACCATGCCGTCCAAATCCCCGTCTTGGTCCACGTCATGCCACGCCATTCCCGCGCAATTCCGGTTCTCCAAGACATCCAATCCCCACGCGGACGTCCTGTCCACAAATTCGCCGCCTTCATTGATCCAAAGCGCACTGCGAGACGCCTCACCCGCGCCGGAAAACACAGAAATCGCCATGCCTGCGGTACAGATAAAGTCCCGGTCGCCATCGTTGTCGATGTCCAACCACATCGGCGCGATCGGACGGCCCGCCGCAAGCGCGATGCCCAAATCCACTTCAGTCAAACCATCGGCTCCCCCCGCATAAAAATGGAGCGCCCCAGAGGCATTGGTGACGGTCAGGTCATCCCAACCGTCCAGGTTGAAGTCCACAAAACTCAAGCCCTGCCCCAAAAAGTTGGTGTACCCTGGAATTTCAGGGTCGGGGACCACCAAGTTCCACTGTCCCCGAACCGGACCCAATGACAAGCCCAACAGCGTGCACATGAGCGCAGCCTTGCGAGCACCTCGGACCAGAAACAGCAACACGTGCATTCAACAAAAAAGATACACCTGCCGCAAGGCGCCCCGGTCAATCCAACTCGGGGAATCTGTCTACAAATTCGTTCCTGCGGCCCCGCGATGGAAGAATCTGATAAATGAACCGCTCCTTGTCCTCCTTGAAGCGGCGCTTGTCATCCTTGAGGTCTGTGATGGCCTCGATGAACTGCTGGTCCTTGCTGGTGACGTTCATCACCCCATTCTTGTACTCGAAGTAGTACCAATTCTCTTCATCCAGATGGAAGTATATCCGCAGGATGCCCTTGGTTCCTGCGAGGCTCCATTCCACACGCCCGGGGACCCGCCTGAACACCGGCACCTTGTCCATGGAGACGATGCCAATGCCGTTTTCGCCACTGACAAACGCGTCTTCGCTTGCGTCCCAAGTGAGGTCCAGCCCCGTCAGGAGCAACCTGTGCTGAATGGACGCCGGTGTCTTCTTGAACACCCCCATTAGGGTCATGCCGCCCAGCACCTCGTCCGCACCTTCTAACCCCAGCCACTCGCGGAGACTGGGCTCAAACGTGGTCTGCGTGATGTCCAGCGGAATGGCCGTCGGCCAAGCCCGAATCTGTTCAGCAAACAACTTCCAAACCGCGTCGTCAAAAGGGAAGTCCATGCCGACCGTGAGCGAGGCTTCGATTCCCGTGCCGGTCGGAAACGCCTTGATCGACCCTGCCGAACGCTGCGTCACCATACCATAATCCACAGGCAGGCGAACCGGTCCTGACCCCGTGACCGCGCACGATCCCGCATCAAGCTCGATGAGCGTTCCAGGCAGGTCAGGTTGCATCATCTTGTCGGGGCTGCCCGCCTGGTATTTTCCAGACCGCTTGTCGTAGCGCAACTCCCCACTGGCCGACAGAATCTGAAACTCCCGATTGGACCGTATCTCGTCCACAAAGGCACCATAAGGCCCACCTCCCGGCTCATCCACATCCCGCAGATATGCGCCAACGCCAAGGTGGTCCATCATCGGAGACCGCAGCGTCGTGTCCAATGGGATTCTGACATCCTTGGGGTCAATCACCGCTGAAAAGAGTAACTGCTGTTTGTCGGTTTCCGGACACGCTGCCTCGAGTGAAACAGCCCCGTCAAACTCGAGGTGCTCACGCGCCGCTGCAAGCCGCACGTCGCCAGAGAAACCAAAGAATGGACTCAGGCCAAAGCCCTCCTGGATGGGGATCACCCCCTGGCCCACCGTTTCTCCGCTTGTGTCGACCTCAACCACCTCGAGGTGGATGAGCTGCTCAAGGCCATTCTCGTCCTCGTAAAAGAGGCTCGCTTCGGCTTCGTAATCAAACCGCCCCAAGATGTCCACCTGCGCATCAAACAGCCGGTGATGCCGGGTGACCACATTGGCCACGATGCCCGCCCTGTAAAGCCTGTCCATCTGTGCGCGCCGGCGCACCGTGACACGGCCGCTGTCGGGCTCCACAAAGGCATCCGCAGTTCGGATGAACTTCACTTCTTCGCATTGGATGACCGCTTCTGAAATGTCGTAAAAAGCAGTGGGTGCAAGAAAATTCAGGCTGTCCTGGTCATTGCGTGTGGAGTAAAAATTGGACTTGGAAACCGCCTCGTCCGTATCAATCACAAAGTCCTGCAGCGCCTCACGGCTGGAGGTCATGGCCATCTCGTCCTTTTCCATGTACCACTTGAACTCGTCCATGTAGCAGATGTACTGGTTGGCTGGCAACTCAATCTTGGTCTCGCCATCGTTTGAGGCGAATTCACCGATGCGCGTATCGAAATCGATGGTGCAATGCACGTTGTCGGTTTTGAAAGCCAGTGCCCCTTCTACGCGTTGGTCGAGCTGGAAAGCAGCCGTGTCACTCAGAATCCTTCGGCGGTCCAACCCGAAAAAATCAGAGGTTAGAGAAGCGCCGCCAAAGCGCATTCTTCCTTTCGCACTCATTCCTGTGTCACCCAGCGTCAAGGAACCGTCCAGTTCACTCTCTCCCTCAAATACGCGGAGGGGTGTCTCCTCTGACCCCACGGTCATCCTGGACTGTCTGGGTTCAAACAACACCGAAACACCTTCGCCTTGTGCCTCTGGAACGGGCGGAGGGCCTGCTGATTCGCGGTTCAAAAACACCTGAGCCAATCCCTTGGTGCTGTCGGGAAGCAGGACGAACCGGTCGCTCTCCGCATGGGCCGTCCGAAAGTCGAGTTTTCCTCCGCCTTGCAAGCCCCCGCCATCTAACGTCAAATCCTCATCAAAGGTGCCCGCGCCACCGTATACCGAATACCCGCCCGCTGGCGTCTCCGTCCTGAACCCGAGATGCAGGTCATCCATCACCCGCAACCGCTCCTCCAGCGGCGGAAGCAAATCGCCCGATTCAAGGGTGCCATCAAACACAAGCTCTTGGCAACCCAACGCGTCCAGGCTGTCCAAACTAAACGGTTCCACAACGAACCTAAACCGGTCCCGTTCGTAGGCCCCCCCTTCAATTCGCTCGTCATCCCAATGGACATAGCTGGGCGCTTCTGTGACCAGCACGGGATATTCTGGATAGAGTTCACTCAAACGCCCCGACCGGTTGATGGGCACGTCCACCCGCAACACCCCCACGATGTTCTCCAGCTCATTTCTGACGCGCTTCTTCTTGGGCAGGCCGCGCGCATCTCGCTCCTCCTCATCGTTGACACGAAGCTTGCATTGCTCTACGGCATTGAGCTCAATCGAAAAAGACGCATAGTCAAATTCATAACCGGACCCTTCGAATTGGAGGTTTCCTGCCCTGACTGAACCTGCGAAATCAAAGTCTCTGTCCTCACCGATCAACACCCGCCCGTTTCTCGGCTCGATGACCACGCCCCTGTCTCGGGACACATCCACCCGGGACACCCCTTCCAACTGAAGCAATCGGTTCAGCAAATTGATTTCTCCGTGGGCAGAGGCCCCCGCATCGGAGCGAAAGAACAACACGTCATAATCCCTGCGTCCAGCGGCATTGGTCAAGTCAGCGAACAACTTGGCCGTCGCCGTGGCCTCCCGGGTTCGGAGGTTCATCTCCAAATAGCCCTGGTGCGCCAAGACAATCATCATCGATCGCGTCTTGGGTTCCGTCAGGCGGATCGAGGCGGCGAGCTCCTGACTCGTGAATGTGCTGTCCCGTGTGGCACGGATGTGGTTGTAGACCCGGGTAATCGGATGGATGGGGTCAATGCCCTGCATGTCGCGGAAAACATCCTGAGCAAAAAAGTCCTCACTGAACAAGACTGCCGTGGAGCGGCTCGACCCCAGTGGTCCCTCCAAACGCAAGCGGTTCTCGTTCATCTTCCAGGACAACACGGCACAATCCAGCGACACCTTGTGATACGAGTCGGAAAAGGGCCTCGGGCCCAGCCCCTCGTCCGTGCGGACCAAATACAGGCGTTGGTTAGCCAAATCAAACCTCAGATTCAATTCGGGGTGGTAGATGCTGTCCTCACCGAGTTGCACTACAGCCTCCACGCCTTGGCCCCCGAAGCGCTCCGCCTTCAGAATGAACAGGTTCGCCCTGCACTTCACCAACACGGTATCCTCCCTGCGAAAATCAAGCTCCGCAGGCTCTGCCTCAGTTCCCTTTCCCTGAAGCTCTGCTCCCCTCACAGTCAGTCCACCCCGGAAATCCACCCCTGGAACAATGTCCGGCATAGACAAGCGGTTGACATACGTATCAAACCGCGGGTATTTCGCCACATCCATGGCCTCCCCTGTCTTCTCTTCCCTTTCCCTCGCGCGGGCCTTGTCCGTCAGCTGTCCCAAAAGCGGATCGGGAAACAACTCTGTGGTAAAACGGGCAGAATCCACGCTCAGACTGGGTGACTTGAGGCGAATTGAAAACGCCCCGAAGTCCGCATAATTTCGATTGGGTTCCCAGCCAGACCGACCCCAATCAACCCGGCCTGACCGCCCCTCAAACCGTCCCGATGCATGGTCGTAATGGCCTCCCGTTTGCTTGACCACCAAGCTGTCTCCTTTGGCCAAGGCCCTCAAGGTGCCGTTCGGGCCCATCACCAACTGCGGCGGCCCCGCTTCCGGAATCGCCATGGCCATCGGCCCGTCAAATTCCCATTGCACACCCTTTGTCCGATGGAAGACCCCATCCAAGAGCAAATCCTTGCCCACCGAAAACAGCGGCTGAAAATCCCTTGCACTTCGCTTCCCTTCCAACGCCCGCGCCACTGCCGCATCCCAAGCAGAGAAAGGAATGCGGAGCGAATCTCCCACCAAGCCGGCGTGGGCGCTTCGCGCATACCCGAATTGGTCCGGAAAAGGCCCCATGTTCAGCTCATCCATTCGATCCAACCTGGCTTCGAAAACCGACAAAATGAGCGGGTCAGCATCAGGCGACATCAGGGCCGGCAGCAGGTCCTTTTCCAAAAATCGAGCGGCATCCCGGTCAAACCGCTCCACAGATTTGGACAGGGCCATCACCCGCTTTTCAATGGACACCAAGTCCACTTTGCCACCCTGAGCAGAGGCAACGCCACACGGAAGCAGCAAAAAAAGCAACCCCAACAAGGGAACGGTGAATCGCAACGCCATCATGGACCTGAAAAGTAACGCGCCTAAAGCACCATCGGTATCTTGCCTGCGCAGATGATCAACCCGTTGCACACATTGCGAATGCGTGCCCGCTAACGCCCCACCCTATAGAATCCCACGCCACATGAGCATCGAGCATCCCACGGAAGAGCGTCTACTGGACGATTTAAGGGGGTATTTCGGCTATGCCGAAGACCAAGTCGAATTCGTCTGGTCCGAGCAGAACGAGGTACACGAAGTGTCCCTGTTCACCTACAATCCGAGACACACCCACCGCTTTCTGTTTCACACGGCGAGCGGATCGAGTCGAATCCAAGCCTTGCAGACCCTACTGGAGTACACCCAAAACCACAGGGATCGCGAGTTGAGCTACACGGTTCAATGGCGTGTCGCCGGCGAGGCCGAACTGCACACGAGCTACTTCAGCGCGGGCAACATCCTGATGGCGCTCGACAAGTTCTTTGCGGGTCGAGACCCCCACACGGTGCAAGTGTTCAGTGTCATGCTCAACCCGATGAGCTGAACCATGCGGGACACATTCCCCACACTTCAACGTCCGGGAACCGGTCTGTTCAAAGCCAAAGGCAGTAAATTTCATGGGTACGCCTTTCCGCTTCCCTTTGCGGATGAAGCTGCGGCCGAGCAAGCCGTATCCAACCATCTCGAGACCGTTAGAAAGGAACACCACGCTGCGCGCCACGTCTGCTTTGCATGGCAATTCGGACCGGATCGGTATCGGGCCGCAGACGACGGCGAACCCGCGGGAAGCGCCGGCGCGCCAATTCATGGGGTGCTCCGTTCACATGAGCTCCATTGGAGCCTGATCGCTGTCGTGCGCTATTTCGGCGGCGTTAAATTGGGTGTTGGCGGTCTGATCGAAGCCTATCGGGAAGCCGGACGAGACGCCGTGTCCAATGCGGGCATCGGGGCATCCGTCCTGAAGACACAGATCACCATTTCCTATGCCCCGGACCTCACCCGGCATGTGATGCTGGCCATTCAGAATGAAGGCGCTGACATCGTCGCCGAGCGGTACACGACCCAAAGCCTCCTCGACATTTCGGTCCGGGCAGAGCGCGCTGACCCGCTGCAACAGACGCTGCTCAGCATCCACGGCGTGCACATTGTAGACCCCTCCAAATCCCAACCATAGACCCGTGCGCCCCATTCTGATTTTCATGGCACTTTGGATCTCGACTTCCACTTCGGCGCAACTCCAGTTCAATCACAACGGCGTCACGCGAACCTATTTCATGGACGCCCCAAACCTCATCCCGCCGGGAGCGCCATTGGTGGTGGTGCTGCACGGGTACACTAGCAATGCATCGGCGATCCGGTCCTACAGCGACTGGGATGAAATCGCCTCGTCCGAGGGGGTTGTGGTGGTCTACCCACAAGGCTCCCAAGACTTTTTTGGCAACACCCACTGGAACGCCAACTTAGGCTACAGCAACACCGACGATCACGGGTTTCTCGTTGCGCTCGTTCAACACCTCCAACAGCAGCACGGACTCAGTCCGGATTGCACGTATTCCTGTGGCATGTCCAACGGCGGGTTCATGAGCTATTCCCTCGCCTGTGCGCATCCAGAGGTGTTTGCCGCTGTGGGGTCCGTCACGGGCTCCATGAGTGCGTCCGATTTTGGCTGCATCCCCAATGAAGTGGTACCCATCATCCACCTCCATGGAACGAATGACAACATCGTGACTTACCAGGGTGGCGTGGGCGCCGCCGGCTGGGGATCAGATGGGGTCCAAGAGATCATCTCGCATTGGACGGGTCTCATGGGCACCACCACATTGGAACAAACCACCCTGCCGAACCAAGAGGCCTTCGACTTTACTTCCGTCGATCTTCTGCGCTATGCTGGATCGCCCACAGGTCAAGAGTTTCACCACTACCGGGTAAATGGCGGAGGACACGATTGGTTTGGTGCCTGGGGCAGTCAAGACGTGGAATCCACCGCCATGCTGTGGGACTTCTTCGCCACACAATGTGCTGGCGGGTTCACGGAGGTGGCCGAAACGTCACCCGAGAATGTCCTGATTGAACGCTGGAGAAACGGCATCCGGGCCAAGGCCCATTGTCGGGTCGACATCCGCAATGCGCTGGGACAACTTGTGGACCGCGTCGCCCTTCACCAAGGCGAAACGTGGACAGCCTTACCGGCGGGCTTTCATCTCATCTGCGCCACAACCGAAACCGGTGAGCGCCAGACGATTCGCATTCAATAGTTGGACTCAAAGGGGTTTTCGAACCACATGAAGGTGGCTCTCCGATCCCAAAGCACAGCGCTGGTGGCGGTCCGCACCAAACAGTGACACAAGGTCAATCTCCTCCACCTCAAACCCCACGACTTTGTAGCGGTCTGCATAATCCAAACCGTACAACCGAACGTGGTCCCGTTGCCAATACAGCCGCTCCCTTTCTGCAGGGTCTGAGACGTTTGGGTCCTCCAACGTGTTCTCGTTGCCCCTGTCCATGGGCACCTGAAAAATGCCCCAACCGCCGGGCTTCATGACGCGGAAATACTCTGTCATCACCTTGCGGTCGTCGGCGACGTGCTCCATGAGGTGGTTGCCCATGATGATGTCAAAATAGTGGTCCTCATAGGGGATTTCATGCACATCGAAATGCACATCCGCCCACGGAGAGACCAAATCTGCCCGGACGATGTCCAAACCCTCGGCCCGATTGAAACGCTTCAAGAAACAGTACTCTGGAGCCAGGTGCAGCATCCGTCGATTGGGGCCGCCCGAAAACAAGTCGCTGTGTTCGCTGAGGTACATCCACACCGCCCTGTGCCGCTCCAGACTCAGGGTGTCCGGAGCCAGTGCATTGGGGCGGGTGCGGTCACCCCGACCATAGGACAGAAACCGCCGATAGGTCCTTCCATTGATGGGGTCCTCAAAACGCTTTCCCCAGTAGAATGGAGAAATGGCCTGCAATGCAAGGTGGGCTACCCTTTGCAAAAGGTGGCGCGGCACAAAGCGGGTCACGAAAGAAATCAGGGCGCGCATGAATGGCCAAAGATAGCATCGGCCTGCAGGGCCATCAGCGGATGACGACCTCGCGGACGGTCTCCTTGCCGAGGTGCTCGTTGATCATGGTGCGAATGCGGGTCCGGGCCATCAGGAACTCCTCTTTCATCGGCGCAGAATCCAATTCAACGGTCATGGTCCCCGAACGCACTTTCAAGTAACGGGTTTTTCGGGCCACAGCCTCACCCATGACCTCTTTCCAAGCCAACTCGGCACGCGCATCTTCCAAACGCGCCCCGTGACCGCTCAACCGAAGCCAGTCCTGAAGCGCATCGCCCAAAGACACCGCTTCTGACTTTCTCGGAGACCGAGAGGACGCTCTTCTTCCCTTCCTGCCCATCATGGTTCTCCTGCCGAATTGTCCCGGTCACCCAAGGGCCGAACGCCATCCCGATTCACCCACCAACTGGCATGGCTCACGCCCGCCTTGGTGAGCAACTCAGGAATGCGGTCACCATCGGTGTCCGAAATGAAGACCTGCCCAAAATCCGCTTGTCCGAGGGCCTTCATCAAAGCCCCCGCCCTGTGGGCGTCAATTTTGTCAAAAATGTCGTCCAACAAGAGAATCGGCCTGCGCCCCACCCTGCGGGCGAGATGCTCGACTTGGGCCAACCGCAGCGCGAGAAGAAAGGTTTTCTGTTGCCCTTGGCTTCCAAATCGCTTCAAGGGATACTCCCCGATCCGGAAGTCCACATCATCCTTGTGAATGCCCACCGTGGACCGTCGCAATCGCCTGTCGTCCTCCACCGCGTTGCCGAGTGCCTCAGAAAAGGCCCCAGGAAAAACCTTGGTGTGCAAGGCCAAGCCCACGGCCTCCTGCCCACCGCTCAAGCCCTCATGAATCCGTTGAAATTCAGGGGTGAATTCCGACAAGAATCGCCCCCTCTCGGCGGCAATCGCCTCTGCAAGGGGCACCATCTGCTCGTTCCACGGCGCCAATTGGGCCTCGTCCCACACCCTGTTCTCCGCAAAATACCGGAGCAACAGGTTGCGCTGCTGCACGAGGTGATGGTATTGGATGAGGCGATCCAAATACGGGCGGTCGTATTGACTGATGACCGCATCCATCCATTTGCGCCTGACTTCACTTCCGTCGAGAACCAGCACTGAATCCGATGGCGCAATCATGACCACTGGGTATCGCCCAACGTGATCGGCGAGCTTTCCGTAGGCTTTTCCGTTGCGCTTCAGAACCTTTTTTTGACCCTTGGCCACTGCACAGGCCACCCGATCCAGCTCCACTTTTCCATCCGCAGACTCCACCTCAAACGCCCCCTCCACGAGAAAGGCCCCTTTTCCGTGGCGGATGTTTTGCGAATCAATCGGATTGAAGTAGCCCTTTGCATTGCCCAAGTAATGCACGGCATCCAAGATGTTGGTTTTGCCCGTTCCGTTGTCTCCAAGCAGACAATTTACTTGGGCACACATCGCCATCTCCACCTCTTCGTGGTTCTTGAAATCAAGCAACTGCAGGCGGGTCAGCCTCATGCTTACGGGGGCGGATGTAGACTCGGTCACTTTGGCTATTTTTGCCGCTGCAAAAGTGGGCGCCAGCTCGCAGATGCCACCTTTGGGTTATCCACTGCGAATCCCAAAGCTTATCAAGACAAAGAACACCAGGACACAACCTCCCATGGCTGCAGAGAATCCCAACGGCGCGAACATCGAGGACCTGACCGGCAAGACCGAACAGTTCATCGAAGACAACAGCCGCAACCTCATCATCGCCATTGCCGCAGTCGCGGTCGTCATCATTGCTGTGGTCGGCTATGGCAAGCTCGTCGTAGAGCCTGCGGAACAAACCGCCAATGAAGACGCTTGGCGTGCCGAGCAATACTTCATGATGGACAGCATGGACCTCGCACTGAACGGAGACGGCCTCTACCCCGGCCTCTACGACATTGCGCAGGACCACGATGGAACCAAGGCTGCGGCGCGTGCCCAATACGAATTGGGATTGCTCCTCCGCGGCCAAGGCGACTTTGAAGGGGCCATCGAAGCATTTGAGAATGCAGGCCTCAAGGACGACGTGCTCTCCACGATTGCCTCCATCAACATCGGTGACTGCGAGGTGGAATTGGGCAACTACGCATCCGCAGAAGATGCCTTCGATCAAGCCATCAGCCAAGCATCTCGCTCCATTGGAGAGGACTTCCTGGCTCCAATTGCCCTGTATAAGGGAGCGTTGGTCAACCTCGAATTGGACAACATCGAGGCGGCCAAGTCCAAGCTGAGCAGAATTGCCAAGGACTACCCATCCTCCAATCTGCACGCCACTGCAGAAGGTCTGGCGGCAGCCATCTGACCCGACTGCGTGGCCACCGAAGGACACAACCTGTCCGCCTATGACGCGGATCGATTCCAAGACTGCGGAGATTTTCGCATCGGCATTGCCGTGTCCGCTTGGAACGACGAAATCACCCACGCGCTGAGGGATGGCGCACTTGAGGTGTTGCATGCGGCTGGCATCGCAAACGTCACCGTGCAGAGTGTCCCTGGCAGTTTTGAGCTGCCTCTGGGATGTCAATGGTTGCTTCGCCACAAGCAATGCGACGCTGTCATTGCCATCGGCAGTGTCATCCGCGGCGAAACCGCGCACTTTGACTTCGTGTGTCAATCTGCCGCGTCCGGTGTATTGAAAGCGGGAATGGATGCCGACCGTCCAGCCATTTTCTGCGTG
>Ga0209503_10001769_pt1 | contig 10860 bp, 9 predicted proteins | sample SouAtlMetagenome_2_FD_187448 | JGI IMG/M metagenome (GOLD analysis project Ga0209503, IMG submission 187448) | Marine eukaryotic phytoplankton communities from Atlantic Ocean - South Atlantic ANT15 Metagenome (SPAdes) (version 2) | ecosystem: Environmental > Aquatic > Marine > Oceanic | place...
ATCCATTTTGACAATACCAGCAACCAGCCCGTATACCCCTAATGTGATAGCAATGCTAAGCGCCACCAATACACCTACTTGAGTGGTAAAAGTGGCATCCGTTACACTCCCTAGTGCAATCACAATAATTTCCGCTGAAAGAATAAAGTCGGTACGAATAGCGCCTTTAATTTTCTCTTTTTCAAACGCGACCATATCCACTTTTTCATCAGCAAGGGCGTTTATTCTGGCTTCACGTTCTGCTGACTCATCATCATGAGGTAAATATTTATGAAGCAGCTTTTCAGCCCCTTCAAAGCACAAATAGAGTCCACCTAGTACAAGAAGTACGGTGATTAACGAGGGCACAAAAGCGCTAATAAGAAGGGCGGCAGGAACCAATATAACTTTATTTAGCAATGAGCCTTTTGCTACGGCCCACACAACGGGTAATTCCCTGTCAGCTTTCACGCCCTGTACTTGGTTAGCGTTAAGCGCCAAATCATCCCCCAAAACACCAGCAGTTTTCTTTGCTGCCACCTTCGACATAACAGCAATGTCATCCATTAATGTTGCGATATCATCGAGAAGGGCTAATAAGTTCGCAGCGGCCACGTCACATTCCTTTCAAAAACCAAAAATGCAGCATACGTTGCACTGTCATAGGTTGGCAATGTTAAGGTATAAAAAGTAATAGCTAATTTTTAACGTATTGAGTTTTTGCGCCCTAATGACTTTTATAAGAGGCACGTAAGCTTAAAGCACTATGTATGACTGTGAGGTATCGTGAAGCCGTCATTATCTATTCGTTCTTATACTCGCACTATGTGTATGCACGCTCATGACTATTACCAGTTAGTATTGCCACTTAACGGGCATATCGATATATCGCTTAATACTTTCAGTGGGTGCGTTGGAGTAGGAGAGGGGATTTGTATAGCACCTGGTGCCATTCATGGCTTTACTGCTGATGAGCAGGCGAAGTTCATTGTAGCGGACTTGCAATCGGTGCCGGACAATATTGCTGGCGGCAATTTATTTGAAGAAGGCTCTTTACCCGCTGAAGGCTCCTTATCCGTTAAAGGCTCCTTATCCGCTAATGCCTCTGACCCCGCTAAAGGCGCTCCCATTTTTCAAATAAGCACACCCATGCAGGCGTTTTTAGCGTATGTGGAAGTGCAATTAACGCATCACATCACTGATGATGAGAATGACGCCATGTTAAGTTTGTTCTCGGCACTTTTAGCCCAGCAGCAACGCGGTGTCGCCACTGATAAGCGTATAATCCCAGTGCTTTCTTGCATTCACCAAGATGTCGCCTACCCACACACTATCACGTCCCTTGCTAAAATTGCCTGTGTGGGCGCAACACAATTTAAAAAGCGCTTTATAGCCGCTACTGGGATGGGGCTAAGGGAATACCTCATTAATGTGCGTATGGAGAAAGCACGGGCCTTACTGAGCAATACAGATATGCCTGTTATTGCCGTGGCGGTAAACGTGGGGTATGACGATGTGTCTGCGTTTACCCGTCGGTTTAAACACCATGTGGGTATGCCACCCACGCACTTTAAGCGTCGATAGCCAGGAAGGTAACTATGATCAGTTCCTTTCATAAGCTAAGTATTTATTCCCGTAGTATTTGCCCGAAAAATAATGGCCCGCAAAATATGTGAAAGCGCAGTATTCATTAACGCAGCAAAGTTTAACTGAAAATCAGGCTTTTAAATCAACCACACCGTCTTTTCTGCACAGATAGAATATACAATTACAGTTATGCTTAGGCTTCTTGAATTTTAAAAATAGGCAAGTAATGGCAACGTTTATAGGGCTTGTGGCCATAATTTCGTGGGGCGTATTAGCTGTGTTGGGTGTTTACGCATCGTCAGTGCCGCCTTTTCAGCTGCTTTTTATCTGTTTTTCAGTTTCTGCGCTATTGCTTTTTTTAAAGCGATTAATTAAGCGAGAGCCGTTATTTACATTACCTAAACTAACACTTACCCAATGGATAGTGGCTACCAGCGGTCTCTTCGGATTTCACTTTTGCTATTTTCTAGCCCTTCGTTATGCACCGCCTATTGAAGCAAGTCTTATTGCCTATCTATGGCCGTTACTGCTGGGTATTGCAGTGGCTAACGCGCACCAACGGTTGTTTGCTGTAATTGGAGGTGCACTAGGTTTTATTGGTTGCGGAATTTTAGTTACAGGGGGGGAAAGCATTCAGTTTAATAGCGAATTTACACTGGGTTACGGGTTGGCATTTATTTGCGCCTTAATTTGGTCGGGCTATTCGTGGTTTATGGCGGGCACAAAAAGCGATGTTGAAGACATTGGCTGGATATCTATTGCAGTAGCAGTGCTAGCGCTGGGCTCCCACCTAACTCTAGAGTCGAGCCATTGGGACCTTTCATTTAACGCTTGGGCAAGTGCAATATTACTAGGACTTGGGCCTGTAGGTGGCGCGTTTTACTTGTGGGATATTGGGCTTAAATTTGGTAATCGCCAGTTGTTGGCGAGCCTAAGCTTTGCTACACCTGTTATCTCCAGTATTGCGCTATTTTTGTTTGGAATAAGTACACTGTCCACCGCCATTTCAATAGCAATTGTACTTATTATGGTAGGCGCGCTAATTAGCAATGCTGTGCCAGCGCTCATCATGAAACGTCGTCTACGCCAAGCGGCAAATGCCTAATTAATCAGAAGGACTCAAAGGGTCTTAGAGTCTAAGCGGCTAGTCTTTCACTGGCTCTTTAGCGACGCGAGCCTCAATAAAGCGGTCGTAGTCGCTGCCCTTGCTACATTCAAGGGTACCGCCGGCAAAACCACTTAAAACGGTAAGCGCTTTGTTGGTGGTGCCAGAGCAATTTACTTTTTTCACTGGTCGTTCTTCATATGACGTGTCCTCCTCACCTTTTCGAGTATCAACAATATCTGGGCTTTCTATTTTCCGCCTATGTGCTTCAGCCGCTCTTAAGCCTTCCTCAGCAATTTCTTCTTGCTCTCTTCGATTAAAAAATTGCGAGGCACTGGCCCGTGGAGACAAGTTTAAACTACCAGCTTTCTGGTTCCTCGTTGAGGCGTTGATAGTAGCTTGGGTATTGGAAATCGTAGGCGCGGGTGCTTCAGGCAAGGGTGTTTCAGTTGAGTAGTTCTCTGTAATTGTGCTTTCTGTATTTGGTGCAGTCTTGTCTTGTTTTACTTCTGTGGGTTTAGCTTCTACTGGCTTAGTCTCTACCGCTTTTATTTGCTCGGCAGTGTCAGTCACTTTTGCTTTGGGGCTTTCTGGTACGTTAGGCTCAACAACGGGAGGAGTAACTTCTACCGGCTCAGGTGCATCAGTAATGGTTTTTTCTACGCTAACGTGGGGGTAATACAAGGTTGCACTAATGGGTGCAGGCTTGTGTGCTGGTTTTACACCGCTTTCAAACGTAGTAAAGAAAATCACTATTACTAACCCAATTAGGTGTAAAAGGGTTGAGATAAGTAGGCCTTTTGCGAGTTTACCCTTCTTGCTCGCATGAAAAACCTGCGCACGTTCAGGCACATACTCAGGCTCTATAATAGGAGTGATAATTGTCATACCTAGTAACTGACCCGCAGCATTACTAATTAGTTCCATCCTAATTTCATCGCTATTTTCAGTTAATTTAACTCACCGCGCTCTAAAGTTGGGCATTGATGGCGCTATGCACCAGTCTGGTGCGATAAATGTAAACAAAATGCATCACGTATTAGTTAACCCGTTGTTTTTAATCGTTAATTATTTGTGGCACATCTCTTGGTTTACTTCCCTGTACAAGACACGAAATGTGCAAAACAACCATTAAAAAAACTGGAGCAACTCATGAAACTAGTCACAGCTATCATCAAGCCGTTCAAGCTAGATGATGTTCGTGAAGCCATTTCAGAAATCGGAATTGACGGTCTAACCGTTACCGAAGTGAAAGGTTTCGGACGTCAAAAAGGCCACACTGAACTTTACCGCGGCGCGGAATATCAAGTGGATTTCTTACCTAAAGTCAAACTGGAAATTGCCGTTCAGGACGACCAGGTAGATCGCTTGGTAGAAGCCATCGTTGGCGCAGCCAAGACTGGCAAGATTGGTGACGGTAAGGTATTTGTTTACGACCTTGAACAAGCCGTACGTATTCGAACTGGCGAGTCAGACACAGACGCGTTGTAAGCCACAACGATTAATTTGCGGAGAAAAGCATAATGGAAATTACATTTGAACTCGGGTATGCACTAGATACCTTTTACTTCTTAATCTGCGGTGCACTAGTTATGTGGATGGCGGCAGGTTTCGCCATGCTAGAAGCTGGTTTAGTACGCGCTAAAAACACGACAGAAATTCTAACTAAAAATATCGCGTTATTTGCCATTGCTAGCACCATGTATATGATTTGCGGTTACGGCATCATGTATGGTGGCGGCGAGTGGAGCCCGTTCCTTGGTGGAATTATGGGTGACGGCGCAACAGGTGTTGCTGAAGATGCGGCAACGTATGCACCTTCTGCTGATTTCTTCTTCCAAGTAGTATTCGTTGCAACGGCAATGTCTATTGTTTCTGGTGCAGTGGCTGAGCGTATGAAGCTTTGGGCTTTCTTAGCATTCGCTGTTGTGATGACTGGTTTCATCTATCCGATGGAAGGTGCTTGGACGTGGGGCGGTGAAGCTGTATTTGGCATGTACACCCTTGGTGACCTTGGTTTCTCTGACTTTGCAGGTTCTGGTATTGTTCACATGGCAGGTGCTGCTGCAGCATTAGCTGGTGTATTAGTACTAGGTGCTCGTAAAGGCAAATATACTGCTGACGGTAAAGTTAACGCTATTCCAGGTGCTAACCTTCCACTTGCTACGCTAGGTACATTCATTTTATGGATGGGTTGGTTTGGCTTTAACGGTGGTTCAGTACTTGCTACTGCTACAGTTGAAAGTGCAAACGCGGTTGCGATTGTATTTATGAACACTAACGCCGCAGCCGCTGGCGGATGTATTGCAGCGCTTATCTTAGCACGCATTATGTTTGGCAAAGCTGACCTAACTATGGCCCTTAACGGTGCACTAGCTGGTTTGGTAGCAATTACCGCTGAGCCTTCAACGCCTACGCCACTACAAGCAACCTTATTCGGTGGCCTTGGTGGTATCTTAGTAGTACTAAGCATTGTAGCGTTAGATAAACTTAAAATTGATGATCCAGTAGGTGCTATCTCTGTTCACGGTGTGGTTGGTTTACTTGGTCTTATCCTTGTTCCATTCACTAACGACGGTTCAAGCATTGTGGGTCAGTTAATTGGTGCTGCTACCATCTTTGTTTGGGTGTTTGTAGTAAGCCTAGTTGTTTGGTTAGCGATTAAAGCCGTTATTGGTGTTCGTGTAACTGAAGAAGAAGAATTCGACGGTGTTGATATGAGTGAATGTGGTCTGGAAGCTTATCCTGACTTCACCAACGGCCGTACGTAAGGAAGTCTGAACAGGCAAAATTACTTATAATAACGATAATGCCTGTATCACCAATCTTAAGCCCCGCATCTGCGGGGCTTTTTTCGTTTTTCATAAAGTTAAAAATAACGCTAAACTATTGATAATTTACTTAGTTAGCAATAATGCTACATTAGGTTTGTTCTTTTATTAGGAAAGTAAATCATGCTGTTGCGATGTTTGTTACTACTGTGTGTCAGTCAAATGGCTTATGGGTACGATAGGGTTACCGGCGCGCCGTTTGCGAGTCGTTCAGAAGTTATTGCTCAACATGGTATGGCTGCGACCAGCCAGCCTCTTGCTACCCAAGTGGCTCTCGATGTTCTTAAACGCGGCGGTAGTGCTGTAGATGCCGCCATTGCTGCAAACGCGATGTTGGGGCTTGTTGAACCTACAGGGGCAGGTGTAGGCGGCGATCTATTCGCAATAGTATGGGATGCTAAGGAAAATAAGTTAGTTGGGTTAAACGCATCGGGTCGCTCTCCTAAGCTGCTGACCAAACAAGTGTTTAACGATAGAGGTTTAGCGCTAATACCTAAATTTGGGCCACTGCCTGTGTCTGTGCCTGGGGCCGTAGATGGCTGGTTTATGCTACATGAAAAGTTTGGCAAGTTACCTATGACAGCGTTGCTCACGCCGGCCATTGAATATGCCAAAAATGGCTTTCCTGTTTCTGAACTGGTTGCTTATTATTTAGCAATGAACAACGAAAGAATAGGTCATTACGATGGGTTTGCAGAAACGTTTCTTATTAATGGGAAAGTCCCCAAAAAAGGGGATGTTTTTAAGAACCCTGGTCTCGCGGTAACCTACGAAAAAATTGCCACCGGCGGGCGAGATGCTTTTTATAAGGGTGACATTGCGCAAAATATTGACGCTTACATGAAGTCGCAAGGTGGCTACCTTTCTTATGCTGATTTAGCGTCGCATACGTCAGAATGGGTAGAGCCGGTATCAGCAAATTATCGCGGCTACGATGTATGGGAGCTTCCCCCTAATGGGCAGGGTATTGCGGCATTACAAATACTCAATATATTAGAGCGCTATGACATTGAAGGCATGGGCTTTAATTCTGCCGAGTATATTCATACCTTTGTGGAAGCGAAAAAGTTAGCATTTGAAGATCGCGCAAAGTTCTATGCTGATCCCGCATTTAACGACATTCCAGTTGAGTGGTTAATTTCCAAAGATTACGCCACTGAACGTCAGCAGCTTATTAACGGCGCTAAAGCCGCAGAACGTGTAGACGCAGGTATTTACGATGGCGATACAGTTTATTTAACGGTAGCCGATAAAGACGGTAATATGGTATCGCTAATTCAAAGTAACTATCGCGGTATGGGGTCAGGAATGACACCCCCAGGGCTTGGTTTTGTACTACAAAATCGTGGTGAAATGTTTACCTTAGAAGAAGGTCATTTCAACGAACTTAAGCCTGAAAAGCGTCCATTTCACACCATTATCCCTGCATTTGTTACTCGTAATGGTGCACCATTTTTAAGCTTCGGTGTAATGGGCGGAGGTACTCAGCCTCAAATGCATGCGCAAATTATTGTGAACATGCTCGATTTTGGTATGAATTTACAAGAAGCGGGTGATGCTCCGCGTATTTTGCACAGCGGCTCTAGTTCGCCAACAGGTAAGTTAATGCTTGATGGCGGTTATATCAGTCTAGAATCAGGATTTGATGAGACAGTACAGCGAGAGTTAATGGAGCGAGGTCACACATTGCGTCGCGTTGTTGGTGCTTTTGGGGGCTATCAGGCAATTATGTGGGATGATAAGCGCAACGTTTACTTTGGGGCTTCTGAAAGCCGAAAAGATGGACAAGCTGCGGGTTACTAATACACACTCGTATCATTGTTCGCCATGGTTAAATAACAATAAGAGTGCCCATGACACAACCACAAAAAGGGATTTGCGCAGAACCTAATTTACATGCGCAATATTTACTGCTTAACGTTATTGATGACGATAGTGAGGCGGTAAGGGCGAAGCTTGCCCGCGTGTTAGATATATTCGAACACTTTGAGTCTGAGCATTACGAAGCTATGGTGACCGGTGTTGTGGCTATTGGAACTGGCTATTGGACTGAAGTGTACCCAGGCTTAATTCCAGTAGAATTGATGCCTTTCCCTGATATGCAATGTGAAGATAGAAGTGCGCCTACTATGCCCTGTGATTTGTTTATTCAAATTAGGGCTGACCGTTTAGATATCTGCCATGCTATCGGCATCGAGGTCATGGATTTACTCCGATTACATGTAGAAATGGTAGAGCAAATTCGTGGTTTTCGTTACCTTGATGGACGGGATCTTACCGGGTACTTGTATGCCGCAGATAACCCTCGTGGAATGAAGCGCAGAGAGGTTGCCATCGTCAATGAAAACGATCCTGATTTTAGCGGTGGAAGTTATCTACACGTACAGCGCTACAAGCATGACTTACGCCGTTGGCACAGTCTTTCATCACGGCAGCAAGAACAGGTGATGGGGACCACTCAGCAGCATAACTTGGTGAGTGCTGAACAGTCTGAATCTTCTCATAGTGTTCGCGCCAATATAATTACCACTGAAAGTGGTAAGGCGGGGCTGATTAAACAAGGTATGCCATATGGCGATATGGTGTCGCAAGGGCTAATGTTCGTGAGTTGTTCGGCCAGTGCTAGGCCCTTTAAAGCCATGCTACATAGCCAAATATACGGCAATGGTGATGGAGATTATGACCGCTGGTTAGATTTCACCAACGCGGAAACTGGCGCTGCCTTTTTTGCGCCATCCGTTACCTTTATTCGCGAACAGGCGAAAAATATAGAATCTGAATAGGGTCGGTGAGGCTTTACTGTATAGTTAAGGCGCCATCCCAGTCATCTGGCAGCAGCATGTTTTGATATATACGACACACATCGATATGGTGCTTCGCCAAGGAGTCTTGAGGAAAAATAGCTAACGCCGCTTCAAAGTGCGCTATAGCCAAATCCCACTCTTTATCAATTCTACAGGCTAGGCCGGCGGCAATTTTAGATTGAACTGAAAACCGTTCTTCCTGCTGTTGATGTGGTAAATGGCTTAGCACCTCATAAATTTGGATTGGGGCTTTGCGGCCTTTTACCCGAACCCAGTCAAGAAGCCGCGTTTTAACAGGGAACTTGTCCCCCATTCCTTCAAGTACTTGTGCACTGACAATAATGTCAGCCCCGTACTTTGGCGCTAGTGCTTCTAAACGACAAGCAATATTAACGCTGTCGCCAATAACAGTGGTATCCATTCTGTCATCAGAACCTACCGTTCCCATTACCACAGGCCCATAGTGTATTCCCACACCCACATTAATGGGAACAAAGCCCTTACGCTTACGACGAATATTGTAAAAATCGAGGGTTTTGCGTAATTCCATCGCAGCGTTAATTGCGTCAATAGCTTTATCTTGCGGGGTACCACCTGGATGATCAAACAATGCCATCATGGCATCGCCGATAAACTTATCAATAAACCCGCCGTTCTCGTGAATTGGTTTATTCATACGTAGGAAATACGAGTTGAGAAACCCCATAAGCTCCTGTGGGCGCATTTTTTCTGATAAGCCGGTAAAACCGCGAATGTCGCAGAAAAGGATAGCTACATCCTGCTCATCGGCATAACCAAGCTCAATATGGCCTGAGCCGGTTTTAGTGATATGGTCGATAAACTGTTGAGGAACAAATTTTTGAAAGGCTTGAGATAATCTTAACGCTTCATCAGCAACGTGTTGATTATGCTGTTCGGCTGAGGAATCTGATTTTAACTTTGCTTTACGTCGCTGTCGGTAAATAAGTCTATTAAGTCTGTGCCGGCGATACTTTACCAGCACAGCGGTAACGACAACACTGTAAGCAAAAACTAAAAATAATACACTTAGTAGTAACCAATCCGTCGACGTCAAAATACCTATCCATTGTTATTATTTAAGCATTGCAAACACCTTGTCAGCGGCTTCTAAAGTTTTCGCAATGATGTCCTTATCATGCGCTTTAGATACAAATCCAGCTTCGTATGAGGCAGGTGCCAAGTAAACACCTTGCTCCAACATGCCGTGATAAAATTTGTTGAACTGCTCTGTATTGCAGTTAATGGCCTGCTGATAATTAGTCACGCGCTCAATGTCCGTGAAGAATATCCCAAACATACTGCCGGCAACATTAGTACTTAGTTTAATACCGTGCTTGTTGGCAAGGGCTTGCATGCCATCAGCAAGTGCTTGGGTATTTTCAAAGATGCCTTCGTAAAGGCCTTCTTCTTGAATTTGCTCCATGGCGGCTAAACCTGCTGCCATCGCCACGGGGTTGCCAGAAAGTGTACCAGCTTGGTAAACAGGGCCTGTAGGAGCAATATGAGTAAGAATGTCTCTTCTACCACCAAAGCAGCCAACTGGCATTCCGCCGCCAATCACTTTACCTAAGCAAGTTAGGTCTGGTTTTATGCCGTAACGTTCTTGAGCTCCGCCGCGTGATACCCGAAAACCTGTCATCACTTCATCAAAAATCAGAAGGCTACCGTATTCGTCACACACATCACGAAGACCTTCTAAAAAGCCTTCAACAGGTGGAATACAGTTCATATTACCAGCAACTGGCTCAACAATTATACAGGCAATGTCGTTTCCGTGTGCCTTAAACACATTCTTTACACTTTCTATATTGTTATATTCAACCGTTAAGGTGTGCTCGGCCACGTTAGCAGGTACACCAGGAGAACTCGGCACACCCATGGTCAATGCCCCTGACCCCGCTTTTACTAGCAACGAGTCTGCATGACCGTGGTAACAGCCTTCAAATTTAACGATTTTATTGCGACCCGTGTAGCCGCGAGATAAACGAATAGCTGACATGGTGGCTTCAGTGCCTGAATTTACCATGCGTACCATTTCCATTGACGGCACCAATTTACTTACCGTTTCAGCCATAATAATTTCAGCTTCGGTAGGTGCACCGAATGAAAGGCCGAATTCAGAGGCATCGATGACTGCTTGACGAATTTGTGGATTATTATGGCCCAATACCATGGGACCCCACGATTGCACGTAATCGATATACTGTTTACCATCGGCGTCCCACATGTAAGGGCCATCAGCCTTGGTAATAAAACGAGGTGTGCCACCCACAGCTTTAAAAGCGCGAACGGGAGAATTAACACCGCCAGGAATGGTTTTTTGGGCGCGGGTAAAAAGGACTTCAGATTTTTGCATGTAATTCATTGCTCTTGTTGCTGAACCATACCACTTCACGTTCATATTTGGTCAATAACTCTTCAACGCCTAACGTAAGCGCAAATAACGCCATGCGTACGAGAACGCCGTTGTCGGTTTGTCTGAATATGGCAAGGTTTGGATTTAAATTTAGGTCGTTATCTAGCTCGTTAGCCT
>Ga0209503_10001771_pt1 | contig 10853 bp, 9 predicted proteins | sample SouAtlMetagenome_2_FD_187448 | JGI IMG/M metagenome (GOLD analysis project Ga0209503, IMG submission 187448) | Marine eukaryotic phytoplankton communities from Atlantic Ocean - South Atlantic ANT15 Metagenome (SPAdes) (version 2) | ecosystem: Environmental > Aquatic > Marine > Oceanic | place...
CAGCGCCCCCGCAAGGTGCTGGCCTGGTTGCAGGGGCATAGCCTGTCCGCCTCGGACCGGCCGGAAACGGTGGCCGCATTCGTGACCCAGCACCGTGACGATCCGCGTTACCACGATGAATGCGAGCTGCTGCGGCCCATCGTGGAGGGCGCCGGGATTATCTATGTGGTGGATGGCTCGGTGCCCTACAACCGCGAGCACGAAGCGGAAATGAATATCCTGCGCTGGACCGGCCGGCCCAGCCTGGCGCTGATTAACCAGATCGGCCCGGATGATCACAGTGCCGCCTGGGAGGCCGCGTTGGGTCAGTATTTCCAGATCGTGCGGCGCTTCGACGCGGTGCGCGCTCCGTTTGAAAAACACCTGGACTTGCTGCGCAGTTTTGGCCAGCTGGCGCCCCACTGGCGCGAGCCGCTGGATGCTGCGCTGGAATATCTGCAGGCGCTCAAATTTGGCCGTGACAGCCAGGCTCTGGAGCGCATCGCCGACGCCCTGATCGACATGCTTGGCCATCAGGAAACCGCACGGTTGAGTGAGTTCGAAGACGCCAGCCCTCTGTTGCCCAAGCTACAACAGCGCTGGCAGAACTGGCAGCGCGAGCGTGAGCAACGGCTGCGTGTGGCGGTGGAAGACTTGTACCAGCATCGCCGCCTGCAGCGTCAGGAAGAGGCGCTGGTAACCCCGCAAGGCGGCGACCTGTTCAGTGAGCGCACCCGTCAGCTATGGGGCATCAGCAAGACCCAGCTGGCCGCCGCAGGTTTCGGTGCCGGTGCTGTGGGTGGCGCGGGGATTGATGCGGTGGCGCTGGGGCATTCCCTGGGGGCTGGCGCATTGATCGGTGGGTTGCTGGGCGCGGCGGGCAGTTACTACTACAGCGACAAGCTCACCAAACTGAAATTCGGGCCGCTCAGTGGCGGTTTCCGCGAGGCGGTCTACGGTCCCCTGCGGGATCCGCAATTTGCCTATGTGGTGCTGGGCCGGGCGTTGGTGCACTGGTATCAGGTGAGCCAGCGCAACCATGCCGGTCGCGATGTGCTGGTGGTCACCGGCGCGCAGGACCACTGGCTGGCACAGATGGAACGCAGTCACCGCAATAGCTTGCAAAAAAGCCTGCAGGCCCTGGCCAGCCGCCGCTTTGACCCCAGCAAACGCCAGCGGTTGATCGAGCAACTGGAGTTGGCCCAGCAGGCGTTTGCCCAGTGGCAGCTACAGCCGTTCCAGGAATCTGGCGAGCTCTCCCCAGAGTAAACCCTTTTAAATCATATCGTTATTTCTGTTCGTGAAGTGCGAAGAGCCTTTCTACAACCAAATAGTTCATTTGTGTACTATTTGGTTGTAGAATAAATGAATCATGTTCATAAAGATTCAGGAGGGCTGCTTGAGCCGCTTCGACGCCACCGAAAACCGCATCAACCTGACCCACCAGCGTTTTCCCGACTATCCCCGGGAACCGGCCATGCTGGTGCGGCTGGTAAAAGCCATCTCCCAGCACGTCCACGACACCGCCAACCTGGTGCTGCGCCAATACGGCCTGAATCACACGGACTACAACGTGCTGATGATGTTGTATGGCTGCCAGCAGGAGGGGATGACCGTCACTCAGCTGCGTGATGCGGCGGCGGAGAAGTCGGCCAACGTGACCCGGGTGTGCAATATTCTCTACGACCGGGGCTGGATGGCCCGTTTTGCCGACCCCCAGGACCGGCGCCGTGTGCTGGTGTCCCTGACTCCGGAAGGAGAGGCGCTGGTAGAGCAGTTTCTGCCATCCATGTCTTCACTGCTGAATGAGTACGGCTCGGCCTTTGATGCGCAGGAAACCGCCATGCTGGAAATCTTGCTCAAGCGGTTGCTGGGCGTTGCCGAGCAGATCGAACGGAACCTGTGAGCGCCGCGCCATGAGTGCCCGCCACGACGACACCGCCGAGCCCGGCCCACAGCTGGCAGGCATGCTCCGCGAAGCCGCGCTGGACTGGTTGTACGTCGGCAAGGTGCTGCTGGCCATTTTTATCGGTGGCTGGTTGGCCATGCGCCTGGACCTGCAGCAGCCGGCCACCACTATGATGACGGTGGCGCTGGTGATGCATCCGGCCAGTGGCATGGTGCTGGCGAAAAGCTTTTACCGGGCCATGGGGACGCTGGTGGGGTGTGCTGTGGCCATCGCTTTAGTGGGCCTGTTCCCGCAACAACGTGAGTTATTGCTGGTGGGCATGGCCCTGTGGATCGGCCTGTGTGCGGCCGGGGCGTCCCTGTATCGCAACTTCATGTCCTATGGCTTTGTGCTGTCCGGTTACACCGTGGCCATTGTGGTGCTGCCGGTGGTGCAGCACCCGCTGGGGTTGTTTGACTCGGCGGTGATGCGGGTTAGCGAAGTAATGCTGGGCATTCTGGTGGCCGGGCTGGTGGGGGATGTGCTGTTCCCACAGCGGTTGCGCATGGCCCTGCGTCAGCAATTGGCCGATCAATACAGTGGTTTTCTGGCGTTTGTGCGCGCCAGTCTGGGGGGCGTGCTGGCCCGTGATGCGCTGGAAGAGGCCCACATGCGGTTTGTCGGCGAGACCCTTCAGGTGGAAAACCTGCGCAGTTCCGTGGTGTTCGAGGATGCCGGGGTGCGGGCGCACAGCCCACGATTGCGCCAGCTCAACCAGCATTTCATGGAGGTCTCCACCAGCTACCAGACCCTGCATCACCTGATGAATCGCATGCACGCACCCCATCACCGCGATACCCGCGATCGGTTGATGCAGTTGTGCGTGTTCACCGCCACGGTGTTGGACGGCGATTGCCAGCCCAGCCCGGAGGCGGCGGCACGCTTGTCGCTGGCGTTACAACAGACCGAGCGGGAATTGCCCGGGCAGATCAGGGCGCAACGCCAGGGGCTGACATCCCGCCGGGAGCGGCTGGATTTCGACACCGGGGCGGAGTTGCTGGTCCGTTGCGTGCAGGAATTGCAGGCCTATGTGCAGGCCTATGCGGTATTGCGCCGCCCCGGCGTGTCCTCGGCGGCGCAGAAAGAGGTGGTATTTCAGCACGGTAATGATCGCCTCGGCGCGTTGTTGAGCGGGGTGCGGGCCACACTCACCATGCTGGTGATGGGCAGTTTCTGGATTCTGTCCGGCTGGGTGCATGGCGGCAGTGCCATGATGTTGGCGACGATCTTTACCGGCCTGTTTGCCAGTGCGCCGAACCCGTCGGCGGTGGTGCGCCAGATTTCACTGGGCTTTGCTACAGGGATGCCACTGGCCTTTCTTTGCCAGTTTCTGGTGCTTACCCACATGGATGGTTTCGGGCTAATGGTGGCAGGCACCGTACCGTTTCTGCTGACCGGGCTGTATCTCACTACCCGGCCGACACTGGCCGGTTATGGCACCGGTTATGTGCTCAGCTTTATCTACCTGCTGAACCTGCACAGCCCGATGACGTTCGATCCGGTGTATGTGGCCAACGAGGCCATTAGTCAGATCGCCGGGGTGCTGGCCGTGGCGGTGGCGTTTAGCCTGTTCGGCAATGCCTCCAGCAATGGCTGGTTGCGGCATCGCCTGTTACGTCAGTTGCGCTATCAGGTGACTCGCGCCTGTGAGGCGCCCCTGAGCGGACTGCGGCACCGCTTTGAAAGTGCCACCCGGGACCTGTTCATGCAGATCATGGTGCATGCCGGCCCGCGTGCCCGTGACTGGCTGGCCTGGGCGCTGTCGGTGCATGAAACCGGCCGGGCAGTGGTGGAGTTGCGCCGCCTGCGCCTCGCCCTGCCCCAGGCACAGCAAGCCGCGGTGAGGGCGGTGCTGGCGGTCTTTGCGGATTTGTATCGCAGTGATGCGGATAAACAACCGCATGTCCATGAGCGCGCCTTGCAGGCGCTGGATGAGGCCATGCTCACGGTGACGCACCGCCCTGCCCTGCGTCAGCTGCACCTGTTGCGCCTGGCATTGCTGGATACCCGTTCGGTGCTGATGGCGACCCCGGAATCATCTCATTCGCAGCCGTATTTATCGGCAAGCGCAGACCAGGAGGGAGCGGCCCATGCCCCGTGAAATCGCCTTGCTGGATGCGCTGGTGCCCAGCCTGCTGCTGGTGTTCGTCTTTAGTTTGCTGCTGCAGTGGGCGGTGGACTGGGTCGGCGGCCGCTATGGGCTGTATCGCTATGTCTGGCACCCACCCTTGTTCCGGGTGGCGGTATTTTTTTGCTGTTTTGGCGGCCTTGGTTTGCTGGTCATGCAGTAGCAGAACAAGAAAGGAGAGAGGCGGATGAAAACCCAATCCCTGCTGCGTGTCATGGTGACCCTGGTCATGGTGGTGCTGGCGTCACTGCTGGCCTGGGCCCTGTGGCAACACTATATGTATTCCCCCTGGACCCGTGATGGCCGGGTACGGGCACGGGTGGTTCAGGTGGCGCCGGATGTGACCGGTCTGGTCACCGAGGTGGCTGTCGAGGATAACCAGAGCGTGCAGCGGGGGGATCTGCTGTTCGTGATCGATCGCAGCCGCTACCAGAATGCCCTGCAGCAGGCAGAAGCAGACCAGCAGGCCGCCGAAGCGGCCGCACGGGCAGCCGGAGCGGATATCCGTGCAGCCCAGGCCAGTGCGGCCAAGGCGCGGGCGGAGTTTGCCATGCGCCAAGCGGAGTCCCGTCGCCGGGACCGCATTGCTGAAGCGGTGTCCCGGGAGGTGCGCGATAACGCCCACAGTAACGCTGACGCGGCGCAGGCCCAGCTGCAGGCGGCCCAGGCCAGCCACCAGCGGGCCACCGCCAGCCAGCAGCAGTTGCTGGCTCGCTTGCAGCAGGCAAATGCCGCGCTGGCTTTGGCGCAATTGAATCTGGAGCGGACCGAAGTGCGCGCGCCGGTGGACGGCTATGTCACTAACCTGGCGCTGTATCCGGGGGATTACGCCCACGCCGGGCAGGCGCACATGGCATTGATCGATCGCCATGATTTCTGGGTGTACGGCTACTTCGAGGAAACCAAGCTGCCCAATGTACACGTGGGAGATGCGGTACAGGTGCGTTTACTCAGTGGGATACGCGCACGGGGTACGGTGGAGAGCATCGCCCACGGTATCGCCGATCGGGATAACCCCACCGGTGCCAACTTGCTGGCGGATGTGAACCCCACCTTCAACTGGGTGCGCTTGGCCCAACGGGTGCCGGTACGGGTATCCATCGATGCCGATAGCCTGCCTGAAGGCACGGTGCTGGCGGCCGGCATGACCGCCACTTTGACCCTGAAATCCTCCTGAACAAGGAGTCACCGCGGGCATAAAACCGGGCTTGGCAGTTAATTGCACGCCGCTCAACCGGAAAAAACGGCCTGGCAGCGGGTAACGGAACCGGGTTCATTGCGTCAAGGTTGCGTGAAGACGAACATGAAACGACCGTACGAGGACGAGTCATGTTGCCCGAAGAAATCAAACACAAGCTGTCTACCCTGGCCCGTCCCGGGTGGCGACCTCGGGTCGGCCCGGCGGTGCCGGGCGCACGCTCCAAGTTTGGCGGCTTGCCGCTGCTGAAAACGGATGAATCCTGGCCGTGCTGTGGCCATTGTCATCAGCCCATGCAGCTGTTTGTGCAGCTCGACTCCCAGGATCTGCCGGTGGATAGCCGCGCAGGGTTCGGCGACGGCGTACTGCAGGTGTTCTATTGCACCAATGGGGAGGAAGACTGTGAAGTGTTGGGGCACGCACATCTGCCCTTCTCTGACGCCAATCTGGTGCGAGTGATTCCTCGTCAGCAGGCTGATGGCTTCGATGCCTTGCCGGTGGGGATACCGGATGCGTTTACCGAGCAGGCGCTGACGGGGTGGCAGCGCGTGACAGATTTTCCCGACCGGCAGGAAATGGCGGCCCTGAATGATGACGTGCCACAGGGCATGGTCGCCCTGCTCCAGGCTCACCGCCCTGCCCCGCAGCCGGGTGACAAGTTTCTGGGTTGGCCACACTGGGTGGCGGAAGTGGATTACCCGTCCTGTTCCTGTTGCCAAAAACCGATGAAATTTCTTTTTCAGATTGATTCCACCGATACCCTTCCCTTCTGGTTTGGTAACAGCGGTTGTGCCTATGTTTTTCAGTGCGAAAGTAACCTTCAGGTGTTAACCATGAGCTGGGAAGGCAGGCCGTAATTTTTAGAAAAAATCACAAAAGGAACGTTAAAGTAAAATTACTTTTTCCCTCTTTCCTGTCGGTATTTCTGCGGCGAAACGCCCATCACTTTTTTGAACAATCGAGAAAAATAATAGGGGTCGTCATAGCCCAGTTGCAGAGCAATGGCGGCCACTCCCTGATCGCTGATGTCCAGCAGGTAACAGGCATGGCTCACCTTGATGCGCAGGAAAGCCTGCATGGGGGTCTGGCCGGTCTGGCGTTTGTATTCACGAATAAAATGATAGCGGGACAAGTCGCTGGTGGCGGCGATCAGGGCGTCCAGGCTAAGGCGCTGATCGATGGCTGTTTGCAGGTGACTGTTTACCCGGTTTACATCCAGAGTGGCGTGGCGCACCTGGTGCTGGCGGCGCATCAGCGCTGCGTAGGCGAGCAGGCTGCGCAGTAAATTGGCTGCATACATCAGGTGCTCGGGCTGGGCGTTAGTGGCCGCCGCCATCAGTGCCTGAAAATCATCTGCCAGCCGCGAGTTCTGCCAGCCGCGAGTGCACGCCCACGTTAACCTTGCGGATGCCGGGCTGTGACTGTCCGGCAATTTCGTCGAAATACCTCTCTACCTCATGCCCCCCCAAATGTACCCAGTAAATGCTCCAGGGCTGTTGCGGGTTGGCCTGGTAGCGGTGGGCCAGTCCGGCAGGGAACAGCAATAGCTCACCGGCTGTCACTGGCTGGCTCTGGCCTCCGTACGTCACTTCCCCGGCGCCGGCTACACAGTAGATCAGCAGATCATCCGCCGGCCGGTGGCGTGCCATGCGGTGCCCGCTAGCGTGAGGGTAAAAGCCCACACCATGGGGCATGCAGCCTGCGCAAAGCGGGTGCTGGCTGACTCGGGAAAGCACTGCAGGCGGGATTACGGTACGCTGCCCGCTAGCGGGAAGCGGCCAGTGTGAGGTTTCTGCGGTTTGACGTTGTTCGGTTTTCATAAACAGCAATATAGTCCATCTTTGTTCAAAAGTGGCTATCTGCATGACAAACAAGCTGTGCTACAACAGTGTCAACGCTTGCACGCAGACTTGCTCTACGCTGGCCGCCAGCCTGGAGTACGGACAATCATGGAGATTTCGATGGCCCACCAACTACCCTTACTGATTAATGGCGAATTTGTTGCCAGCCAGACTGACCAGTGGATTGCGGTAACCAACCCGGCCACGCAGGAAACCCTGTGCGAAGCCCCGGCGGCCACCGCTGAGGAAATGGAGCGGGCCATTGCGGCGGGCAAGGCGGCGTTCCAGACCTGGAAAGAAGTGCCAGTGTCCGAACGTGCCCGGTTGATGCTGCGCTATCAGGCGCTGTTGAAAGAGCATCACGACGAAATTGCCGAGATTCTCAGCCAGGAAACCGGCAAGACCTTTGAAGACGCCAAAGGGGATGTATGGCGTGGTATCGAGGTGGCCGAGCAGGCCGCCAATATCGCTTCGTTGATGATGGGCGAAACCGTGGAGAACGTGGCGCGCAGCATCGACACTCATTCCTGGACCCAGCCGTTGGGCGTGTGCGCCGGGATTACCCCGTTCAATTTCCCGGCGATGATTCCCCTGTGGATGTTCCCGCTGGCTATCGCCGCCGGTAATACCTTCGTGCTCAAGCCCTCTGAGCAGGACCCCATGACGCCAAACCGTCTGGCCGAGCTGTTCCAGGAAGCGGGGGCAGCACCGGGCCTGTTGCAGGTGGTGCACGGTGGCAAGGAGCAGGTGGATACCTTGCTGTCACACCCGGACATCAAGGCCGTCTCGTTTGTGGGCTCTGTGCCGGTGGGGCAGCACGTGTACCGCACTGCCACCGCCAATATGAAACGCGCACAGTGTTTTGCAGGCGCCAAGAATCACATGGTCATCATGCCCGATGCCAACAAGGATCAGGTGGTCAGCAGCCTGGTGGGGTCGTCCTGTGGGGCGGCGGGGCAGCGTTGCATGGCCATCAGTGTGGCGGTGTTCGTGGGCGATTCCAAAGCCTGGATCGACGAGCTGGCCAGCCAGTTCGCACAGATTCGGCCCGGCGCCTGGAATGACCCGGATGCGGCGTATGGCCCGCAGATCAGCCCGGCAGCAAAACAACGGGTGCTAAGCATGATCGCGCAGGGTAAGAAAGAAGGCGCTACCTGCCTGTTGGATGGCTCGGACTGTACCGTGGACGGCTTGCCAGACGGCAATTGGGTCGGACCGACGCTATTCACCGATGTGACCGCCGACATGGCGATCTACCAGGAAGAAATTTTTGGCCCGGTGTTGTGCTGCGTCTGCGTGGACTCACTGGATGAGGCCCTCGAACTGGTCAACAACAGCCCTTACGGCAACGGCACGTCTATCTTTACTGCCAACGGCGCCGCTGCGCGCAAATACCAGCACGAAGTGGAAGTCGGGCAGGTGGGTATCAATGTGCCGATTCCTGTGCCGCTGCCATTCTTCAGCTTCACTGGCTGGAAAGGATCGTTTTATGGCGATCAACACGCTTACGGCAAGCAGGGCGTGCGCTTCTATACGGAAACCAAGACCGTTACCAGTCGTTGGTTTGATTCCGACATTCCGGCTGCCGCAGGGCCGAACATGAGCATTAATTTGAAGTGACGGGGTTTTCCGTAGGAGCGTCGCTTGCAGCGCGATTCCAGCGTCAGGTTATCGCGCCGCCAGCGACTTTATTCGCTGCGCTCCTTCGGCAGAGTCTTGAATGATTAAACGGTCTTGAAAGGATCAATGCGTGGACTTTTCTTTCACTGAAGAACAACAGGCGTTCCGGGAAACGGCACGACAGTTTTCTGAAAAAGCGCTGGCGCCTTTCGCCGCAGAATGGGATGCCAAAAGCCTCTTCCCAAAAGACGCCATTCGCGAAGCCGGGGCGTTGGGCTTCTGCTCCCTGTACTGCGATGAAGAACATGGCGGCATGGGATTGAGTCGGTTGGATGCGGCATTGATCTTTGAACAGCTCTCCCAGGGCTGCACCTCCACCACCGCCTTCATCACCATCCACAATATGGCGACCTGGATGCTCACCCGTTTCGGTAACGAGGCGACGCGGGGGCGCTGGGCCGATGCGTTGATGAGTGGTGAAAAGCTGGCGTCCTATTGCCTTACCGAGCCGGGTGCCGGTTCCGATGCCGCCTCGTTAAGCGCCACCGCAAAAAAAGACGGCGATGGGTATGTGCTGAATGGCGCCAAGGCGTTTATTTCCGGCGCCGGCGATACCGATGTGTTGGTGTTGATGGCACGTACCGGCGGGCCAGGCGCAGGGGGTATTTCCTGCTTTGCTGTGCCGGCGGATACGCCGGGCATCAGCTACGGCCGTAATGAAGCCAAGATGGGCTGGAAAAGCCAGCCTACCCGGGCGGTGATTCTCGAAGACGCACGAATTCCTGCGGACTGCCTGATCGGCGAAGAAGGGCAGGGCTTCCGGATCGCTATGGCTGGCCTTGATGGGGGGCGTATCAATATTGCCAGCTGTTCGCTGGGGGCGGCCCAGGCCGCACTGAAACACGCGCAACAATACGTGCAGGAACGCAAACAGTTTGGCCAGGCCATTGCTGATTTTCAGACCGTGCAGTTCGCCCTGGCGGACATGGCCACCGAGCTGGTAGCGGCACAGCAGATGGTGCGCCTGGCTGCCTGGAAGCTGGATCAGAATCACAGTGATAAAAGCATGTTGTGCGCCATGGCCAAACGCATGGCAACGGATCTGTGTTTCAACGTTTGCAACCAGGCGCTGCAGCTGCACGGTGGCTACGGCTATATCAGTGAGTATCCGCTAGAGCGATATGTGCGCGATGCGCGAGTGCACCAGATTCTGGAAGGCACCAATGAAATTATGCGTGTGATCATCGCGCGCAATGTATTAAAAGATTTATCGTTTTTATAAAAGATGCAACACGCAACATGCCGGCGCGCGTGCATGCATGGTGCCTGAAGCGTGATGCGATAATGACAAGGAGTGCGCTATGAAAATCGGATTCTTCGGTGTCGGTCATATGGGCGGGCCCATGGCCGCCAATCTGGTTAAGGCCGGCCATGAAGTGGTGGCGTTTGACCTGATGCCCGCCTTGCTGGAAACCGTCGTTCAGGAAGGCGCCAAGGCGGCGAGTAGTGCGGTTGATGCTGTCGCCGGCGTTGACGTGGTTGTTAGCATGCTGCCGTCAGCGGGTGCGGTTCGTGGTCTGTACCTGGGAGAGGAGGGTGTGCTGTCGCACATTGATAAAAGCGCCCTGATTATCGATTGCTCCACCATTGATGCAGACACCGCCCGTGACGTGGCTGCCATTGCCCAGGAGCAGGGCAGGGTAATGATCGATGCGCCGGTCTCCGGCGGCGTTGGCGGGGCCAAGGCTGGCACGCTCACCTTTATCTGTGGCGGCCCGGAAGAGGCCATCTATCGTGCCCGCCCGGTGCTGGAATGCATGGGTGCGCAGGTGTTTCGTGCTGGTGATAACGGTGCCGGGCAACTGGCGAAAATCTGCAACAACATGCTGCTTGCGATCCACATGATCGGTACCGCCGAAGCCCTGCAAATGGGCGCCGACCACGGCCTGGACCCGGCCGTACTGTCCGACATCATGAAAGCCAGTTCCGGCGACAACTGGTCGCTGGACAAGTACAACCCCTGGCCAGGTGTGATGGAAAACGTGCCGTCATCGAAAAATTACGAAGGCGGTTTTGCGGTGAAGCTGATGAACAAGGATCTGGGGCTGGCGCTGCAAGCCGGCCTCAGCACCCAGTCCG
>Ga0209503_10001775_pt1 | contig 10846 bp, 4 predicted proteins | sample SouAtlMetagenome_2_FD_187448 | JGI IMG/M metagenome (GOLD analysis project Ga0209503, IMG submission 187448) | Marine eukaryotic phytoplankton communities from Atlantic Ocean - South Atlantic ANT15 Metagenome (SPAdes) (version 2) | ecosystem: Environmental > Aquatic > Marine > Oceanic | place...
TCGCCGATGCGGCTCACCGGGGTATAGCCCTCCACTTCCGAGTGGCGCAGCCGCCCATCGGCGGGGCCTTGGATCTTCTGCGGGTCGCGCATGGCGCTCCCTCTGCTCTACCCCTACGCTTAACCTGTCAGGGTTATCGCGATCTGCTCTAGTTTGCCGTGTCTGGGGAACGCGGTGCGCCCTAGCGGCGGTAGCCGGCGCTAAGGCTGCGCACGGACGATATCCCAGCGTCGGGCAGGTTACTAGCGGGGGAGGCGACGCCATGGTCAAGGACCGGGACAAGGCGCTGATCGGCGGGTGCCTCCTCGCCATCTTCATCTCGGGCCTCGTGCTCGGCCTCACGAATGACCCACCGGTGGGGCTGATCATGCCCTTTGTGGTGATCATCTTCGTCTCGGTCATCATCCTGGTCATCTGCGGCGCCGATGCGGTGAAGCCCGGCATCTTTGACAGCTGCGCCGACCCGGAAGACCTCGCGCGGCGCGACGCCATGCGGGAGGCGCGGATCACGGACACGCCCGTGTGAACATGTTGGGGGTTTTAAAATGAATACCAACCCAAACCAGGGTGTTATTTGCTTCACATCCCAATGAACCCCAGCGGCCGAATCTTGAGGGTCCCATCGCCGAGCATCTCGTCCACGGCTGAGCGCGCCTTCGGCTTGGACTTGGGCTTGGGCGGCGGCACGACCTGTGACTCCTCCTCGTCCGGGTCGGGCGCCTCCTCGTCGTCGGACGAGTCGAGGAGATGGGGAGACGCCGCCGCCGTCTCCGACTCCTCCTCGCCCACGAGGTCGTCGTCGGCCGGCTCAGGCGCCGCCTTCTTGGGCTTCTTCTTAGGGGGCTCCGCCTCGGCCGCGGGCGCCACCTGCGCCGCCGCCTCCGCCTTCTTGCGCGCGCGGCGCAGCCGGTCGACCTCGCGCCGCTTGGCCTTCTTGGCCTCCGCCGCCGCCTCCGCCGCCGCCGCCGCCTCAGCCGCCGCCTCCTTCTCGCGCTTGGCGGCGAGGTAGCGCTCGCCCACCATGTCGTTCGTCCGGTGCCGCTCGGGCACGTGCTCGTACTGCATGATGTCGCGCTCGACCCAGATGGCGCAGGTCTTGGAGTCGCGCTCGGCCTCGGGCACCTCGGCGAGCGACTTGACGCGCACGCGCCGCTCGAGCTTCTGCACGATGCGCATCTCCTTGGGGCCCAAGGCGGCGGGGCGCGCGTTCTCCATGCCGTCGAGGTCGAGGAACATGTCGCTGATCGGGTCCTTGCCGTCTGGGCCCCAGGTCAGCCCGCCCGGGCGCCGCGTCTTCATGAGCGCGTACTGCTTGAAGTTGCGCAGCAGCGCGAGCGCCTCGAACAGGTCGGGCGCCTTCTCGTCGTTGAAGCTCAGCTCGCTCAGCGGCGCCGAGCAGTAGTTTTCGGGCTCCAGCTCGGGGTGGTCGGCGGCGTCCACGACGCGTAGGGTGACGCGCCCGTGGTCCGTGCCGTCCGTCCAGCCCTCGATCCTAAATGTCACTTCCGGGTTCGCGGACCAGTGCACGAGGAGCGGCGCGTCCATTCTGAGGGCCTCCCGAGCAACGGCAGAGGCGGCACGCTCACCAGGCGGCGACCAAAGCGCGACGCGTTAGCGGCAGGGGTTGTCGACGCCATCCGATTATGCCCACGCCGAACACAGCTTGACAAGTGGGCGAGCAAAACTTGTCAACCTCGGGACATCGGAGGGACCGAGGCGGAGAATGGCGATCGGCCCGGGCAACGACCAAACCCCCACTCACAGGGTCCGTGTGTGTGTCGCGTGCTTGCTCGGTGCCCCTTCACGCCCCCCTATTCCTCCCTTGATCGCCCCTCGTTCCCCGCCTTTCCCCCCATTTTTTTTCACCTGGCCCTGCCTCCGTTCCTTAGGGCTAGGAGCCTGCCCAGGCGAAAATTGACCCCCAATATGGGTTTGGGCACCCGGTGTTCCCGATTGGGAACGCGGGGCACCCCAACTTACCGCGTTCCCGATCGGGTTGATGAAACTCCTAGTTGGGCGTCCCGATTGGGACGCTCATCGTCCATTTTCAGAAAATTGGGCCGATTACGCAAGCGAACCGACACAAAAACTCCGAAAATGGGGGGTTGGACGGAATCGTGGTTCGAATCGGGACGCAAACGGCACATTTGGGCCCGAATTAGCACGTGGACGGATCCGAATGCGGAAACACTTAGAAAAACGCCATTTCGGCCGAATTCCGCGACCTGAGCTCGCCTGATTGGCCTCGCAGCGGGCACCGGGGCTTCGCTGGCGGCGCTGGACGGCGCGTGGCTGGCCGCTGGCAGGCCCGACGCAGCGGCTCGAACCACCGCTTGGCATGCCCATCCGAGTGCCCGTTCCGAGCGCGTTCGGCCCACCCGGGCACCTCCGCGAGCCGCCACGTGCCCGCTGCACAAGGACGGTCTGCTGAACCGAACCGCACCAAGTGTGCACCCAGCCTCCTGCCGGTCGAATGATCGCGCTCTCGCGTGCTCGGGAGCTCGGGTGGGACCCACCTGGACCCCTCGCACCGCCGGGGGCCGCTCCCACGCGTCGCCCGGGTCGCCACAAGCTCCCAGCAGAAACCGCACCATTGGGGCGGTTGCTTGCAGCGCGCACCGCGCGGTCCACGGCTCGTCCCGAGGGGCTCCCGATGGCTCGGACGAGAGCCCAGGGCCTGCTCCCGGGCTGGGCCAAGCCACAGCTCCCAGCTCCTCGCGGCTCGGGCGCCCCAAGCCCGAACGTGCACACGTGGCCCGGGCTGGGACGGTTGTGCGTGCATTGTCGACTTTGCCCGCGGGAGGGGGGGGGTTACCAGCGGACACTCCTCACCACACCCAGGCGATCGGCTGGCATGCTGCACTCCACTGCCACCACGAGCGGCGACTCGCCGCCTCCGCCCACCCGCACGAACGACCGGGGCCAGGATGCCGCCGTAGGCGGCCAGGGGCGCTCAACACTTCTCTCGCAGGCCGGCAGCAGCAGCGGCCTGTCCGTCGGCACCTCGTTCTGGGCGTCGAGCGTGACGCCCCCCGACGGCGTGCTCGGCCCGGACGACACGCTGGAGACCCTCTCCCGCGACGAGGCGTGCGGCCTCAAGCGCACGCACGACCTCAAGCAGGAGGAGGCCAACATCCGCTCCAACCTGAACGAGTGGAAGGAGCGGCACAACGCCGCCGTGGATGCCCTCGCGGCGCTCGGCCCGGGCGACGAGGGCCACGCGCGCGCGTTGGAGCGCCGGCTGTCCGTCGAGCGCAGCGTGCGCAACCTGACGTCCGCGTTGGCCCTCAACGAGGAGACCCAAGCCACGCACGCGCGCGCGTTTGTGGCGACGCTCAAGAAGCTGGAGCGGCTGCAGTCCGGCATGCCAATGCACATGCGCATGCGTGGCGGCACCGCCGGAAGCAACGACGACGACGCGGAGCAGGCGGCTGCGCCAGCGCCCGCCGTGGCGGGTCCGGTGGCAGCACTCATGGCGGCGGAGTCGGGCCGTGCGGAGACGCCCTCGCCCGTTCCAGCGTCGGGCGCCACGGCTGCCGCCCTCGACGCGTTGGTGGACGAGACCACGCACCAGATGCAGGTCAGCGGCGGTCCCGAGGCGCCGCCCATGGGCACCGCGCCGCCCGCGGTAGCCGCCGCGCCCGTGGCGGCGCGGCCGGCGGGACAGCTCAACCTCTTGCAGATGCTGGCGGCCAACCGGGCGCAGGCGGCGAGCGGCGAGGGCAGCAGCGGCGGTGGGGGTGGCGGGCAGCGCGTGGGCGAGGCCTTCCCCGCGCCGCCGCCGCCGCCTCCGGGACCGCGGACCGGCGACAGCTCGGACGAGGAGGAGGGCGAGGAGGAGCCCACCGCCGAGGATCGGGCGTTCGCGGTGGAGAAGGGCTCGGACGTCGAGTCCTCGGACGAGAGCGACTCGGGCGAGGAGGGCGAGGAGGAGGGCGAGGAGGAGGAGGAGGAGGAGGGCGAGGACGGCATCGACACCTCCCACGTCGACGTCACCCAGGGGCGGCAGACGCGCTCACGCTCGGGCACCGCCGCGCGCGCGCCGCAGCGCTACGAACCCGAGGCCGTGCAGTGCGCCGACGACGACTCGGGTGAGGAGGGGGAGGAGGGGGAGGGCCAGGGCGAGGAGGGTCCGGGCGAGGAGGGCGAGGACGCCGACTACCAGCAGCCCGCCTCCGAGCACGGCGACGACGACGACGATGCCGACGACGACGCGATGGCGGGCTCGGGCGAGCCCTCGGCGTCCGCGGCGCCCGCTGCGCCCGAGCCCGAGCCCGAGCCCGCTGCGCCCGAGCCCGAGCCCGTCGCCAACCAAGGCCCGCCGCTAACTCAAACCACCCTTCACCCTAACCACATGGTCAGATAATCTCGTTGCCCGTGCGCAGGTGAGGCGGCGGCGGCGCCGATGCCGGGCGAGGCGTTCGAGGACGAGGAGGCGGCGTTCGAGGCAGAGCTTGACGTGGAGCGGCAGATGGAGGCCGAGCAAGGGGGTGCGCCGCCGCCACCGCCGCCGCCCGCGGAGGACGATGGCGCGGGCGTCGGCCTGGGCCTCGCCGCCGACCTCGCCGCCGCGAGCGCCACACCCGCCGTGGTCGCCGAGGAGGACGACGACGACGGCGACGGCGCGCCCGAGTTCCAGGACGGTCAGCCGCTGCCGTGGGAGCCGCCCGCGCCCGCACCCGCAGCCGCCGCGCCCGACGCGCCCGCGCCCGACGCGGGCGACGACCTGCAGATGCCGCCGCTCGCGGCCCAGCCCGCCGCTGCGGCCGTGGCCGACCAGCCCAACAACGTCGACCTCAGCGCCAAGTTTGACTGCATGATCTGCGGCGTGGCCGACCTGCCCTGCCACCGGGCACAGGTGCGCGTGCACCGCTCGTACGCGTACGACCGCCAGCAGCGGCGGGACAGGGGCATCGCCGACGACGACCCGGGGCCGCTGCTGGATGGCCCATGCCCCTGCAACATCGACGTCTGCGGGTCGTGCCTCTTTCAGAACATCATGGCCGCCGACGCCTCCTGCATCTACTGCCACAAGCCGATCGCGGTGGTGCAGCACGTGGGCACGGGCGCGCTGCACCAAGTGCTCAACCCCACGCTCGGGATCGATGTGGGGCAGCTGTTCGAGGACCAGCGGGCGCCGCCGCCGCAGCTGCCCCCGTACGTGTCGGGCGAGACCGTCTGCGGCCACCCGCGCTGCAACACGGAGCACCGCAAGGAGGCCATCCTCAAGTGCGGCGGCTTCCACGACACCAGCGGTCGGCACCACAACTGCACGCACACCAAGTTCCGCTGCTTTGCGCACGCGAGGTGCCACTGGCCGCCCACCGCCGAGAGCCCGTGGCGGTGCGCGACGTGCGGGCAGCGGAATGCCTTCTGGCAAATTCGGCAGGATGGGGAGGCGCTGCTCGCGCAGATCCGCGCGCGCGGCGACACGGGCACACCGGAGGAGTACGCCCGCCTGTGTCGCCTGCTGCAGGAGGACAACATCCCGGACGACCTGCGCCAGGCGCACCCGGAGCATGCCCAGGCCGCGGCCGCCGCGCGCGCGCCCGCGATGGAGCTCGACCTCTCGGACGAGGAGTGGGAGCTGGGCGAGATTGGCGACGAGGGCGCTGCCGACGGCGCGGCGCCGATGCAGCAGGAGGGGGAGGCGCTGGCACCGCAGCACCAGGCGCAGGCGGAGCCCGAGTACGGGCCGCAGCCGCGGCGGGTCGCCGGCGGCGGCGCGTTCGTGCCGCGGACGACGGAGGAGCTGCGGCAGGTCGTGAACGACCCCAACGGGCCCGACCCCGCCGACATCGCAGCGCTGCGCGCGGCGGCGGCGCACAACGTGAAGGCGGCGCGCGAGTGGCACACGGCGCGCCACCCCTTTCTCACTGGGCAGCACGAGGCGGCCAAGGCGCGCGAAAGGTTGGCCGAGGCGGCCAACCGCGCGGCCAACGCGGCGTACCGTGCCTGCATCGGCCCACCGCCGGAGAAGGAGCGGCTGCGCGTGGTCTGGAAGGGCCGCGACGCGACGCCCGGCGTGCCGGCGGTGGAGGGCACGATCAAGGCCTTCGCCCGATGCAAGGCGGAGGCGACGCGGCTGTGGAACGAGGACCAGGCCAACTCCAAGGCGATCAAGGACGCCAGGGACGTGAAGACGGAGCTGCTGGCCAAGCTCCTCGCCGTGGAGGCCGCTTACCAGGAGCAGCGCGATCGCGCCAACGCGTCTGGCTTCGGTGGGCGGCTGCAGCAGCAGGTGCGGGCGTCGCTGCAGGCGCTCGAGGGCATGACGCGCTGGCCCAGGTGCGGCGAGCTGCACGTGATCCAGCTGCTCACCCCGAAGCTCGCCGAGTTCAGGCTCGACGTTCATCACCCGACGCGGGTGATGAACGTGCGCCGGGCCCTCTACCCGCCGCCGGGGGGGCTCGTGGCCGTCACGTCCGGCACCGGTGGCGGCAAGACGGTGCAGATGATGAAGTTCCTGCTGGCGCGCGTGCACCCCGAGGTCCACCGCAAGCACTGGCCGCACGACCCACCGGACAAGGTGCGGTACAACTACGAGCTGCCGCTGGTCTTCGTGACGGCGCGCATCTGCCTGGCGGAGAAGCTCGTGCTCGAGCTGCGGGCCAAGGGCGTGACCAACATGCGCTCGTACCGCGCGACGGTGGACGAGGGCCGCGGGCTCGACTCGATGGAGAAGTGGCTCGACCACCCGTGGATCATCGTCTCGATGGAGCAGGTGCACATCGCCGAGCCCAACCTCGCCACCTACCTCGGGTGCGTCCTCGTGATGGACGAGGTGATGACCGCCGCCTCGAGCCTCGTCAACGGCGTCACGGTGCGCACGCCCTTTGCGACGGCGCGCACGCTCAAGAAGCTCGCCGCCAACGCCTCGCACGTGCTCATGATGGACGCCGACTTCGACGCCGACGAGAAGTGCAAGGTCTTCGCCCAGGGCATCATGGGCCCGGAGCGGCCCGTGCTCCACGTGCAGACGATGGACCGGTCGCTCAACATCGTGCTCGTCATCTACTGGGGCAACAACAAGGCGCACCGCAAGCTCTTCAAGGACCAGATGGAGCTCTCGGTGCGCGAGTCGGTCGAGGCGCGGCGCGCGGGCACGCCCAACCGCACGTACATCAGCCTGGACACGCCCGACCAGGTGGGCAAGATGGTGCGCAAGGTGCACAACAAGTGGCGCGCGGAGGTGCGCGGCCTGCACGGCAAGCTGGGCGAGATCCCCAAGGCGAATGCGATGCGGGACCTGGACGCCTACATGGCGCCGGCCGACGTCATGGTGGCCAACTCGGTCATCGGCATCGGCATGGACACGGGGCTCAAGTTCCGCACGGCCTTCGTCGAGGCCAAGGGCGGCCGCACCAACCCCAACATGCGCTCGCTGTTCCAGCGGCTCGCGCGCCTCGGCCGCCGCACGGAGGACACGCCCGCCAACCCGGCGACGGGCCAGCCCTTTGTCGCCGCCACGCCGCTCGACCCGTTCACGCACCCGGGCACCGAGGCCGACCCGCGCAACAAGCTCTACCCGGACGGTGCCATCCACCTGATGCTGCCCGGGCTGCCGCCGGACGAGTCGATCGCGCCGCGCCGGCGGCCGGCGCAGTCGGCGGCGCGCGCCCACCGGCGCGTGCAGGCCAAGGGCTACGCCATGCGCGGCGACATCGGCATCCGCGTGGCGCACGCGACGCAGCGCTTCGGTGCGGCGCGCGAGGCCGAGGCGCGGATGGCTGCGGTGCAGCACGCGGACGCGACGGGCCAGCTCACACCGGCGCTGCCCCGGACCGACACGTTGGCCGACGAGACGGACGACCTCGCGATGATGCTGCAGAAGCTGGAGGCCATCTCGCTCGCCGAGGAGGACGACTGCTCGACGGACAACCAGATCCTCAAGTTCCTCGAGCTGAACGCGACGCCCTCGCGCCGCTTCCTGCTCGAGACCGTGGCGCGCATGACCGACGCGCAGATGCAGCGCCTGCGCGAGCTGCGGCAGAGCCAGCCGCCGCCCATCCCCAAGGACCAGGAGGAGAAGCTCGACCTCGCGCGCGCCATCGCCGCCGGAGGCAACGACTACGACATCTTCCTGGGCTGGCTCGGGCGCGACGGCCGGCTCGCGGTGGCCAAGGCGTACGTGGAGCACCGCGACAACTGGGAGGGCTTCAAGCTCGACTGCTTCGGTTGGTGCCAGCCGCAGAAGCCGCGCGAGCCGGGCTCCAACCTGATGGAGATCGTCATGGACGTCTGGAGCGTCTGCCGGCCCTACCTGACCGACGACAAGAAGCTCCCGGACAAGGGCCTCTACAAGCTGCTGCTCGAGGACCGCAACAGCCACAACATCCAGCACCGCGCGCAGATGCTCCACGTGCCGCCCGAGCACCTGTGGACCAACGAGGTGCAGGGGTGGCTCCGGGGCGTGCTCTCCGACCCGCGCATCGGCCCACCGCGGGCGGCGGCGAAGGCGGAGCTGCTCGCCGAGCTGGCGCACGTGCTCGAGCTGGAGGGCGGCCTCAAGGAGCTGCTCACGCCGCAGACGTGGGTGCTGGCCTCGTGCGCGTGGCTGCAGGCGCACAACACGCTCGTCGAGTCGCGCGACGAGTCGGGCGAGGCGGGGGACATGGTGCGCGCGGCGCGCCTGATCGCCGTCAAGCTGGGCTGCAAGCGCATCATCCACGGCGAGAAGGCCAAGTACAAGACCACGCTCGCGCGCGTCGTCGCCAAGATCCTCCGCGAGGTGTGCGCCGTCGAGCCGCCCCCGGAGAAGAAGGTCCTCGGCAAGCTCGAGTTCAGCCTGACGATGGGCGAGTTCAAGACGAAGGTGTTCGCGCCAAACCTGGCGGAGCGGTGCCAATACTTCTCCGTGGAGATGAACAAGTACGTGAAGCTCTCCGAGTACGAGGAGACGTGGGCGCAGTGGAAGCTCGAGGCGGCCGAGTACGAGCGCACCCAGACGCAGCGCGCGCGCAACGGGCGCGTCGACGCGCTCATGCACCGGGAAAACGAGGGGCTGGCTGCGCAGTTTCCCGACCTGGTGGGCACGCCGCTGGTCGCGCCCGCACCGCAGCGGTTCCGGGTGTACGAGGACAACCACCACAACCTCAACGTCCGCTTCGTGGCCTACTCGGGCCCCGCCATCGCCACGTGCCTCAAGGAGCTGGGCAAGCCCACGATGGAGCCGACGCGGCGCATCGCCGCCGACGCGCTGTGGCGCGTGATCACCTCGGAGCGCGACCCGCCGCTCGGGGCCGGCCAGCTCAAGTACCTGCGCCGCCTGTTCGCCGAGATCGAGTGGCTGCGCGCCTACCACAACCTCACCGTCATCCTCAACCGCGCGCTGCCGGCGCCCGACGCGCACGGCATCCGCTACGCGCGCGAGGTGTACCACCGGCCCCTGTGCACCATCGACGGTGTGCCCGAGCCGCGCGTCGCCGAGTGCGAGCGCGCGACGCCCTACGTCGACGCCAGCGGCACGGTGTGGCACACCACGGCCAACGACATGCAGGCCGAGCTGCGCAACCTGCTGCTCGCGCGCGTGCCCGACCCGCGCGACCTGAGCGGCCAGACCACCACCGACCGCTACCTCCACGTGCGCGCGTGGGAGCCCGAGCTGACCATCTGCACGCTCATCGCCTACCGGCTCGGTGGACCCGAGGCGCCCTTCAAGCCCACGTACCTGATCGAGCACTACCTGGCCGACCCGGCCGCGCGCGACGAGTGGCACAAGACCGTGGGCAAGTTCCACGGCGTCCTCGGCAAGACGGACGACTGGCCGGGCATGCTGCTGCGTGGCGCGAAGCTCTCCGACTGCCTGACGCACTCGAGCGCGCCGCCGCAGGACGGGACCATGACCTGCGAGGCGTTTAAGGAGATGCAGAAGTGCCTGTACCAGCTGCCGATCGACCTGATCAACGCCGGTCGGGCCGAGGGCGCGGTGGACGCGCTGTGGACGGGCTCGGCGATGGCCATCACCGCGCTCGTGGACGAGCTCGACAGTCGCGGCCTGCGCGGCGGCGAGCGCAACGGCAGCGTCGTGAGCAAGCTCGTGGCCATCGTGCAGGACACCATCGTCGCGGAGCACGCCAAGGCGGTGCGCGCCGTGTCGCGGAACTACCGCACGCCCGTCGCCTACGACCGCATGCCCAAGGAGGTGCGGGACTCGGGCGCGCAGCTGGCCGACGGGCTGCTTATCGACGTGACGCACCACCGCAGCCCGGAGCAAATGTTCAACAGCAGCACGATGAAGCTGCAGGAGAACCTCGAGGAGGAGGGGTGGGATGCCTCCGCCTGGGGCGTCGTCTACAAGGTGGACGCCGTCCTCGCGAACTACCCCGAGGGCACCGAGCGCGACGACCCGCTCGAGGACCGCCTGCTCGCGCTGCAGGGTGTCGAGCGCGGCAACGCCGCCATGGCCGCCGCCTACTCCAACATCCCCGAGGTGAAGCGCGCGCTCGACGCGTATGAGCAGCGCCGCGCCCCGCCAGCGGCGCAGGCGCCGCTGCACTACTACGACGACGACGACGGCCTCGCGGAGGTGGACGAGTTTGGCGACCCCACGCCCGCGCAGCAGGCACAGGATGCGGAGGATGGGTTTGAGAACGAGGAGCCGGCTATGAGCGACGACGACGGGGAGGAGGGCGGTGGGGGCATGCAGGTCGATGCGGGTGCCGCGCCTGCCGCCCCTGCCGCCCCGCCGCCGCAGATCCCACCACCCGACTACGTCTCTGGCGAGGAGGGCGAGGAGGGCGAGGAGGGCGAGGGTGGCTTCGAGGACGACGTCACCGACGAGGACGAGGAGGAGGAGGAGGACGACTCGGGCGAGGAGGAGGCCGACGAGGAGGACGCGGAGTTC
>Ga0209503_10001776_pt1 | contig 10845 bp, 13 predicted proteins | sample SouAtlMetagenome_2_FD_187448 | JGI IMG/M metagenome (GOLD analysis project Ga0209503, IMG submission 187448) | Marine eukaryotic phytoplankton communities from Atlantic Ocean - South Atlantic ANT15 Metagenome (SPAdes) (version 2) | ecosystem: Environmental > Aquatic > Marine > Oceanic | place...
TGTCATTGCAAAAGGGTGTGTCTGCACAGCCGCTAAGCTTTCAGGTTAGCTCAGATATTAATGGCCGCGCATATGATGAAGGCACATTTAGCGAATTCAAAGACGTACCTCTGGCCTTAAATGAAATAGTTAAGGCGTCATCAGCAACAACAATTTACTACGAAACTGCATACGATGTTGACACAACTGCCAGCACTGTGCCTTTAACATTAGATATGAATGCAAACGTTGGTATGTTCGAAGTATTCGACGGCAAAAGCAACTTTCATATTAATTCAGCATTTGTGACTATTGGTTTTGATACGTATGAGTTAGATAAAAAAGGCAAAATTTACAAGTTTTACTTAGATGAAACGAATACTTGGAAAGTGACAGAAAAAGACATAAAGGTGGCATAAGTGGCAAATTTTAAAGCAAGCGAATTATTCCCAGTACCAAATAGGCCATACGATATATATGTTGACGCTGGTTTCACGGGCACAAAACAGACAGGCAGTATAGATAGTCCGTACAGCACCTTATCAGCGGCTATAAGTGCAAGTATTGCGGGCAACACCATATTAATAAACGGCGAGATATCAGTACCTAACAGTACGACAGATGCTTTTACATTGCCGCACGGTTTGTTTTTTTACGGCACAGAAAGCGCTGTAATAAAATATGTAAGTTATGACTCGAATAACGGTGATTTATTCTATTTTAACGGCACTGACTTCACGCAAGAATTTAGATTTGAAAATATAGATATACAAAACGCTGGCGGTTATGGCCTGCATATTAAAAAGCCCCTTAAGGTGGTCGTGATAGATTGCAAGTTTAAATACAACGGATGGGACGGCACACAATTAAACACGGTACTATCAAGCTCAACAAGTGGACTGCTAGGCTATGACTCAACACAGGCAGAATTACAAGCATTCTACGCAAGCACAAACGCTAGTAACGGCGGTGCAATGCGCATTGAAGAGTGCCCACAAGTTGAAATCACTGGCAACTCAGTATCAAATAATTTACGCGGCATACGTACACAAGACTGCGGGATTAATGGTTATGGTTTTGTATCTCGTAACAGATCATTCAACAATATTGAATCAGGCATTTATTTAGCTAGTAGCACATATAATGCAAGTAACGGATGCGAAAATTTTAAGGTGTACAACAACGCTAGTTCATACAACGCAAACAACGGCATATTATGTATAGGCGGTATTAACAATTTAATTTCGCTAAATGTTGTTGAGGGTAACTGGAATGCTGCTGTTATGGCTTGGCATGTTTCAGACACTAGGTTTAGAGACGCCGACTTAACAAACAACAATAGAACCGCATACAACGGCATAGGTAATGCTGGCGATGCTGATGCAAGCATACAAATTAGCGGAGATACAGCTAGAGCAGATAGAAGTTACATACTAGATGTTCTGGGTGTTGAGGTTTACAATACAGGTGTAGGCGCTCTTGGTACTTCGGCAGGCCTTACTATAGGATCAGAGCTAGATGATATAGGTGGAGATTACGGTAAAAATCTAATTAATATTGATAATGTAGGATTTAAAAATCAAGACTATGCAATTGGTATGCTTTGTGATTTGGATAATATAAAAGTAACCATAGGCGATTGTCGCTATATAGATACTACGTATACAAATGTACATGTAGCAGCAGGTTATTATTATTCTTTGCCGTACAGCAACCACCACACAAACACCAAAGATTTAGATTTTAGCCTAGATAGCACAGGTACACAGGTAATAATAAAAGAAGGTATAAACGCAAGTACAATCAACACCTATGGTATCAACACGCTGCAAGCTTACGATTTTAACGGCACTATAAGGGTTTTGCTAAAAGATAGTAAAAAGATACAAATAGAAGTATCAACAGCAACCGTTAGTATTAATGCTGTTTTATTAACAGGAACAACGGCAGATAAAGTTAACGCGATAAATGCTTTAGTACAAAGCACAGGAACACCTACAGGCAGTGTACCAGTCATTACTAGCTCATTGGCAGTTAGCTTGACAGAAGGGCAAACACTAAACTATGAATTACTAGCTGATTATGGTGTTGGATACGAATGGGATTTATCTAATGTAACAGGCATAACAACGGTTGATTTTAACCCTCGCAAGTTAGTTGGTGGTAGCAGCTTGGCCGTAGGCACTTATAACATCCCAGTAAAAGCTATTAACTATAATGGTGAAGACTCAGAAACATTAGTTTTAACTGTTACAGCAGTACCGTTTAGCAATACAAAGTCTATTAGGTTTAATAACTTAGAGTATTTAGGCGCAAATGCTAGCTTACTGTCAGGCACATTAGGCAGGGCTAGCAACGGCTCAGGCTCTAGCGATGCATGGGCGTTAAGTTTTTGGGTAAAGCCAAGTACAGCGACAAGCGGACAAACTATATTCTATTTTGGCGATAACGATGTCGCTAACGGAGGGTACTTACAGCTAAGATTTTTAGGTTCAAATGATAATCTTAGGTTTCAGTATGGCTCTAATAATAACTACTTGAGATTTCAATCAGCAAACGGGAGCTTGCCAGCGGGGCAATGGTCGCATATTTTGCAAACGTACGACGGGGGAACTACAGGATCGTCAAGCGCCAACATGACAGATTATTATTCAAGATTTAAAACTTATATAAATGGTGTTAATGTAATAAGTGGTGGAGCATGGTCGCATAACAACTTTGGCTACACGGGTTCGATTGATGCTGATAATCTACGTGTCGGACGATTCGCGAGCGGCAACTTCTTAAAAGATGACTTTGGAATAGATGAGTTGGCGATTTGGGATAGCGATCAAAGCGCTAATATCTCTGACATATACGACAGCGGAAATGTTAAAGACCTAGACTTACTTACCGACAAACCAAAACACTGGTGGAGAGTTGACGGTAGTACATATCCAAACATACAAGACTTAGGAACAGCGGCAAATTGCACTTTTGTAATGTATAACATGACTAGTGCTGATATAGTTTCAGACGTACCTTAAACATTAACAGTGAACAACCGAGAGGACTCACAATGACAAGAGCGACAGGTGCAGCAGCACACGACAAAAACAAAAACAGAGCCGTACGACAAGAGGCTTTGAGGGAGAGTTTGCAAGCAGGGGGGCATATACAGCATGTACTTGATATTTGTAACGAATTGAATGACTTATCCGTACCGATGGAGGGTGTAGATGTACAGCGTAAAAAAACCGTTATAGATACTAAGCTAAAGTTGATTAGTAAGTACCTACCAGATACAAAAAGTGTTGAACTATCTAATAAGGTTGGTGAAACATTCAAGACTGATAACAAATGGACTATTGAAGTAGTCGATGCCTAAACTACAAATACCAAAAAAACTAAAACCTTTCCTATCGCCTAAGAAGTTTAAAATTGCTTATGGTGGCAGAGGTTCGGGCAAGTCAATGTCTATTGCGGGTATGCTACTAATGAAAGCAATGACAGAGGGCGCTAGAATTGGCTGTATGCGTGAAACTATGAATAGTATTGATGATAGTGTTCATGCGCTTTTATGTGACGAGATAGAGCGTTTAGGGCTTCAAGGCTTCACCATATTAAATAACTCTATTACTCATGAGTCAGGTGGCGAGATAAAGTATAAAGGTTTAGCTAGAAACCCAGAAAGTGTTAAGTCAATGCATGGCTTTACTTATTTTTGGGTTGAAGAAGCTGGCACACTTAGTAAAAAATCAATAGACCTACTTGTTCCCACATTGCGTGCGGAGGGTGCAGAGTTATGGTTAACATTTAACCCAGACTCAAGTGCCGATCCGATATGCCAAGAATTCTTAAAGCCATTTGAAAAGCAGATGAAAGGTGGTTGTTATGATGATGAATTGTATACGATAGTAAAATGTAATTATTTAGATAACCCATTCTTTCCTGATAACCTTGAGCAACTAAGACTCAAACACAAAGAAAATAAGTCTAGGGCAGAGTATGACCATGTATGGCTAGGGGCTTATTCTGATGAGGTGGCTGACTCTATAATCAAGCCAGAGTGGTTTGATGCGACCTTGGATGCACATAAGATAGAGAGATTAAAGGAGGTGTTTAAACCAAGAGGCGCAAGGATAGCAGCGCATGATCCTAGTGACAGCGGGAACGACTCTAAGGGTTTTGCTTTACGTCATGGCTCAATCATTAAGCTTGTAAAAGAACGCACCACAGGAGAGATTGACGAGGGCTGTGATTGGGCTACAGGTCTAGCATTACAAAATAATTGTGATTGGTTTGTTTGGGATGGTGATGGTATGGGTACAGGCTTAAAACGACAAGTATCAACCGCACTAGATGGAACAAAAACAAAGTATCAAATGTTTAAAGGCTCACTATCAGGCAAAGGTCAGGACAATGGCGAGACTATATATCAAAAAGAATACGGCACGAAAGAAAGTAAACCTAAGACGTACTCAGAGACTTTTAAAAACAACCGAGCGCAATACTACATTGACTTGGCTAATCGCTTTTACAATACGTACAGGTGCGTAGAAAAAGGTGATTATGTCGACCCAGATGAAATGATAAGTCTGTCAGTTGATGGTATAGAAGATATTGACTCGTTACGCTCTGAGATATGTAGAATACCAAGGAAACAAAACCCTAACGGACTTGAACAGATAATGAATAAAATGGAAATGAAAAAACTAGGAATAGAATCACCCAATATGAGTGACTCTATTATGATGAGCTTGTTTAAGCCGCCAGTTAAAAAGAAACGCAAAGCTTTAAACTACGGTAAGACTAATATTTATTAACCAGCATTAAATGACGCGCAAATAACACCAGCCTTTTGATCACGACTAGCTGCACCGACAAGGGTTACAGTGACTTTGTCGGGTGAGCTACACCAACAGTAGCATTCCTCGCCCCACTCTTCGTAAACACTAGGGAGTGTATTCCTAGCCTCATCTTCGTTATTTGCAACACAAACAAATGAATCGTATGTATCCCAGTCGTTATTCTCTTCTTGCTCACATAAATATATATTCATCTTAATACCTACCAACCTTGATTTGCATTCTATTCATTGCGCTATTGTACGAAGCTAGAAACAGCTTCGGTTGCTCGTATTTGCGCCAATCACTACCATGCTTCCGATGTAGCTCGTCTCTGATTATTTCAGTACAACTTCTTTTAAGTTGATACTTAACCTCACTATTAACACCTATGCTATTTAGCTTTATAGGCGCTCTAGCTTTTATCATTGCTTGTTTGGTAAAGTTTTTAGTTCGCAATCTAAACTTAATATAATCACCACTAACAAAACAGCATATTTTAATACGGAACATCTTAATACCTCACACTTGGGCTACTGCCCGTTGTATTACCAAAACATCTAGGCGCTGACAATGTACGGCTAGCATCTTTGCCACAATCACACGTAACTACACGTACATTATCTTTGACTAGTCGCTCTATGCGTTGACCGCATTTACACTTGAACACTCTAAGCTTTTTCATCCGTAGAATACCTTTACTAATATAAACAATGGCAATGTTACTGGCGATATTAGCCATAACTTAAAGTTGCTTCTCAGTCTTGAGTCGTAAAATATCTTGTAGTAAGCAAACACCAGCGCCATTACCACGTAACTGCATACAATATAAGTAATAATCATGATGCCCTCTAAAACGTGTAATTAACATTAACAGACAAGCCTTTAATATACTCTTTATGCTTGCTTATCTGTGAGTAGTGATTAAATCTAAACTCTACATTGACTCGCTTGGCTATGCTTGTGCTGATACCGAATAACCACCCTTCATCGTCGTCACTATCAATACGGCCACCGCTAACTTTGCCATCTCTGTAGTAGATGTGATTGGTCGGTGTAATATAAGTTCCGATGCCACCAACAAGATAAGTATTGTTATTGAGATAGTATCTGTACTGTAACTCAAAAGCTGTAATGCGCTTAAAGTCTACCGCTACATTTTTATATACGCCGCCTGACTCTTCGAGAGCCTCTTGCATAAATCCATGACCAACCCTTAGCCCAATATTAGTATCAAACCATAGCGTATAGCCTAGGTGCTTCATGTTCGGTCTGTATCTAGCATAACCGTTGTGGTCTTGCCATGCGTGTTCTACTTCGCTGTAGCCAAAGTCAACCTGATGCTGTAAAGCTTTACTATTCCAGCTCACAATTATTGCTGCCACTAACAGTAGCCACATTAAACATAAAAATAACCCTTTAAACTTTCTCATTACTATTGATCCTTATTGGTATTGTGTTATAGCTGTACGTTGGTATCATGTTGCCTAATAATCTCTAGGCATAACGCTCGCTGAGGCGATTTAACTCCTTCAGTGCTATTTATCACATTTACAAATACTCTTTGCTTAAAAGCTATGTAATCACCGTTTTTTAACTGTAAGAGTTGCAACCCTTCCTCAATCATCAAGTCAAAACACAAAGCCCTATCTTTAAGTGGGTTAAAATCCATATAACCACAAACTTTGTTATCGCTCCATATCTCAACCCTTGCATATTTACTACCTGTACAGAATGTCAAGTTCTTAATCTCTGCAATACGCTTGCAGATTTCAAAATCCGTTAAATCACTCATTGCTCTTGCTCCTCTATTTTGTCTTCTAAACCGCTTATCATACTTTCTAGCTGATTCTTAAACTTTGTATTCTTGCATCGTCTCGCGTATGTATCGTAGTGTATACCCCAGAACTGACAAGCTTCTGTTACTGTCCAGCCTTTGTTATGGATTGCTAATGTAAATTTATTAATTTTAACCCCCTAAAGTTTTATTAAGATGATTTACTGTCGAAAACAAGAACCAAAAAAGAAAAAAGCCAACAACACCAAAACCAAAGTACCGCTTTCTTTCCCAGTAACTCATGGTAACAGCAAATAAAAGCGTGAGACCCATACACCAGAATACAAAACATGATAGATATATAGCTGACATAGTATAAAAATAAAATATATGGTCTACTGTAATATCCTTATTAAACAAATAACTTATAAACAAAGCCAGTTGCTCATGTATAAAAAGCAATAAATCAATCATAAATCATCACTTACCAAAAAAAAATTCCACAAAGCCACACCCAAGCAAAACCCAACAACGAGCCCGCAAACAAAAGCTATTACTTCAATCATTATCTTCCCTCCTTTTTACCTCATCAATAATCCCGTTAACTCCGTGATAGACACCAAGGCAATAAAACCCCGCACACGATAAAATTGTAAATAATATCATCATTTTATACCCTCATTAATAACAGTAAACAAGGTGGGGTTGATAGCGTTAGTCACAGCAATAACAGCACTCGGCCTAACAGCTATAATTATACACTCTGTTATACATACCTCTTCGGCATATTTACTATGCAGAAAACCACTATCTATTGTGAATTGCGCAATACATTTAGCTCCAGATAATTCGTCAGTATATTTTGCGATAACCACAACATCTTCATCTATCAAACTCCAATCAATCATTATTTTTTTCTCCTAGCTCTATAATAAAGATACACATCTTTACCGCCAAACCAAAGCCCACACCAAGCGCAAACATGCCCAGAATCACCATTAAGCAAGCTATTAGTATTTCCATAGTCATTATTACTTTCCCGTAGTTTGCCGTCATAACCCCGTGTTATGCGGTGTATATGAACCTTAACATTCTCGGTATAATAAATCAACAGGCACAGTAAGGGTAATTATGGAAAAAATGACGGACGGCGAACTGGCAGCGCTGTTATCAACAGCAGTAGAGCAGGCAACCGAATACAACGGCGAATACTCGAAAGACAACGAAAAATATTTGAATGCTTACTATGCTAACAAGACAGGTGACTTTGCTGGTGAAGAAGGTCGCTCACAAGTTGTGTCGACTGATGTATTTGACGTTGTAGAGGCTGATATGGTCAGTCATTCACGCACTTTTTTAGGTCAGGGTGAAGTTGTAAGCTTCATGTCGCACACCTCCAACAAAAAAGAAGAAGAAGAAGCACGAGAAAAAACCGATTACGTTGACTGGGTGGTACGAGGGCAGCCGAATAGCTATCAAACTAATTTGGCGTGGATGAAAGACGCAGAAATACACAAGACTGGTGTTGTTAAGTACTACATTGACGAACAAAAAGAAGTAGACGAAAAAGAGTTTAAAAACGTTAGTATAGAAGAGGTTATTGAGATACAAGAAAGCCTTGTTGGTGCAGATGTTGATCGCGTAAAAGTTGAGGTGTCAGAACAAGAAGAAACAAGCGAGCAAACATTTGACATTAAATTCAGAATAACCCGCATTGAAAAAAAGACAGTTATTGTTAACGTGCCGCCTGAGTTATTTCTTATTACACGTAACGCAGCAAGCAAAGATGCAGCCGAGTTAGTCGGAGATAAGATACAAAAAACACGCGGAGAACTGTTAGCCGAGGGTTACGACAAAGAACTTATTAATAGTTTGCCGGCGCTCGGTCAAGACATTGACGGTCAATCGCAACTAGGCTCTATTCGTAATCAAGACCAAGGTGGCGTTGATTACACCGAGACTATTAATAACTGGGCTAGTCAGCAGGTCGAGCTTAAAGATCTATATGTAAAGGTTGATTATGACGGCGATGGCATAGCAGAGCGTAGGCACATACTGATGTCTGGTAATGTTGTTTTGGTTAATGATTATTTTAATCACGTACCTTATGCAATGATGTCAGCAATCCCAATGCCGCACAAAGCTATTGGCCGTAGTCGTGCCGAGGTAGTTTACGAGACCCAAAGGCAGAAAACCGCACTACTACGCGGTATGAATGACAACATCTACGCAACTAATAACCCTCAAAAAGTAGCCCACCCTGATGTGGATTTAGACGATCTAATGACGCGCAGGCTTGGAGAAACCGTTGTTAGAATGGATGATGACACAAATATTATGCCGGGTCAGGCTGTTTTTCCGTTAGCAATACCCTATACAGGCGATAAAAACTTACAGGTTTTACAGTACGCAGACCAAGCAAGGGCACAATCAACTGGCACTTTGATGGCTAGCCAAGGTCTTGATGCAGACGCGCTAACAAAAGAGACGGCAACAAGGTTCAACGGCGTAAAAGAAGAGGGACAAGGTAAGATTGAAGCAATAGCTAGAAACTTTGCCGAGACTGGCTGGCGCTCGTTGTACGAGGGTGTGGCTTGGCTTGTTAGTCGTTATCAAGATACCGAAACAGAGATAAAAGTTATTGGCAAACCCTTAACCGTTAAGCCTACTTCATGGAAATATTCGCAATCGGTGGAATCTAAAGTCGGTCTAGGCAGCGGCAACAAAGAAGAGCAACTAGAAGCAAGACAGGCGTTCTATGCTGTACAAAAACAGCTACACGCAGAAGGTTCGAGGCTAGTTGATGAGTCCAAGCTTTATACAAACTTAGAAGGAATGAAGATTGGCGCTGGCTTGAGCAGGTCAGAAGCTTTATTTAATAACCCAGAAGAGCCAGCAGAATTATTAAAGCGCGAAAACGAGTTACTTAATCAAGTTGTGTTACAGCTACAAGAGCAGAATGCACAACTACAAAACCCTCTTGCCGGTGCTGAACTAGTTAAGCGAGAAGGTGAAGTAGCAATCGCACAAGGCAAACTAGAGTTAGGAGTGGCTGAGCTACAAGAGGAAAAACGGCAGTTTAACGAGAAGCTACTACAAGAAAAAGACTCTAAAGATCAAGATACAGCAGTAGAGCTTACAAAGCTTGAGCTAGAAAACGATAAAGACATAAAGGGTGCATTAGTTTGAGAACTGAAAACGAATTAAAAGAAGTGATACAGCAGGCAAACAGGGCTAACGAGCTTTTTAACGATCCGATGATACAAGGTTTTATATTGTCAATTCGTGGCAAGCTGCTTAATGAGTTTGAATGCACACAACTACAAGATGATAGCAAGCGTAAGGAGGCTTGGCAAAAATCACAATTATTAAACATGTTCCTTGATGAATTTAAAAAGAAAATTAAGGAGGGTCGAAACGCAGAGCTTACATTGTCAGAACGAGTAAAACAGAAGTTAAGAAACATAATTTAAACGTGAACAACCCACGAGGAATCACAAATGGATCAAGCAGGGCAAGATTACCTGGCAGCATTAAAACAGGCGAGAAGCGGAGAGGACTCTAGCGAACAACCTCAACAAGCGAATCAAACTGAGCAGCTAGAAGAAACAACACCAATTGACGAAGTGACAGAGGCAGATAATGGCGAAGTTGCGGCGGAGATTGAAGAACAAGCAGAGCAAGTCGAAGGTAAAAGCGAGGAAGATGAGCTTTTTTACGAAATTGACGGTGAGCAAGTTTCAAGTGCGCAGCTAAGGGAGTATAGGCAAGATGGCTTAAGGCAAAGTCTTTTTACGACTAAGACGCAAAAATTGGCAGATGAGAGGCGTGCTTTTGAGTCTGAACGTCAAGCTAGCATTGAGTCGATAGATAAAGATCGCGCAAAGCTTTCTGAACAGCTAGCAGCTTTAGAGGCAATAGTTGCACAAGAGGCACTTACTGATGACGAGCTGAAAGAGCTACGCGAGTACGAGCCAGAAAAGTATATTAACTATATAGAGAAGCAGCAAAAAAGAAACTCGTTAATAAAAGAGGTCAAGGCAAATGCGACTCCAAAAGTTGACGTACAAGCCGAGCAAGCCAAATTGGTTGCAAACAATCCGCAGTGGCTAAGCGATGGTAAGCCAACAGAATCATATCAAAAGGATATGAACGACTTACAGAGTTATTATACAGATAAAGGCTTTACGCAGGAGCAAGTTAACGCTGTAAACGGTAACGCGTTACTAGCTCAAGCAGTATTAGATGCGGCGAGATCTAAAC
>Ga0209503_10001777_pt1 | contig 10839 bp, 12 predicted proteins | sample SouAtlMetagenome_2_FD_187448 | JGI IMG/M metagenome (GOLD analysis project Ga0209503, IMG submission 187448) | Marine eukaryotic phytoplankton communities from Atlantic Ocean - South Atlantic ANT15 Metagenome (SPAdes) (version 2) | ecosystem: Environmental > Aquatic > Marine > Oceanic | place...
TCACACCATTTATATTTCCTCTATGTGATATTAGTATCATAGTTCTTCTATCCTTTTAGCTCTGTCATCTATAATTAAGTCATATAATGGTTTTTCACCACAACTAAGATAATGATATTTACAACCCCAAGAATCTAATTGTTCTTTTGTTAACGAATAATAATCCTCACCTGATAGTGAACCTCTTGCAGTATAATATGTAACTTCCCAACCATCATCGTAAAGTTTATTTATTTTTTTTACATTGTCCAAATTTGGAATTGCATTTTCATAAATTCTGTCAACTGCATAAAAACAAATTGTCTCATCTATATCAACATAGACTTTTTGTTTGCCTGGATTATTTTTACTATGAATTTTCATGATATCTTTTCCAATAGTTATAACACTCTGCGGCGTCTACCGCACTTTTTACTTGGCCTGAATTTAGAATAGTAACCCATGCTTCAAAACTCTCAAGTTCAGCAGGAGTTCCAAATACAGTAACAAAATCTGTATCGTAGTAACCAACTCTCATTCCTTTTTCGACTATCATATTGTAAGCTAATGTTACATAATACTCACCATTATGATTTATATCTCTATCAATACTTTCTTTAAAACAATCTTTCATTATTTTACCACTTCCAAAATAGTAAACACCTGTTGATGCGTGCTCTTCCATAGGATTATTTGTGTAACATTCTTTTTCCTTGATTTCTTCCATCAAGATTCCGTTTGTTTTAAGAAACGCCATTTTGGTTGAATTCAATGTATGTGGATGTAAACCAGAATGAGTAAGAATACACCCATCTAAGTTATTGTCTTTTACATATTTGTAAAAATCTTGCTTGTTCCATCTTAATGGATTATCACAATAACAAACAATTACTTCTTCATCGTCTTCAACCATATCTAAGAATGGCATTATTGTATATATTGGTCCTTTTTTATGATTTGGTAAAGATACCACTTTTGAATTAGGTGATATCTCATGTAATACTTTATCTATTTCATTATTTTTTATATGTTGTTCATTACATATAAAAACTATTTCGTCTGAATCATCGAACATATCTAAAATATATTCTATTATTCTTTTACCATTTACTTTTATCAGAGGTTTTGGGTCTTTGTATCCTTTTTCTACAAATCTATTACCCGTACCTGCCATTGGAATAATTACTTTCATTTGTTTATGCTCATTCTATATTTTTCTGACTCCATATTTTGTAATTTATATATCTCATCAGATGTTAAACAATTTGGTTCTAACCCAACTTCATTTTGTATGTGTAACATATAATCATTTAGTTGAAGATTGTCTTCAGGAATGATAGCTGCGTCTGGAAATAATATACAATCTGTATCACTATTAACAAACTTGTCTCTAAATGTTTTAAATGTTTTAGAGTTTCTAATTAACCACTCTTTACATAATTGATTTACTTTAAGACTCATATTAAATGTTTCTTCAAAAGAATTACCACTACATATCAATCCATGATTTTCTAACAATACTATTTTTTCACTTACATTTAAGCGTTCACCTAACTCTTTACCAGGTGTAACATATTCTACATAATCAAAATCATAATCTTCTAATATTTCAGACATTATTTCTTTTGATTGTTTAGAACATAAAATTACATTTACATATATTGGGTGTGTATGATATACTATTCTTTGTTTTATTTTTTTATGAAAGTCTAATTCCATTGATGGTCGTTCATCATTGTATGTACCATTGTTATCACAAACTGCGAATCCACCTAATATGTGAACATCGGACATTGTTTTACCAGATGCGGTAATTATTATCTTATCTTTAAATTTATATGAGAGGTTTCCACCTGCGCCTTGAATCAGTTCATATTCAAAACAAGACTTTCTACAACTGAGTAGAAATCCTCTATGAAGGTTATACAACTTTTTTACCGTCAACATTAAGTCACATCCATGTTGATTTTTACATTCGTAATCTAAATGAACTGACTTGTCTCTTTTTTCACTAAATGTTACAATAACATCTGCGTTTTTTTCTTGAGGTTGAATATACTTTTCTTCATCAACCTCTCTTCGTTTCATAGCTGATAATACTTGTTCTTTTGTATATCCTCTTTTTTCAGTATCACGATTTAATTTCCATTGATACTTTAATCCTTTTCCAACTTTGATGAATATGTTTAGACTTGCAAGTTTACATAAATCTTTATCATATAAAGAATGTAACCCTTCATTGATTATAACTTTTTTTGGTTGAACATTTATATCTTTATCAAATTTACCTGTACTATGATTATAATGATTTCTTTTTACAGACTCACCATAGACTAAACTAATTAGTTGTTTTTTACCTAAGTCTAAATTATTTGCAGATGGGTTTAGATGTGTTTTACTTTTCCAATTATCATCGTGTCTTTCCCATTTGTGTAAGTCATCACCTGATAAATGTAAGGCGTCAGTAAAAATAAACGACAAAAATGTAGAAAGTGTTGTTTTACCAACACCCGAACTACCACCTATATTTATTAATGTATTTATCATGCTCTTCTAATTTGTCCACCTAAATTTGCATTTCTAAAATCTAACTTAAGATGTTTTTTTATATAATTCCAATACCAAATCTCTGCGCAACTACATCTTGGTTCAACATATGGGCTGACAAAAGCGTCTTTACCACAATCTGCTAAGGAATCGTATATCTTTGTAAAACCTGATATATCACTACTATGAAATATGTGACAGAAATCATTATAATATGCATGCCATGACCCACTTGCCCAAGCTTCACCTGGTTTTACTCTTGGAAGAGTATATGCAGAACAATTATAATCAAATCTTGATACTACAATTCTTTCATATTTTCTATATCCAAATTCTTGTACTAACTTAACACCTTGTTGAAAACAAAACATTTGACCCAACAAAGTATTTTTTGTATGTTGATATGCTTTATTCTGTGATATGTCTAAGTCATGTTTATCAGCGATAAGTTTTAATGTCTGTTCTTGAGTGTCCCTAAAATCACTTAATGAATACACTTTTATCCTTACAGGATTAAAAGCTTTTAATAACTTATTTACATTAGTTTCTTCAGTAGAATAATCATATCTATTTGCACGATACTCTCTGGCACCAGTTTCGTCCCAAGTACAAATGAATATGTCGGTGTTTTCACCTACCATTCGTTTGAATATTTCGACTTGTTTGTCGTCAGTAAATCTGGCTAATCCACGAAGTACTAATGCAGTTCTCATGTTATCGCTCTCCCTTTCATTTTTTCCCAATCTCTATCGTTTCTAACATCGTCATTCTTAGAATCTACTGCAGTTAATACCTTTGGGTCTAAAGAATATTTCTTTGCTAAAGATATTAATGCTCTTACATCTTTTGGGAAACAATGACCACCATAACCAAAGTCACCATCTGGTCCTGGCACTGCCCAATGTGATTTACCTAATCTATCATCGTGTTGTGCATATTCAATTACTTTATCATAATCTATATCCAACGCCTGACATACTTGATACATTTCATTTGCAAATGATACTTTAGTCGCTAAAAAGGCGTTTGTTACATACTTGACCATTTCAGCGTGACGGGATCCTGTTTTTATGATATGTGCTTTTGGAAATACTTTTGTGAATATTCTTTTTAGTCTTGTTGTTGCAGGTCTTGGTCCACCTAATATTATTCTACTTTGATTTTCATAATCTGACACTGCGTTTGCTTCAGTCAAAAATTCAGGATTAAAAACAATGTTTAATTTTTCAAATCTTTCATTCCATTCCTCTGTCGTGCCTGGTGGTATTGTTGATTTGATAACTATATCATAAGATTTATTAGGACCATAACCATTTATTTGTGATAACATGATTTCAACTATTGATGTATTACAAGTACCATCCTCATACATCGGTGTTGGTAAACATAAAAATATAGTGTCACATCCTTTTTTTATATAATGAAAGTCACTATTACATTTTGTTTCATCAATATCGTATGTCAATATATCAAAATAGTTTTTGAACTTCTGATAGACTGCATTACCTACAAAACCCTGTCCTATAATTCCTATCTTCATTAACTTAACATTTTTTCAACGATTTCTATATCTTCGGGGTAGTCAACTGCGTGTGATACATTGTCTACCATAACCATTTTTACTTTGTATCCCATCTCTATGAATCTATCAATCTCAATATCTTCTTGTGATTCAAGTGGTGTCTTTTTACCATGTTCCCAAAATGATTTAAGGTGTTCTCTATTGAATCCGTAGATACAAACTTGTTTTAGTGGATTACTGGTCGAACCCTGTTTTGTCCCTGGGAGTGGACTTCTTGAACACCAAATCAACTCATCATTTAGATTTGTAATTACTTTTGGTATCTTTGGGTCTTCTACTCTTTCGTGAGGATTTAGTTTTGCCATACAATTCACGATGTGGTTAGGGTTACTTATCTTTGCCTCAATCACCTTTTGGATATCTTCTGGCGATAACATTGGTTCATCACCTTGTACATTGATAATAAAATCTGCGTCAATCTCTAATGCCGCCTCTGCGACTCTATCTGTACCTGTTGGACAATCATCTGAAGTTAGAATTACTTTCCACCCATGTTCTTTTACAACATCAACTATTTCTTGATTCTCAGTTGCGATGTAAACATTTTCTTGTCCTACTGCCCACTTCGCAGTTTCAGCTACCCAAAGAATCATTTCTTTTCCATGAATCTTGGCAAGAGGTTTGCCAGGGAATCTTGATGATTTGTATCTTGCGGGGATAACTACTGCGACTTTAGGTTCTAACACCCCATCAAGTTTATTTTCATCAAAACTTACTGATTCAGGAATATCAAGTAATACATCTTCTATTCTATTAGGATGTAAAAAAGATTGTTGCAAGTTCTGAGGATACAACGGATGGATGTGTTTTAACCCACTAACCATATAATTGTGTGTAAAACCCCACTTGTGTTCTTTCATTAAAGGAATCATCCAATCAGAAATAACTTTTTGTAAAGGTTTACAATTATATTCAGTTTTATCATGTGAAAGAAATTTCATCTTATCTTTCGCATATTGATGATAAGTCACAAGTTGTTCGGTTTTTACATTACCAACTCCTCTACCCATTCCAAGTAAAGTACCATCTAACCAAAGTGCCCCTTCGGATTCTGCGGCAATACAATTAGCGAATGCAAGACCAAGGTTGTCGTGTGTATGAACCCCAATCTTTGAATCACCTTCAAATAGTTCAACAACTTCTTTTGTTCTATCAGGCGTCAATGCTCCATATGAATCAGCAAAATATAATACAAGTGGGTCTAATCCACTCATTACATTTACAAAGTCATATATTTGAGTATCAGTTAATAGAGTTATACCCATCAGATTTATTATCAAATCATATCCTTTTGTTTTGACATAATCACCAATCTTGACAGAATGGTCTAACTCCGAATATTTTATAGCCAGACGACAGATGTCAAATGGTGAATCTTCACTATTATGTATAACATCGTCAATCAATGCGTAATCTACTTCATCATCTTTGATAAAGTCTTTTGCGTCAATCATAAACGCCAGTTTTAGATTTACTGGCTTTCTATAATCTAACACATCCCAAATAAACCTATCGTTACATTTACGATACTTACCACCCTTAACAGGTGATTTGTATCCCATTTCCATTACTCCAACCCCCGAAAGGTCAAGGGCTTGTACTAAATCTTTAACCATCTGAGTGTCAAAGTTCCAATTGGTGTAGTACCCACCATCTCTTAATGTACAATCTAATATCATAGGAAATTTGTTAAAATTTTCTTTCGACACACGAATCGTTCCCAAAATGTGGGTTACACGAGGGTGTCATAATAATCGTTTTGTTTTACTTGTTTTTCTATATCTTTGTGATGGAACAATGATAGTTCCTCAACCCAAGGTAAGTTTGAAATAGTATCGTATCCAACGAGTTTTTCGTGTACCTTATTTGTCCAACGAATGGATTCGGATTTCTTGTAGACTCTCCATTGAGGGTCTGGCCAATTTACTCTACCCTTATCATCAACAACCCAATTCCATTTTTTTATGTATTCATCTGTAAGTCCATCTACTAAATTTACTCTTGGTACAAGGATTACATCTACTGAATTCATTTCAAGAATTTGTGGAAGGTTCTGAATTAGTTCTTCGTTTGGAATCTCGTCTGCGTCAATCTGAAAAATGTAATCACCATTACATAAATCTGTTAACTTGTTTTTCCAATCAGCGAAATGCCCATCAAACTCACCACTATGCCATGAGTAAGTTGGATTTACTGATTTAGCTCTTAAATACTCTTCTACCTTTTGGTCACCATTTTTAGAATCATATAGTACTACTATTTCATCATCTGGTCTAATATTATCTAAAAGGTATGGGATTAGTTTTTGAATTTCTGTGAATTCATTACAAACTGTAACTGCGTAACTTATTTTCATAATTTAATTTTATAGTCCTACGGGTGGAGTATCTTGTGTTGTATCCAAATCCGTATCGTCCTTTCGAACTTGTTCTTCTTGTCTTCTTACTGCTCTTGGTGGTATTTTATCGTAAACACCAAAGTCATAATTATATACCGTAACTTGTCCTACATTCTTTTCAACCAAAGTTCTATATCCACCTGATAGGTCTTTGTTTTTTAGTTTAGATGTATAAAATTGTTTAGAGTTGACTTCTAATGTTAACTTACTTAAATCTAATTTTCTGATTTTGGTAGTATTACTTGTTACCTCATTCAAATCTTCTGCAAGTTTAATAAACTTACCTGGCGGACAATCTTTCAAATCTAAACAATGGAAGTAAGTTTTAAAATTAGGTTGTAAAATAAAAACAAACATATCTCTTTGAGAACTATCTCTTTTTTTATACCTAATTTTTGCAACCATACCTCTTTCTAATTTAGATTTAGAAAGTCTTGTAGGGTCTGTCATATTACTTCTATGTCTACTTGTATAGTCTGGCATTATTTCTTTTTAAGTTTAGGTAATTTTAATCCCACTTGTGTTGGTCCTTCACCAACTTTGTGTTGTGATAATAGTTCACCTAACTTTTCAGTCATTTTTTCCATTGTAAAGTTAGTTTTTACATGATGTCTATTTTTTCGAGACAATTCCAATGCTTTCTTGTAGTTAGTATGTACTGACTTTAAGACTCCACTAGCTTGATTGTGGTCAATCTTAAACCACCTTGAACCTTTCATTATCCATTTGTTGACTACTGAATCATGTACCTCTTTTAACTCACCACCAACTAAAAAATTATACTGATTATGAAGGAAGTCTATATGACCACTCCAACCAGATGCGATAATTGGTTTACCACTAACACACGCCTCAAGTAATGGTCTTCCGAATCCTTCACCATGAGTAAATGATACATGAGCTTTTACTTGGGGGTGGTTATATACTGAATTTAATTCTTCGTTTGTTAAGTCACCATCTAATACATAAATATTTGGAAAGTTAGACCCACCAATTATATCCTTACATTTTCTAATCATTGTTTTGATTTTATGTACACTTGATATAGATGGTTGACCAGTATTAGTTTTTAGAATCAATGCAGGTTTAGACTTATTTCTAAAAGATTGTCCCTTAAATGTATTTAAAAATACTTTAATTAAAGAGTAAATATTTTTTCTATCATGACCTTGTGCACCAGGCAACCAATGACCTACAAATAGAAAACAAAATTGTTCTGGAATATCAGACATAACTTTTTTTACAGTTTTACTAATAGGTTTTTTATTGTCATATACATTTGTATCATACCCTTCAAATAAAACTTCAACAGGTTTTTCTATTTTCAATTCACCTATTTTTTGTCTTGTTTGGTCATGTAGTTTATCATAAACTGCCATTAATGTTTTTGCAGAGTGTTCTGATGAAACCAAGTTCAAGTCCATTCTATTACATCCTTCTATGAATTCTGCAACTGCGTCTGATGTTTCAATAACTGCAGATACTCCAATATTAAAGTTACCAACAGGTTGAAATTCACTTGGTATTGTTATCTGAATCCAAATATCAGGTTTTGATTCTATTTTAGGAATGATTCTATCTGTAAAAATAGTATCGTCTGGTGTAAGTGCGTTCATTGGAGTTGCTCCCCACCTTTGACTTAGGATTTTTATATCCCACTCTTCACCTTTTAAGTCAATTAAAGACCTTACAAAATCTCTACTTCTTGCTCCATAACCACTTCTTGTAGCTATTGGACAACTAATTACACATACTTTTTTCATACTTTATAAATCTCAAATCTTTGTCTTGGTTTCCAATTTTCAAAACAACCATCGATTGCTTCAATAAACTTTTCACCCATTGTTTCTGACGCCATATCACCGGCACCTATAATAAATTCATGTCCTTTCAAACCGGCAGATTCACACCCATCTCTTCCCTTTTCATACCATTTATCTATCGCTGAACCGATGTCTCTGTAAGAACACCTATCATCAAATATATAAGGAGTGACAGGTGACCCTTGTAGTGAACGATTTGATGGCCATATTGGTTCAACCCACTCACCCCAAGTTACTTCTTTTAAAATAGGATTATCTTTATCGTGTAAAGAACCAATTTCGACATAATCTTCTGCAGTAAAATATTTACCATTTCTTTGGAATCCACATTGGTCTTGTAGTCCACCTGTGACATTAACAACTGTTGGAGTCCCTGCTCTCAATGCTTCACAAGAACCTAATCCGAATCCTTCATTAGATGCGACATTTAAAACTACATCACATGCGTTATAGAATATATTTAGTTCTTCAGTACTTAACTTATCTACACTAAATTTAACATCACCATATTTTGTATTCATCCTAACAACTTCAGGCATATCTGTACCATTTTCATCAATAGGATTTGTATGCATTATAAGTAACATTTTTTTATCTTGATGTCTTTTTGCAAATTCTTCAAATCCAATGATTACATCACCTGGTACTTTTCTACGAATATTTCTGTTATTCCAACCGACCACAAAATCATATTGGTCAATCTTGTGCTTACTTTTGTATTCTATTAATTTAGAATCAGTATCACCAAGTGGTTTAAATAAATTTGTTACTCCATGTGGAATATATTTGTATGCCCAATCTTCTTTTGGCATATCATAATGTTCAAGTGTTCTTTTATTGATACCATAGGTTTGTTTTGATATACCTAATAGTAAATCACAACTTGCGTAAAATGGTGCGTTCCAATGTGGGTCAGGTAATGAGTCCCATATGTTATAATACATGATTGGACAAATCTGTCTAACCTCATTTTCCATATCATACAACCATCCCCAAAATCTTGGGTCTGTAAAATGTAAGATTGCGTCTGGCTTTTCTACATTAAGTAGTTCTCGTAATACATCAGGATTACCATAACTTGTATGTGCGTATATTTTTACAGATGCGTCTTCTACGCCTGTAACTTTTGCAACATCTTCGTCCAAAATAAATGATTTACCATGTTCAGGGTGTTTTAATGCCGCACCTAACTGAACCCAATCATATTTATGAACAGTAGATATTACAATCTCTTTTGATTGTGTTGCAATTCCACTATGTAATCTTAAATCATCTGAAAGTAAAAGTATCTTAGGTTTTTTAACCTTATTTTTAGATACCTTTTTTAATTTTGGTAGTTCTATACTCATTCTATAACTTCTTCTTTTTATTTAACTATAAATATACAAAAAATATTTATTAAATCCTATTATATTCATCAGAAATCCTAACAATATCATCTTCACCAAAATAGGTGCCAGTTTGGACCTCTATAAACTCAACAACCTCATCAGTTTCATTCCATGCTCTATGTTTTGCACCTTTAGGTATTCTGATGGATTGTCCGTATTCTCTAAATACTTTTTCGTCATCTAAAACTATTGTTAGATTCCCTTTTATAACAATCCAACATTCTTGTCTTTTATGATGATATTGATAAGATAATTTTTGTCCTGGATTTACTGTAATCCTTTTTACTTTTGTTGTGGGGTCATCTAATAGTACCTCGTACTTTCCCCATGGTCTTTCATCTATTTCATTCATTGTACAAAACTTGCTTTCTTTTTCCATCTATTTAACAATCTGTTAAAATGGTTAAATTCTTTTCTTGTTATTTCACCGAAATAAACTATCTTGTCTGAATTATGTACAATACAATCATATTGATGAAGTGGTTGTGTTGGATGATATGGTTTATCATAATACTCATCTTCCATTCCACTATATAATGTTCTTGATGTATGTGCAGGATTAAACTCAATATACTTTAGATTCATTTCTAATGCATATTTGCGAACCCATTTTTCTACACCATTCTTTTTTCCTCTTGTGATAATTGTTAAATCCTCACCAAACTTTTGTTTTAATTTAAAAATGGTCTCTTTTAATTCACCTCTATTCTCGTATTTTTCATCCCCTATCAGAGCTATCTTCATTTTTATTAAGTGTGTTTTGTACCTTTTTCCAATACCTTTTAGTTTGTTTTTTCTGTAATCCCTTCGGACCACCATTCCAACACCTTGCGATTTCTTCATATGAACTATTTTTGTGATAATAATCTACAAATACATAAAACATTTCAATAGACTTGCCCCTATTCCATCTATCATCAAGTGTATAAAATCTATTATCTTTGTTTATGTTTAATATTCTGTTTACTTCATTCACCATTATGGGTCTAATCTGTAAAACTCCAGCTGCGTTTTCTCTTTTTGCATATGCATTTTCTTTACCTTTAGACTCTACCCACACCATTGCCTCTATCAAATCTTCTAAATCTCTTACAATGGGTTTTATTTCTATTTCTTTTT
>Ga0209503_10001778_pt1 | contig 10833 bp, 15 predicted proteins | sample SouAtlMetagenome_2_FD_187448 | JGI IMG/M metagenome (GOLD analysis project Ga0209503, IMG submission 187448) | Marine eukaryotic phytoplankton communities from Atlantic Ocean - South Atlantic ANT15 Metagenome (SPAdes) (version 2) | ecosystem: Environmental > Aquatic > Marine > Oceanic | place...
CCTACGGTTAAAAATTTTTTAGAAAATGGATAGTTAATTCATTCATACGTAAAATATGTTAATTTAGAAAAAATAAAAGCTAATCATAATGAAGATAAATCCCCTAATACCAGTTGGGTCAAGGATAATAGTTGAAAAGTCTAAAATAGAAAATGTACTACCTAAAAAAATATTAGATGATTTGCCTCAAATGATTAATGGAGAGGTTATTGATTACAAAATGACTGATGGAATGGATATTGGCTACGTATTAATAACTGATAGTAACCTGAAAATATGGATTTTTAATAACGAATTAAATGAACAAACAAAAAAAGAGTATAATATAGAGGATCCAAATAAATCGACAAATTTAATAACTAAACAGCTTTTATCACGAATAGATAAAGTTGAATACGAGCTAAATGGGAACAGAGGTATTAAGAAGTTAGCTAATCCCTTTAATCTAATTAGTTGGTTAATATATACGCTGAAAGATATTTTCTAAAATATTATTCAACTTGACGTTTCATGATAAGAAATAACATCTTTCCAATTTCTAATTTTTCAGAAAGTTCCCAACTTTCAAGTCCCTTTTTATTTAGAAAATTACTTAGTTGAATAGCAGGATGCTCAGAGCCTTCATTTTCCTGATATTGCTCAGGAAATTGATCTTTTAGAAAATCTGGACTTAGTGAACCCTTAAGTTTTTCACTTGCGGCCTCAGGATTGCTCGATTCTTCACTTTTACTTGACGAATTGTCTACATTGAGATGGATTACTTGGTACTCCCACTTCATAAATATGATTTAAGGTAATTTTTATTATACATAATTCAACCATAAGGTATATTGATCTATTCAGATTTCAAAAAAGTAAAGAATCCGTAATTGTATCCAAAAAATATTAAAATAAAAAAAGTGAAATTAAATCATCGTGGAAGGATTTGACCCAGCTATAAATTATGGTCCAAATGATGCAGGAATATCAGCACTAACAATAGTTTTAGGAATTGTTGGTGTTATTGCTATTTCATGGCTATTTGGGAAAATATATGAACAATTAGCTAAATTATTTGAAGCTAATAAAAAGAATGAATCTTAAATAAAAAATATTAAAGATATTTATATTTTTAAATTAAAAGTATTGGGATATAATTTATTTGGAATAAATAAATAATTCTATAAAGTTGTAAATTATTACTAATTAAAATCACAAACCTATGTTAAATGTAGTATTTTGAGATTTATTATTAATCTTTACTTATGTTTGCTTCATTGATGGTTCATGATTGGGCTACTCCATTAAATCTATCCGCTCCAATTGCTGGCATACTTACTATAGGTGGCTTTATGGGCTACTACAGTTTATCTAGGAAGTTTTAGAAGTTATACCTTAAAGAGTGAAGAAAACATATTTATAAGATAAAAAATGAATAAGTTAAGCTGGATTGAATTTGATGAATGCATAAATTCAATACATAAGCAATGCAAAAATAAAAAATTTGAAGGAGTTTATGGATTCCCTCGAGGAGGTTTATGTCTTGCAGTTGCATTAAGCCATTCGCTTGAGCTGCCATTACTAGAAGAGCCTAAAAACAATTCACTCATAATTGATGATATTTATGATACTGGTTATACACTTGAGAAAATAAAACATATAAAAGGGTCAGAGACTCATGTATGGGTGAGCAAAAAAAAACCTACCTGGTGGAATTCATATAGATATATAGAAGATAATGAATGGATTGTTTTCCCTTGGGAGAGTATAAATGCAGCAAATAAAGATAGAGATTTATATTATAAATCTAGATAATCTATTTTTACCACATTAAATCATTAGATTTATCTAGTCTAAATTTCAAATTAACTTGTCTAAAACTCAATAATTCATCTAATTTCGTAGCAAATTCATAAGTATCACCTTTCAATCCTATATTAATATAATTATTATTTTTTTTAATTTTTTTTCTTAAGTTCAATAAACCTATATATTTTTTCCAAAGAATTTTATTACTATAATTATATGCCCAAAGATCATAGATATCCTCAATGAGGTTAATAGGAATCTCAGAGGAATAACCTATATTGTAATTATCTAATTTATATTTTTCATATTTTGAATCTAAACAAAGGATATCTAATGTTGTATTAATTGCTTCCTTAACCTCTATTGCTCCCTCAAGACCAAATAGTTCTTTTCTATAGCACTCAAGCAATTTACTAGAAAGAGAATTTAAAATGTTATCCTCCTCTGTAAAGTTAACAACCCAAAAACCAACTCCCTCACTTACACCTGATGCCAAATATAGATTAACAGATTTAGTCATTAATTAAATTGTATAAAAGCTAGGAAATAAATAGGAGAGAGATAAGACTAATTTAATAAAAAGATAGATATACCTAAAATAATAAACTTTATGTACTTAAATTGAAAAAATTAATTTAATTGTAAAAATAATAACAACTTCTCAAATATATGGAAAAATTAATCTCAAGTAAATCCATTGGTTATAGAAAAAGTCTTGGCCCTGGAATCCTTTTAGCCGCAGCCTGCATAGGTGGATCACACCTAATGTCATCTACAACCGCAGGAGCCAAATTTGGTTTTTCACTTATTGGCCTTATTTTATTGACGAATCTAGTTAAATATCCATTTTTACTTGTCGGAACAAGATTTACAGCTGTTACTGGATTATCACTTTTAGAGGGATTTCAAAAACGTAATAAATTGTATTTGCCTATATATTTAATTGTTGGATTAATTACTGGAACCTTTACTATTTCTGCCGTTAGTTTTGTTACAGGTCTCCTTTTAAAAAATATAGTAATATTTTCATCCTTCCCTCCTCTAGATTTAGCTATAGGCATATTAATAGTCTGTTCATTAATATTATTTATAGGCCAATATAAAGCTCTTGATAGGATATCTAAAATTCTTGTGTTTTTGCTAACAGTATTAACATTTTTTGCTGTTATATCTTTACTTATTAAAGGCCCTGCTGGAAATATCAATATTTCATTCTTGAATAGCAGTCCTTCTCCCTGGACCCTCTCAAACCTTGGTTTTCTAATTCCTCTTATGGGTTGGATGCCTGGTCCAGTAGAGCTTTGTATATGGCCATCACTATGGATGTTTTCAAGAGCCAAAGAGACGGATCACACCGCTACGTTAAAAGAAGCAGAATTTGATTTCAATCTTGGATATTTCATAACTGTTTTAACTGCTATTTTCTTTCTAATTCTTGGTGCATACACAATGTATGGCACTGGGGATGAAATGCTTACAGGATCAGGAGTTAGTTTTGCTCAGAATTTAATCCGCTTGTATACAGAATCCATTGGTGGGTGGGCAAAGTGGATAATTGTTCCTGCAGCTTTTGCTGCAATGTTTAGCACTACCCTTACATGTCTAGATGCATATCCCAGGAGCATCTCATCAGCTCATGGTTTGATAGCTCGCTCAGACAAGGGAAATAGCTCTACTTTGAGTGAAAAAAAACGTCTAAAAAAATGGATCATTTTTCATGTTTTTGCATCACTTTGTGCACTTCTTATTGCCAAATCTGGAGGAATTGGAGTTAAAGACTATGTCTTCGGTGCTATGACCGGTAGTTTCCTGACAGCTCCTTTGTTTGCCTGGATGGCTATGGATACTATGAATAGCTCATTAGTAAAAAGTCAATTTCGTTATGGAATTGTTCTAAAAGCAGTTTCCTGGTTTGGGATTTCATTCCTCTCAGTCTTTAGTTTATTATTCATATTCAACTCATTCTTTGGTATTGGGCAATAAGCACATAATTTATAATTTCGTTAAAATAAATAATAGTTAATGAAATTAATTAAATAATTAACTTGAGGCAGAAGTATAATGTTTAAGAGCAAATTTCCAGAAGAGTCTGCTAAAAATAAAAAATAAACTACTTAATATGAGGCCAAAAAATAAAATATTAAATTTAAGTTCTCCAAGAATTGCCTCAGCAGGAAAAGTGGTTAAAAAAGCTACAGGTAAAACCAAAGTAAATACAAATCTCAAAATAACAGGATAAGCTGAAATAGGGTATCTACCTGCAGCTAACAAAGCTCTAAGAACTTCTGTAGCATTCCATGTCTTAACAAACCAAATACTTGATGCCGCAATTAGAAACCAAACAGAATAAAGAATAATAAAACCAATCAATAAGGAAATAATGAATACCAATAATGAGTAAATTGAAAAAGTTGAACCTGATTGGATAGCCGCCCAAAAAACAATTGAAAGTCCTAAAATTATTTCAGGCAAACCTGCAAAAGAAAACTTTTGAACTGATAGCCAAAATTGACTATCAATTGGTTTTAATAAAACATAATCGAGAGTACCCTCTCTAACGTAATTAACGATTTCGGTTAAATTTGGTCGTAAAAGAGCATTCGTTAAACCATCAAGAAATGTATAAACACCCTGAATAACTAAGGCTGATTCCCAAGTCCAATCTCCTAATTGTCTTCCACCAGTAAAAAAAAGGGATAATATAAATACACTTCCCAAAAGAGTTCCCAACATAGCTAGCAACTCAATCAAAAAATTTAATTGATATTCAAGTTGAGAAGCAAATGCTGTAGACCAAAATAATCTGATTGTTTTAAAGTAACGCTGCATATTAGGCTCCCATTGCTGTATATCTTTTTACACCAAGTTTCCAAAGAAGATTTACAGAAGGTACCAGTATTGAGATCCATAAAAGCTGAGCTAAAAAGCCATTAAAAATATCAACTGGCATCCCTGATAAAATCTTTGCTGGAAAATTAATTAGATAGGGAAATGGTGTTAACATTGCTATTTTTAGAACGTTAGAAGGAAAGGCTGATAAGGGGACTAATAAACCAGAAAGAAAAAGATATGGAACAAATATTAATCTTTCAAGAGCACTAGATTTTTCAGTCCAAAAGCAAAGTGCAGCGACTAAACTTTGAAGAAGGAAAGCGATAGTAAAAGCAAAATGAGTAGATAAGTACGCCAAAAACAATTGAGGCAGTGAGGGAAGCCAAAAAGATGATGGATTTAATATAAAAAAAGTAATAGCTATGGCTATTGCGAAAGGAAGTCTTGTTGCCTGCTCTGCCAAGTGAGCTGCTACATATCTCAAAAGAGGGTGCAAAGGCTGAAGTAGATATGGTGATAATCGACCAGAAAGAGAATCTTCCTCAAACGAAAAGACAACCCAAACAACTGAAAATTGCCTAACTAGAAAAGCACTTAAAAAATATCTTGCCAACCCTATATCATTTAGACCAAATGAATTACCAACATCATTTTGACTCCAAAGAGAAAACATAATAAATGGTAGTACTCCAGATAAAGCCCACAAAGCTATTTCGATTCGATATTCCAACATGTATGCATATTGTGTTGTAAGTAAGGTCTTAATAACCTTGAAAGACAATCCAAATATTCTCAATTGACTTCACCTTTAATAAATAATTCACCTATTAATTGATCAATAGGAGGATCACTAATCTCTAAATCGATAATATCGAAATCAGTTAATAGATTGCTTACTACATCTGTCAATTTATCCCTTGAAACTAACAAACATACAAAACGATCATTTAAATCTTGAATCTCACCATATTTTTCAAATTGTTCACTTGCACATGGATTTTTCAATTCAACTTTTACCTCTCTTGAGGGTGATAATGAATTAGCCAGTGAATCAAGGTCACCATCATAAAAAAGCTTTCCTTTATGAATACAAATAACTCTTGGACATAATGCTGTTATGTCAGCCATGTAATGACTAGTTAGTAAAATTGTCGCACCAGTTCTTTTGTTGTATTCAGATAGAAAACTACGAACTCTAGCTTGAGCATTTACATCTAGACCAAGAGTAGGTTCATCTAGAAAAAGGACAGATGGTTTATGCAATAAGGCAGCAAGAATTTCAGATTTCATTCTTTGTCCTAACGACAACTTTCTTACAGGTCTTGTAAGTTCTTCTCCTAGTTCAAGCATCTCTGCCAATTCATTAATTCTTACTTTTGCTTCGTGGTCAGACAAACCATATACAGCTGCGTTTACATACAAAGAGTCCATGGGAGGAAGGTCCCAAATCAACTGCTGCTTTTGCCCCATAACCAAAGTTATCTCCTTAAGAAAAGCCGTTTGCCTTCTTTGAGGAGAGAAACCAGCAACATCAACTAACCCTTTCGATGGATGAATAAGACCACACATCATTTTTAATAATGTGGTCTTACCAGCCCCATTAGCCCCAAGAAATCCCACTACCTCTCCAGGTGAGATTTGAAAACTAATATCAGTAACGGCAGGGACGTCATAAGTCTTTCGATCGAAAAAATGCTTAAGAGTACCCTTAAACCCAGGCTGTTTGTTTGCAACTCGATAATATTTACTCAGCTGATCTACAACGATCAAGTCACTAGGATTATTGTGCAATTAATTTTCAAATGCTTCAACATTAAGATAAAACATTTTTGCCTACATAGTCGATAAAATCAAAGTAGTGAAAAATCTATAGGTTGTTAAAACTAAATGGATGAACAAAAATATGTAATAGCGATAGCTCTTGCAGAGCAAAAAAATAAAAGATTAATGCCTCTTGGAGGAAAAACTTTTTCTGGCGTTGATACTTTAAGTCAATCGTCTAAAAAAGAAGTCGAAAAGATAATACTTGATTTATTACTAAGGATATTTCAAAGAACTACTGAAGGTAGTCTTAAAATATCAAACGATGAAACTGGATTATTACTAGCAGAAATTAGTTTTGAAAGTATGCATAATAATATTCCAGTAATAAAATCAAATTGGATTAATAGTGGAGATACAGATACTTTAATAGAAAAATTAAAATCTATATGTTCAAATCTTTGGAGTATTAAATTCCAAAAACATGAAGGAATAATTTTCAATGACTTAAAAAATAAGAAACTATCCTGAAATCTTTGATTGAGCTTTCTCGGCTTTACGAATAATCTTCCTGGCCTCTTCACGAGACATGCAAGACTCAGCTTTAGTTTGCAACTTTATAAGCTTCGCATGCTGCTTCTCCAACTTCATAAAACAAATTTAAGAATTAAATAATTAATATCAACTTAGCATACTTCTTTGAATTTGTAAATAAAGTAAGTTATCAAAAACCAATATTTACAAGATTTCTAGTGATTTATTCTTTTATTTGATATATACCTATGAAGAACAGAAACATCTAATTCACCTAAACCAGTCTGCATTAATCGTTGCTCCATTTCTTTTACTTTTGATGCAATTGGTAAATCAATATTTATAGATTTAGCTAACTCAGTGGCAATAGATAAATCCTTATGATGCAACTCTAATTTAAATCCCAATGGATGTTTATCAATCAACATTGCTTTTGATCTATTTTCTAATGGCCATGAATTCGCTGCTCCTACTTTCAAAGCAGCAACGACATCATCCATTGGCAATTCAAGCATTTTACCTAATTCCATTGCCTCTGCAACAGCTGCATATGTTCCTGCAACCAGTATCTGATTAAGAGCTTTGACTTGTTGACCTTTACCTACACCATTAAAATAATTAATTGATTTACCTAGCACTTGAAATATATTTTCAAAAGATAAACAATCTTTTTCACTTGCACCAATAAATAAAGATAGTGAACCGTTATGAGCACCCTCTGTCCCTCCAGAAACTGGACAGTCAACATAAAAAATATTTTGTTCACCTAATCGTTTATGTATTGAGATAGATTTATCAGGACTTATTGTAGAGAAATCAATAACAAATGAATTAGGCTTTAGTGATCCTGATACTCCATTATCCCCAAACAAAACAGATTCAACTGCATTATCATCAGTCACGCAAATCAAAAGGCCATCGCAGTCACTAACAGCCTCTATAGGGTCAAAAAAATATTTTCTTTTTGCGTCATTATTTAATTTATTTCTCTGATACAAATTCAAATCATAGCCATTATCAATTAGGCGCTGAGACATGGGCTTACCAATAGCTCCAAGGCCAATAAAAGCTAGTTTCATCAAAATTGGATTTTCATTCAAAACGAACTAAGAGTAATAAGTACAACAAAGATTTGAACTATTACTATAAAAAATTAATATGCTGCCAAAAGAAGAAAATATGATGCGATAATCAATTCATTGAATACTTAAGAAATTGACTAATTTTACAGATTCCAAGAATGCTACTCATCATTGGTATCCATTCTTGAAGTATCAAGAGGAATGTGAAGCCGCTGGCAAGGAAGCTAGTGTTAATGATTGGATGAGAGCTTCAGGGCAACTACAAAACAGAATTGATTTTGAAGAAGCAAAGAAAGCAGCTGAAGCTGAAGCTCTTAAAGCAAAGGCTGAGGCTCCCAAAAAAGAGGCTTAAAAAAATAATTTTTAATCAAGAGAAAAAATATATTTACCTCTTTAAATAATTAGATAAATTACTGACAGATAATAGGAAAATCTTGTGAAGATCTATCAAACTAGTTGCGTCAATGCAATTCATTTTACTAAAGTTATTTAATTAAGGTCCTAGGAAATATATAGCCTAAGATCAATACATATCTGATCCTAAATAATGTCAGAGACCAAGGCCCTAAATGTACTTATTGCCCCAGAGGGCCAATTACAGGGTAATGGACAATTAAGAGAATCCTTTCATGAGAGAAGGGATCGCAGAGGTGCAGATTATCCTATGTGGTATCTAAATTCCTCGTTAGTTAGCAAGTTCAATATCACTGAGAAAGAAGGATATGAAGCTGTTGTAGCAGAAGATGCAACAACAATAGCTTGGCTAAAGCTTCGCTTTGGAGGAGAAAAGTTGAGCAAAGAACTCAATATCGATGAGCTTTGGCAACATGCAAGTTTGCCCCCTGAGCCACCAGAGATAAAAGATATAGCAATTCAGAAATAAATAACCTGATGAAACCTGTTCATAAAATAACTATCCATCATAAGCAGGAAGGGAAAACATATTCCTTTGAGGTTCCTGAAGGTGAGTACATTTTGAGAAATTTCGAGTCCAAAGATGAGAATGGTGAAATAATCGGAGATAGACTTCCATTCTCTTGCAGAAATGGATGCTGCTCAGAGTGCGCAGTTAAGATAATTTCAGGTGAAATGGATCAAGAAGCTTGTATTGGTTTATCTAAAGAGCTTAGAGCTAAAGGATTTGGTTTGTTATGCGTTTCAAAAGCCATAGGTCCTCTAGAATGCGAAACCCAAGAAGAAGACGAAGTCTATAACGCTCAATTTGGAAAGTATTTCAAAGGACTGGATACCCAAGCTGGTAATCCATTTGATATTTAAAAGATCTAAATAGTCTTACTTATCAGTCCAAAAATTCAAAATATCTCCACCAGTAAAATTAACATCCTTTTCATATCTTAATGCGTTGGTTGCCTCCATAGGTAAAGCAAATTGCTGAAATATTAAAGAAACAAATTTTATAAATTTAACTGGTTTGGCTATCCCTTTTGTTGATACAAAAGCTCTAAATGCTTCAATTATATTATTTCTTAAATCCCAAAATCTATTATCTTCAAGATTAAATACCCAAGGGAAAGCATTCTTAGATGTGTGATTTGTTCTTTTAATAACTTCCTCATCAAATTCTTTAGGCTCTATGCCCAATAATTCATAAAATTCTCCTCTTTCACAAACTGTAAGCGTATGAGTAAGAAATACACTCCAAAGGAAAAAACGACTCAATAACTTACCTCTCCAACCTTTAGTTATCCCAGGCCAGCATCTCATCATTACAGTAAAGCAATCGCCATGTCTGTTCTCGTCTTGACACCATGGTTCAAAGAAGTCAAATAAAGGAGCAAAGGCTTCTCCTGGATTAGCTTTAAGATGTCTGTCCATCAAAATATATCTCCAATAACCAATTTTTTCTGAAAGATACACAGAATAAATAACCCAACTAATTGGGAACCAAGTCGCTGCTCTTTTTCCACCTAAATGAGGTAGATCGACTTCAATACCCTCTGCCACTAATGCCCTGCTAAGAAAGCCTGCATGTCTAGCTTCATCTCTAGCTAAAAACTGAAATAGTTTGCCAAGATCCCTATTTCCCTCTTTCTTTAAACGATTTGAAATCTCCTTGAAAAGTAGGAATCCAGAAAACTCTGAAATAACTGATCTAACTAAATAACTCTCATAAGTCTCTTTAGCCTTCTGAGGTAATTCTTGTAATCTATCTAGACTTGCCTTTCTATCAAAATGAGTACAGTTATAATCTGCTTTCATTTCTGAAAGCATTGCTTCAAACTCTTCACGCGCATCAGTTAATTCTGTCTTGGCTGCTTTCTTGAATTCGGTTACATAGAAACGAGGTGTTAAAAGGTTTTCATCTAAATGTGGCGGCAACTCATTAGTTCCGCGTGTATCAACTCTTAGTTTTGGGGAAGAAGAAGCTGTTGCGGTCATTCCAATTTTCAAGCAAGAACATAATTGTATGTCTTAATTTGAAAAAAAGGTGAATTTTTAATCAGGTAGTAATAGAGCTTTGCCTAAAACGGCAAAAAAGAAGCTGAAAAAATGAATATAAAGTTAATTTATGACAATTTAGAGAGAACAAATTCACTAAATTAAAATAATTTAAAAAAAATTTAAAAGACGTATTTTTTAAATAATTAGCAAAAAGATGTTTATGAATGAATATCTTGTAAGGCTGAAACAGATAAAATTTGATTCTGCAATGCTTCTATACCTTTTACAGCAGCACTAGCGCCCTTTAAGGTTGTTAAAGTTGGAACAGAGTAGTCTAGAGCTGCTTTTCTAAGGTATTTATCATCATAAATTGCTTGACGACCAATTGGAGTATTAATTACCAACTGAACCTTTCCAGATCGAATCATATCCT
>Ga0209503_10001779_pt1 | contig 10827 bp, 9 predicted proteins | sample SouAtlMetagenome_2_FD_187448 | JGI IMG/M metagenome (GOLD analysis project Ga0209503, IMG submission 187448) | Marine eukaryotic phytoplankton communities from Atlantic Ocean - South Atlantic ANT15 Metagenome (SPAdes) (version 2) | ecosystem: Environmental > Aquatic > Marine > Oceanic | place...
TGCCCATGGCTAGATCAGGGGTTTGGCCCCCAAGGTGGTGCAAGGGAAGGCCCCTGTGACCATGACCAGACGTTGTTTTCGACAACAGTGCGGGGAGGCCCGACCATGCGATCGAACGGCCCGGAACTCAGCGCTTTCGCTTGCCGCGGTTGCGGAAATTGTTGGAGGTCTTCCGCTTGCTTTTCATAATCTCACTCGAGGAGACCAACTCCTTCTCAGCCGGCACATCCAATGCCCCGCCGGACATTTCGCGCAATTGAGCACGAATCAATGCGTCTTCCACAGCACCCTTGTTCCAAGTGAGGTATTGCCGCTTCAACAGGTTGGCAATCATCATGGACAATGCAGCACGCTCTTCCCCTTCCGGCATCGCAATGGCTTTGGCAATGAGGTCCTCCACGATGCGGCCATAGAAGGAGGGCCGCTTTCCGATTTGGGTGTAAGCCAACTTCTCAGGGCCTGGGTCTTCCTCTGGCCGTGCTGGTGGTGGAAATGGGCCATCGATGTCCAACTTCCAATCGGCCATGACGTAGAGATGGCCCCAAAGTTTCTCCTCGTGGTCGGTCATCTCCTTGGACCCCGGCACGAGGGTGCGCATGACACTCACAATGGCAGCAGCGCATTTGTTGCGCTCTTCACGCTCTTCGATTCCAACGCAATGGGCCACCATCTCGTGCACCACCCGTCCATATTCAGGAATGACGATGTCTGAGCGTCGGCTGTTGTATGTCAAGCCATCAAAGGCCGTCGTAGCGGGAGAAGTGGGCATGTCGCTGTGGACTTGAAAGTTTGGTCGGCCACGGAGGCTGATGATCAGCGCTTCTTGAAGGTATCAGACCGCGCGCCGCAATTGACGAAGTACTCGCCGCGTGCAAGATAGCGAAGGATGACGTCCGCGCCATGGCCTTGCAACACAACTGTGCCAAATGCATTCACCACCTCGTACTGGGTCTCTTCGCTGAATGTGATTGTCTGGGATTTGTGGTCGTAATCGAACGTCACCGAGGGAACACCTGAAGTAAACCGGGCCTCACCTTTGACCTCCAATGCGCCATCGGCTGCGAGATGAGTCAACCGCAAAATATTCTCTCCTCGGACCGGCTTGAACTTTGCGTGATAGTGGCGCTGACCTGGGCCACCAAGCCCATCGATGCGGACCACATCTACCCATTTTCCCCACTTAAATTGTTGCAAGACGTAAGGCATTCTGCCCCGCTCCTCAGACGTCACCCAAAACACCTCGCCGTTGAGGTTGGCGTTGAATTCGACAAGCTCGAACCCAGGGGAAGGGGTGATGACCTCGGGATTCAGGATTCTCGGGGCACAACCAGGGCGGTGCAGCAACCGGATGGCCACCCCCTTACCCAGGGCTATCCCATGGCTTCGCAAGTCGATTTCAAACGCGTGAGAGTTCACTTGATCGGCCGTCACTTGGCCATTGACCCTCACCTCGTAGCAACAAAAGCCCACCCCGTCGGGGTTGGTCTCATTGACCACCAACAGATTCTCGCCCTGATACAAGCCGCCAAACTCGATGGCGGATTGGGCGAAAACCACGGGGCAAGCGGCGCAAAGGAGGACCGAAGTCATCCACCTCGCCCTGTGGCGTGCAATGGGAGACATAGAGGCGCGAATCGTCACACGTCGAAACTACAACATCCGCCTAAAGTGGCGCGCGCCAAAAGAGGCGGAATGGCGCGAAGCGAACCCGTAAATTGGCCGTGTGTCCCGGAGCCGAATCCGACTTCTCATTTTGACTGGCCTGCTGTCGATTTTCGGCACGCTGGTTCTTCAGCTTATCTGGCTTCGACAAGCCGTCGACCTCAGGGAGCGAGAATTCAATGACCGCGTCGTCATTGCACTGACAGAGGTCGTGGATCGCGTTCAGGCGATGCGTGGAGACAGTGCCGTGGTGGAACCCGTTCGCCAACAGGCCTCCAACGCCTTCGTGGCCAATCTGAACGACACACTCCACCCCTTCCTTCTCGAGGCCCTTCTCCGGGAATCCTTTGAACGGGCCGCCTTGGACTCCCCCTTCGACTATGCCATTTATGACTGCTTCAGTGACAGCATCGTCTACGGTGGACACGTGGGGGGCACCGAATCACAAGGGACGATGCCACCCAGATTTGACCGGGATGGGCACTATTTCGGCATTCGCTTCCCCGAACGGAGGGCAGACATTCTGATGAGCCTGGACCGGTGGCTTTTGGCCAGCGTCCTCCAGCTTCTCGTTTTGGGCACCTTCGTCTATGCTGTTGTGATTGTCCTCCGACAGAAACGGTTGTCTGAGGTTCGTGAGGACTTCATCAACAACATGACACACGAATTCAAGACTCCCATCGCGTCCATCGAATCGGGGGCACAGTTGCTCCAACGCGACGAAATCGGCGGGGACGCGAAGGCCCGGAAACGGTATCTCGACCTCATCCTTTCAGAAAATGGGCGGATGAGAAGGCAGGTAGACAAGGTCATGGAAATGGCCACCATGGAAAAGGGAACCATACGGCTCGCCGCAGACCCCATAGACTTGCGCCAATGGGCAAAGCGAGGTGTGGATTCGGCCCTGCCCACTGTGGAACGAATGGAGGGCAAGCTGACTGTCGAAATCCCCGAAGACAGCATACCTGGCGATTTCATTGGCGACATCACCCATTTGGACGGCGTGCTCAGAAACCTCATTGACAATGCGGTTCGCTACTCTGGACATGGTCCCCCGGACATCGAAGTGCACCTTCAATGCAAACCGGAAGCCCAAGCGCGATGGCACATCACCGTAGCGGACCGAGGCATCGGGGTTCCCGCCGACGAAGCAGAGCGCATCTTCGATCGATTTCACCGTGTCCCCACAGGAGACCGGCACGACGTCAAGGGGTTTGGGCTGGGGTTGCACTATGTGCGGTCCATCGTGGAAGGACATGGCGGCCGCATACACTGTGCGCCTCGAGAAGGCGGGGGCAGCCGCTTCATCATCGAACTTCCAGACCGGACTTCATGAGCGCCACACAACGACACATCCTCCTTGTCGAAGATGACCCCACTCTTGGCCTCATTGTCCACGATTTGCTTCGAATGGAAGGCTATGCTGTGACGCTGATTCGAGACGGTCGTGAAGCTCTGCCCGCGTATCACGCCAACCCTATCGATCTCGCGGTCCTCGACATCATGCTTCCCGGGCGGGATGGTTTCGCTCTAACTGATGACCTCAGAAAAATTTCGCCCGCCCTTCCAATCCTCCTCCTCACTGCCCGGGATCGGGTAGAAGACAGGGTCCGCGGATTGCGCGCCGGGGCCGATGACTATGTCATTAAGCCCTTTCACAATGAAGAACTGCTCCTTCGAATCGGTAGCCTGCTCAAGCGGTCCGAACCCGCGACCGATAACCATGGCAGTCTGCTTAGCATTGGGACCTTTACACTCGACCGGGACACCTACATGCTCTGCTGGCCCGGTGGAGAACAAAGGCTCACCAGAAAAGAGGGAGATGTGCTCAAATTGCTCATCCAACGGGAAGGCAGAACGACGGAACGCGACCTGATTGGGCGGCTGGTTTGGGGGGACTCGGGGTACTTTATTGGACGGAGTATGGACGTCTACATTGCACGCTTGCGGAAAATCCTCAAAGCCGATCCCGCCGTCCGTTTAGAAACGCTTCACGGTGTGGGATTCAGATTGGATGGCCCTGCACGGACCAAGACCACTCAATCACAGATCAAGCCGAAATAGGTCAACACCTCCAAAATGTCAGAGACGCCGACCAGCCCATCTCCATTCAAGTCCTGCTGACAATCCTGTACAATGTCGAATTGACACCCCCCATCATCAAAAAAGGCCCCGGGGTTAAAGTTCAGCGCACCTGACTGGGTGCAACCCACACCGAAGCCCAATCCGCAGAGGGCATCCCCAGAAACAAAAGGCGAGAATGCCAAGTCGTCTGGGTCGTTGCACCCTGGACACAGTGACTCTGACAGGCCTAAACACACCCTGACGACCTCCCCGTCCCAAGCGACAGGCCAGGTCAAGTCCAACTGCCTTGGCTCACCATCTGACACACCGTCAACCCAAAATTCGTAAGGCCAAACTCCGTTTCCCAAAACCAAGCTGCCCTTCCATGTTCCAAACCCTCCTGGCTCAAACAGAAAGGGTTCCAAGTCAGACAAAACAATTTCCACAGTATCCGGAGCGGTACTCAACTGTGTGGCATCTACCCGAAATTCCACTTGGTATTGACAACTCCCATCATCAAAGGTTAGGGCAGAGCAGGGGTTGTAATTGATGGCCATGGGGTCGACGCATTGGCTCACACTAAAATCTGGCTCAGGCAACTCGCCTTCACACTCACATTCCGGGTTGACCTTGTCCAAGGCGGTACAGGGGTCACCATCGTCACATGCTTCCCCGACTAGTGTGCATTGCTCCTCGACGATGGCCTGATCGTTGTAATTACAGGCAAATGGATTGCCGCAACCCACATGAAGAGGCAATTGGCCAGCCGGAACTTTTCTGGCCCTGTAGCTCCAATAATTTTCAGGGAAGTAGACGCTGCCTATGAGCGACCCCGAAGCCGAGTACTCGGACACCATGCCCCCATTGAACTGATCGGACCCTGCAGTTCCCCAACCTATGAGGGTCCCACCCCCATCCAAGCGTTGGATGCTGCCCTGCGATCCTGCAAAACTGCCATTCGGATGGGGCCACGAGGCGAGCAGCGATGCGGTTCCGGCTTCATGATTTAGAAGGTATTCTGCCCCCCTCGAAATGAGGGGTAAACTTCCTGTAGCGTTGTCGAACAGGAGCAAACGGTTATCCTCTAAGAGGTGGGCGTCGTGCTGCTGTGCAAAGGCTCCATTCTCATCCGTGAACACGAAGTCGCTCGCAGCCCCCCCCAATTGCCAAACAAGGTCTCCCGATGGTTTATCAATCAGGACAACCATGTCCATGTTGCGAATGGAAAGCAAAATGTCTCCGTTGTCTTGGGTCTCGAATGAATTGTGGTGGTAGGCATCAATGAAAGGCGAATCCCAATGGCAGTGCGTGCAGTAAATGGGGGGAATATGTTCAGACGCCCGCCAGCTCCAGATGACGTTTCCGCTCTCGTCCAATTCCTGCAAAAGACAGTCGAGCACAGACCGCATCGAATCACTCGGATTCGGGACGCTATCGATCACATTCATGGTGACGGTTTCTTTGCCCATGAGCAGTTTGGTGCCATCTCCCCTCAACTCGAGGTCATGAAAATCTACATCTGCACCCACGTATCCGATGACTTCAGATACAGCCAGAGAACTGTCCAATTGATGCCACCACCCATCTATAGTCGAAAACCAAGCCAGGGTGTTGTTCTCCTGTAAATCAAAATTGAACCCCTCGTATGGTCGGTTCTGATTGTAGCGGACAGTGCCCCCCTCATCTATCAGGAAGGGGTATGTCAAATTCGAATTGAACCTAGGCGCAGCCATGATCCATCCCGGTGAGAATTGCTCCCCCGGCTCAAGTTCCACATCGAGCCCAAGCACCTCACCTCCCTGTCCACTGGCATGTCCAGCCACTGCCAAAAGGCAAAGCGAGAGAACCGTTGCCCAGATGACAGGTGACTCAGGGAACAATTTTTTTTGTCCATTCCCACCAACTGCTCGGCAGGAACGACCTTCGGCGGACCATCTCGAAAGAAAAAAAAACATCAATGCCGTTTCGTCCAAAAGGGTTTTGTCTTCAATTTAAGGATTTTAATCGTCACTTTTCTTGTTTTTGCAGACAAATTGATGCCAAAAGGATGGGTTGGATTCTGGCATTCCTGACCTGTGTATCCTTTGGTTTCGAAAATACGATTGATGCTCAAGTGCGCGTACAATCCGGACAACGATGGGATCTTGTCAATGCCGGATTGGGCATGAGCACACGGGGCTTGCCCTTATTTGTGGGTATCGAGCAGACCCTGGACGACCACATTTCCGCCGCCCTGATTGGAACCTTTCAATCAGGTCGAGAAAATGGATCGGCAGGGACATGGAGCCATCAATATTTTGGTGTCGGCCTCCAGGGAAACTATCATTTTATTGAACTTGCCCCTTCGCCCTTTGATTTGTTTGCCGGGCTCACATTAGGTTGGTTTGCCCACAGGTATAAGTGGGCCGGGGCTGGACCAGCAACGGGCAGCTATGACGGAAGCGCCATCGGAGGCATGGGACTGAGTGGGCAAATCGGAGGACGCTATACATACAAGAACATGACCTTTCTTCTTCAGATGGACGGCGGCACGCTGATGAGCGGATTTCTCGTCGGACTCAGTTTCCCCCTTTGATGTCATTTGTGTATCGCCACCTTCTGCCCACCATTGCCTTCACCACGGCGGCCTTGGCTTCCATTGCCCAGGAGCCGGACGATGGCCAGCGCAGTTCTGCACGGCCAGGTCACCAACTCCTTCTTCACACTGGCGTTCACGTTCCATGGGGCGAATTGGCCGACCGCTTTGGAATCGCCAATACTGTGGGGATCGGCTGGAGGAGAACGTCAAATTCAGGATGGCGTTATGGTGTGCAATATCGATTTCAGACAGGGTCTGAGGTCCGCGAACCGGGGCTGCTCCAGAACATGGTTGACCCCAATGGAAATGTCATCGACAACGAAGGCAGAATTGCATTGATTACCCCCCAACAGCGGGGGACCTTGATTTTGACCACCATCGGCAGAAAATGGTCTTTGGGGGCGCGGCACCCTGAAACGGGCTTCATTGCCGAAATGGCCGCCGGATTTTGGGAGCACAAGGTGCACTTTCAAAACAGGGGAAACCGCATCACCCAATTGGAAGCGCCATACATAAGCGGATATGACCGCCTGAGCGGCGGATGGGTTGTCGCGCCGCGCATTGGAATGGAATACCATTCTTCGAATGGACAGGCCCGCTTTCAGGTGGGTTTGGAAGCCTTGATCGGCCGTCTGCAACCCAGCCGGTCTTGGAATGCCGATACGGGAACTGTCGATAAAAGCGACCGCAACGATCGCGCCATGGGACTCTTTGCCGCATGGATTCTTCGACTTGAATCCAGAAGCACCGTCGATTACTTCCATTGATGGCTGGTGCGCTCTATGCCATAGGACTGAGGGTCTTTCTTCTGGGGATAAACGCCGCCGCCATTTTGGGGCACCGAAAAGCGAGGCAGTCCTTGACCGGCAGGCGGGATTGGCCAGAGCGCCTCTCCTCTGCGGTGCGGACCACAGAAAAAATGCGTCCGGGTAAATGGATTCACATCCACTGTGCGTCACTCGGGGAATTTGAACAAGGAGCCCCCGTGATGTCCGCCCTTCGGGCGCGGGTGCCTGACAGGCCCATTTTGCTTACGTTCTTTTCTCCCTCTGGCGTGGAAACTGTCCCGCCAAACACGGCGGATCATGTGGACTACCTGCCCTTTGACACCGCCGAAAACATGCGGCTGTTCCACCGAATTTTACCCGCAACCGACACCGTTCTCGTCAAGTACGAGTTGTGGCCCAATCTTCTGGAGGCCCGCCTTTCAGCGGGAGCCCGAATTCACCTGATTGCCGCCCGCTTCGATGCCAATCGGCACCCCGTCAACCTGTGGGGCCGATGGATTCGCAAGAAGATGACCCGGTTCACGTCTGTTTTGGTCCAAGACACGGCATCTGCTGATGTGATTGCGCGGTTCGGTATCCATGCAGAGGTCGCTGGTGACCCGAGAATGGACCGTGTGTGCGAGACCTTTCACACGGAGCCTTCTCAAGCCATCCAAGCCAAGCTCGACCAAATTGCCCATTGGGCAGGCGACCGCAAGATGCTTGTGGCAGGCAGCGCATGGCCAGAGGAGTGGAGGGTCATCCGAGAACTGATTCCAAGGCTTTCGGCCTCTGGCTGGTGCTTGCTCTGCGCGCCCCACGAAGTCCAGGGTCAAGCTTCTCGCAACTGGGCCTCCGAATCGGGTTTCCCGAGAATAACCCAATATCGCGACTCCCCTATTCCCCCTTCAGACGGGCTCATCCTCGATGAGATGGGCGTCTTGAAGCACACCTATGCCCTGGGACACGCCGCCATTGTCGGCGGGGGCTGGGGCTCCGGTGTGCACAACACGTTGGAGCCGACAGTTTTTGGTCTACCCACGGCCGTTGGGCCGGGCATTGCGGGCTTTCGTGAAATCCAATCGCTTCAGTCCATTGGCGCCCTCACCGTCTGTGCATCGCCACAAAAGATGATACGGACGGTGGACGCATGGATGTCGGATGCACCGCCAGAGAAAGAAGGAAAAGCCGGGGCAGATTGGATTTTCGACAACTCAGATGCTGCCAAATCAATCGCATCGCGCATTTTGGGCGTCTGAACTCAACCGTTTGTCCAAGGTCCATATCCCCGAATAAAAAAGGGCTTCCGGTATTCGGAAGCCCTTTTTATTGAGCGAGAAACGAGACTCGAACTCGCGACCCCAACCTTGGCAAGGTTGTGCTCTACCAACTGAGCTATTCCCGCTTTAGCGAGGGCGAATTTAAAGCAAAACACATCGCCTACAACCGAGCCAAGAACAAAAGACCTGAAATCCTTGGATATAATAAAGTAGCAATTGCCCTTTTTCCGATGCATCTTGACGCTGCCAGAACTGTCTGCCAGCAGAACCAATTAAACCATGAGAATTTCCTCTCTATCCTCCGCCGCACATCAGCAGCGCTACTTTTCCTTCCAGTCAACGACACCAAAGGCCTCGATCCAACGATTTAGGCTAGGTGCGCTCAACTGCATGCTTTCCCTCGCCGTCCTTTTCATGGGCGCGCAAATTTCCCAAGCGCAAATCTCTCAAGGAGGCTCGCCATGGAAATGGGGGTCGGCCATCGACATGTCCACCATTCCCACGTTTACTTCTGGAGAACTGGACCTGAATGTTTTGGCAGCTGAAGATGCAGTGACGGACCAGTACAAAGAAGTCCCTTGGCGCTTTGGCGTGGAACGTGAAGTCAGCCTTGGACTGGACAATGCTGGAGAGTGGACATTCGAAAAGGACCGGTGGATTTGGCGCTTGGCCATCCATTGCGAAGGTGCCACTGGCATTGGTCTGACCCTTGGGGACTTTGACCTGCCCACAGGTGCGCAGCTCTTTGTTTGGAATCAAGACCGGACGCAATTCCTCGGAAGCTTTACAGAAGCCAATGAGAAAGACTGGGGTTTCTTGCCCTTGGGTCTTCTGGATGACGACCACATTGTTGTGGAATATCAAGAGCCAGAGGCTGTGCATGGCCTGGGTAATGTTCGAATCAGTCAAATCGTGCACGGCTACCGCAGCCTCTTGCTCCACCCCCAAAACCCAGAGACCAACCAAGCCAACATGGGACCCTTTGGAAATTCAGGTGCGTGCAACATCAACGTCAATTGTCCTGAAGGCGCTGCATGGCAAACCCAAAAGAAATCCGTTGCGCTCATCACCAACGGCGGATTCGCAGTCTGCACGGGATCTCTGGTCAACAACACTTTGGAAGATGGAACGCCCTACTTCCTGACGGCAAACCATTGCCTCGGCAACCCAAACAGCTGGGTGTACTACTTCAACCATGAAAGCAGCACCTGCGACGGAAACACAGGCCCCACGAACCAAAGCATTTCAGGGGGAACCCTTTTGGTGAACAGCGGCACCAGCGATGTGGCATTGATTGAACTGAGTTCAACTCCGCCAGCGGACTTCAACGTGGAATACGCTGGTTGGGATGCCAGCGGATCGACGCCGACTTCTGCAGTGGGCATCCACCACCCCAGCGGGGACGTCAAAAAGATTTGTTTCGAGAACGATGCACCGTACACCTCCTCTACCGGTGGAGCACAAGTCTGGTGGATTGACGCGTGGGAGTCTGGCGTCACCGAACCTGGCTCTTCAGGTTCCCCACTGTTCGACCAAAACCAGCGCATCATCGGCCAGTTGTACGGCGGTGCAGCAGCCTGCAACGGCTCCGTCAACAATGGAGCCTATGACTTTTACGGTCGGATGGATGTGTCCTGGGGTGTGGGGCTGTCCGGTTATCTCGACCCAACGGGAAGCGGCCAACTGACCCTCGACAGCTACCCCACCAACAGCAACCCAGATGCGGGGTGTACAGACCCAACCGCCTGCAACTATGACCCTGAGGCGACTGAAGAAAACGGAACCTGTCTCCAGGACGATGTCTGCGGAATCTGCGGAGGAAATGGCGACAGCTGCTCAGGATGCACAGACGCCGCGGCCTGCAATTATGATGACACCGCCACCGTTGACGATGGCTCATGCATCTTCCCGCAAAACGACCTGCCTTGCGATTGCGACGCAGAAGGCGAAATTGACGTGATCCTCGGTGCTGAGGAAGCGTCATCCCCCTTCACGTTCGACGCTGAGGGAACTCTCGAGAGTCTGGATCTCAACCTGAATTGGACCAACCTCGATGGCGGCGGAAGCTGGCCTGCGGACTTGGCCATTTCCATCGCTGGCCCAGACGGCAACTGCATTGCCATTGGGGGATACAATTCAAGCCCCGCTGGTTGCTCAAGTGTGGGCGGCTTTAACCTGTGGCCTGCCGATTGGCAGGTGACGACATCCGGAACCTACACCGCCTCTGTAGACCTCACCGGAACTGGACTCAGTGGAAACGGAAGTTGGTCCGTCTCGCTGTACAACGGATTCAGCACTTCGGCCAACGTCCAATACGACGCATCTTGGTCCATTGCTGGACTCTGTGGTTCCGGTGGTGGAGGCATTGGTGGATGCACAGACAGCACTGCATGCAATTACGTGCCCGCTGCCATCATTGATGACGGCTCCTGTCTTACGCTCGACCAATGCGGCGTCTGCGGCGGAGATGACAGTA
>Ga0209503_10001782_pt1 | contig 10821 bp, 10 predicted proteins | sample SouAtlMetagenome_2_FD_187448 | JGI IMG/M metagenome (GOLD analysis project Ga0209503, IMG submission 187448) | Marine eukaryotic phytoplankton communities from Atlantic Ocean - South Atlantic ANT15 Metagenome (SPAdes) (version 2) | ecosystem: Environmental > Aquatic > Marine > Oceanic | place...
CCTGGAAACGCGCACATCAGGAGAGGACGGAGACGACAATACGCCGCCACCGGAAGCCAACGACGGCAAATCCAATGAAAGCAGCGATCCGCGCTAATCCGGCAGGGGCGTGGCTGGCGGCACGATGTCAGGCTGAGTTGAAAGTTGAAAGTTGAAAGTTGAAAGTTGAAAGTTGAAAAGTAAAGACTAGAACCTCATGGGTGCCTACCCTGTTTACGATGTAAGCAGGGTGAGCGCGGAGCATCCAGACGCAAGTTGGCACAGACCCGGCTTCGCGTTTCAACTTTCAACGGCTTTTTATCGCGCCGCCAGCAATGCTCCTGTGCGGGGTCGGGGTTTACAGCACCACCTCAAAACACTCCAGCTACGGCTGGTTTCAGGTAAATGTCCTTACGTGCCTGTTGCCTGGCGCACCAACATCATCACCGGGTTTCGTTTGTTAACTGGAGACTTCTTAACCATTCTTTAACCGAAGAAACGACTTCGCTTGAGCGATCCTTTCCAGAAGGGTCATGAAACTTGTGATCAACTCCCTTAACCGTGCGAAATTCAACGTTATTCCGGTTTTCCATTAGTATTTTGGCTTGAGCATAAGCCAGCTTTGGCGAAACACTCATATCCAGTTCGGACTGAATAATCAGCAAAGGAGCGCGGATGCTCAGCAGCAATTCAGTCTGATCGGCTGCCAGCATGCTTTTCCACCAACGAAATCCATGGCCGCTCATCACAAGGTCCATGTTTTCGGCGGCTTCGACAGAGGAGGCAAACGCGAGAAAACCCTGTTTCGCCTCTTCGAATGCTGCTGGAGGAAGCTCAAGTTCCATACTGTGCAGCACATCATCAACGAAAAACCGGCCTCCGCCATTAAGCGAGATAACTGCACTCACCGCATCACTACGGGACGCCACCATCGCCGCGACCAACGCCCCCTCGCTCCCCCCGAGTAACGTGATGTGATCATAGTGCAATTGGTCATCCAGCCAGGACATCACCTGCAAATAGTCGTCCGCCCGCTGTTGCGGAGAATCATGCTTAAAATAGGCTGCCGGACACGCCGGGCTGTCACCGGAACCGTTCCAGGGAACCGACCCGGTAAGGCCATATTTCTCCACCGTAAGGACATCCGCATCATCGAGCACCATGGCAAAGCGATCATTAATCACCTTGCTGTGGACCACACTATTGCAGTCCGACCCCTGCATCAGCACCAGCAGATGCCGACCTTCTTTCTTGTCCAGGTAGAAAGTGATTGCAGACCCATCCGGCCGCGTTAAAGGCACCCCCTCTTCTGCATATCCGTACTCACTGGCAAGCAGAATCAAATAAATTCCAATCACGATTTTTCTATACATGAGTTATTTCCTGGAGGAGCGCTGGAGTCAGGTCATATTGTTTTATTCAAGGCACTTGAAAAGAACAGACCCCAGTTCCTGCTAGCGGTTCCGTGCATAGAAACCGTTACTGAATTTCCAGTCTTGCCTTGGTCAAATCAATTGTGCTGTCACCAACAGCCACAAAAAACAGACCAAGCCCTCTTTTTAGGAGAAGGTGACCACTAAAGCGGGGGAACTACATTATCCGTGTGCAGAAACTTGTTAGCCATTGACCTAGGACTGCTCTCTGAACCTGGCTCCATAGTGATATGCCTTCTGAAAAGTACTGCCAAAGAACGTACTCTCAAAGTGGACCGCGTCTGCTCCTTCCCCCCAGCCATCACGTCTTAATTCATCAGAAGTTGTCTTATCGAATCCTATCAACGGGGAACCCACCAAACTTGCAAGGCCTCTCCTTTCTAAATCCTCGTACTTCTCATGCATAAAGCCATGAAAACCATCCCCTTTCAAAAACTGCATGAGGTCGTCAAGAAAATACGCAGCAGTCACATCGAGGGCACGCCTAAAGTCGGCGTCATCTATGGCCCCGTCTAAATAAGCCAAGAAGAAATTTGCAATCAGTTCTGACTTTTCAACGTCAGATTGAGACTCGATGACTAGCAGTATTTTTTGTACGAGTCTTTCACTTTTCTCCTGACCTGATATGACCGCCTCTCGGAACTGCGACCGTTTTTCCTCTGGAACCTCATTCATAGCTACCAGAAATTGGCGAACTTTCTCTGTATAGAGCCTATCTCGGACAGAAGAACCAATCGCATAGAGCTTGACAATAGAGCCAACGATCGGCATCTCGCTGAGCACGCTATTGTCTACTGCTTGCTTTAATGCGATCTCAGCGCCTTCTGCGGTCAGCTTTAGCATCTTACCTTTGGCCATCACTTTCCCTCTGGCTAACGCCCGCATTTGTGGCTGGTTTGAAGCGCAGCGGAACACCAGTCCGACAACATGCGCATGTTAGCCATTTCAATCACTTTTACTTTGCTTACTTATTTCTAATTTTTTAATTAGCTCCATTACGATTTCATGAACATTGATTGGGTAAGGATCGGAGCCAACTTTTGAATAATCCCTTGCTGCAAAGAGCCTACTAGCAATTTCAATCTTTATTTTATGCTGTTCGTCAACAGGCAGTGAGGCTATATATGGGCTAATAGCCTTCAGGTCTAGCGATGTCTGCAAGTGGTTATACTGTTGTTCTCGATGTTTGGCTGATTCTCGAGCCAAATATGCGGCTGGCACAGACAGCATTACAGCTAAAACCATACGAAAAACAGAGTTCTGCCACCGAAATTCGGCAGTTGTGGTTTCCCAAAACGAATAACAGACAACAGCGACAATAACGGCCATACACCCAAGAGATGCATACCTTAACCAGTCTGCCATTTCCTTTTCTTCTGCTGAACTCGTTTCAAAATCACCGGCAATTGCCCGCCCTGAAACGTGCCCAAGGACATCATCTATTTGTTGTTTCTTAGAATCAATCTCATCTTGCGCCTTTTTATACAAAGACGTTATTTTTTCTATTTCAATTTTCACTTCACGTTCTAATTTCTCAATCTGGCCACTTAACTTTACCGCATTAGATTCACTTTCGTTCAATAACTTTTTTATTCTCTGGTCATGTGCTATGTGATCATTAGAAATCTTTTTGAGATTACTTTTAATGGATTTATAGTTACCCAATGATAAATCCATTTCCTTTGAATCAATTGGCTCCATTGGCTTAAGTTCAAGAGGACTATTTTCAATAAAATCCCTATATTCATTTGACTTCCTTAGAAGGTCTGAGCCAAGGCTTTTCATTTGACTGTCTGCATCTTTAAACTGAGCTATACCTTGCCCAATAACTTTTCCATATATTGAAACAGCACTTGCTGAGTTAGCAATTTCTCCAATATCTCCACGTTCTGTGGCTTCGGAATAGGCATCTAGATGCTGATAGAAAGATTTAAAACTATCTCTTAACTTTTTAGAAATCGGAATATCACCAATGTAGCCTTTTAGCTTATCTACATAATCTTTGAGATCGGCTGCTTTTTCATCAATTTCAATTAATGTACTTTCCATTGCTTTCTCTGTAGTTAAGGCACGGGTTGGAATAAGTGGCTAACGCCAGCGCACAACGGCGCCCTTGGTATGGAGGCGTAGCCGCAATGTAAAGGGCGTCCGGCGGCCACCGGCCGCGTATTGATGCGCCTTGTTATAAATTTTTGACTTCGGGCCTGCTGTTTTACTTCCCACTCAGCTTACCCTTCTGCGCCAGCCCGGCGATCAGGAGTGGAACCCCCGCAATTAAGCAGGCAGCTGCTGCCCCCCATAACGTGGATGACTGTATAGAAAAAGTGATGACTAGGAAGACAAAACTATTTAATAAGAGCACGGCGCCAGCAATAGTTAACGGTTTCCAATTATTACGAGAATTCATAGGTTTATCCCTTTCCGATGACTCTTATAACGCCGGTCATCATGCGCTTGTCGCATGCATGGCATTGTTATAATTTTTTATGAAGCAAACAAACAAACGTGGCCTTCATGGGAAAAATGCAATGCCAAACGACCAGGGTTAAGCGAGTAGATGGCATCTCTATGCATACCAAGAACGAAGGCTTCACCTGGGCCAACTTTAACTGGCTGATCATGAAACTCCCAATAAACGCCTGCTTTATACCCACTTAATATACCAATGGATTCCACCCTTACAGAGAAACTAAAATCAAGATGGTCAAGCATTTTCCCTGAATCCCGATAAGCTCTATCAGATCTCTTCTCTATCAAGCTCAACCAACGACTCTGCCGTTCTTTAAATACAAAAGAACGAACAAACGAAAAAAGGTGATCATCAGCCTCTCTCTCATTGCATTCTTCTGCTTTATTGAAAATCTGATATCTATCCATATACCCCCGGCCAAAAACTTATAACGCCATGCGCAGCGGGCAAATTGGAGCGAGGAACGAGCGGAAATTTGATCCGCCTGCCGCCGCTTGTTATATGAGACCCACATAGTGAAAGCAGGCCATACCAGCCACGGCAAAGACAAGCACTCCAATGCCACTCACCCAAGCACCTTCGTGGCTTTCTGTTTTCCAACCATATCTATCTGCACCTCTGGGATAAGCGCCCAACGTGAATACCTTCACCACAGGCCAGCCAAGATAATAAAAGAAAAACTCAAAGAGAATATTTACAAGCACATAGCCAAGAGCCCTTCCAAACCCACGAAGGAATCCTTCAGCTAAATCTTCCATGATTTCCCCCATATAACAGCGTATTAGTTAGAACGTTCCTTATAACTCGGTTCCGCATAACTCCGAGCCACCGTCCCCACAGACGAGATAAAATACTCTCATAACAATCACTTACAATGAAATAGCCAATATCCTACATGGGGTTCAGAGGAACCTTCCTCTGAACTCCATTCCTGCTATCCCGATCCCCGGCACTAGAATGTCGAGTGAAATCAGTGTGTTGAAATTTCGGCCCCGAGTTATGCGGAACGTTCCGCTGAAAACGCCCGACCAGCCAGGCCCATGGCGCGAATATCCACGATCACACAACCACTGTTGTACAATCACGCCCACATTCTCCAGAGCCCTATCTCATGCGCACCTTTGTTCTCCGCGCCCGTGCGGCGTCCACCAACAGCCAGACCCTGCTGGCCAATGTGGGCGGCGATGCCCACAGCGAAATCCTCGCCCATACGCTGATGAATGCGATCTTTGTGGCCCAGTCGCATCGGAACGATGCGGTGGTGCATCTGGTGCTGGAAAGCACCCAGGATTACTCCCGGACGATTTCCTTTGTGGCAGCGGAGATGCGGGATATTGGCGGGTTTCATGAGCAGGCGCTGCTGGCCAAGGTGGTGCGGGCATTGGATGCCTCTGCCGGCATGGGCAAGGAACAAACGAAAGCGGTGGAGAGCGGGATTACCGTGCGCACGCAGAGCTTTGAAAAGCTGGTAAAGGAGCTGGCTGAGGATGGGCATCAGTTGTACATGATGGACCCCAAGGGAGAGAGCATCCGCGAGCTCACCTTTGCCGAGAAGCCGTGCTTTTTGCTCACCGATCACATTCCCATGCCGAAAAAGAGTTTCAACAGCCTGAAGCGACTGGGCACGGAAAAAATCAGCCTGGGCCCGACTATGCTGTTTGCATCGCAGTGTGTGGTGCTGATTAATAATGAGTTGGATCTGGCGGGGTTCTAGAAGCCTGCAGACCTACAGTAGGAGTTCCCTTCCAGGGGACGAACCCTCGCCCAAGCGAGGTGATATTGTGTACAAGCGGTGATTTCACTGCGAAGAAAAGCCTTGCTGCGCAAGGTTCGTCCCCTGGAAGGGAACTCCTACAGGGGACATGTTGATGGCTTTGGGTTAGCTTTCCAGCCAGACTTCTCTGGCCCACTGCCAAATGCTGCCCCACACCTCGTCTTCGTTGATGCCGCTACCCGGCTCCCACAGCACCACGTCGCCTTCCTGGGACATGGCGTAGATACCGGTGGAAGCCTCACAAACGGGAATCAGGTATCGCGGCAAGCCCTGATCCCAGGCGTTGGCGGCCATTTCCGGAAGGAAGTTGTGGGCGTAGTCGTCCATCACCGTGGCCGGCTCCAGGCTGCCACAGACGATGTCACTGGCGTTGAGCAGAAACTCCTTGTAGTCCCCCGGCAGGGAGATCAACAACTGTTCTTCGATTTCCACCAACCGGTCTTCGTCCGGTAGCTCCAACGCGACAAGACCGCCGTCATGGCGTTCGCGCAGCATGTCTATCACGTCATCCATACATTCAACTTTCAGGGTTACTGTGGGAAATTTGCCTTCAGCCCCGCCGAAACGGGAACAGGAACTGTTTGACCACCCCTTCCGGCACCTGGGTGCTGGCACGCGTACCGTACTCGCTGGCCAGCCGGTCCGGCATGATCAGGGTCCCGAACAGTTTATCGTAGATGGGCAGGAAGGCGGCGTAGTTTTTGTCCACGGCTTCGTCTTCGGAGGAATGATGCCAATGGTGGAATTCCGGCGTCGCGATCAGCCAGCGCACGCCCGGGAACCGGAAACGCACATTGGCATGGATAAAGATGGCATGAAACGAGACGAATACCAGATAGGCATACACCGCCGAGGGCGAGAAGCCGAGGATAAAGATCGGCAGATAGCCAACAAAGCGATTGGCGATGATTTCCACCACATGCAGGCGCGATGAGGCCAGCCAGTCCATCTGGGTAGTGGAATGGTGCACGGCGTGGAATTTCCATAACCAGGGCACTTCATGGAAGGCACGGTGAATCCAGTAACTGCCCAGATCGATCACAATCAGAATTTCAATGAACTGCAGCCACAGGGGCTGGCTGGCGATGGCCTGCTGGAAGCCGATATGCACCTTGTCGTGCAGCAACACCTGAATCGGAATAATGGTAAAAAAGCTGATTAACTGCAGAGCCACGTGGCTGAACAGGAAGTACTTCATATCCGTCACCCAGCCACCGCGCAGGGTCTTCTGTTCCCGATTCTTCGGGTAGGCACGCTCCAGCGGAATAAAGACCAACCCCAGCACCAGCAGCGTCAGGATAAAATAATCCAGGCCGGCATAGAGGCTGCGGCCATCCACCGGCGACACATCCAAACGCCCGGAACCAATAAGCGCAGCCATGCAGGCCAGCACCATACCGATGATGCCGTAACGACGCTCCTGGTGGCGGAAAACACTAAAGAAGCCGCAGGTGAAACCGATACCAATGCCAATAAACAAGGCGATGCGCAACACCTCGGCATTGTAGAAAGCCCTGAATTCAGGCGTGGTAAACAGTTCCGGGTAAAGAAAACAGAAACTGCCCAGCAACGCCAAAAAACCCAGCCCGATGGAAATCGTCGCCGTGATCTTGCCCTGCCCCGGCGTCAGATCCACCTCTTCGTAGCGTTCGCGCAGAAATTCCGACATTGCCCCTCCCTTGCTTGCTCTTTCTTGTCCTGCGGCGGCCCTGCCGCCAGCCTTTCTTTGCCAGACCATGCTGCAGCGGCCTGGCGCCAAGTACCAGTACACGCCCGTAACAAGCTGCTACACTGCGCGTTCAATTAGATAGATGCTGCACGCAGCACGCAACACGCTTCAACACGGGACAAACCGCGCTTATCCGGCCGCTATTCTCCGCGCTTAAAGGCTCAGGCGCGAGGCACTGATTCTCACGCCTTGCCATTGTCCTGTGTATACCGTGTTGTGTGCTGCGTCTTGCCTGATGCCTGGATTTATACAGTATGCCTCTCATTACCCTTCGCGACATTCAACTCAGTTATGGCCAACAACCGCTGCTGGACCACGTCAACCTGTCTATCGACGTGGGTGAGCGCCTGTGTCTGATCGGCCGTAACGGGGCGGGCAAGTCCACCCTGATGAAGATCATCGCCGAAGAAATTCAGGCCGATGACGGTCAGATCGAGAAGACCCAGGGACTGAGTGTGGCCCGGCTGGAACAGGAAGTGCCCGATGACCAGGAACACAGCGTGCACTTCATGGTGGCCGAAGGGCTGGGGGAGCAAGGCGCCCTGCTCAGCGAACACGCCGAACTGGTACACCATCTGGGCGACGGGGACGACAAAGTGTTGGCCCGTTTTGAAGAACTGAGTAGCGAAATCGAGGCCCGCGGTGCCTGGCAGCTGTCCCAGCGGGTGGACACGGTGCTGTCCAAGCTCAATCTGGACGGCGACATGCCTTTCGCTGGCCTTTCCGGCGGTATGAAGCGGCGCGTACTGCTGGCCCGTGCCCTGGTGCAAGACCCGGACATCCTGCTGCTGGACGAGCCCACTAACCACCTGGACATGGAATCCATCCAGTGGTTGGAAGAGTTTCTGAAAAATTTTGGCACCACCCTGGTGTTTATTTCCCACGACCGGGCCTTCATTCGCTCACTGGCTACCCGCATCATCGAGCTGGATCGCGGCAAACTGACCAGTTGGCCAGGCAGTTATGAAAAGTACCTGAGCGGCAAACAAGCGGCGCTGGATGCGGAAGAAAAAGCCAATGCCGAGTTCGACAAAAAACTGAGCCAGGAAGAAAAATGGATTCGCCAGGGCATCAAGGCCCGCCGCACCCGCAATGAAGGCCGGGTGCGGGCCCTGAAAGCCATGCGCGACGAATTTTCCCAGCGCCGCAGCCGCACCGGCACCGCCAGCCTGACCATCCAGAGCAGCGACAACTCCGGCAAGGTTGTGGTGGAAGCTGACAACATCAGCTATGCCGTGGGCGGCAAACAGATTGTCCGCGACTTTTCCGTGGCCCTGATGCGCGGCGACCGGGTGGGCATTCTTGGCCCGAACGGGTGTGGTAAATCCACCCTGATTCGCCTGCTGCTGGATCGGCTGGCCCCGGATACCGGTACCGTCAAACAGGGCACTCAACTTCAGGTGGCCTACTTCGACCAGCTGCGCGATACCCTGGACGAAGAGAAGAGCGTGATCGACAACGTGGCCGAAGGCTCCGATGTGATCAACCTGAATGGCCAGAACAAGCATGTGATCGGCTACCTGCAGGATTTTCTGTTCGACCCCGCCCGGGTTCGCCAGCCGGTGAAATCCCTGTCCGGCGGCGAGCGTAACCGCCTGCTGCTGGCCAAACTGTTTACCAAACCGTTCAACCTGCTGGTGCTCGATGAGCCCACCAACGATCTGGATGCAGAAACCCTGGAACTCCTGGAAGAACAATTGATCAACTACCAGGGCACCCTGCTGCTGGTCAGCCATGACCGGGAGTTCATCGACAATGTGGTGACCTCCACCCTGGTCTTCGAGCACGGTGGGTTGAACAGTTACGTGGGCGGTTATCAGGACTGGTTACGGCAACGCCCGGAACCCCGGCGGGAAAAAACCGTCAAATCCGCCAAGCCGGCCGCGGTAGCGGAACAGCCTGCGCCTGCCCGCAAGAAGCTGTCATATAAGGATCAACGGGAGCTGGAACAATTACCCGCTCGCATTGAACAGCTGGAAGCGGATCTGGACGCGGTACAGACGCGCATGTCCGACCCGGATTTTTACAAGGGTGAGCCGGCTGACATCAGTGCCGCACAAACCCGGCAAAGTGAGCTGGAGCAGCAACTGGAAGAGGCTTTTTCCCGCTGGGATGAGCTGGACCAACAGGGCTAGCGCAGGCGCGGGTGCGCCGCGTCCGCCGTACGGAAAACGACACGCAAGGAGCCGTTGTGCACAAACGCCTGTCATGGATAACCTTGAGCATCCTGTCATTGCTTACCGCCCTGGCTCAGCCTGTCTGGGCCACAGAAGTGGAAGACGAAGAGCGCGCACTGGAGCGGCAGCAGGAAACCGATGCCGAGACGCCCAACAAACCCCCTCACCGGGCGGATACCAGCGAGAGTGATGCAGACGAAGAGTCTGGCAACGCCGAGTCAGAGCCGGAAAAACCCTCCCCCCTGCCCCTGCTGGGCCAGACAGTAGAACCGGGGACCTTCGCCACCCTGCACTGGACGCCGGATCAATCCTTCGCATCCATTGCCACGCCAGTGCCTGTTCTGGTGGCCCACGGCGACAAGCCCGGCCCCAAGCTGTGCCTTACCGCTGCCATCCATGGTGACGAGCTGAACGGCATCGAGATGGTTCGCCGACTCATGTACGAACTGGAGCCGGACCAGCTGGCGGGCACCGTGATTGGTGTCCCTATCGTCAATCTGGACGGTTTTCGCAGTGGCACGCGCTACCTGAGCGACCGCCGCGATTTGAATCGTTACTTCCCCGGCAACAAGAATGGCAGCGCCGCCAGTCGCGTGGCCTCTTCATTGTTCAGCAATATCGTCAGCCACTGTGACTATCTGGTAGATCTGCACACCGGCTCCCAGAAGCGGGTCAACCTGCCCCAGCTGCGCGCAGACCTGGATAACCAGGACGTGGTGGCCTTTGCCAAGCACTTTGGCGGCATGACTGTTCTGCACAGCCCAGGGGTGAGCGGCATGCTCCGCGATGCAGCGGTAAAAGACGGCATTATTGCTGTGACCATGGAAGCGGGCGGCCCCAACCGGCTGGAGACCCAGGCGGTGAACTACGGCGTGCAAGCCATCGAGACCCTGCTGGAAAACCTGGAAATGCGCAAAGCCAGCCGTTTCTGGAGCGCGCCACAGCCTGTGTTCTTCGAATCAGAATGGATTCGTGCCAGCCAGGGGGGGATTCTGCTCTCCGAAGTGAAACTCAACGACAAGGTGAAGAAAGGCCAGATCCTGGGCACCGTCACCGACCCGATCAGCAATACCGGCAGCGCCATTATCGCCCCTTACAACGGTCGTGTGCTCGGCATGGCCGTCAACCAGGTGGTCCACGCCGGTTTTGCCGCCTTCCGCATCGGTGAAGAGAAGAGCACCGAAGAAGTGGAAGCGCAGGCAGAGAAAGCCAGCAAGGAGAAAGAAAGCAAAGGCGAGAAAGGAGAAAAGTCCGAAGAA